>Ga0207689_10002385_pt1 | contig 17535 bp, 18 predicted proteins | sample KBSMisM52_FD_184312 | JGI IMG/M metagenome (GOLD analysis project Ga0207689, IMG submission 184312) | Miscanthus rhizosphere microbial communities from Kellogg Biological Station, Michigan, USA - KBS Miscanthus M5-2 (SPAdes) (version 2) | ecosystem: Host-associated > Plants > Roots >... | reverse complement strand
TGCGTCCTCGTGCTCCGCGAGACACCTGGCGTGCGCGATGCGGTTCTCGCACACGATCCATTCGTCCTGGAAGCACTCGGTCCGTCTGCAGATCTCGCACGCGTACAGCTCGGGAGGAACCTCCTGAACGACGCCCTGGCGTATCGTTTCCAGCAGCCGCTTCAGCCTGGTCTTCGTCGCCTCGTCCATCGCGTGCTCCTTCGACGTCCGGCACGGCACTCGCCTCTCGCGTCGCACCGCACTTTGGCCTCGTCGTGCATCCAGCACCGCTCGCGCAGCGCCCGGTTTGCGCCAGATCAACTGCCTGCTGCTCATCGACGCCGCTTCGATGCAGGCGGCGGGCACAGTTCGAAGCATCGTGCGCGGCCTTGGTCGGCGCATTCGCCGCGAGGCAAGGAGGAGCGATGAACGCGCTGCAGTCGGAGCCCAGGCAGGTCGAGCGTTCGTATCCGCAGACCGTGGCGCTGTCCGATGGCAGGCAGCTCCGGCTGCGCCTCATGGCGCCCGGGACCGACGTCTACCGTCTGCATGCCTTCGCGAGCTCGCTGCCGAAGGACGACCTGCAGTTCCTGCGCGTCGACATCACCCGGCTGATGGTCGTGATCCAATGGGCACAGAACATCAAGGCCGGACGGACCGTCACCGTTCTTGCGGAAGTCGACGGCGAAGTGGTCGGCTACGCGAGCGTGCACAACGACCAGGTCAGCTGGCAACGCCATCTCGGCGAGCTCCGCATCCACGTCGGACCGGCTTACCGTGGTTGCGGGCTCGGCGGACTGCTGGGCAAGGAGATCTTCGCCATCGCGTCGGATCTTGGCATCGAGAAGATCGTGGCGCAGATGACCGCGGACCAGCGGCAGGCCATCGCCCTGGTCGAGCGGCACGGGTTCAAGCACGAGGCGCTCCTGCACGACTTCGTCATCGATCGGGATGGGCGCAAGAACGACGTCGTCGTCATGACTCGCAACGTCGCGAAGGCGCAATCCCACGTCCACTAGTCCCGGCCGAATCGGGCGCGGCGGCGTCGCACAATGCCGTCCAGCGCCAACAACGCAGGTCTCGCACGCTTCCAGCACGCGACCGAAGCGATCCATGACGATCTCGTCTCGACGCCGAGTTCTCGCCGCGACCGCTGGCGCGCTCCTGGTTTCGCTGGTCGTGCCGAGTGCCCGTGGTCAAGCCAAAGTCCGCCGAATCGGAGTGCTGAGCGGCTTTGCGCGTGCCGATGTCGACGCCAGAGTGAACCTGCTCCGCCAAGAGCTCGAGAAGCTCGGATGGTTCGAAGGCAGGAACATCACGTTCCTGGAGCCGCGCGCGGCGGAAGGGATCAACGAACGCTTGCCAGCGCTGGCAGCGGACCTGCTGGCGCAGGCCCCCGACCTCATCGTCGTGGCTGGCACGACGGCGACACGTGCGGTGATGCAGGCGACCCAGACGATCCCCGTGGTCATGGCAGGAATCGGCAATCCCGTGGAGAACGGCCTGGTACCGAGCCTGCGACACCCGGGCGGCAACGTCACCGGTTCGACGTTCCTGGCCGACGAGACGACCCGCAAGCTCTTGCAGCTGCTGAAGGAAGCCGCTCCGCGGCTGCAAAGCGTCGCCTTCTTCATCAATCCGACGAACGAGGCGGCGGGTCCGCTGCTCAGGTTCATCCGTGTCGACGCGCCGGCGCTCGGGTTGCGTCCTCAGCTCGTCGAGGTGTCGAACCCGGCCGATGTCGAGCCCGGCTTCGACGCGATCCTGCGCGAGCGGACCGAGTCGATCCTGCTGACTCTGGATCCCTTGATCGTGTCGAAGCGGCAAGTCGTCGGCGAATTCGCGCAACGTCACCGGCTCCCCCTTGCCGTCGTCGGAGGGCGTTCCGCCATGCCGGCAGGCGCCCTGCTCGCCTACGGTCCCGCCGACCAGTATCCGCAGCTCACGGCGCGCTACATCGATCAGATCCTGAGGGGCGCGAAGCCAGGAGAGCTCGCGGTCGAGCAGCCGAGCCGCTTCGAGCTGCTGATCAACATGAAGACGGCGAACGCGCTCGGCCTCAGCATTCCGCAGTCCGTTCTTCTCGTCGCCGAAGTCGTCGCCTAGAGCGCGACAACCCGCTTTGCGCATTCGAGACGCTGCATCATGATCGGCGCTGGCCACGCACTCGGCACGGCTGCGCCGCCGGGTTCGCAGAATGGCCGCCCACCATCACAGGGAGAGGAGACACGTCCATGATCCGCACGACACCCGCGGCCGCGCTGGCGGCCGGCCTCTGGCTCGCTGCCTCGGCAGCCGCGCAGACCCCCGCCGCCTCCGCGCCACCGCCATCGTGGCAGCAAGGCCGCTCGTCCGACCAGGCGAGCTCGACCCTGCACCCGATCGCGCCGATCCTCACCGGCCGCATGGCGGGCGAGCTGCCGGTCGACAAGCTCAAGGTCCCGGCCGGCTTCAAGGTCGAGGTCTGGGCCGAAGGCATCCCCGAGGCGCGCTCGCTCGCGCTCGGTGACAAGGGCACCGTCTTCGTCAGCAACCGCAACCTCAAGGACGTCTACGCCGTCACCGACCAGGGCGGCAAGCGCACGGTGACGAAGGTGCTGAAGGGCCTCAACTCGCCGAACGGCGTCGCCTTCGCGGGCGGCACGCTCTACGTCGCCGAGCGGCACCGCATCACCGCGTACGAAGGCATCGAGGACAAGCTCGCGAACCCGGGCGAGCCGCGCGTCGTCATCGACAACCTCGACCCGTCGCAGCAGGCCGGCCACTTCTGGAAGTTCCTCGCGATGGGGCCCGACGGCAAGCTCTACTACAACGTCGGCTCGCCGGGCAACATCGTGATGCCGGCGTACTACCAGGCGACGATCAACCGCGTCGACCCGAAGACCGGCGTGATGGAGGTCTACGCGCGCGGCGTGCGCAACTCGGTCGGCTTCGACTGGGACCCGCGCACCAAGGAGCTCTGGTTCACCAACCACGCGCGCGACTGGATCAGCGACGACCTGCCGCACGACACGCTGCACCGTGCGGCGAAGAAGGGAATGGACTTCGGCTATCCGTTCTGCCACCAGGGCGACCTGCTCGATAGCGACTTCGGCAAGGGGCGCGCGTGCAGCGAGTTCGACGCACCCGCCGCCAAGCTCGGTGCGCACATCGCGCCGATGGGCATGCGCTTCTACACCGGCTCGATGTTCCCGGCCGAGTACAAGAACAACATGTTCATCGCGATGCACGGCTCGTGGAACCGCACCAGCAAGCAGGGCTACAGCGTCGTCCGCGCGACCGTCGGCAGCGACGGCAAGGTCACGCTGCAGCCGTTCCTCGAAGGCTTCCTGCAAGACGCGAAGGCCGACCCGCCGATGTGGGGGCGGCCGGTCGACGTGCTCGTGATGAAGGACGGCGCGCTGCTCGTCTCCGACGACTACAACGGGATCGTCTACCGCGTCAGCTACGCGCGATGAGGGGCTCGCCGCGGTCGCTCGTCGCCGCGGCGCTGCTCGCCTGCGGCGGCGCGTTGTCGCTCGACGTCGCCGCGCAGGCGGCCACCGACGCACAGCGCCAGAAGGCCGAGCCGTGCACCGCGTGCCACGGCGCCGAAGGGCGTTCGGCGCTCGCCGACACGCCTTCGCTCGCCGGCCAGCCGAAGCAGTTCATCACGACGCAGCTCGTGATGTTTCGCGAAGGCAATCGCAAGAACGCGGTGATGAACGCGCTCGCCGCGCCGCTCACGAACGCCGACATCAACGAGCTCGGCGGCTGGTTCGCGGCGCAGTCGGCGGCGGTCGCAGGCACGCCGCTCTCCGCCGACGCCGCTGCCGCGGGCAAGGGGCTCGTCGAGAAGTTCGCGTGCGTGACCTGCCACGGCGCAGAGCTGCACGGCCAGCAGCACATCCCGCGCCTCGCCGGCCAGCGCGCCGACTACCTCAAGGCGCAGCTGCTCGGCTTCAAGGCGCAGACGCGCTTCGACATGGACGGCAACATGACCTCGGCCGCGCAGCCGCTGACCGCGGCCGAGATCGAGGCGCTGGCGACCTACCTCAGCTCGCTGCGCTGAGCGCGCGCGGCAGCTACTGCCGCTTGCAGGCGACCTGCCAGTGCTCGAACGCCGGGCCGCTGCTGCCGACCGGTTCCCACGGCAACGGGGTATCGGCCCGTTCGACGACCACGCCCTTGCCCATCTTCTCGGAGTAGCCGGTGGTCGCGAGCATCCGCTGGCGTGGCCGGGCGCAGTCGTACTCGTACTCGTTGCGCGCCGAGAAGAAGGCCTTGCCCTCGATCGTCTGCCGCTTGTCGAAGTCGAACAGGCCGAGCATCCGCGCCTTGTCCCCCGACCTGCGGACCGATGCGGGTGCGACGTAGACGTCGAAGCCGCCGTTCGCGACGGTGTGACCGAGCAGCTTCCACTGCACCACCGCGGGCCCGCTGTCCGCTGCGGCCATCGCGGTGTTCGTGAGCGCCGCCTTGGCGGTGCCGGCGCCGGCACGCGTCAGCCCGCATCCCACCGCGGCGACGGTCGCGCGGTCGCTGCCGTTGAAGTCGATGATCATGTGCGTGAACGTCGTGCCGCCCTGCGGCAGGACGACGACGCGCGAGCCGCCGCCGCGGTACTCGGCGCGGTACATCGGCCGCTCGCGCCCGTCGGCGCCGATCGCGACGACGCCGTTCGGCCGGAACTCGATCGTGCCGCGGCCGAGCATCGAGTCGCACATGCCGCCGGTGACGCTGCCGATCAGCGCGTTCGCGAGCTGCGCCATCTCGGGCGAGAGGCCGGCGGCGTTGCCCTGGCGCTGGCCGGCGCCGAGCGAATTCCAGCGGCCGAGGAGCGGGTTGTGGTCGGGCGCGAGCGGCGGTCGCTGCTCCCAGGTCCGCCGCACCGCCGCGGCCTGCGCCATGTCGGCGTTGGCGCGCGACTGCTGCTGGCGCACGGTGTCGTTCCACTGCTGGTCGGCCTGCTGCTGGCTCTGCTGCTGCTGTTGCTGCATGTCGCGCGAGCGCTGCTGCTCGGCCTCCTGGCGCAGCGCACCCGGGTCCTTGCCGAGCTGTTCGGTGGTCGGCGGGCGGCTCTGCGCCGCCGCGGCGAAGGCGGCGAGCGCGAGCATCGATCCGGCGGCGATCCTGACGACGGGCGTGACGTACATGGCAGCCTCCTCGACGGTCTCCCGCGCGGCCGGGACGGGCCGGCGGGCACGCCGTTGTAGCGCCTCCGGCGTTACTGCGACGTTACCGCGGCGCGCGGCAACGGTAACGACCGTCTGGCACGGCCGGCCCCGACGGCCACGAACGCCGCCGCTGCGTGAAAGACTGCCGCGGCCGCGCCCGCTGCGCGATGCATAGTTCGACGCTGCCCCCATCGGGAGAAAAGAACATGGGCTCTCCTCGCTCTCGCCTCCTCGCGACTTCGCTGGCGCTGCTCGCGGCCGGGTCGCTGCTCGCCGCCTGCGGCCCGCGCGTTCCCGAGACGATCAAGATCGGCGTCGCACAGCCGCTCTCGGGGCCGTCGGCCGCGCGCGGCCAGGACCTCGTCAACGGTGCCCTGCTCGCCGCGGCCGACATCAACGCGTCGAACTTCAAGGTCGCTGGCAAGCAGGTCAAGTTCGAGATCGTCCCGATGGACGACAAGGCGGACAAGGAAGAGGCAAAGAAGGTCGCGCGGGCGCTCTGCGACCAGAAGGTCGTCGCCGTGATCGGCCACCTGAGCTCCGACGTCACCGAAGCGACGGTCCCGGTTTACGCCAGCGGCAACGTGCCGCAGCTCTTCACGTCGTCGGCGGCCGAGCTGACCAAGCTCGGCGCCGGCAACGCGTTCCGGCTGATCGCCAACGACGACCTGCAGGCGCAGGCGATCGCGAGCTACGCCGCCGGAGCGCTGAAGGCGAACAAGGTCGCGATCCTCTACGAGGACACCACGTACGGGGCGCCGCTCGCCAAGGGCGCGTCCGCGGCGCTCGCCAAGGCCGGCCGCAAGGTCGAGCCGATCGTGCCGATCGACAACAAGACGACGAGCTTCGGGCCGTTCGTCGCCCAGCTCAAGGCGGCCAAGCCCGACGTCTTGATCGCGTTGGTCCGCGACAACCAGCTGCTGCCGCTCTTCGAGCAGATGAACGCCGCCGGACTCGGCGACGTGCCGGTCGTGGGAGGAAGCGTGGCGCGGACGCAGCGGCTCGTCACCTCGGCGACCGTCAAGAACCTCTACGTGACCTCGAGCTCGGCCGAGGTCGTCGAGTTCACCGGCGGCCCCGAGTTCGCGAAGAAGTTCCGCGCCAAGTACCACGCCGAGCCGGTCTGGGCGGCGCACTACGCGTACGACGCGGTCTGGGTCGTCGCCGACACGATCCGGCGCGCCGAGTCGGTCGACCCGGCCGACGTTCGCGCCAAGCTGAAGACGATCGACGCGATCGCGCCGGTGACGACGACGATGCGCTTCAACGCCGAGGGTGAGCAGCGCTACGGCGCGATCGGCGTCTACCAGAAGCAAGACGGGCGCTGGGTGCCGCTCGTGCGCTCGGCGAGCTGGTGACGCGCGGGCGCGCTCACTCGAGCGCGAGGTCGAGCACGCCGCGCGACGCCGGCCGCGCGCACAGCGTCGCGAAGTAGCGCTCGAGGTTCGGCCAGCGCGGCCGCCGGTACTCGGCGGCGGGCAGGCCGAACCAGCGGTGGACCTCGCAGCCGATCGGGATGTCGGCCATCGTGAAGGCGTCGCCCGTCATGTGCGCGCGCGTCGCGAGATGGGCGTCGAGCTGCGCGAGGAGACGCTCGGTCGCCGTCACCGAGCGCCCCGCCGCCGCACCGTCGCGGCGCTCGGGCGGCGTTCGCACCCACTGCACGAAGGCCTCGCGGCCGGCGGGATTGAGCGTCGTCTGCTGCCAGTCCATCCAGCGCTCGGCGTCGAAGCGCGCCGCCAGCGGCTCGGGATAGAGCGTTCCCGGTGCGTGGCGCGCGCAGAGATAGCGGACGACGACGTTCGATTCCCAGAGGACGATGCGCTCGCCGTCGCCGTCGACGTCCTCGATCGTCGGCACGAGCGAATTCGGATTGAGCGCGCGGTACGCCGGCGTCTGCACGATGCCGAAGTCGCGGCCCGCGTCGATGCGCTCGAACGCGAGCCCGAGCTCCTGCGCGCACCAGACGACCTTGCGGACGTTGATCGAGCTGATGCGGCCCCAGATCTTCAGCACGGTGAAATTGTGGCCGCGAATCGACCCGAGGCCCGCGAGGTCAGCCGCGCTCGTCGGCCCGCGTCTCCGGCGATCGCGGGCCGCCTTCGCGGGGATCCCGCTCGATCGTCTTTTCGTAGGCGTCGCGGGCCTGTCGCAGCTGCCAGTCGGTGATGTGCCCCATCGCGTGCATCCGCTCGACGTCGCGAAAGGCGTCGGCCAGCACCGCGGGCTGGACCGCGCTCGGGCTCGCGAGCTGGCGCAGGAGATCGGTGTAGACCTGCTCGGCTGTCTTTTCCATTGCGACCTCCTGACGCCAGGCCGGCGAGACGTCCTCGCGCTGCGATCTCGCCGCTAGCCGAAGCGCGCTTCGCTGGCTGGCGCTTGCGACGTCGCCTCGAGGTCGGCGACGAGCCTGGCGAATGCGCTTTCGGAGAGCGATTCGGACCAATCGGTCTCGGCTGCATCGGCCGGCGCGGCGTCTTCGGCGAAGCGCGATTCGCCGGCCGCCGGGACGCGACGTCCGCGCGCGGCCGCTGCGATGGCACGCATCGCGATCTGCCGGTTCGACTCTTCGATCAGCGATTGCCGGGTCTCCGGCGTCATGTAGTAGCGGAGCATCGACGTGGATGAGAGTGAGCGATGGAGCGGACAGTAGCGAGCATCCGCAGGGCGCCGCGTCCGCCGCGGTCGCCGGTCGATGTCGGACAAGTGCCCGTGCACGACCGTCGCGCGCTTGTTGCGTGCAATCGATCACGGGGACAGGTCCGGGCGCAGGGCCGGGCGCGGCGAAGCGCGCTAGCCGACCGCCATCAGGACGGCGACGCCGACTCCTGCGCTGACGAGCGCGAACGCGATGGCGATGCGCGAAAGCAAGGTCGGGCCTTCTTCGCGGCGCTGGAGGACGGACTCTGAAAACCGGTTCATGCGTCGACGATACGTGCAGACGACATCGGTGCGCCGCACGCGCGACACGAAAACCGCTGCAGCGGGACATGCTGCACGCAACGGTTCGATCGCGTCGCGGATCGCGCGTCAGCGCCGCGACGTCGTCGGCGTCGCGAACGCGATCGCCGCGGCGGCGAACATGAGCACGCCACCGACGCCTTCCATCCAGCCGAAGCGCTCGCCGAGCACGACGACGCCGACGGCGACCGCGATCGCCGGGCTGACGAAGGCGTAGAGCCCGGCACGAAACGCGCCCCAGTCGCGGAGCAGCCGCAGGTAGATCGTGAAGCCGGCGAGCGAGCCGGCGGCGACGAGGAAGGCGAGCGCCGGCAGCGTCGGCCAGCGCACGAGCTCCTGCAGGTGACGCTGCTCGACCGGCTCGAGCGCGAGCGACAGCACGACGAGGCCGACGCCGCCGACCAGCGTCTGCCACCCTGCGAGCGCGACGACCGGCATCGTCGCCGCGATCGGCCGCGACAGCACCGCGCCGATGCAATAGAGCAGCGTGCCGAGCGCGACCGCCGCCAGGCCGGCGAGCTCGTCGCCGCTGGCCGTCGCCGTGCCGGCCGCGCTGCGCGCCCGGGTCGCGAACAGCAGCGCGAGCCCGAGCGCGCCGAGCGCGATCGCGGCGATCCGTCGCCCGCCGATCGGCTCGCCCTCGAGCCAGCGACTGGCGACGAGCGAGAACACGGGAATCGTCGCGAAGTTGACGATCGCCGCGAGGCCCGTCGGCGCGCGCGCGATGCCCCAGAAGAGAAGCGCGTAGTTGCCGGTGTTGACGAGCAGCGCGGTGGCGACCAGCCGGGCGCGCGCCGATCGCGGCACGGCGAGCGCATCGCGCCCCGCCCACGCGAGCATCAAGGCGCCGGCGATCGTGAAGCGCGCCGCGGCGAGCAGGATCGGCGGCACATGCGCGGCGCCGACCTTCGTCGGCCACCAGGTCAGGCCCCAGACGATGCACAGCGTGGCGAACAGCGCCGTGTTGGACGCCGAAACGTTCGCTGCACGCATCCGCCGATCATCGACGATGCGGCCGAAGAGACGGAGCCTTCGGTTCGAACCGGACCTCAGTCGACGATCCGATCCGCCCGCGCCAGCACGGCCGCAGGGATCGTCAATCCCAACCTGCGCGCAGTGGTCCGGTTGATGACGAGCTCGAACACCGTGGGTTGTTCGATCGGGAGGTCCGAAGGCTTCGCGCCACGGGCGATCCGGTCCACGAAATATCCGACGCGTCGGTAGGATTCGACGAGCCGCGGACCATACGTGCACAGGGCCCCGTCGTCGGCCATGACGCTCCAGCCGGAGACGACCGCCAGGTGCTCGGAGAGCGCGAAGTCCAGGATGACCCGACGGTGCTCGACGACGAAGGCGTCCGAGAAGACGAGCAGCGCGTCCGGACGATCCGCACGGATCGTGGCCAGCGCGGCATCGAGCTCGGCCTCGTTTCGAGTCAGGTGCATCGATGTCCGGATGCCGAGCTCGCTCGCCTTGGCCTGCGATACGTCGCGCTCGAGGTGCTGACCTGGGTGCAGCGCATTGGCGAGGACGGCCAGGCGCCGGACTTGCGGCGAGATCTGCTGCAGCAGCTCCAGGCGCTTTGCGTTCAGCTCCGCAAGCATGAGCGAGATGCCGGTCGCGTTGTAGAGCGGATGCGCCAGATCGCTCGCGATGCCCGCCGACGACGGGTCGGCGCTGAACTCGTAGACGACCGGAACCGTGTGCGGCCCTTTGACGACCAGGGTCGTCGCGGCGGCATGCGTCGCGATGAGGTCCACCGGCTGCCTCTCGAGATCCTGGACGAGTGCCGGGATGCGCGACAGATCGTCGTTTGCGAACCGAGGCACGAACCCGAGCGTGGCCGGCTCGGCGTAGCCGCGAGCCCGCAGGTCGCCCAGCATCGCCTCGACGAAGGACGCCGCTGCGGCTCGGTCGAGGCCGCTCACGAATCCCAGGCGGACTCTCGACGCTCCGCGCGCGCCGCCGTGCGCCAGACCCAGGGCGGCCAGCGAGAGGCACACGCGACGACGATCAAGCACGATGACTCCAGTCTGCCGATCACCCGCTGCGCAGCCGGAACCTCTGCAGCTTCCCGGTCTCGGTCCTCGGCAACGACTCGCGAAACTCCACCGCCCGCGGGTACTTGTACGGCGCGACGGTCGCCTTGACGAACTCCTGCAGCGCCTTGACGGTCGCTTCGCCCGCAGCGGCGCCGTTCTTCAGCACGACGAACGCCTTCACGATCTGGCCGCGCTCGGCGTCGGGCGCGCCGACCACCGCGCACTCGGCGACCGCTTGGTGCTGGAGGAGCGCGTCCTCGACCTCGACCGCCGAGATGTTGTAGCCGGCCGAGACGATCATGTCGTCGGTGCGCGACTGGTAGAAGAAGTAGCCGTCGGCGTCCATCAGGTAAGCGTCGCCGGTGTAGTTCCAGCCGCGCTGCACGTAGTCGGCCTGGCGCGCGTCGTCGAGGTAGCGGCAGCCGGTCGGTCCCTGCACCGCGAGCCTGCCGACCGTGCCGGCCGGCACCTCGTTGCCGTCGTCGTCGACGACGCGCGCGCGGTAGCCGGGGACGGCGGTGCCGGTCGCGCCGGGACGCGCGTGCGCCTCGTCGGCGGCGATGAAGATGTGCAGCATCTCGGTCGCGCCGATGCCGTCGATGATCTCGATGCCGGTCGCGTCGCGCCAGAGCGCGCGCGTCGCTGCCGGCAACGCTTCGCCCGCGGCGACGCACTTGCGGAGCGTCCCGCCGTCGCGAACGCCGATCCGGCGCTCCTTCGCCCCGGCCGCCATCGCGCGGTACGAGGTCGGCGCGGTGAAGAGCACGGTCGCACGCTCGGCGACGATCGCGTCGAGCAATTCGGCGGGTCCCGGCTTTTCGATCAGCACCGTCTGCGCGCCGATCGCCATCGGGAAGAGCGTCAGCCCGCCGAGCCCGAACGTGAACGCGAGCGGCGGGCTGCCGATGAAGACGTCGTCGGCGTTGGCGCGCAGGACGTGCGGCGGGAAGCAGGCGCAGCTCGCCATCACGTCGCGGTGGAAATGCATCGTCGCCTTCGGTTGTCCGGTCGTTCCCGACGTGAAGGCGAGCAGGCACGTGTCGTCGGCGGCGGTGTCGACGGCGGCAAACGGCGCGGCGTGGCGCGCCATCCGCGCCTCGAGGCCGTCGGGCGCCGCGGCGTCGCCGAAGCAGACGATCGCCGCTGCGAGCGGCGAGCCTGCCGCGGCGGCGTCGAGCTCGCCGCGCAGCCGCGCGTCGCAGAGCGCGATCGTCACCCGCGCCTTGGCGACGATCTGGCCGAGCTCCTTGGCGCGCAGCAGCGGCATCGTCGCGACCGCGATGCCGCCCGCCTTCATCACCGCGAACCAGCTCGCGACGAGCATCGGCTGGTTGGCGGCGCGCAGCAGCACCCGGTTGCCGGGGACGAGCCCGCACTCGGCGACGAGGACGTGCGCGATCGCGTCGGCCTTCTGTTGAAGCTCGGCGTAGGTCCACGCCAGCCCACCGGGCGCACGAACGCACATCCGGCCGCCGCGGCCCGCGGCGACGTGGCGATCGAGCAGCTCGCGCGCGCAGTTGAGCCGCTCGGGAAACTTGAGCTCGGGGAGGTCGAAGACGAACTCGGGCTGCGCTTCGCGCGGCGGCAGGTGGTCGCGCGCGAAGGTGTCGACGTGCGCCGAGGACGTCATGGCGAAACTCAGAACGCCGAGATCCCGGTCTGCGCGCGGCCGAGGATCAGCGCGTGGACGTCGTGCGTGCCCTCGTAGGTGTTGACGACCTCCAGGTTCACGAGGTGACGCGCGACGCCGAACTCGTCGCTGATGCCGTTGCCGCCCATCATGTCGCGCGCCAGCCGCGCGATGTCGAGCGCCTTGCCGCACGAGTTGCGCTTCAGGATCGACGTGATCTCGACCGCGGCGGTGCCCTCGTCCTTCATGCGGCCGAGGCGGAGACACCCTTGCAGGCCGAGCGTGATCTCGGTCTGCATGTCGGCGAGCTTTTTCTGGATCAGCTGGTTGGCCGCCAGGGGCTTGCCGAACTGCTTGCGGTCGAGCACGTATTGCCGCGCGCGGTGCCAGCAGTCCTCGGCCGCGCCGAGCGCGCCCCAGGCGATGCCGTAGCGCGCCGAGTTGAGGCAAGTGAACGGACCCTTGAGGCCGCGCACCTCGGGAAACGCGTTCTCCTCGGGGCAGAAGACCTCGTCCATCACGACCTCGCCGGTGATCGACGCGCGCAGGCCGACCTTGCCGTGAATCGTCGGCGTCGTCAGTCCCTTCGCGCCCTTCTCGAGCACGAAGCCGCGGATCGCGCCCTCGTCGTCCTTCGCCCAGACGAGGAAGACGTCGGCGATCGGCGAGTTGGAGATCCACATCTTGCTGCCCGAGAGCGAATAGCCGCCGGCGACCTTCTTGGCCCGGGTGATCATGCTGCCCGGGTCGGAGCCGTGGTTCGGCTCGGTGAGGCCGAAGCAGCCGATCCACTCGCCGCGCGCGAGCTTGGGCAGGTACTTCTGCTTCTGCGCTTCGGTGCCGAACTGGTTGATCGGCACCATCACGAGTGAGCTCTGCACGCTCATCATCGAGCGATAGCCCGAGTCGACGCGCTCGATCTCGCGCGCGACGAGGCCGTAGCAGACGTAGTTCAGTCCGCCGCCGCCGTACTGCTCGGGAATCGTCGCGCCCAGCAGCCCCAGCTCGCCCATCTCGCGAAAGATCGCGACGTCGGTCGTGCCGTTGCGAAACGCCTCGAGCACGCGCGGCGCGAGCCGGTCCTGCGCATAGGCACGCGCCGCCTCGCGGACGGCACGTTCGTCGCCGCTCAGCTGCTGGTCGAGCAGCAGCGGATCGTCCCAGTGAAAGCTCGCCTTCGTCTTGGCCATGGTGTTCTCCTGTGGGCCTTCAGTCGGGGACGACCGCGGTGACTTCGATCTCGACCTTGGCGCGGTCTTCCATCAGCGCCGTCACCTCGACCGCGGTCATCGCGATGTCGTAGTGGCCGATGATCTCGCGAAACGCGGCGCCGACCGCGCGACCGGCGGCGAGGTACTCGCGCTTGCTCGTCACGTACCACGTCATGCGCACGATGTGCTCGGGCCGCGCACCGCCGGCGCGCAGCACGTCGGCGATGTTGGCGAGCGCGGTGCGCGCCTGATCGGCGAAGTCGTCGCTCGCGAAGACGCCCTCCGGGCTCCAGCCGATCTGGCCGGCGACGTGGATCTGGCGGCCGCTCGCGGCGACGCCGTTGGCGTAGCCCCTCGGCCGCGGCCAGCCGGCCGGCAGCACTGCTTCGTTCTTCATCGCGTCTCCTTCGTTGCCGTCGGCGCGTGGCTCTTCAGCAGGTCGCGGCCGATGATCAGCTGCTGCACTTCGCTCGCGCCTTCGTAGATGCGCAGCGCCCGGATCTCGCGGTAGAGCCGCTCGACGGTCTCGCCGCTCTGCACGCCGCGGCCGCCCCAGAGCTGCACCGCGGCGTCGATGACCTGCTGCGCGCCCTCGGTCGCGGCGAGCTTGGCCATCGCCGCCTCGCGCGTCACGGTGCGGCCCTGGTCGCGCAGCCACGCGGCGCGGTAGGTGAGGAGCGCGGCGGCGTCGATCGTCGTCGCCATCTCGGCGAGCCTGGCCTGCGTCAGCTGGAAATCGCCGAGGACGCCGCCGAACATGCGCCGCGACGTCGCGCGTGCCATGCCTTCGGCGAACGCGCGCCGCGCGAAGCCGAGCGCGGCGGCAGCGACCGACGTGCGGAAGACGTCGAGCGTTCGCATCGCGATCTTGAAGCCCTCGCCTTCGCTGCCGATCCGCTGCGCCGCCGGGATGCGGCAGCCGGCGAAGCGCAGCCGCGCGAGCGGATGCGGCGCGATGACGTCGATCCGCTCGGCGATCGCAAAGCCCGGCGCGTCGCGCTCGACGACGAACGCCGTGATGCCGCGCGCGCCCTTCGATTGCGGATCGCCCGGATCGCCGGTGCGCGCGAAGACGACGTAGAAGTCGGCGATGCCGCCGTTCGAGATCCACGTCTTTTCGCCGTCGAGGACATAGCCGTCGCCGTCGCGGCGCGCGGCGCACGCCATCGCGGCGACGTCCGAGCCGGCGTCGGGCTCGGAGAGCGCGAACGCGGCGATCGCGGCGCCGCTCGCGACCCGCGGCAGCCAGCGCGCCTGTTGCGCTTCGCTGCCGGCGAGGCTGATCGCTCCCGAGCCGAGCCCCTGCATCGCGAACGCGAAGTCGGCGAGGCCGTCGTGGCGCGCGAGCGTTTCGCGCGCGAGGCAGATCGTGCGCGTGTCGATCGCGTCGCCGCTGCCGCCGTGGTCGCGGCCGGCGACGGCGTGCGCGAGCCAGCCGCCCGCGCCGAGCGCACCGACGAGCCTGCGGCACTCGACGTCGACCGCGTCGCGTTCGCTCGCGTGCGCGTGGCCGAGGTGCTCGCCGGCCCAGCCGTCGAGCGCGCGTGCGAATGCGCGATGGCGCTCGTCGAAGAACGGCCAGTCGAGGTGCGCGAACGCGCCTTGCCCGTGGTCCATCGTCACCACCGTGGAGCGACGCGCTCGCCGGGAAGGACCTCGTACGGATCGCCCCAGCCCGGCATCGTGCGCAGCCGGTCGCGCCACGCCGCGATGTTGGGAAAGCGCTCCTCGAGCACGTAGCCGCTCTCGTCGGCGGGAAAGAAGAGATAGCCGGAGAGCGAGATGTCGGCGATCGAGAACGCGTTGCCGACCATGAAGTCGCGGCCGGCGAGGTGCTTGTCGACGATGCCGAAGGCGTTGTCGATGCGGCCGCGCAGCCACGTCGCGATCGTCGGGTCCGGCGCGGTCGCCGCGAACGACTTCATGAAGCGCCAGGTCGCGAAATAGCTCGTGAACTTGTGGTTGTCGAAGAACAGCCAGCGCAGCACCTCGCGCCGCTCGTCGGCGTCGCGGCCCCCGAATCTGCCGTGCTGCTCGGCGAGCATCGTCAGGATCACGCCCGACTGCGTGAACTTGCGGCCGCTCTCGTCCTCGAGGACCGGCACCTCGCCCATCTCGTTGACGCGGTCGCGCCACGCCGGATCGCGCGTCGCCCCGCCGGCGAACTCGGCAAAGCCGATCGGCACCGGCTGCCACGGCACGCCGAGCGCGCGCAGCAGGAAGGCGACCTTGAAGGTGTTGCCCGACTGGGAGAAGCCGTGGAGCTTCAGCATCTAGGACCTCTTAACGCCATGGGAAGGCTCGCGCCGGTGCCGAGCAAGGCGCAGGGCAAGGCGCGTCGCGCCGCCCGGGCTGGCCCGCCCGGGCAAGCGGCGCAACGCCGCCCTGCGCCTTGCGCGGCACCGGCCCGAAGGGTGATCTCTGCAAGCCTTCCCATGGCGTTGAGAGGTCCTAGTTGCCCTCGAAGCGCGGCTTCTGTTTCGCCGCGAACGCCTCGTACGCGCGCGTGAAGTCGTTGGTCAGCATGCAGATCGCCTGCGCCTGCGCTTCGGCCTCGATCGCCTGCTCGATCGTCATCGCCCATTCCTGGTGGAGCATCGTCTTGGTGATGCCGTTGGCGAACGTCGGCCCCGCCGCGAGCTCGGTCGCGAGCGCGATCGCTTCGTCGAGCAGCTTCTCGGGAACGGCGAGCCGGTTGAAGAAGCCCCAGCGCTCCGCCTCCTCGCCGCCGAGCGCGCGGCCGGTGTAGAGCAGCTCGCTCGCGCGGCCCTGGCCGACGATTCGCGGCAGCATTGCGCACGCGCCCATGTCGCAGCCGGCCAGGCCGACGCGGCTGAAGAGGAACGCCGTCTTCGAGCGCGTGGTGCCGACGCGCAGGTCGGAGGCCATCGCCAGGATCGCCCCCGCGCCGGCGCAGACGCCGTCGATCGCGGCGACGATCGGCTGCGGGCAGAGCCGCATCGCCTTGACGACGTCGCCCGTCATCCGCGTGAACATCAGGAGCTCGGGCGCCTTCAGCTTGACGAGCGGGCCGATGATCTCGTGGACGTCGCCGCCCGAGCAGAAGTTGTCGCCGGCGCCCGAGAGGACGACCGCGTGGACGTCGTCGGCATGGCGAAGCGCGCCGAACAGGTCGCGCAACTCGGCGTACGAATCGAACGTCAGCGGGTTCTTGCGCTCGGGGCGGCTGAGCGTGATGCGTGCGACGCCGCCGCTCGCTTGCCAGGCGAAGTGGCGCGCGCGGTAGCCGGCGAGCGACTTGACGTTGCCGGCGACGAGCGCCGGGTCGACCCGCGCCGTTGGGTTCTCGCTCATGACGGGGAATCCTCCGCACGTTGATCGTTGCGAACGAGGTGGACGCGCAGCCGGCCGAGCTGCGCGTGCAGCTGCTGCACGGCGGCAGCGTCGAGGCCGGCAAAAAGCTCGAGGATCCAGGCCTCGTGCTCGCGCGCCATCGCCTCGAAGCTGCGTCGGCCCTTCGGCGTCAGGCGGACGATCCACGCCCGCCGGTCGGCCGGGACGCTGGCGCGAACGACGACGCCTTCGCGCGCGAGCTCGTCGGTCAAGCCCGTGACGTTGCCGCCGGTCACCATGAGGAGCTGCGACAGCTCGCTCATCTTCATGCCGTCCTTGAAGCGGTAGAGCTGCGCCATGTAGTCGAAGCGCGCCAGCGAGATGCCGAAGCGCTCGCGCAGCCGCCGGCGGATCTCGGTCTCGATCTGCGTCGTGCACGCGAGCATGCGCAGCCACAGCCGCAACGCCGCGTGGTCGCCGCTGCCGGCGCGCGCCTCGTGACCGAGCTCCTGCGCATCCTCGAGGACGGCGTGCGATGGATCGTGCTTCATCTCGATGTGCCTGCTGTCATGCACCCAATCCCCGGTTCGCCTGCTCGAGCGGCGAGAGCCCGGCACCCTGCGCCGCCATCTGCTTCTCGCGCTCGAGGTTGCGCTCGAGCTGCAGCTTGGCCGAGCGGTACTGCTTCGGCCAGTCGATCTCGGTGACGCCGATCTTGGCCGCCTCGAGCAGCGTCCACGCCGGATTGGCGAGGTGCGGCCGCGCGATCGCGCAGAGGTCGGCGCGGCCGGCGGCGACGATGCTGTTGACGTGGTCGGCCTCGGAGATCGCGCCGACCGCGATCGTTGCGATGCCCGCTTCGTTCCGGATGCGGTCGGAAAACGGCGTCTGGTACATCCGCCCGTAGACCGGCTGCTGCAGCTTGCTCACCTGTCCCGACGAGCAGTCGATCAGATCGGCGCCCGCGGCCTTGAGCGCGCGCGCGATCTCGACCGCATCGTCGGGCGTGATGCCGCCCTCGACCCAGTCGTGCGCCGAGATCCGCACCGAGATCGGCAGCTCCTTCGGCCAGACCTCGCGGATCGCCGCGAAGACCTCGAGCGGATAGCGCAGCCGGTTCGGGAGCGAGCCGCCGTAGGCGTCGGTGCGCTGGTTGGTGAGCGGCGAGATGAACGACGACAGCAGGTAGCCGTGCGCGCAGTGCAGCTCGAGCCAGTCGAACCCGGCCTCGGCGGCGTAGCGTGCGGCGCGGACGAAGTCGG
>Ga0207689_10002383_pt1 | contig 17540 bp, 10 predicted proteins | sample KBSMisM52_FD_184312 | JGI IMG/M metagenome (GOLD analysis project Ga0207689, IMG submission 184312) | Miscanthus rhizosphere microbial communities from Kellogg Biological Station, Michigan, USA - KBS Miscanthus M5-2 (SPAdes) (version 2) | ecosystem: Host-associated > Plants > Roots >... | reverse complement strand
GCCGTCCCGGATCGTGCCCGCGAGCTGGACCGGGCAGCCGTGAGACGCGGGTCCATCGCCGCGGTCGTCCTTGCCGTCCTTCCGCTCGGCGCGCTGGCGCACGAGGCACGGCCGGCGTACCTCGAGCTTCGGGAGAGGGAGCCGGGCAACTTCACGGTCCTGTGGAAGACGCCGATGCAGGGCGACCTTCGCCTGGCACTGGTCGCCGAGTTTTCCCAGGGCGTGCGGGCGACCTCGCCGGTGCTCACCCGTCGACCGCCGGGCGCTGCCGTGCAGACGTGGTCGGTCCGGAGCGCCTCGCTCCGGGGCCAGACGGTGCGGGTGGGAGGCCTCGAAGGGACGATGACCGACGCCCTGGTCCGGGTGGAATTCGCCGATGGATCGAGCTGGACGGAGCGGCTGACCCCCGGTCGTCCCGAGGCCACCATCCCGATGCGTCCCTCGGGCCTCGCGGTCGCTGGGCTGTATCTCCGGCTCGGGGTCGAGCACATCCTCACCGGGGTCGACCATCTGCTGTTCGTCCTGGCGCTTCTGATCCTGACCCGGGGCGGCGGCCGGCTTCTCGCCACCATCACCGCGTTCACCGTCGCCCACAGCATCACCCTGGCCGCGGCGACGCTGGGATGGGTCCACGTACCGCAGCCTCCGGTGGAGGCGGTGATCGCGCTCTCGATTGCCTTCGTGGCGGCGGAGATCGTCCGCGGGAGGGCAGGGCACGCCGGAGTGGCGGAGCGCTGGCCGTGGCTGGTGGCGTTCGTCTTCGGGCTGCTGCACGGGCTCGGGTTCGCGAGCGGCCTGGCGGAGATCGGGCTGCCCGAGAAGCGGATCCCGCTCGCGCTCCTCTTCTTCAACGTCGGGGTGGAGCTCGGGCAGCTGGCCTTCGTCGCCGTGGTCGTCCTGGCGCTCCGAGCCACGGCGAGGATCCGCCACCGGCTGCCCGTGTCGAGCGGGCTGCTGGTGCCTTACTTCATCGGAAGTGTCGCGATGTTTCTGCTGCTCGAGCGAGTCGCCGGGTTCTCCAGCCGGTGAGCCCAGAAACGAGGGAGTCCATGCGCCTCACCGTCGAGTCCGTTCGCCGGCTGCTGCCCCTCCTGGTCCTGGCCGGGTCCACTCCGGCGCTCGCCCAGGACACGGGAAACCTGGATGCGTCCTCGGCCGAGCGGGCGTTCCCGAAGAAGCCGAGCTACTCGCCGTACGCCGGGCGCAACTTCCCGGTCCGCCCGTTCTTCGGGGACACCCACCTGCACACCTCGTACTCGATGGACGCGGGAGCGTTCGGAACGCGCCTGGGGCCGCGCGAAGCATACGTGTTCGCCAGGGGGAGGCAGGTCACCGCCTCGACCGGACAACCGGTGAAGCTCTCCCGCCCGCTCGATTTCCTGGTGGTCTCGGATCACTCGGATGGGATGGGCTTCTTCCCGATGGTCATCGGGGGCGACCCGAAGGTGATGGCGTTTCCGCAGGGACGCCGGTGGAACGAGATGATTCACTCGGGTCAGGGGGCGGCGGCGGCGATGGAGATCATCGGCAGCTTCAGCCAGGGGAAGATGGCGCCGGGGCTGCTGCCGACTCCCGGGACGCCGGCGTACCGGAGCGCGTGGTCGGAGACGATCAAGGCGGCCGAGGAGGCCAACGAGCCGGGTCGGTTCACGGCGTTCATCGGCTACGAGTGGACGTCCAACACCGGCGGCAACAACCTGCACCGGAACGTCATCTTCCGGGACAACGGAGACCGCGCCAGCCGGGTGGAGCCCTTCACCACCCAGAAGCCGCTCGGAAGCGACAACCCGGAGGAGCTCTGGAAGTGGATGACGGACTACGAGGCAAAGACCGGCGGAGACGTGCTGGCGATCGCGCACAACGGGAACCTGTCCAACGGGCGGATGTTCCCGACGGTGGAGGCGTTCGGGAAGAAGATCGACCGCGGGTACGCCGAGCGGCGATCACGATGGGAGCGGCTCTACGAGGTCACCCAGATGAAAGGGGACGGCGAGGCGCATCCCTTCCTGTCGAAGAACGACGAGTTCGCGAACTTCGAGCGCTGGGACAGAGCGAATCTCGACGGGAGCGAGGCGAAGAAGCCCGAGATGCTGGAGCACGAGTACGCCCGCGCCGCGCTGAAGAACGGACTGCTCCTCGAGTCGAAGCTGGGGGTCAACCCCTACAAGTTCGGGCTCGTCGGCAGCACCGATTCGCACACCGGCCTGACCACGGCCGACGAGGACAACTTCTTCGGGAAGACGTCGTCGATGGAACCGGGTCCGGAGCGGCTGAGCAAGGTCTTCATCAAGAACGACAAGACGGGGGTGACCGTCATGGAGTGGGAGGTCTCCGCCTCGGGGTATGCGGCGGTCTGGGCGACGGAGAACACCCGCGAGGCGCTCTTCGACGCGATGGAGCGCCGCGAGACGTACGCCACAACCGGTCCGCGGATGCTGGTGCGCTTCTTCGGGGGCTGGGAGTTCGTGCCCACCGACGCGAAGTCCCGGCTGCCGGCGGACGTGGGGTACGCCAAGGGCGTGCCGATGGGAGGGGATCTCACCGTGGCGCCGGCGGGCAAGGCGCCGACGTTCCTGGTCGCGGCGCTCAAGGATCCGATCGGGGCGAACCTGGACCGCTACCAGATCATCAAGGGCTGGATCGACAAGTCGGGGAAGGTGCAGGAACGGATCTACGACGTGGCCTGGTCCGGCGATCGGAAGCCGGACGGGAAGACCGGAAAGCTTCCCCCGGTCGGGGACACGGTCGACGTGGCCGGCGCCACCTGGAACAACAGCATCGGGAGCCCGGAGCTGATCGCCGTCTGGAAGGATCCGGACTTCGAGCCGAGCCAGCCGGCCTTCTACTACGGCAGGGTGATCGAGATTCCGACTCCGCGGTGGACTGCGTACGACGCCAAGTTCTACGGGGTGAAGCCGGACGCGAAGGTCACGATGAAGCTCCAGGAGCGCGCCTACACCTCGCCCATCTGGTACACGCCGAAGCGGTGAGGCTCTTTCCGTCGAGCCATGGAAGCGACGACCGACTGGGTCGAGGCCGGAGCCCATGGCGAGCGGGGGCGGGGGGCCAGCGGGGCAGACGGAGCGTCGAAATCCCGCCATACTTCGGTCGGACGCTGCACTCTGGGAGCCTGCCGAAACTGGCCGTGGACAACGCCGACGCACCGCTGACCGATCTCCTGCAGCTCGCGGCCCGCGGTGAACCGGGTGCTCTGGACCAGGTCTTTGCCGTGCTCTACCCGGAGCTGCGGCAGATCGCGCACGCCCGGCTCCGCTCGCAGGGCGGTGTCGCGCACCTCGAGACGACCGCCCTCGTCCACGAGAGCTTTCTACGCCTCGTGAACGCGCAGCGGCTGGCGGTCACCGGGCGAAAGAACTTCTTCACCTATGCGGCCAAGACGATGCGGAACATCATCGTCGACTTCGCGCGCGAGCAGCTCGCCGACCGCCGTGGCGGTGGCCAGCCCGCGCTGCAGATCACCCCGACGCTCGCGGGCACCGTCCGCTCGGGCGACGGGGACGCCACGCTCATCCGCATCAACGACGCTCTCCTCGAGCTGGAGAAGGTGGACCCCCTGCTCACCCAGGTCGTGGAGATGAAGTACTTTGCCGGTTACACCGAGGTCGAGATCGCCGAGCTGCTGGGCTCGTCGGAGCGCACGGTGCGACGGCACTGGGAGAAGGCCCGGGCGTTCCTGCTGGTCAGTCTCCAGCCCTAGCGGTCTGGCCGGTTCCAAGGCGGCATTCCGTATGTCGGAGCACGAGGCGGGAGCCTGATGAACCTGTCGCCCGAGACCTGGCAGAGCCTCTCGAGCCTGCTCGACCAGGCGATGGACCTCGCTCCGGACGGACGGGCGGCTTGGCTCGAGGAAGTGGCCCGGACGCAGCCCACGCTCGTGCCGACCCTGGCGCGGCTGCTCGAGGCCCATGCCTCGGGCGAGAGGACGGACGTGCTCGGGAAGTCGCCGGCCGCGCCGTTCGCCGAGGGCATGCCCGGCGAGGAGAACGGGCTCGAGGCCGGCGACCGCGTGGGGCCGTACCGTCTCCTGAGGCCAATCGGCTCCGGCGGCATGGCGGACGTGTGGCTCGCCGAGCGGGACGACGGCGCCTTCGCCCGTGAGGTCGCGCTCAAGCTGCCGCTGGTGAGCCGGCTCCGGCGGGACCTCGCCGTCCGCTTCGCCCGTGAGCGGGACATCCTCGCCCGCCTCGAGCATCCGCACATCGCCCGACTCTACGACGCCGGCGTCAGCGCGGACGGGCTGCCATTCCTCGCGATGGAGTACGTGGATGGTCGTCCCATCACGATCTGGTGCGACGAGCACCGGGTGGACGTGGCGGGCCGGATCCGGCTCTTCGCCCAGGTCCTGTCGGCGGTGCAGTTCGCGCACGCCAACCTCGTCATCCACCGGGACCTCAAGCCGTCGAACATCCTGGTCACGGACGACGGGCAGGTCCGTCTCCTCGACTTCGGGATCGCCAAGCTGCTCGCCCCGGACGAGGAGCGCGCTCCGGAGACCCTGCTGACCCGGTCGAGTGGTCGGGCGCTGACCCCGGAGTACGCGAGCCCCGAGCAGATGCGGGGGGAGGCGCTGACGATCGCCAGTGACGTCTACTCGCTGGGTGTCGTCCTCTTCGAGGTCCTGGCCGGGACGCGCCCGTACCGGCTGAAGATCGAATCGGCCGCGCATCTGGAGGAGGCCATCCTCGACGCGGACCCGCTACGCCCCAGCGCGGACGTGACCGACGCGATCGCGGCATCGCGTGGAGCATCGCCGGGCCGCCTGGCGAAGCAGCTCGCGGGAGACCTCGACACGGTCGTCCTCAAGGCGCTGGCCAAGTCACCGGGGAGCCGGTACGCGACGGCGCTGGCGCTGGCCGAGGACCTCCAGCGCCACCTCGACGGCCTCCCGGTGCTCGCCCGGCGGCCCTCGGCCTGGTACCGGCTGCGCAAGTTCGTGGGCCGGAACCGCTGGCCGGTGCTCGTCGGTGCCGGCGCTGCGTCGGCGCTGATCGCCGCGACGGCCATTGCCTTGACGCAGGCGCACCGGGCGACCGAGCAGCAGCGTGTGGCCCAGACAGAGGCCCGGAAGGCCACGGCCGTGAAGGACTTCCTCGTGGATCTCCTCGGGGTCGCGGACCCGGCGGGCGCGAGTGGGAAGCGTCCGGGACAGATCACGCTGCAGGAGGCGATCGACGGCGCCACCGGCCGGATCGGATCGGCGCTCGCGGACCAGCCGGAGGCGAAGATGGCGGTCCTCGATGCGCTGTCATCCGTCTACGAGTCGCTGGATCAGAACGAGCGGAGCATGGCCTTGCTCCGCGATGCGCTCGCCCTGTCGGAGCGTCACGACGGCGTCCCTCATCCGAACCAGGCGCTCTTCCTGACGGAGCTTGCCAACATCGAGATGTTCGCCGGCCGGTCCGAGGACGCGCGGCGCTGGCTCGACCGCGCCGAGGCAGTCTTTCGCGCGCTGGGCGACACGACGTCGCTCGCCTTCGCCCATGCATTGAAGATCCACGGCAACCTCGTGCGCCGTGGGGCGGCGCCCGATTTCCAGACTGCGACCGTGCTGCTCGAGCAATCCGTGGCGCTCTTCCGGGCGCGCTACCCGCACGATCAAGGAAGGTCGGGCGCGCTGTTCTATCTGGCCCAGACTCTGCGGTCGGTCGATGCGGCGGACCGCGCGGAGGCGATTGCCGACGAGGCGGTCGCGCTGGCGGGGGAGTCGAAGATGCCGGGCTTCGACATCCCGAACGCGTACTCGCTCAGGGCGGCGATCCGGGAGAGCAACGGCGACCTCCGCGGGGCGGACAGCGACTATGCGGCAGCGACCGCGGCCTACGAGAAGACCGCCGGCGAGGCGCACTTCCTCACGCTGCAGAACGTCGGACTGCACGGGATGACCCTCGTGGAACTGGGTCAACGCGACCGCGGCCTGCAGATGATCGAGACGTCGACTGCGTTGCTGGCCAAGACGCGCGCGGGCAGCAACACCCACGCGGCGGCGGTGGAGCGGCTCGGCATCGCCTACGTCCTCGTCGGGAGCTTCGAGCGGGCGGCTCCGCTCCTCGAGGAGGCGCGCTCGCTGCTCGGAACGCGCCACGACGACCTCGTCCGGACCGGCCCCACCGTGTCCCTGGCCGTCGCACGTGCGGAGGGCGGACGGTACCAGGAGGCGCGGGCGCTGCTGGACGAGGCGCTCGCGGTGCGTCGCGATCGCGCACACGTCTCGCAGCTTCCCGTCGCGGAGGTCCACCTCACCCGGGGTCTCATCGCGCTCGACGAGACGGATGCAACCATGGCCCGCACCGAGCTGGAGCAGGCCATCACGCTGTCGTCCACACGGACGCGCGGAGACCTGTCCCGTCGCGCGCTGGCGTACGCCGGTCTGGCCACCGCTGCACAGCTCGTCGGGGACGGAGACGCGGCACGGGCGGCTGCCGATCGCGCGGGAACCTTCGCCGCCGAGCCGTCGTTGACCCAGATCCCGCTGCTGCAGGCGACGGTGCTCGAGGCGAAGGGGACGAGCCTCTGTCGATCCGGCCGTGCGGATGAAGGGGAGCCGCTGCTGGCGAGCGTCGCGGCGAGCGAGGCGGAGCTGTTCTCGCCCGGAAGCCCGCTGCTGGCGCGGGCGTGGCTGCTCCATGCCGACTGCCTGGTCTTGCTTGGGCGCACCGGCGAGGCCCGCGCGCGTGTGGAGGCAGCCGCACATCTCCTCGGACCCGAGGGGACCGCGCCGCATCTCCGGTCGCTCCTTGCGACGGTGCGAGCGCGCCTGGGGACGACCGCGCGGTGAAGTAGCTGGTCGTCCTCGGTCCTTGCGAGGCGTCTGGCCGGTTCGGCCCCGAGAATCCGTATGGGTCTTGCGGGGGCCCTTCCAGGGCGCAGCTCCCGCGCATGGGGGAGGCCCGCGTGGTGATTCGATGGCAGGGGGCGGCATGCGCCGCCTGGATGTGTCTGGGGTGCGGAGGCTCGAGCACCTCGCGCGACGGCGGTGCGCCGAGGCCGGTCGTGGCCAGCGCACGCGTTCTTCGCAAGGTTGCGCCCGAGCTCGGGCGATCGATCGGAGAACGCCCGTGAAGGCACCTTCCTGGCTGCGCGCCTGCGCGCTCGCGTCGTTCTCGCTGTTCGGCGGCGCCATCGGTGCCGGCTGTGGGGTCGTCGCCGAGCCCGCCTCGGTTCAGCGGCCCGAGTCCACATTCACACCGGCATCCACGCCTGCCACGGACTCTGGCGTCCTGGTCGCCGATGCCCGATCACCCTGCGCCGGAGTCTCGCTGGACGCCCGGCGTGACTACCGACCGAGGAGCTGGACTGACGGGGACGTCGCTTTCGTGGGTGGCTCGCTCACCTTCGTCGTTCCCTCGGAGATCCCCGTGACCGCCGGAGCCTCGGGGAGAGGCAGAGCAACGCTGAGCTTCAGCCTGCTGGGGCGCGACAGCACCACCTGCGTCTATCGTGGCAATGGCTACCCGGCGTTCGGAGGGACGCGGTACCTCCTCGAGCGATGCAGGCCCAGCTCCGAGCGCGGGGATGACGACGATGAGGTGGGGGACGAGGACCGGTTCGGGAACCGGTTCCAGGACGGGACAGCCGAACGCCATCCCATCGCTGCGAGCACGATGACCGCAGACAGCTTTCACCTTCGCGTCCAGCGAGGCGACACTCACTTTCCGGCGACCGTCATTCACCTGGCCCTTCCCGGCCCAGCGGTCGGTGACGACAACGCCTGCACGACCGACAGCTGCGATCCCGTCACCGGCGCCGTGATTCACGCCCCCATCGCGCTCGACGACGGCGACGAATGCACGATCGACTCCTGCGACGTGGCCACCGGTCCAGCCCACGTGCCAGTCGACAGCACCTCCTGCCGCGGCAAGGCGAACTTCCACGACCGCACCCTCGCGGGCCTCGGCGGCAACGGACGCGCCTGCGCCGACTGCCACATGCCTTCAGAGAGATTTCAGCTGACTCCCGCGGCGGCCCTGACGCGATTCAACCAGATGACCAGCTCGGGTGAGGACGATCCGCTCTTCCGCCCGATCGATGCCAACGACTTCCGCATCAACGGCGCGGCGGCGCACGACTACACGAACCTGACGGTGAACGGTCTCGTTCGCGTGACCATTCCTCTGCCGCCAAACGTGAAGCTGCTCGATTGCGGGGCGGCCGTTCCTTGTCCCGCGACGGCCAGGCCGACCTCCGAGACCGTTGCTGACGTCTGGCGCTCCGTCCCCTCGATCTTCAACGTCAACATCACCGGTCCCGATGGTTTCGCTCCGGTATCGCTCCGCGGGCAGAATCGGAGCGGGGGCTACCAGCTCGACGGCCGCATCGACACCCTGCAGAACCAGGCGCTGGCTGCGCTTCGTTCGCATGCGTCGATCACTGTGGACCCGCCCGTGAGCTTCCTGGACGACGTGGCGGGCTTCCAGGGCACTCAGTTCTCTTCCCCGAGCGTGCAGATCCTCTCGGACGCGATGGCGGCAGGCACCCTTCCGCTGCCCGATCCAGATCCCGAGCTGGACGCGCTGGAGACGGCGGGGAAGGCCGTCTTCAACCGGTCTTGCGGGCAATGCCACGGCAACCAGGGTGGCCATCCGAGCGGCAGCACCCCGATCTCTCAGGGGACGGAAGGAACGCCCACTGCGCTCATTCGCTACCACACCATTGCGTCCACATGCCCGCGTCCAGTCGACACCGTGTCGCCGCCCCGGTTCCTGTTCAAGCCGTGCAGCCCGAGCCAGATGGCGAACGTGCGGACCTACGAGATCACCAACAGCGGTGTGCCACCGAGCGGAACTGCGTGCGGAGGCGCTGCTCCCCAGCCGCCCTGCGTCACGCGTGTCACGACTTCGGATCCGGGTCGGATGCTCCTCACCGGCTACCCGGTGCCCGGCGGCCCTGGCGACATCGAGCACTTCGACAACCCGGGCCTGCGCGGAATCAGCAAGACCGCGCCCTACTTCGTCAACAACACCGCCGCCACGCTGGAAGAGGTGCTCGACCACTACAAGGCATTCTTCCAGCGCGTGGAAATCCAGGCTCCGACGGCGCCGCTCCTGACCACGCAGCCAGGCGTCGTCCCTCCGGTGCACGACCGTCCGTTCACCGACGCCGAGGTCCCAGCGTTGCTGGCGTACCTCCGGAAGATCTGACCCTGGCTCCCACCCACCTCGGTCCTGCGAGACGTCTGGCCGGTTGGGACCCGAAAATCCGTATGGGTCTTGCGGGGCCCTTCCAGGGCGCATTGCCCGCGCACGGGGGAGGCCCGCGTGGTGATTCGGTGGCTGGGGGCGGCATGCGCCGCCTGGATGTGTCTGGGGTGCGGAGGCTCGAGCAAGTCGCCCGACGGCGGAGCGGCGAGGCCGGTCGTGGTCTCCGAGGCCGCGCGGGTGTCCGACCCGGACACGCGGGCCGCTCTCAGCGCGTACGATCGCGATGCGGGGACGCTCCGGTTTTCCAGGAGTACGGCCCTCCTCGCAGCCCTGAAGCTCGATGACGTCCTGGTCTCCGAACCCTCGACGGCGGCGCCCAGCGGTTTCCTCCGCAAGGTGAAGTCGGTCCGGTCGGAGGGAAGCGAGGTCGTCCTGGAGACGACACAGGCGAACCTCACCGACGTGATCACGCAAGGGGACCTCTCAGCCGAGACAGAGCTCGGCCTGGACGATCTCCCGCACGTGGAGACGCTCGCTCCCGGCGTCACCGTGCACCGTGCGGCGCTCGGAACCATCGGCGTCGGCGACGGGTATCAGTTCGGCCTCAACTTCGACCAGACGATCCTCGACATCGACGAGGTCTCCGACGACGGCGACGAGCGCGTCAGGGCCAAGATCCGGATCGACGGCGACATCGATTTCAACGCGGGCTACGGGATCGAGGTTCACATCGACCCGCCGAACGTGAACCCACTCGACTCCGACTTCGACCTGCTCCCCAGCCTGGCGCGCTTCGAGGCGTCGATCGGCTTCTCCCAGCGGGCGCGACTCCACGTCACCGGTGACGCGGACGCCGAGGTGACGAAGGAGAAGAAGGTCGCCGAGGTCCCGTTCTCGCCGAAGTGCTTCTTCATCGGTCCGATCCCGGTCTGCGTGGTCCCGACCATCTATGTGTTCGTCGGCACGCACGGCCAGGTCCGCTTGAGCTTCGACTACGGGGCGACCGAGACCGCTCAGGCGAAGATCGGAGCCCGATGGACGAAGTCGAACGGCTGGGAAAAGATCGATCCCACGCCGGGGTACGACTCCTTCGTCGGCCAGACCTTCGATGTGAACGGCGGGATGAACGTCCAGGCGTGGGCCAAGGTCGAGGGCTCGCTCAAGCTCTACGACGCCGCGGGACCCACGCTCGGTGCCAAGCTCGGCCTGAGCGTGGATGCGCAGCTGAAGCGGAACCCGTTCTGGACTGCGCGGGCGACGCTCGAGGCGTACTACGGCTTCATCGTCGACCTGCCCATCGTCGGGCGGCTCTCGGATGGTCACGACACGCTCTTCAGCGTCTCGAAGGAGGTGGCTCGCTCCAGCAACAGACCGCCGCAGATCATCGTCCAGCGCCCGAGCTGGCTCGTCGATCTCGGTCAGCCCTTGAGCCTCGGGTTCTTCCTCTCCGACAACACCTGCGTCGGGACGGTCTACTGTGTCGTCGATCAGGAGGACGGGGTTGCTTCGTACACCCTCACCTCCGACCGGGACGGCCCGCTTCCGAGCACGAGCTACACCTTCGCGACCGAGGGGCTGCGCCGGCTGACCGTCGCCGCGCGCGATAGCGAGGGAGCGACGAGCACCGCCTCGTTCACGGTCGACGTCGTCAACACGCCCCCGGTCGTCTACGGGAGCGCGGGGACGACGACGACGCCCCAGACCGTCCCTGTCTTCATCGCTGCCAGCGCGAGCGATCCGAACTCGCCGGTTGACTGCTCCGCGCTCACCTGGTCCGCGCAGGCTCCGGACACGGTCGAGCCTCAGAACCTCTCTGCGGATGCGTGCCAGGCGAGGGCGGTCTTCAACGTGAAGGGGACACGACACGTGACGCTGCAGGGTCGCGACCCTCAGGGTGCGTCGAGCACTCCCCGTGTCTTCACGGTCGAGGTCACCGATCCCCCCGCGAATCCTCCGCCGACCATCGTCCAGCCGCTCTCGGTGAAGGGGGCAAACCCGATCGGCTTCGCCGTCCGGGAGATCCCCGAGAACGGCCAGGCGTATGGCCCGATCTCCTTCTCGCTGCTGGCAACCGATCCGGACGGCGTGACCTACATCTTCACCGCGCAGTGCTTCGACTGCCAGAACCCTGCGCTGAACATCCAGCAGACGTTCGATCAGAACACGACGGGCATCAGCTCCTTCCTCCCACCGCAGACCGGGACCTGGCGCTTCGGAGCGCGGGCGACCGACGGCCTCTCCCCGGGCGTCTCCTTCTCCCGCACGGTCGTGAGCGTGCCCACCCCGCCGCGCTGAAAGGACTCACGCCCATGACGCGCTCCCGGCTCACGCTCCTGCTGCTCCTCGCCTCCTGTGGAGGTTCGAGCTCTCCGTCCACCCCCGCGCCCGTCCCCAACGACGGTGCCTTCGCGTTCGAGCTCGACCCCCCTGCGCTCGACGTGCACGTGCTCGAGACAGGCTCGATCCACGTGCTCGTCACCCGCCGCGCCGGCATCTCGGGTCCGGTCACGGTCTCGTTCGTCAATGATGCGGCCGGGCTCGAGACGACGCCGGTCACCATCTCGGGCGAGGAGGGGACGCTCACCTTCCGGGTCACCGAGTCCGCCGCGCTTGGCCTGCGCTTCCCGGTCCTCGAGGCGAAGCTCGGCGCGAGCGCGCACCGCGAGACCCTGACGCTGCACGTGGGCGGAATCGTCGGCAAGGCTGCGGCCGTCACGATCCGGGCGGTGACCGGGAGGCAGATCCGCCAGGGCACCGGAGACGTCGTGCTCGACGTCGATGGTACCAACCTCGACCGGGTGACCGCGTTCCACCTCGGCGACCTGACGACCGTCGAGCTCCCCGGACGCACCGCGACGCGACTCTCGCTGACGGCGTCCGTGCCCCACGGCGCCGCTCCTGGCCCGAAGGACCTCGTCCTGACGGGGCCGGGCGGCGACACGGTGACGGCCGCCGCCCTCGTCGTGACGGCCGTGACCGCCGGGCCGACGGGAGACGACGATGCGGGTCGAGGCACGACGGACAATCCGGTCCGGACCCTGACCAGGGCGCTGACGCTGGCGCAGACCGGCGACACCGTCCGGTTGCTCGACGGGACCTATGACGCCGCGCACGGCGAACAGTGGCCCGCCGTGGATCTCGACGCGCCGAGCCCGATTCCCGCCGGGATCCGCATCGAGGGGCAGAGCCGTGCCGGGGTGGTGCTGCAGGGCCCGGGCCCGCTGGCGCCGGCCATCGGGCTGTACTGGACGCGCGACGGCTCGGTGGCGCAGCTGACGATCCGTGACTTCGGCTACGGCGTGCTGGTGACCGCCGGCTCCGTGGCATTTCGGAGCGTGACCGTCCTCTCCACGGCGGGTGGGTTGCTCGTCGGCGGAGGTGCGGTGAGCGCCGCGGACTGCGACGTGTCCGGGACGAGCGTCGCGGTCTTCGCGGTGAGCAGCGCGAGCGTCTCGCTCTCGGGCGGCATGGTCCACGACAACACAGCCGGAGTGCAGGTCGGCGATGGGTCGCCGCAGCTGACGGTGGCCGGGACCGAGATCACCGCGAACGATACGGGGGTGTTCTGTGGCGGTTCGGCCGCCGCCCTGCTCGATGGCGCGAAGGTTCACGGGAACCGGTCGCACGGGGTCCAGTGCGTGAACGATTCACAGCTGACCGTGACCTCGAGCGAGCTCGCAGAGAACGCCGAGGCGGGAATCTGGTTCGAGGGCCGGAGCCTCGTCATGCGTGGCACGCGGGTGCACGACAACCTCCAGTTCGGGCTGTACGTGGCGGGGGCGCCCGCGAAGGTCGACCTGGGCAACTTCCTCGATCCGGGGAACGACGACTTCCACGGCAATGGGCCGAACGGGATGACGGATCAGGTGCTCGACGTCCGGACGCCTCGCGCCAGCCTCGGAGACCCCAACGCGTTCACGCTGAAGGGCACCCAGCTCAACGGCGTGGTCCCGGCTCCGGATGTCTACCCGGGAGACGGGACGTGGCCGTATCTGAACTCGCCGTACTTCTCGGTACTCGGCACGAACAACGTCATCCGCGTGTATTGAGCTCGACGGATCCAATGATCAACCGGGCGGCACGGTCACCGAGACGTGGACCAGAGACCTGAAGCTGGAGGCCGCGCAGCCGACGCCGGGAGGGTGAGGGGTGCAGCTTCCGGGAGGAGGAGAACGGGCCCAGAGCTCGGCACGTCCGGGGCGCGAGGCCGGCCTCTAACCAGCTGGACTCACTCGGGCCTGGTCATTCCACTCGACGCAGAGCCAACTCCTTTGCAGCTTCAACGAAGAGCCGCAGCGGCCCTGACCGCTGGGCTCGGCTCGGGAAGTAGAGGAAGAAGCCGGGCACGGTAGGCGCGTAAGCCTCGAGCACCACCTTCAGCCGCCCGGTCCGCAGCTGCTCACCCACGTCCGGCTCGAAGGCGTACATGAGCCCGGCGCCCGATTCAGCCTGGGACATCATCACCCGGCTGTCGTTGGTGACCACGCCGCCGCGCACCGGGACCCGCCACGTCTTGCGGCCCCGTTCCAGCTCCCAGGCGTAGAGAGTCCCCGTGGACTGCGAGCGGAAGGTGAGGCACTCGTGCCGCAAGAGGTCCTCGGGCTTCCTGGGCGTGCCGTGACGCTCGAGATAGCTCGGGGCGCCCACCACGACGAAGCGGAAAGCGTCGGTGATTCGCACCTGCACCATGTCGCGCTCGATGGCCTCGGTCAGGCGCACGCCGGCGTCGTAATTCTCCGCGACGATGTCCACGAACCGATCCTCGACGACGACCTCGACCTCCACCCGCGGATGGCGCGCGCGAAAGGTCGGCAGCACGGGAGTGATGACGAAGGGGACCGCCATCCGCGGGGCCGACAACCGCACTCGCCCCACCGCCTGGCCGGGTTGGACGGAGACGTTGGAGAGGGCTGCCAGCGCCTGGCCCAGCCCGGGGCCTGCTTCCTCCATCAGGCGCCTTCCCGCATCCGTCAGCGACACACTGCGAGTCGTGCGGTTCAGCAGCACCACCCGCAGCTGCTCCTCGAGCTGCCGCACTGCCTGGCTGACCGCGGCCCGGGAGACCCCTGCGTTCCGCGCTGCGCCGCTGAAGCTGCGCATGCGCGCCACCGCCAGGAAGACCTGAAGCTGGGCCAGGGGAGTCGTCTTCATCGCGCCGGTCGCTCCGATCGCATTGTCAACTGGCGCTTAACAACCCATTTCCACCTGGCTGTCTAGTCCTCGCTGATCCCGGCTCGTATTGATCGTGCGTCGGCGCATCACTGGCCCTCGACACGATTCACGGAATGGAGCGATCTCCCATGAAGCACATCTCAATCGGCGGCCTCGACGTCTCGCGCATTGGGCTCGGCGCCATGTCGATGTCCGGCTACTACAACATCGGCGAAGGGAGCGATGCCGAGTCGATTCGAGCCATCCACCGGGCGATGGAGCTCGGCGTCACGCACCTCGATACTGCCGAGATCTACGGCCCCTTCACCAACGAGGAGCTGGTCGGCCGGGCCATCAAGGGCCGTCGCGACCAGGTGGTGCTGGCGACGAAGTTCGGTCTGGTCTCGCACTCCGGTGGTGGCCCCGGCGTCCTCGACAGCAGCCCGGCGAACATCCGAGCGGCAGTCGAGGGCTCCCTGAAGCGGCTAGGCACGGACCACATCGACCTGTACTACCAGCACCGGGTCGACCCGAAGACCCCCATCGAGGAGACCGTCGGCGCGCTGGCCAGGCTGGTCGCCGAGGGCAAGGTGCGCCACATCGGCCTGTCCGAGGCTGCCCCGGCGACGATTCGCCGCGCCCACGCCGTGCACCCCGTGGCGGCGCTGCAGACCGAGTATTCCCTGTGGACACGTGACCCGGAGGCGGAACTGCTGCCCTTGCTCCGCGCACTGGGCATCGGCTTCGTTCCCTACTCGCCGCTCGGACACGGCTTCCTGACGGGCAAGATGCGCTCGCCCGACGAGCTCGCATCCGGCGACTGGCGCAAGAACAACCCGCGCTTCGCTGAAGCGAACTTTCACCGCAACCTGCGCATCGTCCGTGAGGTCGAGGCCGTTGCCGCCGAGGTGGGCGCGACGTCGGCACAGGTCGCCCTGGCCTGGCTGCTCGCGCAGGGCAACGACATCGCTCCGATTCCCGGCACCAAGCGAGTCGCACGCGTCGAGGAGAACACGGCGGCCGACCACATCGAGCTGAGCCCCAGGCAGATCGCCCAGCTGAACACCCTCACGCCCGCCGCCGGCGAGCGTCACAACGAGGAGAGCATGTCCTTCGTCGACCGCTGACGTTGCCAGTGACGCCGGCCCGGAGTCTCAGAGAACGCTCACGACCGGCGCCTCCGGGGAAGTAGTCCGTACTTCTCACGGGACGCAGACGTTCCGGTGCTCCCCGACGTGGACTCGAACCACGGACATGGTGATTAACAGTCACCCGCTCTACCAGCTGAGCTATCGGGGAATGAGGCGGCGTGTCTACGAGACGCCGGCCGGATCTGTCAACAGCGGCGCGGGCTTACGAGGCCTGCCCGGGCAAGAGTCGCTCGATGCACCGCACATCTTCGGGCGTCGCCCCGGTGTACACCACCAGCCCCAGCCCGCTCGCGCCGTTCACCGACATCGCCGAGTACTCCAGGGTGAGACGCCCCGCCGCCGGGTGCTGCAGCGTCTTCCGCCCCATCCCGGGGCTCGGCAGCTCGTTCTCCGCCCAGAGCCGCCGGAAGTCCGCGCTCGCCGCCTGAAGCTCCTCCGCCACCGCCGCCGCCTCCGCCGGTAAACCCGCCCGGACGATGTCCATCCGGAACGACGCCACGACGAACCGCGCGTCCCCCTCCCAGTCCGCGATCCGCGTCCGCGCCTTCGGGTCCAGGAACAGCCGCCGCAGCACGTTCCGCTCACGGCGCGGCACCGCCGCATAGTCCCCGAACACCGCCACCGCCGCCGCGTTCCACGCGACGACGTCCCACCACATCGTTCTCAGGAACGCCGGTGTCGTCGGCCACGCGTCGATCAACCGCTGCAGCGCCTCGGGCACCGCGACCGCACACGCCTGCTCCAGCGGCGGAGGACGGTGGTGCGCCAGCAGGAACAGGACCTCCCGACCCGCCGCGTCCAGCTCCAGCGCCCGGGACAGCCGCTCCAGCACCTCGTCCGATGGCGGCCCGCCGCGCCCCTGCTCCAGCCACGTGTACCAGGTGACGCTCACCCCCGCCCGCGTGGCCACCTCCTCGCGGCGGAGCCCGGGCGTCCGCCGGCGACTCCTCCGGGCCGCCCCCGGCGACACCCGCGCCCGGCGATCGCGCAAGAAGCCACCGAGTGTGAGGGCCGAACCCGGCAGCCTGGTAGTGCTCTTACCCGTATCCATTCTCAAATTTTCCCGCTCGGACCGGGACGCTACCTCCCTCGACCTCACTCAGGAGGTCGTCATGCGTGTCTTTGTCACAGGTGCCACAGGCTTCATTGGTAGTGCCACGGTCACCGAGCTGCTCGCCGCCGGGCATCAAGTCCTCGGGCTCGCACGCAACGATGCCGCCGCCCAGACCCTCGAGCGCCTCGGCGCCGAGGTTCACCGCGGAGAGCTGGCGGACCTCGACAGCCTCGCGGCCGGCGCCCGCGCCGCCGACGGCGTCCTCCACCTCGCCTTCATCCACGACTTCCACAACTACGCCGAGTCCATCGAGGCCGACCGCCGCGCGATCCAGGCGATGACCCGCGCCCTGGAGGGCTCGGGCAAGCCCTTCGTCGGAACCTCCGGCACCTTGCTCTTCGGCTCCGGCCGCGCGGGCACCGAGGCGGATTCACTCCCCACCGAGGGCCACGTCCATCCGCGCGCCGCCGCGGAAGCGCTCGTCCTCGGCGCCGCGACCCGCGGCGTCCGCGCCAGCCTCGTCCGGCTCGCCCCCACCGTCCATGGTCGGGGGGACCACGGCTTCATCCCGTTCATCATCCAGCGCGCCCGCCAGAACGGAGTCGCCGCCTACGTCGGCGACGGCGCGAACCGTTGGCCTGCCGTGTACCGGCTCGATGCAGCCCGTCTCTTCCGGCTCGCGCTCGAGAAGGCAGTTCCCGGCTCTCGCTTCCACGGCGTCGCGGAGGAAGGCATCCCCATGCGCGCCATCGCAGAGACGATCGGTCGTGGGCTCGGCGTGCCCGCCCGCGGTATCCCCCCGGACCAGGTGGCCGCGCACTTCGACTGGATGGCCGGGTTCGTCGCCATCGACAACCCGAGCACCAGCGCGATCACCCGCGAGTCCCTCGACTGGAGGCCGGACGGGCCCGGCCTGCTCAACGACCTGCGGGAGGGCGGGTATTTCTCCTGACGCCGCGATCCCTCCCGACGTCGGCGGCCGCTCCATCCAGCTTCCCGATCTGGTCGAGGACGCGCAACGACTCC
>Ga0207689_10002381_pt1 | contig 17551 bp, 12 predicted proteins | sample KBSMisM52_FD_184312 | JGI IMG/M metagenome (GOLD analysis project Ga0207689, IMG submission 184312) | Miscanthus rhizosphere microbial communities from Kellogg Biological Station, Michigan, USA - KBS Miscanthus M5-2 (SPAdes) (version 2) | ecosystem: Host-associated > Plants > Roots >... | reverse complement strand
TTCGGGAAGATTCGTATACTCCTTATAGTAGTTATTTCCCCAATCGCTCCATTTTTTTTCAAATCCCTCCAGCCATGTCTGGTATTGTGTCTTATCTTCTTTTTCAAAAAATGGCGCGGCATATTCAAATCGGAGCGTGTTGTTATCGTAGGGGATGGCAGGTGATTCCTTACCTAACGAACTGTCGAGCCTTAGCACTTCGTTTCCTGCAAGAACGTGACGTAACAGTGTATTGAAAGGCAGATCATAATTTTTCTTCTTATTGGGGTCATAACGGACGAGGCCCTCGGTAGTACAAAACCAGATGGTCCCGTCGCCATCAGGATATATTTTGGCTACGGTCCGGTCCGAAATCGGGAGAATAGCGGTATGGTCTATGGAATATTTGCCATTGGGCTGCATTGTCGCCACAACGGTTTCCGTACCAAACCGGATCCACACATGACCCGAGGAATCCTCCACCATATCGAACTGCTCGATACCTCCCGCCCGGGGCCAGGTTCCAAATGTTGTGTCAAGATAAAACCGGCTGGTTTTATCGTCAAATTTGTAGATGGCAGAATCACCAGGGAAATAATTTTCGTTTTTTATGCGCCATACACCTCCCGTACCTTTCCTTAGTCCGTCCTTTTCACCAAACTTCCGGAACGTAAATTTGCTCACATCAGGATCGCCCTTTTCATCAAATACCAGGTTTACCCGGTATATCACCCCGCTTTGGGTTCCAGCCCATACTGTTCCATCATTGTTTTCTCCAAAGGTCCAAAACTGATTATCCAATTTGGGTACCATACCAGCGAAAGCCCAATTTTTTGAGGCGTCTTTCCTGGAAAAAACAGCCGTACCAAATGTGGCGCCACCAAAAAGTATATTGGGATGATCTTTTGGAGAATAAAGACCCGACAATTGGAGATCACCTCCGATGGAGGAACGTAAAACAGAAACCTTATTATCTTTCACCCCGAAAAGGCCATCATTCGCCACCAGCAGCGAATGATCATCTTTCGCCAGCGTAAATGTCTGGTTCTGCGGAATCCCGTTTACAATTTCAAAAAGTCTGTTTTTTTCATTAAAACGGAGTAACCCATTCGTAGTCCCAACATACAGCACTCCATTGAATCGCATCAGGGAAAGGGTGGAGGTTGATATACCGGACTGATTGGTAAACTGCGAAAGGGGCGAATCCATATCTACACGTGATATGCCGTTGTCAAGGGACAACCATAATGTTCCTCTGCTGTCCGGATAAACACCATAAACAGATTCATCCTGCAAACCCACACCCCGGTTGAGGAGCTGTATGACCTTACCGCGGTCATCGATTATCACAAGACCTTTTCCTGTAGTTGATAATGCATAATTTCCATTAGCCAGCCTGGCTGCCTTATACAAAGTGGCAGTCTTGATCAGATCATCTGCCTCCGTTACAAATGGCCGGAACGATTTTCCGTCAAAAACAAAAAGACCGCCATAAAACAATCCTACCAGGTACTGTTTACCAGTCTTGTTATCAGTCACCCCCGGCGGTGTATAAGGCAACATGACATTCATTCTTTCCTGACCCAGAAATTCGCTGCCCGGAATTAATTGTAATGAATCATTGATTAGTTTAAAGAGTCCTATTCCCTGTTCATGAACATAATAAGTGTCATCCAGATAGAATGCATACATGAACTTTGTCTGGGGTGACCAGACCTTTACTTCGTTTTTTTTGTTTAACCGGAATATATATTCCCTTGACTGAAAAAATATGCCTTCCTCGGTAGTATACACCGTCCAGACGTCGAAGAATTGCCTTTTGGATTCGGGTATATATTTTGTAAGGGAAATAGCGATTGTTTGACCCAGGCTATCGCTACCGAGGTATCCAAAATCTCCTACGGCTCCATAATAGACCGTCCCATTTTTGTCTTTTGCGAATGAACGGGCCACAGCGCCATTAACAGGCAATTGCACTTTTCGCCATTTCACCCCATCAAACTCCACAATGGTACCCTGCACCCCGAAATACATGATACCTCTTTTGTCTTCTATAGCAGACCAGGTTTGGGGTAGCGTTCCGAAATCCTTCGGACTGTAATTAGTTATAAAAGGCAGTCCCTGTTCTTCAATTTTTTGAGAAAAACCCAGCAGGGGTTGTAAAAGAATAATAATAGTGATAGCAAAAGAAAACAGCATCTTTATACGCCGACCGGAATGAGAATAAATTACGCCCATGTGAGAAATGTTATCACTGTAAATGCCGTTTCCGGTCAGGTGGAATTAAAACGATTTCATTGGAGGAACTCAGAAATAAAGGTCCTTGCGGATACAGAATATATAAATATAGAAACAATCTTCAATAAGTCAATACGCATTTTTACTTCCCGAAACGTCCTGGCCATAAGATAAGAAATGACCCCGGAATTTCCGAATGAATACCAGCCTGATTGGGAATTCGTGTAAGAATTCACAGGCCGATGGCCGCCTTAGGCCTACAATTTAAATTTGGAAATTTATTTCTTCCCCAGAAAAGTAATTACCTCATTGGAAAATTCTTTACTATGACTTGCATCATTATGCTCGCCGGGCACAGTTTTGAAATTGGCTCCAGGAATTATGCCCGCAAGGTTTCTGGCTGCGCCGTTGTCAGCATCCCGGTCACCACAAAGTACGAGTACGGGCTTTTTAATTTTTGCCAGATCTTCTTTGCTGGTAGAGGGTTGGCCTTTTTGCATAAAAGCAAGTGCCTGTTGGTCGAGGCCCTGTTCGTGGACATATTTTATAACCCCGGCTAGTTCAGGAATGTCTTCGCCCGATAACGCTTTATAAAACATAATACGGCGCGGCCATTCCGGGTTTGTAAAATCGGTTCCCATGCCGCCGATCACCGCTTTTTCGAGGTTTCTATCGAGCACCAATAGACGCGCCAGGATAATCGAACCGCGGGAATAGCCGATGGCGCTATATCGTTGTATCCGTAATTCCGTTAAAAGTGCCATAATATCCTTTGCTTCGGCATCATGCTCATAGGCTTCTGCCATATGGGGCTTGTCCGATTTTCCGTTCCCCCTCGAATCAAAAGTGATGACCTTGTATCCGGCTGCAATTAAATCAGTATAGACTGCCGTTTTTTTCCAGGATTGGCTATTGACAATAAAGCCATGAATGAGGAGCACAGGATCCCCTTTCCCGGTTACTTCATAATAGATCCTGGTGCCGTCGAAGGATTTTAAATACCCCGAGTCAGTTTGTGCTGACAGGCAGACTACCATAAAACAACCTGCCATGCAGCAAAGAATAGTTTTGCACCCCCCGTTTATTTTCATCACGATATTTTTCATTTAATCATTAGCCGATTTATCTCCTATAAACCAATGTTCTTTATTTCTGAATAATACATTAAAGGTAGTGAGTGATCCATAAATACGGGTGATATACTGTTGCAGGTTCACCTTGTCTTCGTCCGTCAGGATCTTATGCGCATTGATCTGTTGTTCCATTACGCGTAGGCGGTCCCGTAACATCACAATTTTGTGAAAGAAAACATCGATGGGAATTTCTTTTGGCTTTAATGTTTTGTCGGCCGGTTGAAGAACTATATTGCCTCCGACCCAGCGATCCCCCAGGGGCACGTTTTCCAGGAAACCACCCCACAGCCTAAGGATCTTGAGCAGGGATCGTTCGACATCACTATGAGTTTCTATTTCCTCGGATACGTTTTCGGGAATGATATCGTCCAGTTTTGGGTCGGTCTTATCAATTTCTTTTATGCCATGATTGATAAAAGCAATGAGATAGGTTGCAAACCGTACTCCCACTATCACACCCGGACCAAAATGGGTGTGCTGTAACCTTGTACCAATACCCAGTGTTGTCTGCTCCATTGTTTTTGTTTATAAAATTAAACGAATTCCCGAGGCTTTGGCATCGGGATTATTCAAATGAAAAGGGGAGTATTTTTAACCTAATTGGTTTGTCGGCGTGCGGGTACCCGATACAGCCTTGCTCGCCTGAATTTTTCAAACGACACTTTGATATAGGTCTGAAAGTCATAATCAGAACTGGCTGCTGTAAATTCGAATGTGGGCCGGTAGATCAACATGAAGCTGTCAAGCGCTTCACCATCGAGTTGAGTGAGACGCCGGACCAGTGCTTTATTAAAACGATGTTCCACAAATTTATCCCGCTCCTGTTCCTCAAGGCGGTTTTGGAATTTTTCCATGTTCCTGTTTTTACGAAACTGAAATACACGGATCAATTCGTTGATGTCTATTCCGGCACCGGTGGGTCCAATGGTTGTCAGGGAACTGATATTCGGGCGATGAAAATTAAAAATTTTCTCATACTCTATCCGGTTACGGATGGAGTCCAGCTTGTAGTTCCGGGGTGCTACTTTCACTTCTTTGAGTACCTGAATATTCACCCGCAGGGAAAGATCGAATTGGGTGAAATCCTTAATCATCGCTACAGGATATTTGACTGTTGGTTTATTGAGGTAGGAGAACCAGATCGAATCCTTCAGTGAAACCTCGATTTCGTAGTGTCCCTCGGAATTGGTGAGTGTCCCTTTGCCCGCTGAAGTCAGAACCGTCACCGCTTCAAGAGGATAGATCTTCGAGCTGTCGTAAACATTTCCTTTCAACGTAAAACGTTGCGCATGTGAATAGTTGGCGGCCATTACCAACAATAAACCTAAGGCAATATGTAAGCTATGTAAATACTTTCTCAATAAAATTTGTGATTGTTGGCAAGTAACGAAAGAAAGTGCAAATTAAATGCTAAGAGATAAAAAGACGACGAGGCGGTAAATGACCTGCCTCCGGGCATTAAGTAACAGCTGCCCGCATCATATTGTAGTTATATCCGCGGCCTTCTCATTCGAGCGCCTGATAAACCAGCACCTTGAACTTTCTATGTATTTCATCATGTGTATTGGGGAACTGGTTCAGAAAAAGTTGAGCGACGATCTTTTCTTTGGGATCGATCCAGTAGCTGGAGCTAAACATGCCACCCCATTCGAAAGAACCGGCTGGTACCGGCGATTTATTTTCTCCTTTTTCGGTGTATAATCCAAAGCCAAGACCGAATTTATTGTCGCCCAGGCTTAAATCGCCAATTTGATTCTCCGTCATCATTTTTACGGTGGATCTGCTTAAAATTCTTTTTCCGTTGTACACACCACCATTTAGCAGCATCTGCATAAAAATAGCATAGTCGTAGGCGGTAGAGGAAAGACCGCCGCCTCCGGAATAATAGGTTCCTGCCATAACCGGAAAATCCCGATATACTTTTCCATTAAGATCGATATAATCCTCCATCTTTTTGACATGTTTAGTGGAGTCTTCTGTATATAGAGTAGCGAGACGGTTGTATTTTTCTTTAGGCAGATAAAAATAAGAGTCCTTCATTCCCAGGGGATCAAAAATATTTTTTGCGAAAAAATCGGCCAGGCTCTGCCCGCTGACGACCTCTACCAGGTAACCCAGTAAATCAGTATTTAATCCATAGGTCCATTTTTCCCCAGGCTGATGAAGCAGCGGCATCGAACCGAGTTTTTTCATTTTATCGGCCAGAAGGATTTTGTCAACGCCAATGCCACCCACGATGCCATTCTTATAATAAATGGCATTTGACTCCTCACTACCGATCTGCGCATAGCCGATACCGGAAGTATGGGTCAGTAAGTCGTGAATGGTTATTTCCCGTTTGGCAGGAACGGTGGTGTACGTGGTGTCGGCTTTATTGAATTTATCGAGTACCCGGGGACTCTTAAATTCAGGTATGTAATTCGAGATGGGATCCTCCAGCAGGAATTTACCCTGTTCATACAACATCATTACCGCCACACTGGTAATCGCCTTTGTCTGGGAAGCAATCCGGAAAATATCATCGCGTTGCTGCTTTTTTTTCGAACCATTGTCATTAAAGCCAAAGGCTTTGTAGTATATGATGTCGCCATTATGAACAACTATTGCGCTGGCTCCGCCAATCCATTTCTTCTCCACATAATCCTGCAATACCCTGTCAATCTTTGACAAGCGTTCCGCTGAAAAACCCGCCGCCGCCGGAGTGGTTTCTTTTATTACCGGATCAGCGTGATGGGAATTTGACTGACAAAAACAGTGGCCACCTATCGAAAAGGCAGCCACAAGAAATAATACTCTTTTCATACGAAAGCCGTTTAATAAATAATTGAATTTACAAAATGGGAAATGAAAGCGGGAATTATTTTGACAACAACTCTTCAATCACTCTTGAAAAATGCAGGTGCTCGAGTTGGTGGATTTTTTTGGCAAGTATCGCCGGTGTATCATCCGGTAACACCGGGCAGCTTGCCTGAAAAATGATTTGACCGTGATCATAGATCTCGTCCACATAGTGGATCGTAATACCGCTTTCCGGATCACCTGACGCAATTACGGCTTCCTGAACCTTTATGCCATACATGCCTTTGCCTCCATAGGCGGGCAACAAGGCCGGATGTATATTTATGATGCGCTGCGGGAAAGCCTTTATCAACGCAGATGGAACTTTCCATAGAAAACCGGCCAGAACAATAAAATCAATGTGTTGCTGTTTCAATTCATCCACATAACCATTGCCTTCATAAAATGGGTCCCGTTCAATAAGCAGGGAAGGAATTTTCTCTTTTTCAGCGATCTGTAAAACCCCCGCGCCGGGTCTGTTACAAACAATAAGTGCCACGTTGATGAATGGGTGATCTCTGAAACTATCGATGATTTTTTGGGCGTTGGTTCCCGCACCAGAAGCAAAGATGGCAATCCTGATGCTGCGTGATGCATCCTGATTGACAAATCCTGATTGAATTGTTGATTGCTGTATAGCCGGACTCATGCCAGATATCTTTTGTTTATTAGCGTTCCTGCCTAATCTTCCAGCTATCCTTTTAATGTAATCCCGGAAAAACCGGGACTGTCCAAAGGGGATACTAACAATAATGACGGCTACAGGCCAGATTACTGTTAGCAATATTATGTATAGCAAGATCCAAAACGCACCTTTATCTACAGGCAGCAGGCTCAATATTTTTTTTGCCACATATCCGGTTAGGCCGCCGCCAACGGCGAAAGTAACCAATATCATGATCAGGTTTGAACCTGATACCTTCCATTTATCTTTCAATTTTTCGAACATTCAATTGGCTCGTTAATTAAGGTCGCGCAAATATCGGTGAATTGGATTCCGGATTTCACAAATTGAATTAGTCCGGGTTTCCCTGACAAAAACATGACATATGGATTTCTGTTTATACAATAAAGTAGATAAAATCCTCTGAAACGCAGGCTGGTAGCGGATTAAAAAAATTTTAGATAGGTTGGTTTTTTGTTACGATACTGACTTATTTTTGCAACCGATTCGGGAAATTTTCCACATTTTACAGATAACTGCATCTATGATTCCTTGTAAACCAAATGTCATAAAAAGAGGCTTTTTCTTAGTTATTCTTACGGTATTTTCTGTTCTAATTTCTCCGGCACAAGATGGAAAGGCTTTATTTAATACAAAATGCGCCAGCTGTCACAACATTTTCAAACCAACGATCGGTCCCGCTTTGATGGACCTTGAAGGGAGAGGCAAATGGAGTGATCACAAGGAAATTTTGAAATGGGCTACCAACCCGGCTAGTTACATGGCCTCCGATCCTTATACACAAGGACTTAAGACGCAATTCGGAACAATGATGCCATCGCAGGATGTGACGCTGAAAGACGTTGATGCCATTGTTAGTTATATCAATCAGGCTGTTGTTAATTCCAAAAAAACCACGACACCTGGTGACACAGGTGAACCGATTGAAGAAAGTAATCAAAATGCCGTCATCTTCGGCGTAATATCACTGATCCTTGCCATCATCGCTCTCGTCCTGATGCAGGTAAACAGCAACCTGAAAAAGTTATCTGATGATGTCGAAAGCATCACCAGGCCTGACCCGGTCCCATTTTATAAGAACAAGGTTTATATAGCTATTATTTCTTTTATACTTTTTGTAGTCGGCGGTTATTATATGACAAAAGGCTTTATTGGGTTTGGCCGTACTAAAAATTATGAACCTGCGCAGCCGATTTTTTATTCACATAAGGTGCATGCCGGCATTAATCAGATCAGCTGCTTATATTGTCACGGAAGTGCCTGGGATAGTAAAACAGCCGGGATCCCCGCTGTTAATATTTGTATGAACTGCCATAAGGCCATTACCGAGTATACTAAGGGTCCAAAACTTAAGGATGAAGAAGGTAATGAAATCAATGGCTCTGCAGAAATAGCCAAATTATTCAAATATGCCGGATTTGATCCTGCAAAACCAAATGCCTGGGATCAGTCAAAGGCACAACCCGTGGAATGGATAAAAATCCACAACCTGCCCGATCATGTTTTCTTTAGTCACGCCCAACACATCAGGGCTGGTAAGGTTCAATGTCAAACCTGTCACGGCGAAATAACAGCTATGAATGAAGTGAAGCAGTTTGCTGAGTTAAGCATGGGCTGGTGTGTCAACTGTCACCGTGAAACCAAGGTGGACTTCAATTACTCGGATTCTACCGGCAATAAATTCTATAGCATTTATGAAAAATTTCATAATGATTTTAAGGCCGGCAAAATGGATAGCATAACAGTAAAAGATATCGGCGGTCTGGAATGCCAGAAATGCCATTATTAATATTTTGTTGATTTGATCTTGCAACAGGCGGGACAAAGCTTTCAAATTTTCAATTTCTAATATGAGTGAAACAAAGTACTGGCAAAGTTTTAATGAACTTAATGACCAGGAAAATTTTCAGAAGAAAACCCAGGACGAATTTCGCGATCAACTTCCTTTTGAAGATATCGATGATAAGGGGTTACTTGACGCAAAAGCACCTCGCCGTGATTTTCTAAAATACCTCGGTTTTAGCACGGCAGCAGCTACGTTGGCAGCCAGTTGCAAAATACCCGTAAAAAAGGCAATACCCTATGCGATCAAACCGGAAAATATGGTTCCGGGTGTGGCAAAATATTATGCTACTACCTATGTGCAGGATGGGGATGTGATTCCCGTTGTAGCTAAAGTGAGAGATGGTCGACCGATTAAACTGGAAGGAAATGAACTTAGCACAGTTACGATGGGTGGAACATCAGCCCGATCGCAGGCTTCCGTACTTGATTTATATGACACCTACCGCATAAAATTTCCGTTACAAAAAACAGGAGAAGGAAAATTTGAAGAGGTTCCGACATTTGAACAGTTCGATAAGTTAGTTGCGACTGCAATGGCGGGTATCGGCACGTCACCGGTTGTTCTGTTGACGAGCACGCTCGTTTCTCCTTCTACACAACAAGTAATTTCGGAATTTCTTGCAAAATATCCTGGCAGCAGGCATGTACAATATGACGCTGTTTCGTACAGCGGAATGTTGCTTGCCAATGAAAGCTCATTTGGTAAAAGAGGCATACCTTCTTATCATTTTGAAGCAGCGAAAGTAATTGTTAGCCTGGGTGCTGATTTCCTCGGTACCTGGTTGAGCCCCGTGGAATTTGCAGGCCAGTACGCCAAAGGAAGAAAGATCAATGAGCAGAACCCTGAAATGAGCAAGCACTATCAATTCGATAGTTTCCTGAGTATGACAGGAGCCAATGCAGACGAACGGTTTACTCACCGGCCTTCAGAGACCGGAGCGGTAGCACTGGCATTGCTGGCTGCATTAGGTGGCGGCGTTGCTGCACCGGCAATCGCAGATGCAAAGCTAAAAGCCGGTATTGCAAAAGTTGCTGCGGATTTAAAAGCAAATAATGGCAAGGCGTTAGTGGTTTGTGGTAGCAATGACTCGAATATACAGATCATAGTAAACGCTATCAATAATGCGATAGGCGCTTATGGTACCACTATCGACTGGTCCGCACCGGTAAATTATCGCCAGGGTATTGACAAAGATTTTATTGACCTGTTATCTCAGATGAATTCAGGTCAGGTTGGTGCGTTGTTCATCTACGGCGCTAATCCGGTGTATGATTATTATGATGCAGAAAAAGTGAAGGCGGGAATCGCAAAGGTGAAACTGGCTGTTTCATTTACGGAAAAACTGGACGAAACAACCCAGCTTTGCAAGTTCATTATTCCGAATCATCATTTCCTCGAAAGCTGGGGTGATGCAGAAGCGAAAGCAGGTCACATCAGCTTTATGCAGCCTACAATTTATCCCTTATTTAAAACCCGTCCGTTTCAGACTTCTTTATTGAAATGGAGCGGCAACAATACAGATTACGAGGTTTATTTTAAGAATTACTGGACAGTAAAACTCGGTTCCACTTCCCTTTTTGATGAAGCACTTCAGAAAGGTGTATGGGAGACCGCTCCGGCGACATCTATACTTGCTTATAATGCAGGCCCGGTAACTAATGCAGGCTCTGCCATTGCGTCTATAAAAAAAGGCGGCAAGAAAGAACTGGTGCTTTATCAGAAAATTTCTCTCGGTACCGGTAAACAGGCAGGTAATCCCTGGTTGCAGGAATTACCCGACCCGATATCGAAAGCCACCTGGGATAATTATGCATTGATATCCGGTACTACAGCCAATGAGTTGGGTATTAAAACGGATATGGACTATGAATACTACATGTCCAAACCGGTCATTAAAATAAACGCAGGCAAAAATGAAGTGGAATTACCGGTGCTGGTTATTCCGGGAATGAATGCCGATACGATTGCCGTTGCAGTTGGATATGGTAGAACCGAAAAATTTGGGGTTGCATCCAAAGAAGTGGGTAAAAATGTTTACCAGTTTGCTTCTTTCAATGGCACAACGATTGATAGTTATGCATCTGACGCAACTATTACCAATACGGGCAATAAATTTAAAATTGCCCAGATGCAGATCCATAATTCTTATGAGAACAGGACCGAAGTAGTGAAAGAAACTACGCTGGCCTCTTTTAAGAAGTATCCTGAACAGTTTAAGAAATTCCGGGAAGAACTCGCTAAGGATTTTGCACCGGAAACAGGCAATTATAGAGTTGAAAGTACACTGTATCCCGATCATGTACAACCGGGACTCAAATGGGGCATGTCGGTTGACATGAATAGTTGCTACGGATGTGGCGCCTGTGTGGTAGCCTGTCATGCTGAAAACAATGTTCCTGTAGTTGGTAAAAGAGAGGTTCTCCGGTATCATGATATGCACTGGTTGCGTATCGACCGGTATTTTGTCAGTGATGCGAAAAATCCTGATGATCTGAAGGCTGTCGTCTTCCAACCGATGCTTTGCCAGCATTGTGATAATGCCCCCTGCGAAAATGTTTGTCCTGTCGCAGCAACGAATCATAGTAGTGAGGGTATAAACCAAATGGCCTATAATCGCTGTATCGGAACCCGGTATTGCGCGAATAACTGTCCATATAAAGTCCGTCGTTTTAACTGGGCCGACTATACGGGTGCGGATAGTTTCCCGAATAACCAGGACCAGCAGCTGATTGGCAAGCTCGATGAGGTAGTAACCATTCAGATGATGGATGATGTAACACGCATGGTGCTGAACCCCGACGTTACCGTTCGTTCAAGAGGCGTCATGGAAAAATGTTCGTTCTGTATACAACGTGTACAGGCGGCTAAACTGGAAGCGAAGAAAGATGGCCGTCCATTAAAAGATGGCGAAGTCAAGACGGCATGCCAGCAGGCATGTTCGGCGAATGCCATTGTTTTTGGCAACGTACATGATAAGGAAAGCCAGATTACCAAAGTACGTCAGGAGAATCAGAACAGGTTATTTTATGTAATTGAGCAGATACATACATTGCCGAACGTAAACTATCTGGCGAAAATCAGAAATACGGATGAAATAATAGAACCGGCAAATCACGAATCAGCTGGTGAAGAAAAAGAGGCAGAAGGCAATCACGAACCAGCTAAAGCGACGGAAACACATTAGGTCGTAGCGGGTATCTGACGAAAAGGATTTCAGGTACCGTGGATGGCTCGCTTGAGAGAGTGGAAAAGAGTGAGAGGAATAAAAAGATTGGTAAAATAAAAATAATGGCCCTGAGACGTAGAAATTCTACGGCAGCCCGGGGTGAAAAGCAAAATTAATATGGGATTACTCAGATACGAATCACAGGTCAGGCCACCGCTGGTAGATGGAGATAAAGATTATCACCAGGTGACAGAAGATATTTGCCGTCCGGTTGAGGTGAAACCAAGTAAACTTTGGTGGATGGGATTTCTGATATCGGTCGTTTTTCTGTTATTCGGAGTTGTTTCCGTAACGATGGAAGTTACCTATGGTGTCGGCCAGTGGAATCTGAACAAAACAATAGGCTGGGGATGGGACATTACCAACTTCGTATGGTGGGTCGGTATCGGTCACGCCGGTACTCTTATATCTGCGATCCTATTATTATTCCGTCAGGGATGGAGAACAGGTGTAAATCGTGCTGCTGAAGCAATGACGATCTTTGCGGTAATGTGCGCGGGTCAATTCCCGATATGGCACATGGGTCGGGTATGGATGGCCTTCTTCGTTCTCCCCTATCCAAATACCCGCGGTCCATTATGGGTTAACTTCAACTCACCACTACTGTGGGATGTATTCGCGATATCGACTTATTTTACTGTCTCATTGTTATTCTGGTATAGTGGCTTACTGCCTGATCTGGCTACCTTGCGCGACAGGGCCAAATTGAAATGGCGTAAAATGTTCTATGGCCTGGCTTCCTTCGGATGGACAGGTTCCACCAAACACTGGCAAAGACATGAAGCTCTTTCCCTGGTGTTAGCGGGATTGGCCACTCCCCTGGTACTTTCAGTACATACCATCGTATCTTTTGACTTTGCCACATCGGTCGTTCCAGGTTGGCACACCACCATATTTCCTCCCTACTTCGTGGCCGGTGCGATTTTTTCCGGATTTGCCATGGTGCAAACATTGCTGGTAGTTACGCGAAAGGTACTGGGCCTGGAGCAATATATTACCATTGAACATATTGATGTGATGAATAAGGTTATTGTGCTAACAGGATCCATCGTGGGTATTGCTTACCTGACGGAGTTATTCATCTCCTGGTACGGAGCCAACCCTTATGAAAATTTTGCATTTTTTCAAAACAGGCTGAATCTTTCCAGTCCTTATGGTTGGGCTTATTGGATCATGATGGGTTGTAACGTTCTTTCACCCCAGATATTCTGGTTCCGCAAAATGAGAAGGAACCTTCTTGTAACCTTCTTTATGTCGATCCTGGTAAATGTGGGTATGTGGTTCGAACGTTTTGTAATCATTGTTACTTCGGTATACCGGGAATATCTTCCCAGCGCCTGGAGTACCTATTACGCGCCTACTGTTTGGGAAGTCGGTTTCTATATGGGAACCTTTGGATTATTCTTTACCTGTTATTTTCTTTTCTCAAAATATTTCCCGGTGATAGCGCTGGCGGAAATCAAACATATTTTGAAAAGGAGTGGTGATTCGTTCAAGGAAAAAATGGACGACGTGGAACATGAAAGTGTTCAGGAATTTGCTGAAGTACATTCACATGATCATGGCGCCTAACGCATCAGGCCACGCTAAAAAGGAAAATGGGATTTGAAATATTATTAAGTCACTAAAATTCCCTTCGGGGATTTAGGGTATATGGCAATAAAAAAATTCATAGTCGGAAATTTTGATGACGAGACGGTATTATTTCCTGCTGTAAAAAAAGTGCGCAAAGCCGGGTATAAGATACACGACGTGTACACTCCGTTTCCTATACATGGACTGGATTCGGCTCTTGGTCTCCGTGATACCAGCCTGCATACTGCCGGATTTATTTATGGTATTACCGGTACCGCAACGGCTGTTGGATTTATAACCTGGGCTTTAACTACAGACTGGCCGATTATTTTTGGTGGAAAGCCGTTCTTTTCCTTGCCGGCGTGGATACCTATTACATTTGAGTTAACGGTATTATTCGCGGCTGTCGGTATGGTACTTACATTTTGTTATTTGTGCCAGTTGGCTCCGTTTGTAAAAAAGGACCACTTTAATCCCCGTTCCACGGACGATCTTTTTGTTTTGGCCGTCGAATGCACTTCCAAAACAAATGAAAGCGAAGCGAGAGTTTTTCTGGAAACATTAGGTGCCAAAGACGTTACCGTAATGAATAAAGAGACAGAATGGTGGCTTGGCAGATATGACAAGGATGATACTAAGATTTTGAAAATAGAAGAACAGATCAGTTAATTAACAATACCTGAGTTGATGAAAAAATTCTTAATTATAGGTTCGATTATAACAGTAGCGGTTGCGGTCGTTAGTTGTAGTGACACGCGCCGGACTCCCGGAAGGGCTTATATGCCGGATATGGCTTACAGCCGCGCTTTTGAAACCTATGCAGACCACACTGAACTTGACAAGAAAGGGATTCACTATACTGCAAAACCGGTGGCCGGTACGGTAGCCAGAGGTGATCTTCCGGAGTTTCCGCTGGCACAGGACAAACTGGGTGACACGGTAAATTATAATGCCTCGAAGACAATTACCAACCCGCTGACCAGCCTAACCGATGCTGATAAAAAGGAAGCGGAGAGATTATACCTGGTGAACTGTGGCATTTGTCACGGACCCAAACTGGATGGCAATGGCCCCTTGTGGAAAGGCGGTGATGGCCCCTATCCTTCAGCCCCTAAAAATTTTATTGACGATGCGGTGGTTTCAAAAATGCCGGAAGGGCAAATGTTTTATTCTGTTACCTATGGCAAGAACCTGATGGGGTCTTATGCATCGCAGCTCAATACAAGACAACGCTGGATGGTGATAGCCTATATAAAATCAAAGCAGGCAGCAAAAGCAGCGCCGGCGCCGGAAACAAGTCCGGCCGCAGCAGATAGCACCGCGGCGGGTAAAAAATAGTTTGACAACATTTGAAGAAATAATAAACGAATACTGATGACACTTAGGGAACAATTTGTAATACCAAAACGATATAATACGCTTTCAATAGCTTTTATGCTGTTGGGACTGTTGTCTGTTGTTATATTGTATATTACTACACATGGCGGCTCTGGTACTGTGGAAGAAAAGAACGCCAGCGATGCCAGGTTCTGGGCCAGCCTCTTACAGAACAGTGTCTATTTCTTACTGGTTACAAACGCCGTGATGTTTTTTATCTGCGCCACTACACTCGCCTGGGGCGGATGGCAGCTTAGTTTTCGCCGCGTTTCTGAAGCGATATCTACCTGCGTACCTGTGATTGGTGTTATTTGCGGCGCCATATTACTGGCTATCTGTTTCAGTAATAATCACTCCATCTATCATTGGACGGACACAGAACATGTCAAACACGATCCGATACTTTCCTATAAGTCAGGCTTTTTAAATAAAGGTTTCTTTGCCACCTGGACTATCATTACGATTGCAGGATGGTCATTATTGGGATGGAAAGTGAGAATGCTTTCCCGTAGCGTGGATGACAAACCATTAACCATCGAAGAGGGCAAAAAATATATGTGGAACAATACGGTATGGGCCGCCATATTTATTACACTCTTCGCCTTAACCGTAATGTCTTCGATTCCCTGGTTCTGGTTGATGAGCATTAATGCACATTGGTACAGCACGATGTACAGCTGGTATACATTCGCAAGTTCTTTTGTCGCCGGCGTTTCTTTATTAGTGCTGTTTGTGGTATTCCTGAAAAACAATAATTACCTGGAACTGACAAATAATGAACACCTTCACGATCTCGGGAAATTCATGTTTGCGTTTTCTATCTTCTGGACGTATTTGTGGTTCTCCCAGTTCATGCTGATATGGTATGCGAATATTCCAGAGGAAACAATTTATTTCAAACCCCGTGTTGTCGGAGCCTATAGCGGATTGTACTGGCTGATGTTCATAATAAATTTTCTGGGTCCTTTGCTAATATTAATGACAAGAGATTCCAAACGGCGATATTCAACTATTACATTCATGTCGGTACTAATTATTTTTGGTCACTGGCTGGATTTTTACCAAATGGTATTTCCCGGCCCATCCAAAGATCATGTGCCCTCATTGGTTTTCGATTTTGGAATTGCACTGGGTTTTGTCGGGATAATTATGTTTGTTACCGCCAGATCATTGAGTAAGGTGCCGTTGTTGGCAAAAAATCATCCTTTCTTTAAAGAAAGCATTATACATCACACGTAAGAAAAGATTAGTGAATAATATTTGAATTATTAATAACTGGTTTAAAGTATGACAACCTTTTTCATTATAGCGATACTGACTCTTGGTTTTTTAATCACTTTTCAAATTGCCAAGGCTAGTGAGTATGTTGCTGTTTTACGCGGACTGGAAAAATCACGCAGACAATCTAATAGAATCAATGCATTTCTGTTGTTATTATTTCTGATCGCGGGCCTTATAGGGGTCTACCTTTGTAATGAAAGTCTGAAAGGAAAAGTACTCGGCGAAGCAGCTTCCGTTCAGGGTGAACACATTGACCTGATGCTGAAAATCACTTTTATTATTACCGGCGTCGTTTTTTTTATAACACAAATTGCCTTATTCTGGTTTTCTTATAAATATCAGGAGTCCGATGATAGAAAAGCCTATTATTATCCGCATAATAATAAGCTGGAAATGATTTGGACTGTTATTCCTGCTCTGGCATTGACCGTACTGGTGGGATTTGGATTGTATTACTGGTTTAAAATTACCGGCGATGCACCAAAAGATGCCATGCAGGTGGAAATAACAGGAAAGCAGTTCGGATGGGAATTCCGTTACCCGGGACGCGACAAGATATTTGGCAAGAAGTATTTTAAGAATATCGACCCCGCCAACAATAATCCCATGGGTCAGATCTGGGATGATCCGGCTAATAGGGATGATATATTTTTGGAGCAGGAAATGCATTGCGTGGTGAACAAGCCAGTTAAATTGATCATTGGATCAAAAGATGTCATCCATGATGTTGGGCTCAGTCATTTCCGCCTGAAAATGGATGCTGTTCCGGGTACGCCGACTACCATGTGGTTTACACCGAAGTTCACAACCAAGGAAATGAAAATCAAAGAAAACAATCCCGATTTTGTCTATGAAATCTCCTGCGACCAGATGTGTGGAAAAGGGCATACGGGCATGCGGGGTATCATTGTAGTAGAAACACAGGCTGAATTCGATAGCTGGTTAGCGCGCCGTAAACCACAATATCTTGTAGCGCACCCGGATAAAGATCCTTCGGTGAAGCCGGCGTCAACAGACAGTACAAAGACTAACGCGACAGCAGCTTTAATCGAAGGCAAAAAGTAACTTTGCAAAGCGAAATGATTTAAAATTCTGACGGGTGAAATCGGTCAGATAAAAAAAGAGACTATGAGTAACGATGCAACATATCACGGACCTGCTGAGGTTATAACAACACATGAAGTTCATCATGATGAACATCATGTGCATCATCACAATGAAACCTTTATTACCAAATACGTCTTCAGCCAGGATCACAAAATGATTGCCAAGCAATTTATCGTCACCGGGATTGTCTGGGCGATCATTGGCGGCTTATTTTCTGTCCTGTTCCGGCTGCAGTTAGGATTTCCCAATGTGGATTTCCCCATACT
>Ga0207689_10002380_pt1 | contig 17556 bp, 10 predicted proteins | sample KBSMisM52_FD_184312 | JGI IMG/M metagenome (GOLD analysis project Ga0207689, IMG submission 184312) | Miscanthus rhizosphere microbial communities from Kellogg Biological Station, Michigan, USA - KBS Miscanthus M5-2 (SPAdes) (version 2) | ecosystem: Host-associated > Plants > Roots >... | reverse complement strand
AACACCATCCGTTCCGGCGCTCAGCACAACGGTGTGTTGACTGACAGTCGACTGGTCAAGTTGGATCGCACAGCGAAGTGCCGTCTCCAGATTTCGACCACCACGACCATCGCCTCGAACTGGACACGAAAACTCGCCGCCTGAGATCAGGCAAGCAGCCGATCCCTGCAACGCTATTCGACTGAGCAGCAGTTCACATCCTTCGGCAATCGGCTGCTCTGAAATGTCCTCAGCAACCAGCGTACGGAATCCCAGTGCGACAGCTTTTGTTAAAGCGGCGTCGATTGCAGTCTTGTTGTCGGCGATTACAAAGTGAGAAGGGTTGGTTCCAGCGCGAGTAATAGGTTGAGACGGTTGTTGAATGGCTCGAAAGATTGACGCCGGGAGTTGGTCGTCGAGTTGATACTTCTTGACTATCTCACTTGCGCTCGGTGAGTCTGAGTTCGGCAAAAGGCTTGGACCAGAGGCGACGCTCGCTTCGTCACCAGGATTTGTATCTGAAATAATCAGGGTTACAAGTTGAGCGTTAGTCGCTCGATTAGCTAACTTGCCACTCTTCACCGCCGAGAACGCGCGACGCACCGAGTTTATCTCTGAGATAGTTGCTCCACATGACACCAACAATCGGTTCGCTAACTGAAGATCACCCAACTCAATATCCGGATAAGCTGGCCACTCGATCATCGCGGAGCCGCCACCGGAAACCGCAAAGATCACAACACCACGTTCAGCGTTAGCTTTCTCAAGTATTTGAAACGCAGCCTTTGCTGCCGCAAGGCTTTCTTCGGTTGGCAGAGGATGGCCGCCCGCAAATCGTTGCCATTTGTTTGGCTGAAGTTGGAGGGGCTGATCCGTAGAGGTGAGGATTCCCTGTTTGATTTGACTACCTAGCGTCTCCTCAAGCGCCACCGCCATCGGCAAAGCCGCTTTCCCAATACACAGCGCGTAGATTGGAGTTGTTCTGTCTACCTTACTAGCGAGACTTGCGACGGCCGTTTGGGTAACTTCCCGTGCGTCGACAGCACGCAATCCTGCATTAAAAATATCGCGTGCAGCTTGATGCAGTTGAATGAGTTGATCCAGGGACAATGACGGGAGCTCCGCATCGAGTTAGCCTACCGAATAGAAAGCGTTTCATGAATGCAAACAGAACCTTCAGAACAAGTTATCCGCACGCCGCTCGCGTGTGCATTCTGCTAAAAACTTAACTCAGTCAGGAACTTAACTTGTTCACATGGAATTTCTCCACAGACTTTTCCACAGCCCCGGTGGAAGTTCTTGCAAAAATGTTTCGGGATGTCCGATATGCGTCTATCTTGTCGATGTCTCGGTGGAGATTTCAGCCGCAGCTAACGCGGATGACGCATCCGGAAATAGGAAAGTTTGAGTGCCCCGCTCAGTTTGTTTTTGGTCTCGGCGAGTTTTTCCTCATTCATCTGCGGCTAATTTCTTAGATGAGACAACGACAAGCTGAAGCATATCGGACATTACTCTTGAGACGCAGCCATTTCATCCCATTCAGCGATCATTTCATATGCACGACCGAGCACAGGACGAGGACGAGAACCATCAGCAGCACCAATCAAACCTTCGCGTTCCATGATGTCGAGAATTGCGGCAGCACGGCCGTAACCGATTCGCAGACGACGCTGAAGCACTGAAGTAGAAGCGCGTTTCATCTCCACGCAAATGCGGAGTGCTTCTTCAAACAGCTCGTCGTGTTCACCTTCCGTTGCTTCGAGCCCGAGCGCTTCCTCTTCTGATTGAGTAATCGTTTCGTCGTAGGCTGGCGGTCCTTGCGACTTGATGTGCGAAACGATCTTCCCAATCTCCTGTTCATCGATATATGCACCGTGAACTCTTATCAGGCGCGACGTTCCAGGCGGCAGGAATAACATATCGCCCCGCCCGAGGAGTTGCTCGGCGCCGTTTGTATCGATGATCGTCCGGGAGTCAATCTTGGATGAAACGCGGAACGAAATGCGGGAAGGGAAGTTGGCCTTAATTAAGCCAGTGATAACGTCGACGGACGGTCGCTGGGTCGCCAGGACCAGGTGAATGCCTACGGCACGAGCCATCTGGGCAAGACGCGTGATCGACTCTTCAACTTCGCGACCTGAAGTCATCATCAGGTCGGCCAACTCATCGATGATGATTACGATGTAAGGCAACGGCTTCCATGGATCGCCGTTGTCATCGTACTCCTTGATGAGATTGCGTCGCATGATCTCGGTGTTGTAGCCGTCGATGTTTCGAACACCCCAACCGGCAAGGTCGCGATACCTGCGTTCCATTTCACCAACGGCCCACTTAAGTGAGCGCGAAGCGAGTTTAGGATCGACAATGATCGGCGCGGCAAGATGAGGAATATCCTCGTAGAGACCGAGTTCGAGACGTTTCGGATCGATCAAAATGAACTTAACTTCATCGGGTCGCGCACGATAAAGAATGGAGACGATTAGCGAGTTAACACCCACTGATTTGCCCGCGCCGGTGGTGCCGGCGATTAGCAAGTGGGGCATCTTTGCGAGATCGGCAACGTAGTTGAGTCCGTCGATTGTCTTACCGAGCGCGATCGTGAGTTTCGATCCTGACTCACGAAATGCCCGCGACTCGATCACTTCGCGCAGGAAGATTGTTTCTCGTCTTGGATTCGGAACTTCGATACCAACGTGAGGTTTACCCGGCATTCGATCGATTCGAATTGATTCCGCTTTCAACGCCAGGCACAAGTCGTCAACTAGAGACACAACACGGGAATATTTCACGCCAGGATCGGGTTTGAACTCGTAAGTAGTAACAACTGGACCCGGACAGATGTGTTTGATCTGGCCTGTTACGTTGAACTCTTTGCACTTCTCGGCAAGTCGTGTTGCCAACCCCAGCAGTTCGGTATCAGCTTGTTCGCTGTGTGGCGGCGCTTCATTTAGAAAGGCAAGTGGCGGCAATTCATAATCGCTGTAGCTGACCTTGCGTGATGCGTCAAAGGGTAACTTCCCGGTCGCTGGAGCTTCGACTTTTGTGCGCAGTACCGAAACGCCCTTGACCATCTCTTCAAGATCATCTGCATCGTCTTCAGCCGTAACTGGAATAATCGATCGCTTACCTGGACGGACAGCGGAAACGCGTCCAGCTCCCGCTCCTGCCGCGATAGCCGCGGATCCAACAGGTTCACCGACACCGACGTTGCCACGGATCACTTGGGTACTTTCGATGGTAGGTGCCGCGGGCTCCTTCATGAAATCGGCGACACGCTCAGCTGGGCTCAGGTTCAGTGTCTGGTTTAGTTGACCACGTGCAGCTGCTTGTTCAGCTTTGATTGCTGCCTTGGTCTCTTTGCGAAGTTGGGCTTGTTCTCGTCGCTGTTGTCGCCATGCTCTGAAGCGCGCGGGAAGTTCGCCGACAAAAGCGAAACGGGTTCCAACGGCCTCGGCGAGAAGCGTATAGAGTCGAACGAAAGAAAAGTTGGTTGCGAGAAGTAGTCCCATGGCGCCGATCGCAACCAGGACAACCGTTGCGCCGATGCGATTAAGTCCACTTGCGAGACCCTCTGCCACAACTGCGCCAAGCAATCCGCCAGGTCGAACACTGGAATCAAATACAGGTCGCAGCTGTGAAATAGAAAGCAATGCGGCGGCGGCAACAACGAGAACGATCAAACCAATGATGCGAGTGAATGGACTTTGGATACTTGTAGTTCGGAAGCGACGCCACGCGGCCGCAAACAATAAAAGCGGCAGCAGGTAGCCGGCGATGCCAATAAATTGAAATACAGTCGCCGCCACATTGGCGCCTATTGATCCCGCCCAGTTTTGCGTTTCGTTCAGACCAACAGAATTCCACGAAGGATCGTTTGGATAAAAGGCTGCCGAAACAAGACAGAGCGCAAGTAGCAAACCCACCGCGAGAAGGAGAATCGCGAGTATCTCGTTGCGACGACCGACACGCGGTGTGATCAGCCGCGGCTTCTCTTCTATTTGTGTAGTTGCCATTGTTGCTCGGTTGTTACCTTTCGGACGAACTTACTTGAGGTACTCGATTGTATTGTACGAGACAGCGATAGGGACAAACGTTTGCCGGGTCGCATTCCACGTGTAGTTTGTCACCTTGCTACTCCTCAAACGCAAACTAAGAAGCCTTCTTAGTAAGCAGAAAATTCGTAATGAAGTCGTCGATATCTCCGCCTAACACGGCCTCGACATTACCCTTTTCGAGTTTTGTACGTGTGTCTTTCACCAGCTGATATGGGGCGAGTACATAACTTCTGATCTGTGAACCGAAGGAGATGTCTGACTTGGCTGCTTCGAGTTCGGCAGTTTCGGCTTGTCTCTTCTCAAGTTCCAATTCGTAAAGACGAGACCTGAGAACCTGCATAGCGACTGCGCGGTTTTGATGTTGAGAACGTTGGTTTTGACAGGAGGTTACGATTCCCGTTGGCAGGTGAGTTATGCGAACAGCTGAATCGGTTGTGTTGATGTGTTGGCCTCCAGCCCCTGTTGCTCGATAAGTATCGACGCGGAGGTCTTTGTCTTGGATGTCTACTTCGATGTCCTCGTCAATTTCGGGGTAAACAAACAGTGAAGCGAACGACGTGTGTCGACGAGCGGCTTGATCGAAGGGAGAGATTCTCACTAACCGGTGCACGCCGGCTTCAGCGGCGAGTAGCCCGTAAGCATACTCACCTTCAACTCTAAACGTTACGCTCTTCAGTCCAGCTTCCTCGCCTGGTTGATATTCGAGAACCTCGGTTTTGAATTCCCGTTGCTCAGCCCACTTGAGATACATGCGCAGAAGCATTTCAGCCCAGTCTTGCGACTCGGTTCCTCCCGCGCCCGGATGAATGGTGCAAATAGCGTTACGGCGATCGTTGTCGCCGGCCAATAACATTTCAATCTCGGCCTGACTCAACTCGTGCTCGAGGCGTTCGAGCAGGGAACTTAGTTCCTTGATCGAATTCTCGTCTTCTTCGGCAAACTCAAAAAGCACTCCGGCGTCGTCGACCTGAGATTCAAAATGTTCCTGTCGGGCAATTTTCTTTTCGAGACGACTGCGGTCTTGCAAAAGTTTCTGGGCGGCTTCCTGGTTGTTCCAAAAGTCAGGTGCGGAAGCCTGCTGTTCTATTTGTTTTAGTTCCTGACGACCAGCCGGTACATCAAAGAAACCTCCCGAGTTGGTCAACTCGCGGTTGGAGATTCTCAAAAGCGTTTCTCAATTCCTGAATTGTTAAAGTGTCGCTCATTTCGATTAACTAACCCTCTTCTTACGAATGACTGAGATCACGAATAAAAGAACTGTCAATCCTGTACATAGCTCAACAAAAAGATCGCCGTTTCTGGTGTAAAAGGTCTTGTTGGATAACACCCCATTAACTTTCCAACTTCGCACCGCCGGTTCAAATCCAGTTGTCACTTCCTGCACAAAACCGTCGGCCCTGATCTCTGCGGACAAGCCACTGTTGGTAACTCTAAGCAACGGCCTTCCATTTTCAACTGCTCGAAAAATTGCGTTGGCCAGGTGCTGTCGCATCACTGCTGTTGGGCCCAGGTAACCGTCGTTCGAAATGTTGATAAGAACGTCGGCGCCTTCCTGGGTGAGTCTTCGCGCAATCGATGGATAAGCCGACTCGATGCAGATAAAGACTCCAGCGCGATGACCACCTACCGGCATCAACGTGTATTTACTACCGGGGGTGAAGTCGCCAACCAACCCTGATAACAAAGAGCCTCCCAACCATCGTGGGAGCGGTACATATTCGCCAAACGCCAGCAGGCGAATCTTATCATACTGAGCGATCAGCCGACCTTCTTCATTTATGAGCAAAGCCGAATTGTACGAGCCTTCGTTTGGTGCCGGCTCAAGTGAGTTGAAGATCAATGACGTGTGGTATTCACGAGTGAACTTAGCCACCAACTCCTCGAAGGTTTTATCGGAAGCGTAGGTGAAGTTCATCGGCGACTCAGGCCAAACAACGAGGCGGTGAATGTTGTCTTTCGGCAACGACTGCAGTGCTTGAACGCTCATGGATAAATGCCGATCGCGCAGCGCATTTATCTCTTCCACTGTCTTTACCATCGTCATTGGCACATTTGGCTGCAAAGCGACGACGTAAAGGTCGGGTGGAATGCCAGACGGTGAATTACTATCAGAATTCGCGGACCCAATCGTGACGACGCATGTCACTACGATTACTAGAGCCGCTATCATCACTTGTTTTGGTTTGCGACCGACCGCAGCGAGCGCGAGAGACGAACTAACAGCGACGATTAGGAAACCAACCGCATACACGCCACCCCAACGCGCCGCTTGTATCAACAGTCCACCGAATACTTCAGCCTGCGAGTAACCGATTGCGTTCCAGAGTTGACCAGTCATACCTAGTCGAAGCCATTCGCACGTAGCCCAAAAGATAGGCGCAAGCAAAACTGCGTAGATGCCCCAGCGCTTGATTGTATTGGCGGTGAGCAGCGCGAAGAGAGCAGGGAACAGACCGATGACAAGTGCTCCGGGAACCAACAGTAGATAGGCGAACGGGCCAGGGAGTCCGCCGTAGTGAATCATCGAGTAGGTCAGCCAGTAACACGTCGCATAGAAGAACGTCGAACCAAATGCCCAGCCGAGAATGAAAGCTCTCAAAGGCGATGGTCGACGACTGACAACAAAGAGAAGCGGAACAAGAGCGAACCAGGCAAGGAAAGGAAAATCGAAGTTAGGAAACGAGAAGACTAAAAGGAGTGTGGTAGCAAAGGTGCCGATCCAGTCAGCGGTTGAAGGCGCGTCAGTCTTAACGCGTGAGGCAACTCTAAATAACCAGTTGTCAGCGCGTGGTGGCTCGGCAGCAATAGCTCGTTGCATTGGCGGCGAGTTTAGCAAATGGTTGCAGAGAGACTAAGCGACAGCCAATCGTGGGCGGGCGTCCTCGCCCCGCATCCGTCACGACTAACGGATCTTAGTGGCAACGTTTGCAGGCGAGGACGCCTGCGGTCCCAGAAGAGCGCGCCCATTAGTCTCAAATCTTCTCTCAAAAAATATTTTTCAGTCGGAGTGAATGACACCGTCAAGATCCTTGAATCGACGAGAAATTGACTCGAAAAGACAGAAAGCGTCACCGGCAAAGTGACAAATTTCGTCCGCTGACGTTTTAAAGTGCGTCCGCTGGCGGTTCAAAGGTAGTGGGGCTTGGTTGGTTCTAGGAAGACAGTGGTTCAGAAATAGTCGACTGTAAAAAGCAGGAAGGCCCAGTCATTTCTGACTGGGCCTTTAATAAGGGGGGAAGGAACTGTAGGGTCGCTCGGAAGGTGAACTGGCGCAGCGGCAGGCGGCGCTCAGAGATGTGTAGGCGGCGGGGGCGACGGTCAATGTTATTCGTATATTCCGTGCGTGCCGATTCATTACTGAGCACCTCCCGTGCCATGAAACTTTTTTCTGGAATCAGGGCGTCATTAGTAATTAAGTGGCACAGACCTCAGCCTGAAAAAGATCATTGGTCATATATCATTTGACAATTTTCATTTGGTCAATTGAGGAAGAGGCACTCGGTTCCGTGAGTCAGTGTCGTATCCGACAGAAAACCGAATGAAAAATGCCAAATGATAAATGACAAATGGTTTTTAGTGCCCGTAAAAGCGGGAGAACCCAGTCATTTCTGACTGGGTCCAAAGTTCGGGGGGATGCACTGAAGGGTTGCTCGGAAGGTAGCTGGCGCAGCGGCAGGCGGCGCTCAGGGGAAGATGGCGGCGGGGCACAGTCAACGCGTTTCGTATATTCCGTGCGTGCCGATTAGTTATTGAGCACACCTCGTGCCACAAAGTGGAAGAGATTCGATTGAGTTCCAGTTTTTGGGTTGAGGGAGGCTAAGTTACGAGTAGCAAGTGATCTTGAGAGCCGATTACGGTCACCTTGGTTTTCGCTGGAATGAGGTTGCCGTTAGCAGAGCGGGCCAGCCAGAGTTCCCCGTGAACGAACACGGAGCCTTCGGGATTCAATGGTCTATCAACGATTGCCGAGGCTGAGATGAGAGGACCGGTAAAGACATGACGTTTGTGATGGCGAGAGCGGAGCGCAACGACACCGGTTGAGACTAGAAGTGCGGAGCAGATTATTAACGCTATCACGATTCCCTTTAGTAGCTACTGAGGACTATTGGGCGCGCTCTTCTGGGACCGCAGGCGTCCTCGCCTGCCAACGTCGCCACTAAGATTCGTTAATCGTGACGGATGCAGGCGAGGACGCCTGCGGTCCCAGAAGAGCGCGCCCAATTCTTTTAGGGCGTCACTGAAGGGCTACCTTAGTTTCCCATGGTGACCTGGCGTTGGAGCGCCATGGCTTCCTGGTTGTTTGGGTCGATAGTGATGGCACTCAATGCGTATTTCCGGGCCTCACCGCGATCACCTCGTTCAAGGAATATGCGTCCCAGAAGAATATGAGCGTCGATCATTTTCGGATCCCAAAAGATGGCAGTCTTCAAAGCAGCAATTGCCGCCTCCTGATCACTTCGTCGCAGGTTGATGCGACCGCTTAGCAGGTAAGCCTCGGCGTTCGTCGGTTCAATCATTACTACGCGGTGAATCTCGGGCAACGCTTCCTCATCTCGCCCGGCCTGGTACAGGTCCCTTGCCTTAACGAGTAAATCCTGGGTAGCAGAACTTGGGGTGTTGCCGCCATCACTTATTTGCTGGTTCCTAATAAGACCGAACACTTCGTCGCGGTTCAACACATCACGGAGACGCAGTCCAACGTTGCTGGTGGTTTGTGACTTCTGCCATTCCGTTTCCCACTTGGCGTAGGACGATTCCATGTAGCGTCTCGCCTGGTTGTCAGCTGCTGTTGCTGCTTCAGTTTTCCCAATCTTGGTGAGCGACTTCGCGAAGAGGAAATATGCGTAGCCGTCACGTTGATCGGAAGTAATGACAGGTCTCAGCTGTTCGGCCGCTTGTTCAAACTTCCCACTTAGAAACAGCGCGTATGCATAGTTGAAATGCACCATCGGATCTTCCGGAGCTGATTCGGCGGCACGTGCGAGGAAGCCAGTTCCCTGTGATAACAGCCGGGCTTTTTCCGCCTCGTTCTTGTTTTCGCGTGCGGCTTGAACCGCGATTGCGCCGGCATTGTTATAGACACCAATCAGCGGTAGGTCGGAAGACAGCGGAACGACTGCCGCGAGCGCGCGGCTGTAATCACCGAGTTTTGTGTAACCCAGGCTCGCATAGAAGGCGGCTTCAGCGTAGTGCGGATCCTTTTTCTGTAACTTCGAGAAGTATTCAGTTGCGTCCTTCCAGTTGCCTCGAGCCATGTATGTTCGTCCCAACTCAAACGCGGCCTGGGTATACACGGCGTCACTGGATGCGTCTGCGTAAAAGCGAATTGCATTCTTTAGATAGTTTTCGCGGAGCACTTCGTTAAGAGGAAGCTGAACCGCTTTGACATAAGCTTCAAATGCTCTCTGCGGAATCTTCGTGGCTTCCTGGACGATTTGATTTTGTGAATACGGCAAGGCTTTGTCGCGCTGATAAAGAATCTGATAGGCGAGCCGGCCGTGAATATCCTGGAGCGTTGTAAGCGGAGCGCCGTAGTCAAACTGTCGGGTCGCCCAACCACCGTCAATTACTTCACCGAGAGTGCGACCTTCGTTAACTTTGATGACTCGAGCTGTTACCTGAACGAACGCCTCGAGTGATGTTTTGTCTTTGTTAGCGTTCTTCGCGTCTGTGGCCGGAGGTGTAACGACTGAATAACTGCCAATCACAATCAACGAGGCTTTCGCCTGGCGCGCTAACTTGATGGCGGTGGCACGCGACGGAATAACAGTTTCAGGAAGGTGCAAATGTTGATATGCCAGTTCGCGTTCGTCGCTTGTGACAACGATCAAGCCGGGCTTATTTAACAATTCGGCCAGGGCGTCGGCAAAGCTCTCCCCGACCCAGTTGTATTCAGCTCGGTTCGAAGTATTCTCAAACGGCAATACCATGATGACGTCGCTGGCAGCGTTCTTTTGCGCGAAGCCGGAAAAAGCCGTCGCCAGAACAATGAGCAGAGCACCCGTCCACTTAAGACTAATAAATCTCATCAAAACGAAAAACTCCTAACAAAAATTAACATCCGGATCCGCGGCTATGATGCGTTGCGACGGATTCGTGGTTGCGCCAGTGGAGCGGATCCACGGCTTCGTCAAAAACACCCTTGGAGAGGCTAACTTTAACAGATTAAGCTGGGATTTCTTAAACCCAGAGGAATCAAGCCGCAGCTAGACGCAGATAAACGCCGATCAGAAAGGCAGAATCCTTTTGAAGGGATTTCTTTCTAATCGGCGTTTTTCTGAGTGTAGTTGCGGCTAAAAACTCACATCGGATACAACGCAGCGACAACTGCGTCGCTGTCGATTGTTTGAACGTCCAAGGCGAGGTCCCGTTGCAAGTCTTTAACTAGTAAGCGAGAGGCGCTGTCGGCGTCGACCGGGCGGGAAAACAGGAACCCCTGGCCATACTCACAGCCTAATTCCTTGAGTCGTTGATACTGCTCCTCCGTTTCAATGCCTTCCGCGATTACTTCCATGCCGAGGTTCTGAGCCAGCGTGGCAATTGTCTTAACAATCGCATTGTCGTTGTCGGTGGTCATCCGCATGACGAATGAACGGTCGATTTTCAAGTAGTTCAAGGGGAAGCGATGCAGATAGCTCAACGAGGAGTAGCCAGTCCCGAAGTCGTCGATGCTTAACTGAACACCTAGTGACCGCAGTTGTTTGAACATCTGGGCTGCGGCCTCGGCATTTCCCATCACAACGCTTTCGGTGATTTCCAATTTCAAATGGTGGGGTTGAAGTGTGCTCTCGCTTAGTGCGCCTTTAATTCTCTCCAGCAGATCAGGTTGAGCAACCTGGCGGGCCGAGAGGTTGACACTCAGACTCAGTGCTCGGTGTCCAGGTGAATTGACCTGCCACTCACGCACCTTCTTGCACGCTTCTTCCAAAACCCATTGGCCGATAGGAACTATTAGCCCTGTCTCTTCAGCTACCGGAACAAAGTCAGCCGGCGATACGATTCCTAGTCGTGGATGATTCCAGCGAACGAGTGCTTCAAACCCTGCCAATCGCCCCGTTTTCAGGGCGACGATCGGTTGGTAATGAATTGTGAACTCGTTGTTTTCCACGGCCTGACGAAGGTCGCTCTCCAACTGCAAACGCGACACGGCTCGCGCGTGCATTCCCTGGTCAAACATTTCATAGCGTGCCTTGCCGTTTTCCTTGGCGCGATACATTGCGATGTCGGCGTCGCGAAGAATGTCTTCGGGACGATCGTAGCCACTCGAACTGAGTGCGATGCCAATGCTGGCCGTTGCAAACGCCGAGTTTCGATCGAGATTAAACGGAACGCTAAGTTCAGCATGTATTCGTTCGGCGACGCGCACTGCATCAGTTGTATCAACAATTCCAGTCAGCAAAACGGCAAACTCATCACCACCGAACCGGGCCAGCGTATCGACTGGTCGGAGTGTTCGTTCGAGTCGTTCCGCGAACGCGACAAGGAGTAGATCGCCGTGTGTGTGACCCAGACTGTCGTTGATGTTCTTGAAACGATCAAGATCAAGGAAGAGCACCGCAAACAAGTGTTCCTTGCTTCTCTTCGAATATTCAATCTCGGCTTTTAGCAATTCGGTAAACATTGCTCGGTTGGGCAGCCCTGTTAACGAATCATGGAAAGCGGCGTGGCGGAAATGGTCTTTGGTTTCTTCCAGGACGAGGCTGATCCGTTCTTGTTCAGTGATGTAGTTGTTTAGTTCCCGAACGTGTCGTTCAGCCTGTTCGGCGCGTTCACGTTCTATTTCGGCGCGTGCTCGTTCGGCTTCCTCCGCTTGTCTCGCAGATGCCTTTACCTCGCGCATGTAGCGGTCGTAGCTGAAGTAGACAATGATGATGACGGGGATCGAAACGAGAAATGCCCAGAAGCGACCGGTGCCCACACTGCTAACAATGAATCCGGCGCCAGCCGCGCCCGCGAAATAGCTAATTGAGATCCAGAGAAAGTTCCGCGTCCACATTTGCCAGAGTGACACGTTGGCTTTGAGTGCACTCGCAGTTGCACCGAGTCCTGTGTGAACAAGGTATTGGACGACACCCATCACGCATAGACCGATGATCGCGATGGATGTTTCTCTATGGAAGAGTTGGGTAACGGGGCTACAGACAAACCTGAGCGCTGATCCCGACGCCAGAACTGCAATAGCCAATGCGCCGCCACCAAACGCAACAGTTCTGACCCTCTTACTGATTCTGAGTCCTGAACAGATACCAGCCAGCGCACCAAGAAGAACCGCTGGCTGCAGCCCATACATGAGCAGCGCGATGAAGACGAAAGTATCGTCGACGGTGATGTTGACGTTGATTTGGGGGATGCGGATTGCGACTCGCGATCCGATGATGGCGGTTATGATTGTCAGCAGCAGGAAATAGAAATCAATTCTGCCGTCGGGGAGATTGAGTCCTGCGTAAACACACGAAGCAGCGCCTGCCGCTACGACAAGCCACATGAAAAAGCTGGGTAAATGTTGTCTTGGATTCTTCATTCCGTACGAACGAAAAAACCTTCAGAGTAGATTGAGTTCATTACAGCTTCACGGTTCCTATCTCATTCCCGGTCCTGGTTCGCCGGTTGAGCAGTCGCCGATAGCAAAGCCATCGCCGAGTGCGAAACCGTCGCCCATTGCATAGCCATCGCCGATAGCAAAACCATCACCCATCGGGTAACCATCACCGAGAGCGAAACCATCGCCCAGCAAAATGACGTTGCTAAAGAAAACGGAGCCACCAAACAGCGCGGAGCCGTCGCTTCTCGTCAGGTAGCTACTGAGTGAAAGGCCCCGAACCCACATTTGAGTGTTGAGGTCCTGGGTTGCCAATCCTTCGTTAACTCCATCACCGAGCAGATAACCTTTGCCGTAGCTGACCTGATATTTCTGGATCAGATCTCTACCGGTAATTGTTGAGTGGTTGAGTATCAAGCCTTGTGTCCAGGTAAACGTGGAATTCGAGATAGTTGTTTGAGGGGCAGGAGTAGACGAGTTCAGTAGATTCTGACCAAAGGTAGTTCTTCCGATGCCAAGTAGTCCGTTACTGTAGTTAACGAGTTTCGCTACGTTGACTGCACCAGCAACGTTCAATTGGCCGGCGCCCTGGTCGAACGTGTTGAAGTTTTCGAGCGGTTGCGCTGTATACATCAACAGCATCTTGATCAGGTTGGGAGTTAAATTTGAATTTGCGTCGAAGAGCAAAGCGGCGGCGCCCGACACCATTGGCGTCGACATGGATGTACCACTGAGGTACATCAGTTTCATGTTTGAAGTGGAGTAATTGTTAGTTTCGAGTTCGGGGTATTCGGCGAGCAACTGGTTGTTGGCAGCTTCCGCCGAGATGATTTTATTTCCGGGGGCAACGAGATCAGGTTTGATGATGTTGTCGTAGTGCTTGAGACCGTACTGGTCGACTGAAAAACTGCGCGTCGGACCACGTGAGCTAAAACTGGTTACGGTGTCGTCGTTTCTTGGATCGGTGCCGTAGGAATTGCTGGCTCCGACAGTGATTGCCGAGGGTTCGTTACCCGGGCAGTGAATCGCGCCGTAGATCTTTTGACCGTCGGCGTTCCTTCCAATGTTACCGGCAGCTGCGACTACGACAACGCCCGAGTCGACAAGCTTGCGAACAGCATTGCAAATAGGATCGTCTTGATAAGAGCTAATGGCCGGTGTGCCGAGACTCATATTCACGACGCGAATGTTGTAGGTTCCCTTGTTGCCAATTACCCAATCAAGAGCGGCGAGGATGCCGGACACGCTGCCGACACCTTCCGAATTCAACACGCGAAGATTGACGAGACTTGCACCAGGAGCGACGCCTTCAAAAGCGCCACTAGTTGATGCTCCATCACCGGCAGCAATCGCCGCGACGTGTGTTCCGTGACCCCACGGATCGTCAGTGCGATTCTGACCGGTGAAGTCTTTACTGAATTTGATTTTTCCGGGGGAAGAGAACGATTTGTGGTGAGTATCAATTCCAGAGTCAAGAATTGCGATGGTGACACCAGAGCCGTCGAGTGTTGAGGTTACACCTAGAGCATTTCGTTGTACGCGAACTTGTTGCGCGCCGCTTGTGGTTACGACGTGACCTGAACCGCGAACCGGGGCATCTAGAGAGACATAGGTCACTGATGGATCGGCTGCGATAATGTCCGCAGCGTTGGCAACGACATCGACAATGCGAATGTTAAGGTTCGACAGCAAGCTGGTGACGATGCCACCAACCGTTTGCAATAGAGCGCCAAGTAAGCCCGGATTGGTCGACTGAACAATCAGTTTCACGCGTTGGTTTCCGTTGCCTGAGTTGATTAGCTCGCGAAGGTCGGGGGACACCTTGCTCGTCGGTAGGGGCATGAGAGCAGCTTTTGCTTTTGTGTTGGTGGATACGACGAGTGCCGTGCAAAGTGAGATAAGCACCGCCATGGTGACCAGCTGCTTTATGAATTCGGGACGGCGCATTCGTTTCACTAGGGTTCCTGCAAAGTAAAAGGTTCAGTGCCGTTGAATTCCTCTGGGCAACAGCTAATGAACTCATAAAGAGCAGCGCTCAACTTCGAGCGCAGTCAGTAGTGCGAGGCCCGTGCCAGTAGGTGATTTAGTTGTTTTCGACCGAATTGCTGAGGAAAGTGCGGAATTCGTTGAGATTAGAATTGTTAAGCGTTGGCCTGAAGTTTCGGCATTTTGACCGAGCTTTAGTCAAAGTGGGCGAGGGTCGGTCTATTTGAAAAAGCTTCAGGAGTTCATTCCGTATTAAGAATAAGTGTGGAGCACAGAGGTAGCACCAGTGATTCCAAATTGGGTTCCCGCCCTCTGCCGGGGCTACTTGATCTTCTTGAGTGTTCCGCTCTCGCCGCCGGCCCTTTCGACCAGGGCGGTAACTCTTCCATTCGCGTCCTTCAGAAACTCGATCCGAGCGTCAAAGGCTTTGATAATGAATTCTGTTTGCGAGACGGCGAATAGCTCGACTTCCGGGTCTCGGGGTGCCTGGCCGAAGAGACGGTCACCGCGTCGGACAATAGTAAAACTGTCGCTGCCGTCTGAGTATTGGCCGATATAGGAATCGAGGATAGCAGGATCGAGCTTGATGATTTTCGGTTCCGACAACGGCTGACCGAGTGCGATGGCGGCAATCCTTTTCGCTACATATTCAGGTTGCGTGTCGGCCGTCTCGTCATTGGACAACAGCGCGATGTAAAGCTGAGCTCCGGGGATGCGCATCACATAAGCTCTGAAGCCGGGGATTCCACCAGCGTGACTGGCAATCGGGCGCTCCAGGAATTTACTGATCACCCAGCCATAGGCATAACCCTCGGTTACGCCACTTGAAAGTTTGTAGGGCGTGAATATCTGATCCCATGAACCCGGCTTCAGCAGCTTGTTGGCAGAGATCGCCGCGTCCCACAAAGCCAGATCGTCCACCGAAGAACACATGGCGCCGGCGGCGAAGAGTTGGGTCATGCTGAAGTACGCAGCGTTGATGTAGACATTGTCCCGCTTCAGATAACCTGAAGCGCGATTTGCCATGAGCGGCTGGGTGCGACAATAAGAGGAATGAGTCATGCCGAGCGGCTTGAAAATCTGCTGCTCGATGAATTGAGCATAGTCCTGACCGGATAGCTTTTCGATGATGGCTCCCAGCAGGACGTAGTTAGCATTGGCGTACTCTTCTTTGGTGCTGGGCTCAAATTCCAGACTCTCATTCTTGAAGAGATCGATCAGTTGCTGGGGCTCCAGGTTCTCAGTCATCCGGGCCGGCCAAACTTTGTTTATGTAATCTTTGATCCCTGAAGTATGGGTCAGCAGATTCTCGACGGTGATCTTCCTGCCGGCTGCGGGGTAGTCAGGGAAGAACTTTGTGAGTTCGTCGTGCAGCGAGAGCTTGCCCTGCTCAAAGAGCATCATGATGGCGACGGCGGTGAATTGTTTGGTCACCGAAGCCAGCCGAAAAACCATTTCCGGTTTCATCGGCACCTGTAATTCCAGGTTGGCCATGCCGTACCCTTTGCGGAAAATAACCTGGCCATTTTTCACTACGACGACAGCTGCTCCGGGATTCTCCGGCTGGTAGACGGCACTCATTTCACGATCCATCGCAGCCGCCGGTTCTATGTTTTGCGCGAAGCCGGCTTGGACGCCAAACAACGAAGCCGTTAATAGCAGCATGAGGATTGGCGTGCAGCGTTCGACGGAAATATTCAGAAACCTTGAGGCCATCAAGATCGATTGCTCCTAAAAATGGGTTGGCCGAATGCAGTGCAAAACCTACTGCCGAGGAGAGAAAGAATTGCGCCATCCTAGCATTTGATGAGCGAGTTTAGGAGGAGTATTTGCTACCTTGCGGTGTCCTGTCGAAGGCGGTGACGCTTCAGAAGAGTTCCTCGGCCAGCGCGACGATGATGCCCGCAGGGCCTCGCATGTAGCAGAGTCTGTACTTGTCCTCGTACTGGGCCACCTCGCCGACGAGTTCGGCGCCGTTGGCGCGCAGGCGAGCGACAGTGTCGTCGACGCTTTCGACTGTAAACATGACGCTCCGGAGGCCCAGCGTGTTCGGCGGTGCGATCGCCGGTTCGATCTCGACCAGTTTTGGATTGCGAAACTTCGTCAGCTCAAGCCGCCCGTGCCCATCTGGGGTCCGCATCATAACGATGTCGACTTGGACACTCTCGAGCCCGTTGATGCGGTCCACCCACGGGCCTTCGACCGAGCTCTCGCCTTCGCGCGTCATGCCGAGCGCGGTGAAAAAAGCGATAGCGGCTGCAAGGTCGTCGACGACGACGCTGACGTGGTCCAATCTCTTGATCGTCATGTCCCTAGTTTAGCAGGGGCAATGCGCGACTGCCCACGGTTTACTGTTCTCACGAGTTGGATGTCCAACAGAACCGGTCAGCAACGCAACTTTAGGACACTACCTGGTGTTCTTCCTTTTAACGCCGGACTGTTCGACTGACAAACTACGCGCTTCACCGCACCAGGGAACAATTAACTGAAATCCACCAACAGTCCACATTGTCTTTGACTAAGATTCGGCAAGTCAGGACCAGACGTAGAGACGTAAGAAATGCTGGTGGCAGCGATTATTTGCGAAGGAGAAAAAGAAATGCGAAGAAGAGATTTTGTAACTAACACGGCGGCTATGGGTCTGATGGTGGCAGCTTCTTCATCGTCCGCGGTGATTGGACGTGACGATAAAGGCGGTAAGGGCGCTCGAGTGTCCAATATTGCCGGCGGAAATAAATTGACGCCTCCGGCCAAGGGTAGTATCCCGGTCGCCGTTACAATCTCGGAGGGAGTGACCGTCATTGACTTTGCCGGGCCGTGGGAAGTCTTTCAGGACGTTTGGATTCCCGCTCGCGGAGCCAACATGGAAGAGCAAATGCCTTTTCAACTCTTCACAGTCTCTGAGAGTCTCGAGCCTGTGACTGGTTCCGGCGGCCTGAAGCTCGTTCCCGATTACACGTTTAAGACGTCTCCAACGCCGAAGGTCGTGGTTGTACC
>Ga0207689_10002379_pt1 | contig 17557 bp, 31 predicted proteins | sample KBSMisM52_FD_184312 | JGI IMG/M metagenome (GOLD analysis project Ga0207689, IMG submission 184312) | Miscanthus rhizosphere microbial communities from Kellogg Biological Station, Michigan, USA - KBS Miscanthus M5-2 (SPAdes) (version 2) | ecosystem: Host-associated > Plants > Roots >... | reverse complement strand
CGCGCCAAGGGGTTTACCGAGCAGGAAGTAGGCCGGATGTCGAAACAGAACCCAGCGCGATTGCTCGGTCTGCCCTGATGTAGAGGGCAGTTTGTACGTCATTGAGGCAGCCACGGTTGGTCTGCTAGAAGATCTCCAGAATACCGGCCTCCATAAGGGCACCGACCCAGAGCAGTTTCGGCCATGGCTTCTGCCCGAATCGGCTAAATGGTGGGACAAGCTGTACGCGTTCTGGGAGCACGGGGAATCGCTCAACTGAAGGTGCCGTCTGACCAAGCCGCTGCAGCCGACGAGCGGTCGGACGGTCGCGACGAGGAGACATGATGTCCGGTGGAGACCTGCTGATTGTCGAGATACCGGGATTCACGCCGGAGATCGGCCGTCTCGTGTCCATGCTGAACTACGTACGCTCGACCACCCTTGCCGCAATCGTCGACCTCAACGTGATGGACCTTGATTACTTGCCAGACGCAGAAGGCAACTCTATCGGCGGGCTTCTGTCCCATCTTGCCGGCGCAGAAGTAGGCTACCAGGCGGCTACGTTCTATGGTCGCGAACTCAATGAGCAAGAGCACGCGGAATGGGATGCTGCGCTCGCGCTTGGCGAACGAGCGCGGGGAGAGATCAGAGGGCGCGAGCTGGCCCACTACATCAGCCAGCTCGATCGGGTTCGTGCAACAACACTGGCCGAACTCCAGAGCCGCGACGATTCGTGGCTCGATCAGGAGGCCACGTTCGGGAATGGGCGCAGAATCAACAACTACTTCAAGTGGTTTCATGTGCTGAGCCACGAGGTCAACCATCGAGGCCAAATCCGATCGCTGCGACGGCTAGCGACCAAGAATCGCTGAAGAGAACACACTGTGATTCCTGACGCTGTATGGCAGCCTAACCGCGCCTGAAGCCGAGTCGTTAGGCAGGCATCCAAATGCCGACCACGGATCTTGATCAGGCTCAGGTCGTTCGACTGCTCGTCAAAGATCTGCACGCAACGGTTGGCGTCATGCACGACGCGTTGGCCCAGAACAACGCTGTCCGGCTGCGCGCGTTCATCGACGACGCTCAAAACTATGTTCAGCGCGTCGTCGACGACACACAGCAGGACGTCCACGATGAATTCATTGATACGGTGTGGCCAAAGTGCCCGCGACACGCCCATCCCTTGTGGTTTCGGGACGGTTCCTGGTGGTGCGAACGCGATGGGCAGCTCGTGGCGCATCTTGGCGAGCTTGGATCCGTCAGTGCCGCGAAATAGCGGTGAGGGGGCTCTGCCTTGAAACGCCCGTTGTGCAAATGATCGAGGTTCAATTAGCCCGCCTGCAGGCGGCGAGCATCGCGGCAGAAGTCCTCGCCGGTCGGATCAGTGCCGTGATCGGTGCAGTGGATTTGAACCGCCTTCGACCATCGCTCGATGTGTCTGACGACGATCCTGAGTTCGAAACGTTCATGCTGATTGACTCGGAATGCGAGGGCCTGCCGATCGGGCCCGTGAGGCAGTACTGGTCTGCCGAGGCTTTGGTTCGCAAGGCGCCTTTCGTTGCCCATGCCGAACAGTGGGCAATGGAGACCGGACGAGACGCTTTTCAAAGGGTTGTTGAGCGGTTCGCCGCAGTTGCCTAACCTGCCCCTGCAGCCGGCCAGCGCACCGGCGTGCTCGGTTGGGCAATGTTCCGCCTCGACGCCACAGGCTGAGTGGCGGGACGTCGATCGTGATGGAAGACGCTGAGTTGCGGCGCTTGTCGTTCATGGAGAGTCGCATCCCGCGCCTCGATGCACTGGAAGTGTTCGTTCCGACGGGAGCAGAAGACGACGAAGCCCTAAGCGAGCTCATGGGCAGGACCGGGTTTAGCCGATGGTTTCCGGTGGAAGGCGGCCACCGCGTGCAGATTCTGTTCGAGGGTGGACAGTACGATCGGAATCGTTTCGTGTTCGTGGAGGGCGGGTGGGATCACGAGCACTGTCGACGGTGCCAGCGAACGATTGAGCCGATGACTCTCTGTTGGGTCACGGAGGGTGGTCCGTTCGTGGTTCTTTGTATCGATTGTCACACTTCGGTGTTCGGGCTGGGTGCCGCCTAACATGCCGCTGCAGCCGGAGAACTGCGCGGCAAGTTCGAGGTGGACCAGCAGCGTCGTGAACGCCGCTCGCGGCAGAGCGGCAATGCGTTAGCCGGACCAGACTCATGTCTGTGATTCATTTTGGTGTGTATCACTTCCGCGACCGGATTATCGGTTATCGAAACGACTATTGCGTTCGTTGTGAAGCCCCACGGCTGGCGCTGCGCCATCGCAGGTTCAACGTCGTTCACTTCTGGTTCGTCCCGCTGGTGCCCTTGGGATGGTTCAAGATCTGGCGCTGTCAAGTGTGCGGCGCAGACCCTCATGCGCGCGCGAAGACGCGGCGAAGCCTTCGGTGGGCGGGGACGATCGTCCTTGGTCTCCTCGCCGGCGTGGGGTGGACGGCGGCCGTCGCAGAACATCCAGAGGACGTCTGGTTCATTTGGGCGCTTCGTGTCGGTGGAACGACGGGGTTCATAGCCGCCCTCTGGGTGTCGCTGAATAGTCCTCCTGAAGTGGATCTCGAAGAAAAACTTCACGATGTCCAACCGAACATGGATCGAACGTGCGCGCTGTGTGACTCAGTGATGTGGCGGGATGGGCCAATTTGGAAATGCTCGACTTGCGGAGCGGAGAGACATGTGCTGCAGGCCGGCTAACATCTCTGGTATGAGTGGTACGGCACCCAATTGGGCGATCTATGCCGTGGCGACCCTCGCTGCGTCGGTCTTCGTGCACTGTCTGTGGACCGGCAAGGTCGGGATGCGGGGTAGTCGGGAAGTAGTCAGGCGGGCTGCGAACCCAGCTCTCTATTGGGCGCTGATGCTTGTTCTCGCCTCGATGGTCTTCTATCTCGTCAAAGAGTCCTTTGCTCGCCTACCCTCATGAGGCGAGACGCCAGAGAGCAAAACTTCGGTAGTCCGATGGAGACGTATCGAGCACACCGTGTGCTTCGCGCCGATCGCAGTGGCAGTTCGTGGCCGGTGACGGTCGAAACCGACGCCGGAGTCTTCTATACGAAGCTTCGTGGCGCCGCTCAAGGGCCGACGAGTCTCGTGGCCGAAATCGTGGTGGGCGCCTTGGCCGATGCGCTGGGATTGTCTGTCCCCGCTCGGGTGCTGATCGACATTCCGCCGGGCACTCCGATCGATGATCCGCACCAGGAACTCGGGCAGCTCCTTCGATCGAGCATCGGGCGAAATCTCGGATTTCAGCTGTTGCCGAACGCTCAGAGCTTCCGTCCGGGTGACGAGACGCGGGTGGATCACGAGCTCGCGTCGACCATTGTGTGGCTCGACGGCCTGGTTCAGAACCCAGATCGTACGGTCAAGAATCCGAATCTCTTGTGGTCGCACAACCAACTGTGGCTGGTCGATCACGGTGCCGCCTTGGGATTCCAGCATGATTGGCCGGCGGTGACCGAGGCGTCGCCCCGAAGCGGCCGGTGGTCAGTCACGGACCATGCGCTGCGATCGCGAGCCACTCGTGTGGCGGCGATGGACGGGTCGCTGGCGACGCGTATCCATCGAGGAGCCCTCGAGTCGGCGTTAGATGGCGTCCCGGATGACTTTCTAGCCGAAGATAGCGGGGAGGCATTGCGTCGTCGTCGAGCGGCATATGTCGCGTTCCTCTGGAAGCGGCTTAGAAGCCCTCGGCCCTTTGTGTCTGGTGGTCCTGCTGCCTAAGAATGCGGCTGTCAATCTCGGTACTCGTGCTTGTATGTTCGGCGGTTACCAGTTGTGGCGTGGTTCCCGAGAAGGTGTCCATCCACGATCCTCGGGTCAAGCCGATGCTTGAAGCCGTCGCAAAGGTCGATCGACAAGCGTCGGGCTTTTCACCGGTCAGCCGCGACGCCGTCATTCACCTCGAGCGCGGCCCGCGCCATGGCTATGACGTCATGCTCCACATCGATGGCAAGACGTCGCGCACGATCGCGTTTAGGTCGGTGGGTTCCGGCTACGAATGGATTGGCGAGCAGGAGATTTTTGAGGGTCCGCGGAAGTACAAAACGGTGGACGGAGAGTTTTTGGAGTCGATCACGCTCACCTACGACAAGGTGGCCGCGTCAGTTGGCTCTTGAAGACGTTCGCCCGATTCTTGACCGCTGGGGATACTAAGTTTAGCCCGACAGGGATGAAGGTGTGAGCCGTTCATTGTCCTCGGTCAGAGCGGCGCTCCTGATAGGCGCAATCCAGGTTGGGTGCACCGGCGACGCCCCTCGGTCGGCTCTCGCCAAGCCGTTAGGCCTCATGGATACGCTGTCGCAACAACTGCGAATCGCGAAAAGCTGGCTTGCATCGTTTCTTCGAAGCGAGTGGCGTCCGGAGCACTATCCGATGGCTGTGCGGGAGCAAGTAGGAGTACCCGACGAATCGAGATGGTGCGCACGTGTCTTGAACTGGCCCGGCCCGGTCGGACTGGGTCCAACGAAGCAGCAGGCTCACGCAGCGCTTGAAACAAACCTTCGCGCGATCGGAGCAAAACGCCGGGCGGAAGGGAAGCGCATGCCTCGTCCGGGAACGGGGTTGCCAATCGAGTTCGCGAGCACCGCGCGGGTTGAGGCCGATTCCACCTTGTTGACCGAGTTCATCACGCAGGCGCTGGGCTTCGGGCCGGATGACCCGGTGTTCATCTCCGACGAGTCTTCGATTTGTGATTTCGGCGACGACGAGCGTGTTCTTGAGATTCGAGCGAACATACGAGAGCACTTCGGTGTGGCAGTGGATCAACCGGAACCCGTTCGGATCGCTGATGTCCTGGAAGCAATTCGGCGGACACGCAAGTGACGTCGACCGACGTGTTGTGAATCGAGTCGAGGCAACGCGGCGATTTCAAGAGCTGTCTGGCGAACAGCAGATCCGCGTCCTGGCCACGTTCGGTCACAATCTTAGGAGCATTATGGGCTTACGGATCGCGGTAGTCGGCATCGTCGGTTTGTGCTTGCTGTGGGGCGGCACCATGAATGCGCAAGCGAAGCCAGACGAGTCCGTCGTGGGCAGAGTGGCCGTGACTGCCAAAGGTGCAGTGACCTTTGACGGTGTTGTCGTCACGGTCGACGTGCTGAAACAGAAGCTTGCTGATCTGAAGAAGCGCAATGGAGTGGTCTGGTACTACCGAGAGGCAGGCAAGGGCGAGCCGCCGGCGCAAGCCATGGAGGCGATGAAGTTAGTCGTCGATAACCGGCTACCGATCTCCATGTCGACGAAGCCAGACTATTCCGATGTGCTCTTGCCGGATGGGACAACGCGGCCCCGCCCTGCCACACGTCGGCCGTAGCTCCAGACGCGACGTCAGCGTCCTGCGAGAGCCAGAGTAGTCCATCGGGTGTCTAAGGCGATCAGGCGGAGCCATCGAAGTGCGACCGCGTTGGATCGAACGTGCCTGGCACAAGAATCGCGCGCGTGCGCCCATTTTCGGGGCCGCCCTTGGTGCACTGGTCCTGTGCACGTGGCGGGACTGGGACCTCTGGCGGGCGCTGTTCCAATACTGTGGGCAGCGACCTTCGTCACCGTCAGGTGGCATTGACCTAGTCTGCGGTTCGGATCCGCCGTGGGTTGAGCTGTGGATTCTGCTCGCGGCGAACGCAGCCTTCATTGGTACTCGCAACGTCGCGGGTAGAGTCGTGTCGCTTTTCGTGTTGTGGCGGCTGACATTGCGATATCTCGTGTGGCGGGACGCTTGGGCAGGCGTGCAGGAATTTCCCTACCTTGCGAGATGGCTGGCTCCGACCTGGCAAGACGTGCCGATCTTTCTGATCGTTGTCGGGTGTATCTTCTGGCGTCTCGGCAGTGACGGACGAAGTCTATTTGTGGGGGCTCAGCGGCTTTGGCGCCTAACCGCGCGATCGTGAGATGACAGTCTACACACCAGTCCTGTGGTTCTATGCCGTGATGGCCTCGGTGGTCTTCGGCGCGACGGTGTACGAAACATTGGTCGTGCATCCCGCATGGAGCCGGAAGCCGCCGGAATCCTTTCGCGGGTTCGTTGGAACACCGATCAGTCGGATGAATATCCCGATGTTCTGGAAGGTCGTGGCCCCGCTCTACGCACTGAGTGGCCTCGGTGTGTTGGGGCTTGCTCTGTGGACCGGAAGCCAGGGGCTGGCCATCATCGCGTCTGCGGTGTGCGCCGTCGCGGTCGTTGCGTGGACCTTGATGTACTTTCGCCCCACGATCGAACGGTTCCTTGGAGAGGGAGGGGGGAACACTCCAGCGGAGCGCTCGCAGGTCGAGGCGCGCCGTTGGATTCGGCTCAATTGGGTCCGCGCAGGCCTGGTCGCGCTCTCCTGGTGGGGAGCCCTCAGCGCCTTGGCGAGACATGGATGACAGCTTGGGCCGAGACTCAGGGCCGCTCTCTTAGCCAGCCGTCTGATGGCACATGAGTGAACAGATCGAAAACCGATTGCTCGCCTTTTGGCGCGAGTGTGGGGCAGCCCCAAGGCCGGGTGTTTCGGCAGGCGAGTTGCGCGCGTGCGAGGACAGGATCGGCCGTACGCTTCCCATGGAAGTCGCGAGTGTCTATCGATGTGTGAACGGTACTGAGGCGACGACGGGATGGCTCTTTGAGGCGTGGCCCTTGGCGAGGTTCGGGTCCGTGCCAGAGGTCGTGACGCCGTTTGCTGGAATCCCCGACTACAGTCAGATTGCCACGAAGCTCCCCGATGCGGCGGAGTACTTCGCGTTTGCTGACTACATGATCTGGTCGCGCGTCTTTGCTGTCCGACTCGCGCGAGGGTCGGGTCCGACGCAAGTGGTGGCTCTCTGCGGTGATTCGTGGGTCGAGATCGCTCCCACTTTCGCGGCGTTTTGGGAGCGATATTTGTCCGATCCTGACGCGGCGTTGTTTGCCGGATGATTGGCGACTAACGGCGTAGCTGAGCGATGACCCTTGAAGTTGGTGAAGCCTTGCTTAGCTGTGGTGAATTGCGCCGGGAGGAGATCCCGGGGCTTGCCGTCCAATTGCTGGAGAGCGGCATCGATTCCCCAATTGTTCGGGAGTTGGCGGGCCTGAGCGGAGAGGAATTGTACGGCGCCCACGATCTCTTTCGTCGCGTGCTCAGCGAAATGGGGCGCTCGTCCCCTCGATCGGATCAGGCCGCGAGAATCCTTGCGCGCGATCTCGCGGCACAAGTCGTTGGTGGAGGCAATCTTCGCGGGCTGGCGGCTAGCGGCGCTCGTTACGCAGCGGCGCTCGACTATCATCGCGATCTCATGCCGTTTTACGTCGCAGACGATGAGTACGACGACCCGGGCATGTGGCCGCCAGCCGCAGTCGATCAGGAGCTCATTCGGTATGCGAGATCGGTGCTCGAGTCTAACGCGCGGACGTTAGGCAAAGCAGAGATGCTCACGATCGGGGAGTGCGAACGCGTGCTCGTCGACAGTATTCGCGCCGACAAGGAGCTCAGCCCGTCTGTCGAGGATCTTCTGGCCGGTCTACTCTCCGGTGTAGCTGGCTACCACGCGCGATCGACCGACGGCGTCATCCTCGAGTACTCGCGGGTGGCTGCTGGCCAGATGGTGACGAGCGGGGTCGTATTCATGGTGGACGATCAGACGGTCGAGCCAGTGCGTGTAGAACTTGTCCTCGACGCATCCAGTGCGAAGGTATTAGAGGGGGCAGTGTTCTTCGGCGACAAGACGCGGACCGCCCACGGGTCGTGGGACGTTCGGGAGCTCCGGGACACGATGGTCGCGAATCCGCTCGCTGAATTCTCTTGGAAAGAGTGCTTCCATCGCCACAGTGACGGCTGGCAGCGTGGACTGCCGGAGTAGTTCGGCCTACAAAGCGATGGGGCTGTCACTGGAACAACTTGAGGCCGAGTTCGCCGACTTCAACCTGGCGCCAGGAAGAAGTGGACCGCTGGTTCTTTCGGGTACTGTCGCAATCAGCTTTATCGAACGCGCCGCGGCGGAAGGGTACAGCGTCCTCGGCATAGAGGCCTTCCACGTCCGACCGTCTAAAGAGGGCGTTGGCGTGTTGCCAGACGGGTCCTCGATGCGACACGCCGCCACACTTCAGCCTGATCAGGAGCACTCGATCGATTACACCCTTTCAACGGGCGACATGTCAGGTGCTCCGTCTCAGGCCGTAACATTCGTGCGGGAGCACGCATCGTTCGTAACGGGCTTCGAGGTCGTCCTGAACGACGAAGCTAACGACGCGGGGCGTCGGTCATGAAAGGGCATTCAAGCCGGGAAGAATCCCGACTGTCGAGATGCGCAAAACGGACGCAGAGAATCAGGAGCAGCGATTGCGAAACGACATGAGAACGATTGTCCTGAGCTTGGCACTGGTCTTTGTTGGCTGCGCTGCGGCAGAGGCACAGCCAGTCTCGTCCGTCGCCGACCTGTGGATGCGGGTCAAGAGCGGAGACAAAGTCTTCGTGAAAGATGGCGGCGGGGAAGAGACCGCGGGGGTCTTCGCGAAGGTGTCCGATTCCACGCTGAGCCTCTTGGTGGACGGTCAACTTCGCGATGTTTCCGTTGCGGACGTTCGAGAAGTCGCGAGACGGGGCGATTCGCTGTGAAAAGCACGGCGCTTCACCTTCAGCCCGATCTGTCGGTAGGGCAAGGCCAGGTCAGAGCATCCTTCGCGTTGTCCATCAGATAGGTACTGTTGCCTCACCTGCCCTGGAGGGGAACATGTTGAAATGGAAGATCGCCACCCTTGTCGGGCTCGCGTGTGGCGTTGGAGGCGTCGGCTGGGGCTACGCGCAGCAACAGACGGCGCCGGGGTTCTACGAGCTTCGGGTCTACACCGCCCTGCCGGGAAGACGGGACGCGCTGGCCGCGCGGTTCGCGAGCAGGACCGCGGCCATCTACGCGCGGCACGGGATCACGAACGTCGGGTACTGGATTCCACAGCAGAGCGATCCGGAGCTCGGGATTAGCGCCGAGAACACGTTCATCTACATCCGCGGGTATCCGTCCAAAGAAGAACGCGACAAGCGGCTCGAGGCGAGGGGCGCGGATCCTGAATTTGCCGAGGTCGTGACGAATCAGGAGCGAAATCCCGAGACAAGACTCATCGTGAAGGTTCACAACATCGACATGCTGCCGCACGGGCCGTATTCGGCAATTACGCTCAAGCCCTAGGGCCCTGCGAACCGCGACCTCCGCCGGCGGCAGCGCGAAGATCAGCCAGCCGTGTCCTGCATCGGCTGATAGTAGTCAGCTAGACCAGGAGTCGACCGATGGGAACCACGCGCAAACCGGCGCCAGCCCGCAGCACACCGTCAGTCGTCCCTATGATCTCCTACGAGGATGGCGTGGCCGCCTTGGCATGGCTTCACAAGGCGTTTGGGTTTGTGGAAACCGCGCGTCTCACCACACCGGAGGGGAGGCTCTCACACGGGGAGATGAAGGCCGGTGACGGATTGATCATGCTGGCGTCTCCGACGCCCGAGTACCGCGGTCCGAAACGCCATCGGGACGTCTGCGAACAGGCACGCAAGTGGTCAGCGGTGCCGTGGATTATCGATGGCGTGCTCGTCTTCGTCGACGACCTCGATCGACACTTCAAACGAGCGAAGGCTGCAGGTGCCATGATCCTCTCTGAGATCGAAGAGGACCCGCCCGGGCGACGATACCGGGCGGAGGATTTGGAGGGCCATCGCTGGTTCTTTTTCGAGAAGGACCACGAATAGTCACACGTCGAATGCGACTCGTGACCCCGTCAGCGCAGTGGCAGCCGGCCTTTCTGGATATGGCCCGCGAGTGCGCTGGTGCGGGCGAGCATCGCTATGCTCTGGCGTTGCGCGATTTCGACGCGTACCTGCGGAAGCTCGAGGCCGGTCGCAAGGGCGAGGAGCTTCCAGAGGGCTGGGTGCCTGGTGCCGAGTTCTGGCTGGAGCATGACGGCCGGATTGTCGGTTGCGCAAGGCTGCGGTTGCGGCTGACTCCAGGTCTTGAGAATGAAGGCGGTCACGTGGGCTACGACATCCGGCCATCCATGCGTCGTCGTGGATATGGAACGATGCTGCTGCGACTGGCGTTGGCTCAGGCTCGCGCGCTCGGGATAGAGCGCGTTCGAGTGACCTGCGATGACGACAACATCGGATCGGTCAAGGTGATCGAGCGCAATGGTGGCGTTCTCGCGGGGCACGGCATTTCCAAGGAGACCGGCAAAGTGGTCAGGCAGTACTGGATCGGGTGATACCGGCCCGTTCTCTGCTCGTTGGTGTCAAACGGAACGGGAGGGCCCATGGCTGATGTCAATGATGTGCTTGCGGACAACCGCGCCGCCGTCGTCGACCTTGCCGCGGCCGCGGAGCGATCAGCGGCGACGTGGACTGCGCCGCGCGCGCCTGGGAAATGGTCGCCGAGCCAGGTCGTGGAGCATGTGGTGCGTGGCTTGGAAGAAGGGGCCAACATCGTTTCTGGGACTCCGTCGCTCGCGATGCCTCCGGTCTTCCTCCGCCTGCTGGCCAGACTGTTCTTCTACCGGATCTTGAAGAAGGGCGTCTTTCCGAATGGGTTCAAGGCCCACAAGGCGATGAACCCTGCTAGCGGACCAGCCACGCCGGCTGAGGCGCGCGTCCGCCTGGAAGAGGCGCTCGCGAGATTCGACCAGGAATGTGGCAGACGGGTTGCCAGTGGCCAACACCACGTGAGCACCGGTTTCGGTACGGTGTCGGTCGAAGACTTCGTGAGGTTCAGCGCGATCCATACGCGGCACCATTGCAAACAGTTGCCCGGCGGAACGGCTACTTCTTCTTAGGCGGACTACAAATGGCAGCACGCGCGGAACTCGCTGGAAAAGTGGCTGTGGTCACGGGTGTGACGCGACGGGCGGGGCTCGGAGCCGCCATTGCTCGAGAGCTCGTCGAAGCCGGCGCGGCTGTCTTCGTCACCCACTTTCGCGAATACGACAGACGCCAGACGTGGGGCGTTGCTCCGGGCGAACCCGAGTCAATTCTCGCTGCGCTCGGTGAACAGGGCGCTGGAATCGAACTGGACCTCAGTAGCCGATCGGCTGCGGCTGATGTGTTCAATCAAGCGGAGTCGCGGTTCGGGCCGGTCGACATCCTGATCAACAACGCAGCGCACTGGGAGCCGGGTGGGATCCGTCAGGTCTCGGCAGAACAACTGGACCGCCACTTTGCCGTCAACACTCGGGCAGCGGTGCTTTTGTGTTCCGAGTTCGTGCAGCGTCGGCGCCCGGGCGTCGGGGGCCGAATCATCAACGTGACGTCTGGGCAAGGGCAGGAGCCGATGCCCGGCGAGGTGGCATACGCGGTCACGAAGGCGGGGTTGGACGCTCTCACGTTGAGCCTGGCGGCTGATCTGTTGACACTTGGCGTGACGGTCAACGCGATTGATCCCGGGCCCATCGACACGGGATGGATGACTGCCGACGTCAGGGCGAGGCTGACGTCCGCGTCACCGACCGGAAGCTTGGCACGGCCAGAAGATCTCTCCAGCGTCGTTCGCCTGCTGTGCGCGGAAACCGCGGCAGGCATCACGGGCCGGATCATCCGCATTCAATCCGAAGGCGCGGTCGAGAGTTTGAAACCAGAGCTGGCGGGTCATGCGACGACCGTCATCGGAGACCGCCGGTGACGCTGCCGCTCCCCCAGATGGATACGTGCTATCTGTGTGAGATCGTGGCGCACCCGGCGAGCTGGAATCTCATCGACCGAACGGACCTGACGATCACCGTCCTCAACGGACGCCAGTTCGAGATTGGGCAGTGTATGGTGGTGCCCCTCAGGCACGCTCCGACGTTGATCGATCTCACCGAGCCCGAAGAGGCTGCCGTGATGGCCGCGGCGAAGCGAGTCGCCAAGGCGCTCATCGCGGAGTACGCTCCCGACGGCGTTCTGCTCTATCAGAACAACGGTGTCGGGAGCGGCCAGGAGGTTCCACATTTCCACTTGCACGTGGTGCCGCGGACGCCGGCCAGCGATTGGGGATTCGGACCACCGCACATTGCGCGGCTGGAGACATCGAATCGACCGGCGCACCTCGATCACGCGGCCGTCACCGATCGAAAAGTTCAGACGGTAGAGTTGCTCAGGAAGTATTTTCGATGACGCAGGACGTGGCTCGATGTACGGCTTGATTAGCAAGATCACCGCGGTGCCCGGCCAGCGCGAGGCGCTCGCCGCCATCCTCATCGACGGCACGCAGGCGATGCCCGGGTGCCTGAGTTATGTGATCGCGAGCGACCCGGCGGACGAGCACGGCCTCTGGGTGACGGAGGTCTGGGACAGCCAGGAAAGCCACCGGGCGTCGCTGTCGCTGCCTGCCGTGCAGAACACGATCGCCAAAGGCCGCCCGCTGATTGCCGGCTTCAGCAGTCGAGTGGAGACGGTCCCGATCGGCGGCTGCGGCCTCCCGCGCGCCTAGGGAACGATCGGGCTCGTGCGGTCCACCGACGTGGCATCGCCCACCATCAGCGTGTGGGCCTGATTGGCCTGCTGGCAGATGTATTCGAACAGCTCGGTGTCCGCCTGCCAGCGCAGGTTCGACACCCCGGTGAATGTCGCGGTGTAGGCGGCCGGGTCGTCGACCGTCAGCTCGTAGCGCATCGTCTCGAGCGACGTGCGCGTGTACTTCTCAATCAGGTGCAGCTTGTCGGTGTGCGGCAGCTGTCCGCGGTCGATCCAGAAGCGCTCGTTGAACCCCACGCTGTCCACCACCAGCGTGTCGCCTTCCCACCAGCCGATGGAGTGGCCGTAATAGGTCGGCGTCAGGTTCTCCGGATGCTTCCGGCCGTCCATGTAGATGGTGCGGAACGTGTGCGGGCCGCCGATGTCGAAGATGTAGGCCATCTTCTGGTCGCGCAGCTCCAGCAGTTCGGCGCCGTACGGAGTCAACCACTGGCGCGGCCCGCCCGACGGCTTGCAGCGCGTGTGCGGCTCGAGCTCGTTGCGCCGGCGATCGTCGGAGACGGCCCGCGTCCACGCCATGTAGGGGATCGGCGCGCACGGACCCACCGCGCCACGCCCGGCGCCGACTCCCGGACCTCCCGCACGCGCCGCGCCGCCCGGGCCCCCGGTGGCGCCGGGATTCAGCGACGCCGGCGGCGCCACCGTGTTGGAGTTGCAGAACCCAAGGTTCCCGCCGATCCACACGCCCTTCACCGCGCCCGTGTTGCCGAGCACGATGTGCCCGTCGGTGTCGCGCGGTGCCGGCTGGCTGCTCACCGGCCGGTTCCCACGGCCCGGTGCCTGCGCTCCCACGGAATCACTGCCAGCCGCGACGACGAGCGGCATCAACAACGCCAGACGAAAGAGGCCCGGTTTCATTCCGGGCATCCTAACATTAGACGCGTGGAGTACACGACGCTGCCGCTTGCGGCGGTGCAGGCGGGACTCGAGGCCGTCGCCACGGAGGCGCAGGCGACGTTCGGCCGGTTCGATGCCCGGCAGCTGAACTGGCGCCCGGACGCCACGCGGTGGAGCGTCGCGCAGTGCCTCGAGCATCTGCTCGCGGCGAACCGCCTGATGGTGCAGGCGGCGCAGGATGCGCTCGACGGCTCCAAGTCACGCTCGCTCTGGCAGCGCCTGCCGCTCGTGCCCGGCCTGTTCGGCCGGATGCTGATCCGGTCTCAGGCGCCGCAGTCCGCGCGGAAGTTCACGGCGTCGCCGCTGGCCACGCCCGCGTCCAGCGACATCGCGGCCGACATCGTGGACCGGTTCATCGCGCAGGACCACGAGCTCGTGCGCTGGCTGCGGCAGCTCGATGAAGACCGCGCCAGGCGCGCCATCATGACCTCGCCGTTCGTCGGATTCATTACATATAGCGTCCTCGACGGCGCGCGATTGATCCTCGCGCACGACCATCGGCACATCCAGCAGGCCGGCCGCGTCCTGCGGTCGCCCGGATTCGTGTGACGAGAGGGGCGGTGAAGCTGCGGGCGGCTACTCCGGATGATGCTGACCACATCGTGCAGTTCTGGCACGAGTCGGGCGCCAGCATGGGGCCCAGCGATTCGGTGGAGTTCGTGCGCCACGCGCTCGCGAACCCCGCGGCGCTGATGATCCTGGCCGAAGCTGGCGACGAGCTGGTGGGGACGCTGCTCGGCACCTTCGACGGCTGGCGGGGCAACATGTACCGGCTGGTCGTGCATCCCGCCTGGCGGCGGCAAGGGATCGCGCGGCAGCTCGTGACCCGCGTCGAACAGTTCTTCGCCGAGCGCGGGGCGCGGCGCATCACCGTGCTGATCGAAGTGGATCGCCCCTGGGCGGTCGCGTTCTGGACCGCGGTGGGCTATCCGCGGGACCACCACATCGTGCGCCATGTGGGCACGATGGCGAGCCCGGAGGGAGCTGAGGGGCTGAGGAGCTGAGATGTTCCTCATGCGTCGCCCATCGTCGCAGCAAATCGCGCGATTTCTCGACGAGTCGAAGGCGTTGACGCTGTCGTACGAGCCGGAGGGGATCGCGCAGTCCACTCACCCGGGCTTCAACGCCGACGAGCAGGTGGCCGTGGTCGGCTCGGGTGCGGCAGATTACCTTCGAGGCGTGACCGCGCTCACCGAGTGGAAGCACTTTCAGCTCGGGTGGGTCGACATCTTTCCCGCCCGTGCGCCGATCGTCCCAGGGACCGTCGTCGCGGTCGCGATCCGCCATCTCGGGTTCTGGTCGCTGAACGGGTGCCGCGTGCTGTATCCCACCGGCGAGCCCGCGAGCTCCACCTTCGGCTTCGCCTACGGCACGCTGACGAACCACGCCGAGTGCGGCGAGGAGATCTTCGAAGTCAGGCTCGATCCGCGGACGGAGCAGGTGTCGTATCGCATTCGAGCCGTGTCACGCCCGCGTGCAACGCTGGCGAAGCTGGGGTACCTGTATACGCGCCGGCTGCAGGCGGCATTCCGTCGCGATTCGGCGCTCGCCGTGCGGCGCGCCATCGAGAGACGATGAACGCGGCATCGGTGTCCGCCGTGGCCGCGCTCGCGGCCAGCTTCTGGCTGTTCCGTCACGACGGCGCGTGGGCTACCTATCGGCAGCCGCTCTTCCTGCCGTTTCTCTCCACCGCCGTGTTGATGACGGTGTTCAGCACTACGGCGGCCGCCGGTGCGCGCGACGAGTGGCGCCGGCTGGTCATCCGCGTCGCCCCCGTCGGCGCGGTGCTCCAGGCGCTGGCAGGCGTCATCCTGTCGCGCAATCCGATCTTGGATCTGCACGCGAAGGACATCGTGGTGCTCGCCGTGCTCGAGGCGCTGCTCATCGGCGTCGCCGGTGCCGCGACCGAACTCGGCGAGCGCATTCGCCCGGACACGTGGATTCGCACCGCGTGGTGCGTGGCGGCGTTGCTGACGATGCTCGCGCTCTTCCCGCGCGTGATGCTCCTTTTGCATTAGATATACTCGCCGCGATGAGCGATCCGCGGCCGCCGCGCGAAATCGTCGACTACTACGATCGCTACGCCGAAGAGTCACGGCTGCAGCAGGGGCCGTCGCGTCTCGAGCTCGAGCGGACGCGAGACATCCTGGATCGCGTGCTGCCGCCGCCTCCGGCGCGCGTCGTCGACGTGGGCGGCGCGGCCGGCGTGTACTCGGCGTGGCTTGCGGGCCGCGGCTACGACGTGCGGCTGCTTGATGCCTCGCCCCGCCTGGTTGCCGAAGCCCGCCGTCTCAATGCCACGCTCGCCAGCCCGATTGCTGCCCTCGACGTGGGCGACGCCCGCGCGCTGCCCTACGAAAGCGGCAGCGCCGATGCGGTGCTCGTCATGGGGCCGCTGTACCACTTGTGCGCGGCTGCCGACCGCTCCGCGGCGCTCGGCGAAGCGCTGCGGGTACTCTCGCCGGGCGGCGTCGTGGCGGTGGCGGCAATCTCGCGCTGGGCGTCGGCCCTCGACGGGCTGGCGCGCGGCCGGGCGGTCGACCCGGCGTTCGTCCGCATGCGCGACCGCGATCTGGTGGACGGACAGCACCGCAACGACACGACGCGGATGGATTACTTCACGACGGCGTACTTCCATCAGCCGGGCGAACTGCGCGACGAGCTGGTGACCGCCGGATTCCAGGACGTGCGCGTGCTGGGCGTGGAGGGGCCGGCGTGGATGGTCTCCGACTTCGACGCCCGCTGGGAGGACCCCGTCCTGCGCGGCGACATGATGGCCATGGGCCGGGCGCTCGAGGCCGAACCCGCCATGCTCGGCGTGAGTGCCCACCTGCTCGCGATTGGGCGCCGGTGACGTCCGCGCTGACAGCCGCGCGCACTCGCCTTGACGGCCTCGCCGCGGACTGGAACGTCGCGGTCGAGCATGTCACCGCCGGCGAGCGCGCTCTTCTCGCCTTTGGGCTCCAAGGCGATCGCCCCGTGGTGCTCAAGGTGAGTGTCGGTGGCGGAGAGGAGCGCTACGCGGCCGGCGTGCTGGGCGCGTTCGACGGCCGCGGTGCGGTTCGTGTGTTTGCGCACGCGTCGGGTGCGTGGCTTCTCGAGCGCGCCATGCCGGGCCACTCACTCGAAGACGTCGTCGCGCAGGACGGCGATGACGAGGCGACCCGTCTGCTGGCGTCTGCGATCGGTCGGATGTCGCCAGGGCCAGCGCCACGCGACGTCCCGACGGTCGGGCAGTGGGGACAGGCGCTCGAGCTCTACCAGGCCAGCGGCGACGTCCTGATACCAGGTGGGCTGGTGGCGTCGGCGGTGCAGGTCTACCGCACGCTCGCTGGCTCGCAGCGTCGCGAGCGGTTGCTGCACGGCGACCTGCATCACGGCAATGTCCTGTTCGACCGCGAGCGCGGCTGGCTGGCGATCGATCCGAAGGGCGTCGTCGGCGAACTGGAGTTCGAGCTTGGAGCCGCGCTGCGCAATCCGTGGAATCGCCCGTCGCTCGTCACCGATCCCGAACGGATCCGGCACCGTGTGCGCCTGCTCGCAGATGCGCTCGATCTGGACGCATCGCGCCTGCTCGGATGGACCTTCGCGCAGGCCGTGCTCGCCGCAGTGTGGATGATCGAGGACGACGGCCATCTCGATCGCGATTGGGGGTGTCTCGCGCTCGCCGAAATCCTGCAGCCGTCCGTGGAAGAATGGGTCCTCGAGACATGATGCATACGCGCCCGGCCCGTGCCGCGGATGCGCCGGCGATCGCGGCACTCGTCGCGCAACTCGGCTACGACACGGCGCCGTCGGACGTCGCCGACCGCCTCGCGCGTCTGCTGGCGCGGTCCGATCACCGGTTCGTCGTGGCCGAAGGGGATGGGCAGCTGCTCGGGTGGGTCCATGTGGAGCTGTCTGAATCCGTGGACGTGGGCAGCCTGGCCGTGATCGCGGGGCTGGTCGTCGATCGCGCTCATCGCCGCCAGGGCGTCGGCGCGGCGCTGATGGCTGAAGCCGAAGCCTGGGCGCGGCAGCAGGGCTGCCCGTTGATGCGGCTGCGGTCGAGCGCCACGCGAACACCGGCGCACCGGTTCTACGAAGGGTTGGGCTATAGGAACGTCAAGACGCAGTACTCGTTCGTGAAGCCGCTCGACGCCCGGGGCGCACAGGTTGCCGGGCGGTTGGTGCCGAAGGTCGATCCGGAAACGTGAGGATCGCCGGC
>Ga0207689_10002378_pt1 | contig 17562 bp, 16 predicted proteins | sample KBSMisM52_FD_184312 | JGI IMG/M metagenome (GOLD analysis project Ga0207689, IMG submission 184312) | Miscanthus rhizosphere microbial communities from Kellogg Biological Station, Michigan, USA - KBS Miscanthus M5-2 (SPAdes) (version 2) | ecosystem: Host-associated > Plants > Roots >... | reverse complement strand
GAAAACCGTACCCATATTGTTCATTTCGTTGATAGTTGTAATGTCCATCTCGGCTAACATCGGCGTTCTCCTTGCGAGTTCGCATCGGGGCAATTTCAAAATTGGGCCCACATTTACCGGCCCCAATTCTTCTACTAAGCAAGGAACGATCCGCTAGCTGAATTGATGCGTTCAAAACGAACGGCGTTTGCCATCTACAACGATTCGACCGACAACACCGTCAAGCTGGATGCTATATATACAAGTCGGGGGCAATTGTCATTACAAATTATCAGGCAAAACGCAGATCCGAGTTGCCTGTCGCGATAGTGAATTTGGTTGCCTGCCGTAAAGTGTCAAAAACTACTGACAATTAGTTGCAGCTCGATTTTGCGCAAAAAATGTGTCGGGCAATCTGGTACACCTTTTCAAACAAGGCTCTCCCAAAAAAGTTAGCCGACGCTTTTCCGTAATTTGCAGATTGGTTAATCGTAGTATTCCAACCCCAAATGTGTAATCAGATCTTCACCGCGTAAGTGGCGCAGAGTGTTCTTCAGTTTCATCAACTGAATGAAAATGTCGTGTTCCGGATACAACCCTGGCGCGGTTTGGGGCGATTTGAAGTAGAACGACAACCACTCCTGGACGCCTTTCATTCCAGCTCGCTGCGCAAGGTCTAAAAAAAGCGCAAGGTCCAAGACGATGGGGGCAGCGAGAATTGAATCGCGACAGAGAAAGTCGATCTTGATCTGCATTGGATAGCCCAGCCATCCAAAGATGTCGATATTGTCCCAGCCTTCTTTGTTATCACCGCGCGGTGGGTAGTAGTTGATTCGCACGACATGTGAGAAGTCTTTGTACAGAGCCGGATAGACATCAGGCTGCAGAATATACTCGAGTACCGAAAGTTTTGACTCTTCTTTAGTCTTGAATGAATCTGGATCATCAAGGACTTCGCCGTCGCGATTGCCGAGAATGTTCGTGGAGTACCAGCCGTGGAGACCAAGCATGCGCGACTTCAATCCCGGGGCGATGATTGTCTTCATTAAAGTCTGACCGGTTTTGAAATCCTTGCCGCAGATCGCAAGCTTGTTCTTATCGGCAAGCGCCCTCATAGCTGGAATATCAACGGTTAGATTTGGCGCACCATTGGCGAAAGGAATTCCTGACTTAAGAGCCGCATAGGCATAAATCATAGAAGGCGCGATCGCCTTGTGGTTCTCGCGCATAGCCTTTTCGAACGACTCAAGCGTTTTGTGAACGGCGTGAGGCTTCAGAAAGATTTCCGTAGAAGCTGCCCAGATCATCACTAAGCGCGAGCATTTGTTTTTCTTCTTCCATTCGGCAATCTCAGCGATGAGTTGCTGAGCAAGGTCATATTTGTTCTTGCCAGTTTTGACGTTCTCACCGCTCAAACGCTTAACGTAAGTTTGGTCGAAGACCGCCTTCATTGGCTTGATCTTGCGGAGCGGTACTTTCAGTTGGCCAAGCAGTTCCTTCTCAAGAACACCGGCATTCAGCGCTGCTTCGTAGGCCGACTCCGGGAAAATGTCCCATGCCCCGAAAACCAGATCTTTGAGCTCGGCGAGTGGAACAAAGTCTTTTACTAGTGGCACCCGATTGTCAGTTCGTTTGCCGAGTCGAATCGCACCCATCTGGGTAAGACTGCCGATCGGTTGCGCAAAGCCTTTCTTGATGGCTTCGACACCGGCGATAAATGTGGTGCTGACTGCTCCGAGACCGACGAGCAAGACACCTAACTTTCCTTCGGCCGGTTTAATTTCTGTTTTGGTAGCGACGGGCATTGATAACTCTCCTTTGAAAATATGGAGGGATGATACAAGTCGTCCCCTGATTCGAAGCGCACGATCTTGCTCAATAATGGCGATCAATTGCGGTCGAGATCGTTTCTAGCGCGCAATAAGTGCTTTGCGGAACTCTCTTGGGGTTGTTCCCGTTGCGAGGCGGAAGGCTTTACTGAAGTGACTTGCACTTAAGTAACCAACCCGCGCGCCAATTTCAGTGACGGACATATCGCTTTCAGCTAAAAGCAACTGGGCTCGCGTTGCCCTGATGGCGGCGAGATAGTTATGAGGCGTTGCACCGGTAAGCTTCTTGAACAGGCGTGAGAAGTGGAACGGAGAAAGGTACGAAGCTGCCGCCAACGCTTTTAACGACAAATCCTGATCGAGTTGGGCATGCATCAACTCAACCGACCGCCGAATGCGTCGGTCCACTAGTCCGACTCGTGAAAGCTCAAGCTCGTCGGAGCGACGCTGAGTGGAATATTTTCGCAACAGGTGGACAAGTGTCTGTTCGATGAGTGCCCTTAAGACGATTTCCTTTCCAGGTTTTTCGTCAACTAACTCACCTACACAGCTGGCCATCACGCTATTGAGTTTGCCGTCAGTTAAGGGCTGTTTCGCAAAACTGACGGTTGACGCTGGGGCGATCAACCGCATGGATATCGCATGTTCGATCACAAGCGCCGGCGCCAAAGTTAAAAAGAGAAACTCAACCTGGTTCCCGTTGGTACCAATGCTTGCGTTAGGTTCGATGATGATTGACTGTGAACGGCTCAGTTCAATGGCTGCTTCGTTGATTCTGCATTCCAATTCTCCTGTCAGGACAGTCAGCAGCGCATAGTCAGCAGTAACCTGGTTCTGCCAGTCAAAATGTCTCGCGCGCCGATAGTAAAGGGAATAGTCAGAACTGACGAAGAACCTGTTTATCGCGGCCTGGGGACGGATCATTACTGCAACTGTACGCGAATCCAATCGACGGCTTCAATCGGTGGTTGCGGCGTCACGTTCCCGAACCATCATCTCAGGGTCATTGGTAATAAGAGCTTTGACGCCGTTGTTACGCGCGCGATCGATCCAATCCGAGTTATCGACTGTCCAAACAACCACCTTCAACCCCACCTTGGTAGCTGTGTCGATGGTGCGTTGCGAAGCTAGACGATGGTGAAGCGCAATTTCGTCGGCGCCAACGGCTCGAGCTTTGTCCACTAACTTACGGCCTGAACTAACTACAGGAGGATTCTTCAAACCTGGTTCGAACAACGCGGCAGTTTTTATTTCTGAGTCAATTCGTTTGACTATCTCGATCGCCGCGTGGTCGAAACACTCGACGACTACCCGATCTCTTAGTTTTGAGGTTCGGATTGATTCGCATACGGCTCGAGCAAGTTCACTTCGTTGTGAAGCGTCACTCTTCATTTCGAGATAGAGCAGGCGATTGTTTGTTTCGAAAAGCTGAAACACCTGTTCGAGGGTTGGGATTCTCTCGTCGGAGTACGTTCGGTCCGGCGCGCGTGTGAACCAACTGCCTACGTCTACCTGAGTCAAATCAGCTAGTGACACAGATCGAATGAGATCCGGCCTTCCTCCAGTACGCCTAAGATTGTCGTCGTGAATTACAACAGGCATACCGTCGCGAGTGAGTCGGACGTCAAACTCGATCCCGTCAGCTCCGACTTCGATTGCTTTTCGAAACGCACCAAGAGTGTTTTCGGGAGTGACAGCGGATGCGCCACGGTGTCCGATGATAAGCGGTGCGGGCATTGTGTGATTGTGAGGTCAGTAACACGACGCGGTAGCGTGTGGCTCAAGGTGAACAGCTCAATGATTACTGGGAGCCATGCTAGACAGGCGGATTGTAAACGGCGCGCTTGAGCTTGATCTCAAACGTTCCGTAGTCTGTTTTTATCCGAGCGCTAACAGGGACACGCCGTTCGTCGTCAGTTACCCAGATACTAAACTGACCCTTCTCGTCATCGATCAGACCATTTGGACCAAACACATCAGGTTCCAGGCGAAACACATTTCCACGTCCGAGAACGCTCTTCATCCTCTTTCTCTCGACGACGTGAATAGGCACACGGTAAACGCGGCCGCTTTCGGCAATGAACACTTCGAAAGTTTTCCCAACTAGCAGCGGTTGAGTCCGGAGGAAGTAAACAGCCGACAAAACATCCTGTAGCTGACCCACAAAGTCTGCTACCGCAGTTCTTGGCTCAGCATTCGGATTGTTAGGATCACGTTGCGTCCACGACATCTTGCCTTTGGTTCGATCATACAGCGTCTCCGTGGTCCGAACCCGTTTTCCTTGCTCGTCGAACATCGTCGTCTTCTGCAAAGTAAAAGTGTCGGGGTCAACGGTGGATTGAATCTGTTCGCGAAACTTCAAATTAAAGAGCCGCGTGAAAAATCCTTTACTCAAAATCTCAGCACTAAAAGCTAATGAGTATGATTTGTTTGTTGTCTTCTCACCGTCCACATTGGTTGGACTCGTGACGGGCGTTCTCTCCGATCGCAGCTTAAACTCCGCGACATTCAGACCTTTCAACAACGCGCGATTAAACTCAGCCTCGTAAAACAACTCCTCAACAGGCTCGAATGGCCTGGTGGTAACTGCTATTGGCTTCTGCGCTTCGACTCCGATAGTCGTGCCAATGAAAAATACGCTCAGCACGAACAGCAACCAAGTTTTTGCGTTTTTCACGTTCATCTCAAGTAGTACGACTTTGCCAGAAGCAACCCCCATGCGATTGCGAGTCCCAGTGCCGCTCGATATTCCCGGTAGCGCATATACAAACTCCCATCAAATCGAACTGACTTTGAGTCGTCTTGTCGAAAGGGAGTGAGTCGGGGAAAGAACAATGGCACGGCTTGTTTGTACTTCTGAAATTGCTCGCCAAACAGCTCCGCCATTGTTGAGGCTTCGACGCGCATCACCGGGAAATAGATGCCAAGAAACAAGGCTGCAAACAGTATGGCAAGTAGCCAGCGGCCTGATGCGATCGTGAAGCCAAGGCCTAGTAGAAAACTACCGAGGTAGAGAGGATTTCTCGTGAAGGCGTAAGGCCCAGAAATCGCTAGCTCCGCATTCTTGCGAATGTGGCCGGCCGCCCAGGCCCGAATTGCCAGCCCGAGTACTGAAACTCCCGCGCCGATCAACAGCGCACTTGGCGTCGGCTTCGCCAGAAGCATGAACACGGCCGCAAACAAAAAACCAAGCGGCACACGCCAGCGCTGAATCCAGGTTCCACCTCTTCTCATGCCTTAATCTATAACTCAACCAGCCAACTGTAATGAACTTACAAGGCCGACATCTGCGGCGCCGATTCGTGTCGCAACCGCTCGCAGAACCCGTTCTACTTCTATGTCCATGCAGATCCAGTTTGAACAGGCACGACGGTGACAGTCGACTCGACAATCAATGTCTGTTCGTTCAACGCAAATATCGTCGGGATTCGGACTGCCGTTGCGCCACCATTCAGTTGGGCCAAAAAGTCCGACAATCGGAGTTCCGGCGGCCACGGCAATGTGCGTCGGTCCAGTGTCACCACCCACGTAAACTTTTGATTTCTTAACGAGCGAGTAAAAGCCCTTCAGGGAAACACTAGCTGGTCGTGTGTGTCCTGACTCCGAGGCGTTCAATACAGCCTGCGCCAGTTCTTTTTCGCCAGGACCATGGGTGACAATCGAGTGTAAACCGAAAGAAGCCCATAACGCGTCCGCCAGTTTTCCAAACCGCTCAGGATTCCAAAGTTTCGTAGGCCAACCGCCACCCGGATTCAGGATCGCATAAGAGCCACCGGTGCCGGCTGCTGCCTCGAAAGCCTCGTCTTCTGCTTGCTGCGAAATTGAAATAGGAAACGAAAGTTCGGATGAATTTACAGGAATTGGTAGGTCCAGGGCGCCGTTCACAAGTTGAAGGGCTTTAAAGATTACGTGGGTATGTTTTGGAACGTGGATTCGCTTGGACAGCAGTAAGGTACTCGGTGGTTCTCGTAGACCTTCTCGACTATACCCAAAAACACGACGCGCGCCGGAAAGGCGCGCGATTGAGGCGGACTTTAGAAGTCCTTGAAAATCTAGTGCTATATCGAAGGCCGAGGCGCGTAACCGACGTAACTGCTGGCGCGGTGCCCGCAGCGTCTCCCCAGACATCAGTCCGCGCCTCAGCGCCTTCGTGTCGACTTCGATGAGGTGATCTAAGATCGGGTTGTCTCGTAAAATTTCAGAAGATGATCGTTCTACCACCCAGGAGATTTCAGCCTGGGGCAGACCACCGCGAATTGCAGCAAGGGCCGGCAACGTGTGAACGATGTCGCCGATACTTCCCAGTTTTACGATCAGAATCCGCATCGCTACGGTCTAAGTTCCCCCAAAGTAAACAAACTTGAGCTTTGCTTCCGCAACTTTCTGACTACCTTTGTATTTGATCAATACTCCTTCAAGCACAGGAGTCTCGTCATCGAGGCCTGCCGTTTCAAAAACGCCGCCCTTCAAAAATTTTCCTGAGAAGCTGTACGAAATATTGGATACAGCCACCGTGGTGAACGTAAAGCTCGCTTGCTTTACTGACAGCGTCTTAAAACGAAAAGACTTGCCGGAGGTTATTTGAACCCCAGAGGGTGGAAGTCTCCGCACACGTTTGGCGTTGAGATTAATCCCGCTGAAGTCGAGGAATCCCTCTGGCGCACCTCCATTGATCCAAAAGGAACCGTCAGGATCAAAGCGACTCTTTTTGGCCTGTCCGAAAACTCCGACCGTACAGCAGACTGCAACGATCAAAAGTACAGCTAACTTTTTAGTCATGGCTGTTCTCCCATACGCGACAGAATCTGAGACGTTGAATGATCCTTCGGATCGCCAACAATTGCTACCTGCCCGCCGTACGACCTTACGACTTCGCGCTCTGGAACGGTATCGACAGTATAGTCCGTTCCTTTCGCATGAACGTCCGGCTTCAAGGCTAACAGTAATTCCTCAACCGTCGGTTCGTCGAATATCGTGACGTAGCTGACGCTTTCTAACGACGCCAAAAGTTCCGCCCGTTCAGCTTCTGGCATGATTGGACGTCCCGAACCTTTCTGAATTGCTACCTGATGGTCTGAGTTAACGCCAACGATAAGAATATCGCCTAACTGACGGGCCCCTTCCAGATATCTGATGTGTCCGACATGGAGCACGTCGAAACAGCCGTTCGCAAAAACAATGCGGGCACCGTTGCGGCGGGCAATGGAAACCACTTCGATTAGGTGTTTTCGATCCAGGACGTTTTGCGGAGAAGTCATTAAGTCTCAGAATTAATAATAGAGTGTTCGAGTTCGTGAGCAGTGATTGAGGCTGTTCCTCGTTTCATAACCACGAGGCCACCTGCGTAGTTTGCTAAGCGAGCGGCATCGGAGAAGGAGGAATTAGAAGCCAATGCAAGCGCGAAAGTCGCAATCACCGTATCACCGGCGCCGGTTACATCTACCGGTTGGTGGGCACCTACTGCGGCAATATGAAGTGGCGGCTCATTGCCCTCGAGTAGCATCATTCCATTTGCTCCGCGAGTGACGAGCAACGCTCGGTAATCAAGCTTCCTCTTGAGTTCTGTGGCTGTCGACTCAAGCTGTTCCGTGGAAGTGATCGGAGCCTGAAGCAAGTGTTCGACTTCGTCTTCATTAGGTGTTGCTGAAGTCAGTCCCGTGAAACTGGAGAGGCGGAAGCGTGAATCGACGAGCACCGGTAATTGTCGTGTTCTCGTAACCTCCCGCAAAACATCAACAGCCGTTTCGTTAACTGCGCCATAGTTGTAGTCAGACACGATCACGGCGCTGGCTTCAGCAGTTCGGCGCGTCAATTCATTGACGATCGCCTCGCGTAAATCAGGATCAGAAATAGGTGCGTCTTCATAGTCCACGCGAATAACTTGTTGACGGCTTGAGTGCGTTTGTCCTGCAAGAATTCGGACCTTAGTTGTAGTTTGCAGTTTGTCTGAAGTTAGTAAGCTCGATGTGTCGACACCCGCAGCCTGCAATTTGGTGCGCAGTTCTAACCCCGCCTCATCATTTCCGACCACCGAGACCAGTGCGACTTCGGCGCCGAGTGAGGCCAAGTTTACGGCACAGTTTGCCGCTCCACCGGGCACAGTTTCCGTCTGTTCGTGGCGAAGAATAAAGACTGGAGCCTCTCTAGAAACGCGGCTGATCGAGCCATACAAAAACCGATCGGCAATAGAGTCTCCGATGATGACGATCTTTCGTTTCGGAAAGGTCCTAACGATTTCTAGTAAACGGTCCCTTATAGGAGTCAGCTCGCCTGTCATATTTTCTGGTCTGAACTCACGATCGACTGTACGGCCTCCAATAGATTCTCACAAACCAGATCTGGTTGCAGCGTCCAACCCGAACGTTGATATTCCCATTCGCCGCGTCCATATCCGCTCAGAACAAATGCCGAATGGATCTCTGCGTTATGCGCCAGTTCGATGTCGCTGTAGCGATCACCAATCATCCAGCTCTTTGTGAGGTCGATATCGAAATCGACTGACGCACGAGTTATTAAACCGGCTTTCGGTTTCCTACAGTCGCAATCGAGGCGATACGGTGGTTCACCAACTGTTGGATGATGTGCACAATAGTAGATCGCATCAAGGCGAGCGTGATCGGTTTCGAGCGTCTGAGACAATTGTTGGTGAACCGTGACGATCACGTCTTCAGAAAAATAACCGCGCGCAACTCCTGCTTGATTGGTGACCAGGATTGCGAGCCAGCCATTGTCATTCAGAGTCTTAATCGCTTCCGCGGAATAAGGGAACACTCGGAAACGTGACGGGTGGTTTACGTAGCCGACTTCCTCAGAAATCGTACCGTCGCGGTCGATGAATACTGCGGGCCTGGTCATTCGTTTCTGTTAAGCGACTGAATCGCAGAGGCTCCTAACTGTTTTTGCAAAACTACTGCGTTTGAGTATCGCGCGGGAATGCTCGACGACTTCATCGACTGAAATGGCGGTCATGCAACGATGATCTATCGGACAGTCGCGAAGCATGCAGGGTGCGCAATCAGGTGGATGACGCAGAATCTCCGCCTGTCCCGAGAACGGTCTGGTTGTTAGGGGATTAGTTGGCCCAAAGATCACGAGCGTGGGTCGCCCGAGCGCAGCGGCAATGTGAGCTGGTCCGGTGTCGTTGGTTACTACGAGGTCTGCCAAACCGAGTAGGGCAGTTAGTTGATCGATTGTTGTCTTGCCGGTTAATACGACCGGCTTCTGCCGCATTTTACTTACGACGGCTTCGGTCACGTCTAACTCATCTTTAGACCCAACGATAACAACCTGCTTGCGATCCTCTAGTAATCGATCTGCCAACGCAGCGTACGATTCCGCTGGCCATCGTTTAGCGCGACTGTTTATCGAACCCGGACAGATTGCCACCACGGATTGGTTGTCTTTCACGCCAAAAGTTGCGAGGAACTTGGCTGCTTCTAACTTTCGTTCTGAAGAGATGTGTAGAGTTGCATCAGGTTCGGCTTCGCAAATTGTACTCGATTGAAATAGCAGTTGTTCGAGAGCGGTAATCAGATAAAGATAATAGAAAACTTCGTGTCTTTCTGAACGCCATTCAGGCAGCGGTATTGGATGGCTTAGCAACGCCTGCCTCGACTCTGTAGCGTATCCCAGTCTGAGCGGGACGCCTGCGAGAAAGGGAATCAACGCGGCCTCAAATGCGTTCTGAAACAAGATCGCTAAATCAAAACGCTGCTTTCTCCACGCCCCAGCCTGGGAAAGCACTGAGAACATATTTCGTCGATCGTAAACAAGTAGGTCATCGATGAAATCCGTGTCGGCGAAAAGCCCCTTAGCGCCTGGTCGTAGCACTAGCGTAATGTGCGTTTGAGGTAAGACGCGGCGCAACGCACGAAGAGCGGGTACGGTGATCACGGAGTCACCAACCCAGTTCGTTCCCCTGACAACTACTCGTTTGATTTCCCTTATCGTTGGTTGTGACATCGTTGACTAGAGGAGATTTCGCAAACCCTCTTCAAGGCTGACCTGTGGCTGCCAACCCAGTTCGTCACGAATTCTCGACAGGTCAGAAACGTAATTAAGGGGCACCGGTAAAGGAATGTTTGGGTCGTCCGAAATCGTCGGTTCTAACTCAATTAGCCTTCCCACCGTTTGAATTATCTCACGGAGTGGCGCTGCGTTCGCGGGCCCACCGCCAAGGTTGTAGAGACCGAAAACCCGCGATGAATCGATAAATGCTTTGCAGGCGCGCGAGAAATCGTCAACGTAAAGGATATCGCGGACAGGATCTGCATTTGCAGGCAATCGAATTGGCCAGCCGTGTTTTACTGACTCAACGTAGTGACTTACAAAACCATTTTCATTCCCCGAAGACGGACGCGCGTAGACAGCAGACATTCGGAAGATACATGCACGAACGTTTCGCTGGTAAGCATGGTAAGCGAGGTACTGCTCACCGATTAGTTTTGACCATTCAAATGCCGACTGGCCGGTGTACATGGTCTCGCATGTCTCCGGAACCGGTTCGGAAAAGGAATTAGCATGGCTCCCGTAGACATCCTTCGTTGATGCATAGATGAAGACCGAGTTGGGCCGCATGTTGAGAATGAGATTTCTCGTTCCTTCGGCGTTAGTGCGAAAGGAGAGATCGGCGCCGTCAGGCGACTTATCCATGTACGCTGCGAGATGAATTACAACGTCGTAGTCTTCAACTCGTTCGGCGTCAGGAAAACTGAGGATGTTTAGATTTGAGCGTCGTGAAAAATCGTCGGCGGAAAAGAAACGGCACACGTGTGTACCCAGATACCCGCTACCACCAGTTACAAGAATTTTCATGAAGGTTCAGTTTCCAATTACGGCTGCCGTCTGTCCTTTTGCCAGCGCGGTCAGTTGGGCCAACGATTCAGCGTTTCCAATCGCAATCAACATATCTCCAGCCTGAATCATTGCATCCCCGTTCGGGTTGAACACTATCTCGCCATTACCGCGGCGAATGCTAACGATCACGATGTTGAGTTGCGATCGAATTGTCGTCTCGCTGAGTCGTTTGCCGACAAACGACGAAATGGGTTCGATCTCCAATTGCTCGAAACCCAGATCAAGGTGGTTCGCCGTGATCGAATCGAGGAAATCACCCACCGCAGGCTTGGTCAAAGCCATTGCCATGCGGTGTCCACCGATTATCGTTGGCGCCACCACGCGATTTGCGCCGGCTCGAATCAACTTTGCTTCTGCCTGTTCCTCAGCTGCTCTAGCCACGATGTGGATGTCCGGATTCAGATCGCGCGCGGTCAAGACTACATAAACATTGTCAGCGTCGTCTGGTAAACAAGCAGCGAGTCCTCGTGCATGTTCAACCCCTGCGTCGCGCAGGCTCTCTTCAAGGGTTGCATCACGGACGAGTACCGCAACACCCGCGTCCATCAGGCTGGAAACTTTTTGGACGTTACTTTCAATAACAATGAAAGTGTCGGACGTGTCTTTTAGACTGCGAATCAAATGCGAGCCGACTCGACCCGCGCCGCAGATGATAAAATGGTCTCTGAGTTTACTCATTTTGCGTGAAAGCCGGCGACGGCCGAAAGTTGCAAGGAGTTCTGACTGGACAATCGATTGAACAGCACTCGAGAGAGCGTACAAAACAACTCCAACCCCAACCATCATAAAGACGGTCGCAAATGCACGTCCTCGAATAGTGCGTGGCGCCAGATCGCCAAACCCAACCGTCGTCACCGTCTGGGCGGTAACATAAAGGCTGTCCAGTATAGACCAGCCCTCCAGCAGGTGAAATACAACGGTTCCAAACGCAATAGCTGTGATCACGGCTATGACGCCCATACGTAAGCGTGCGCGATTATTGCTAGTTCGAAGAGGGTTGGATGTTAGACTCATAATGCCAGGGCGGTAGGTGCTGTCGATTTCGAATTGCCAACTGCCAATTGTATTTCGGTTTAGAACCCATTTGCATTGGCAACGAAAATTGACATTTGGCAATCGGAAATTGGTAATGAATCCTGAGGTCAGCCACGGTAGCGAATGAGGTTATGCCTGTCAAACACGGTTTCGAGAGAACTGAACGGCTAATGTTACGTAATACTCGAAAGAATCAGGAGGGTTAGCACCCGACAAGACAGTCACTGCCCGTTCCTTTATGCCAGTACGTTATCCACCAACAAACCAAGTGTCCCCAGGAAAGTCCGGTCGTGATCCTCGCAGCTCTCGAGTGGTATCTTACGTTGAACCGCAGCAGAGCTTTGGGCGAAGAGTCTTGCGCCGACTTGTTAGTGCCCCGGTTGTAATTCCAGTCGTATTTCTCAGTGCGATTGTATTTGGCATCCTTGTCTATTATTGGACTGTCTTTTCCGGCCGGATCGACAACCTTCTCAAAGGCGAAGTCTACACTCGTTCGGCGGGCATCTATGCTGCTCCCAAACAACTGCGCGTTAACGAAACGATTTCGGAAGAAGAACTACTCGCCTTCTTAAAACGCGCCGGTTACGTCGAGAAGGCGACTCAAGCTGATAACGCTCGTGGGCGGTACCTGATGAATGGGCTTACCGTTGACATAGAACCGAGTATGACATCGAGCGTTGATGGTCAACAGCAGTTTCAGCATGTCCGAGTTCAGTTTGCAAAGGGCGGAAAATCTATCGCTTCGCTATCTGACCTGAACGGTCACGGATCTTTGGAGCGAGCCTCGCTGGAACCGGAGCTGATTAGCTCAGTGACCGGACGCGAACGAGCCAAGCGAAAAGTCATTGGGTTTAATGATCTACCTTCCAACCTCGTCAATGCGATCACTGTTACTGAAGACCGTTCATTCTTCGAACATCATGGTGTCAACTTCCGCGGCATTTTGCGCGCTGCGGTAAGGCGCTACGACAGTGATCCGAATTCACCTATTGCCCGCCAGGGTGGCTCGAGTATCACTCAGCAGCTGGTGAAAAACCTTTTGCTGTCGCCTGAGCAAACACCCAAGCGAAAAATTTCTGAAGCGTATATGTCGATCATCCTGGAGACCCGTCTCTCAAAGGAGCAGATCTTTTCGCTGTATTGCAACCAGGTTTACATGGGCCAGCAGGCAGGTTTTTCGATCAATGGATTTGGCGAGGCCGCGAGTGCTTACTTCAACAAAGACGTAACGAACTTGACCTTGCCCGAGTCAGCTTTTCTCGCCGCCATTATTCGTAGTCCAAATCGCTACAACCCGTATCACGATCTTCAAACAGCGACAGCACGTCGCAACCAGGTTCTCGATTCAATGGCGGAGACCGGAAAGATCACCCAGGACGACGCCAACAAAGCGAAGGCTACACCGCTGCAAGTGGCCCCGACCAAGGGACGAATCGATGTTTCTGACGCGCCGTACTTTGCCGATTACGTTCAGAATCAACTCGGTGACATGATTGCCGGTACGGGAACGGCTCAGCACCTTCGGATCTACACGACCATCGATATGGACTTACAGCGTGCTGCCTACGCCGCGCTTACCAAGCAACTCGCTGAACTCGATAAGATCCAGGCTAAGAGATTTGAACCCGGAACACTTCAGGCCGCTCTCGTTGCCATGAATGCCAAGACCGGAGAGATCGTAGCGATGGTTGGTGGGCGCGATTACTCAAAGAGCCAACTCAACCGAGCATCTGATGCATTTCGACAACCGGGTTCCGTCTTCAAGCCGTTTGTTTATGCCACCGCGCTAAACACTGCTTACGATCCGATCCCTCGGGTGATCACACCGGCGACAACTTACATGGATGAGCCGAAGACGTTCACCTTTGATAACCAGGAATATTCACCCGGAAACTTCGGGGATACATACAGTCATCAACCTGTTACTTTGCGAGATGGACTGGTGCACAGTCTCAACGTCGTCACTGTCGATGTTGCCATGGAAGTGACGATTGGCCGAGTTATGAACACAGCTGCTAAAGCTGGATTGCCGAAACCTCCGCGCGCTTATCCGGCGATGGCCCTGGGCACGAGCGAAGCGACGCCATTGCAGATAGCGTCTGCCTATACTGCGTTTGCCAACCTCGGTTCACGAACGACACCGATTGCGATTAACCGAATCACAACTGGCGAAGGGGTGACGATCGCCTCACCAACCACGCAACGTAATGAAGTGTTTCGTCCCGACGTTGCCTATGTGATGACGTCGTTCATGAAGGACGTAGTGAATAAAGGTACGGCGGCGAAAGTACGGCAACGTGGATTGAAAGCGGTGTTGGCTGGAAAAACGGGAACGTCTCGTGATGGGTGGTTTGCCGGGTACACACCAAATCTTGTTTGCGCTGTCTGGGTTGGTTTTGACGACGGTTCTCAATTGGGTCTGACCGGCGCAAATTCGGCATTGCCCATTTGGTCCGATTTCATGCAGTACGCTTTGAATGAGCACCCTGAATGGGCAGGAGATTGGCAGATGCCCGCTGGTGTCGAGGAAGTTGAGATCAATCCCCAGACTGGAGCGCCATCTCAACCCGAGGATGCGGAGAAGCGAACGGAGTATTTCATCAACAGTACTGGTCCGAATCACGCTGCTCCGAGTGAAACTGAAGAAGCGAGTCCAGAGCCAGAACCCGAAGCGACACCCGTTGAGGAACAGCCAGTAGTACCGGAACCCACAGCGACTGTCGCACCTTTGCCATCGCCGAAGAAGGTTACTGTGCTGCCGGGCGGTGGTCTTGAAGGAACGATTACTTTGGATATAGATCCGACGACTGGACTAATTGCCGTTGAGTCGTGTCCGGTAATTCGAACCAAGACGTTTGCGTTAGGAACTGAGCCGAAGAAGTATTGCGGTCCGGAGTATCACAAAGGTAAAGCTGGCGATCCTGCTGGAAGACCGAGAGTAGTCGGGACGCCTCAGCCTTAAGATGTCCGATATGCTTTAGCTTGTCGTTGGCGTCAGATGGAAATCAGCCACAGATGACGCAGATGAACACGGATCAGAAGTCTGAGAAAGAAGTGGTGCAAACCTTCGGCTTTTCTAATCTGAGTTCATCTGCGGCACAATAACGACAAACTAAAGTTTATCTGACATTCGTAACGCAGTTGCCAATGCTTCCAGCGCCAACGACGCCGCGTGATGTTTCCGACTCGGTAGCCCACCTACTGATTCAATCAACTCCGAACGAGTTATCGCCAAAGCGTCCTCCACTGACATTCCAATAATCATCTGGGTCAACATCGAACCAGCCACCAATGTCGGAGGACAACCGTAGGCAAGATACTTCGCTGTCTCGATGTTTCCATCGTTGATTTTTAGCGAGAGACGCAGACGATCGCCGCAAATTGGGTTGGTCTCTTCTGCTACGACGGTGGCGTCGGGTATTTCGCCGACGTTACGCGGGTGAGCTAAGTGGTCTTTGAAGGTGACTGAATACAAGAGACTTGATGCTGCGATCAGACTTTCTGATTCTGATCTGAATCTTCCGCGTGAATCTGTGGCTGAAACTTCTGAGGGTTACGACAAGCTAAAGCATATCGGACATAACTAACTTCTTGTTTAGTGGTGACAGTTCACGAAGTCTTGCAACCGCATCGGCCAACACTTCCACGACGTAATCAACGTCAGCTTGCGTATTGTCTTTACCAAAACTAAACCTGATCGATCCTCTCGCAAGTTCGTCATCACGACCGAGTGCACGAATCACCGGCGACGGTTCTAACGTTCCTGACGAGCACGCCGAGCCGGTCGATACCGCAACTCCCTGCAAGTCGAGGTTGATTAGCAGGCCTTCACCTTCAATAAACCGAAACGAAATGTTTGAGAGATGAGGAAGCCGATGCTCACGATCACCGTTTAGCACCACGTCGTCAATTCGACTCAACACTTCTGCCTCGAAGTAATCCCGCAACTTATGCGTGTGTGCAATTCGCTGTTCAAATTCTTCAAGCGCGAGTCGTGCTGCTTCACCGAAAGCAACTATGCCGGGGACGTTTTCCGTACCACCGCGACGCTCGCGTTCCTGGTGGCCGCCGACGTTATGTGGAGCTAACCTAACACTGCGGCGTATGTAGAGCGCACCGACTCCTTTGGGGGCGTAAAGTTTATGGCCCGAGAGCGACAATAAATCGCAACCGAGTTCTTCGACGTTTATCTGAAGGCGACCGGCCGCCTGGACGGCATCGGTGTGAAGCCAGAGTGTTCGTTGGCCAGCATCGCGATGTTCGCGAACAAGGGCTGCAATTTCTCGGATTGGTTGAATGGTTCCGATTTCATTATTGGCCAGCATTACGCTGATGAGCACAGTGTCCGGTCGAATCGCCGCGCGCACATCTTCAATCCGGACTATGCCGTTTTCATAAACGGGCAAGCGGGTGACTTCCCAACCCTTTTTCTGTAACGAGTCGCAAACTCCCCGAACTGACGGATGTTCGATCTCCGAAGTAACGATATGGCGACCGTGTCCAAGAGACGCTTCGGCCACTCCGCGAATTGCCAGGTTATTGGCCTCAGTTCCGCCTGACACAAAAACTATTTCATTCTGCCTGGCACCGACCAAAGCTGCGACGTTCCTCCTGGCGCGGTCGACGGCAGCCCGCGCTTGTTGACCATAACCATGAACACTTGAAGGATTGCCGAAAGTCTCGGTCAGACAACGCAACATGGTTGCGGCCACGCGCTCGTCGACGGGCGTCGTGGCGCTGTAGTCTAGATAAACTTGGCGTTTTGCGTTCAAAATTGCTTCCGTAGGCTGCAAACTCAGATGCAAAAGGGTGCATCTGAGTGGCAGTTCTAAATGGCGTCAGATGGTGTTAGGAGTCTAGGTTGCACACCAAAGAGCGTCAAGCAGATACAGATTGATGGATAGGTAAACGAATGGTAGCATCGGCGCGCTACGAGGCTGGCTCTCCCAAGAGGCTACGACCTGCCTTAGGGCCGTACATTCTTTGGAAGGACTGCAAAAGATGAATCATTTAAGAATCCCCCTCGCCGTTTTGTTGACGGCAGTTTTGACAGGCTTGTTTACATTTGGCACCCCGGGTGTTTGGGCGCAAGGACAATCGACGGCGCTTGAACGCGGTTATCGAACCGGTTACTCAGACGGTTACAGCTCCGGTATCGGTGATATTGAAAACAAGGCCGCGCGCGACTATCAAAGCAAAGAAGAGTATCAACGAGCAGACCGTTCATTTAACGATGTCTGGGGGCCGATCGAAGATTATCGCGACGGCTACCAGCAAGGTTTCGAATCTGGTTACAGCAACGGATACGACCACAAGCAATTCGACTCAACGATTCCGACAGGTTTGAAACGACGCGGTGCCACTGGAAACAATTCGCAGGCTCCGGTTCAAACGAATCCGAACAATTCCAGTGCGGCTGATAACCAGACTGCCACTGTCGCTTCGACCGGCTCCGTCGCAATCCCACGCAACACGATTCTTTCGTTGGAATTGATGGCGCCGCTTTCGTCTGACACGTCCCAACGAAACGATCCCTTCAAAGCTCGCGTGACTGCGCCGGCAGAGTTTGCTGATTGGATCGTTGAGGGACGAGTTACTCAAGTTAAGCGACCGGGCAAGGTGAAGGGCGTCGCGGAGCTCCAGCTATCATTTGAACGAGTAACGTCGCCCGATAATCGGGTCGCCGGGCTTCACGCCGAGCTCCTTGAAGTTGTGCCGATGAGTTCAAACAGTCCAACTGACGTTGATGCTGAGGGCGCTGTGAAAGGACGCGATTCTACGAAGGATGATGCCACGAAGGTTGGCGCAGCTTCCGGTATCGGCGCCATCATTGGCGCGATCGCGGGTGGTGGAAAAGGAGCCG
>Ga0207689_10002377_pt1 | contig 17564 bp, 12 predicted proteins | sample KBSMisM52_FD_184312 | JGI IMG/M metagenome (GOLD analysis project Ga0207689, IMG submission 184312) | Miscanthus rhizosphere microbial communities from Kellogg Biological Station, Michigan, USA - KBS Miscanthus M5-2 (SPAdes) (version 2) | ecosystem: Host-associated > Plants > Roots >... | reverse complement strand
AAAGTATCGGGAACAAACGGAAGACGTCGGGTGTCTAAGGACGCGACTGCCCAACCTGAAGTTTGTAATGGGCAGGGGGCATCAGCTACTCCGATTCCGTCCCCAGGGGGAAACAAGTGAGCTACGGGGGGCCCATAGCGCTCCGGCAAATGGAGTTAGAGCAAGCTGCTTCTGTCGGCGAGGTGGATTTGTGCGAAGTACGGCCCCGTGCCGAGGCTGAGTTCATTGAAAGATTGAAACGAGGCGAAGCGGCGGCTTTTGAGGAATTGGTCGCTGAACGCTCAGGCGAAATCTACGGCTTACTGTTCCGGCTGACAGAAAACAGCGAGGAAGCCCGTGACCTAACCCAGGAAACGTTCCTGCGAGCTTTCCAGAGCATCGGCGGGTTCCGCGGCGAAGCGGACTTGCGAACCTGGATTTATCGCATCGCCATTAATCAGGCCAGAAACCGGTGGCGTTGGTGGCGCCGCAGGAGCCGCGAGACCACAGTGTCGCTCGATGCAACGCTGGGTCTGTCAGGCCAGACAGTTGGAGCAGTGCTGGCCGAGTCCTCCGAGAATCCGGAACAGCAAACACTGGCTCACGAACGCGAGGTGGTTTTGCGGGCAGCGCTGCAAAAAGTGGGGCATGCTTATCGCGAGACTCTAATTCTTCGAGATATAGAAGGCTTCAGCTATGAAGAGATTGCTACGACTTTGGGAATCAATGTTGGAACGGTGAAATCGCGCCTGGCGCGCGGCCGCCTGGAGTTGCGGCAGAAATTGGAAGGGTCTTTGTAATAGTTTCGCAGGCGAATGGTCGACCCGCCCCGGCTCACATGAAACTCGGTGCCAAATGGGTCGAAGTGAGAAAACGGCGGGACCAGACGGAAAGTAAGCTTGAAGATGAAAAGCGAATTTGAAACGTGGCCAGCAACACCCGTTGAAGCGTCGCTCGAATTCAAAGAACTTCCTTTCGTCCTGACACCAGCCGGAGTTGCTTCTTTTTAATCAAACGGAGCAGCCGGGGTCGGCCGGCCATTCGATAAGGCGGATGCAGATGTCACGGGTCGGTACAAAGTTTTAGGGACTGGCCTGCGGCACCTGAACCTCTGCAGCAGGATTTAGATATGACTTGCGAAGAAACGACACAACTGCTTTCACAGTTTATCGATGACGTTTTGCCGCCGGCGCTGCGCGTCACTGTTGACGAGCATCTGGATCATTGTCCGGTTTGTCGCGCAGACGTAGCTGAGTATCGCTCGGTCAGCCGCAGCTTACGACAGCTTAGCCGGCCAGTGCCTCCGTCCGATTTGGCGGCATCGATCAACGCTGCCCTGTTGATAGAAGCGGCGGCGCGACGTCAGTCGCCCGAACGCTCTTGGGCAGAACGATTGTCATTGTGGCTTGAGCCTCGATTGATGCCGTACGGCGTCGGCTCTTTTGCGTCAGTGGTTCTCTTTGGGGCGATGTTTGTTGCGCTGAGTCCACATTTTATGGCCCTGCAGCAAGCTTCACGGCAACTAAGTACCGTGCTGGTGTTTCGCTCAAGTCCCGGCTATGACCTGAACCAGCCCGTCAGCTCTGAAGACTTTTCCAACCGCCGTGCTCCGTTTGCGGAGCAGTCACCCAGCCTCAATCCGGGCGGCGCGCTTGCGGCGCTGACCAGTTCTTATGCACATCCGCATACGAATCAGGAGGGGGATGACATGATTGTGGTGGCGGATGTGTTCAGCAATGGATCTGCCTCACTGGCAGACGTGGTACAGGCACCGCGCGATCGTCGCATGCTTGCCGACTTCGAAGTTGCTTTGCGACAAAGCGCGGCGTTCGTGCCCGCTTCGCTCGATCGCCGTCCCGACACGATGCGTGTCGTCTTCACTGTCCAGAAAGTGGATGTCCGCGAAAGAAGCTTCTAGCGAACCTCCCACATCGTGGATCGACTAATACAGAACCAGAGCGGTAACCGGCATCCTTACGCCAGAATAGAATTGCAATTGGACCTTGGACCCGGTCGCTACCGCTCCCGGTTCTGACTTTGTGTTGGGAAGATCATCTCCTCCGAAGATCCACCTGCTCACGTCTCACTACGATACTGTAGATTGACTCGCTTGACGCACCGCACTTCGCGTGTTAGTTTGCGGCTTAACCCTGTTTTAGCCGTAACTTTGATCGAATCGGACTTTAAACTCAGTCTGAAACACGCGTGACTGCCGTCGCTCCAGAACTTAAACAAACGCCTCTGAATTCTGTCCATCGCAAGATGGGCGGTCGTATGGTCGACTTCGGTGGCTGGGACATGCCGGTTCAATATCCGGCCGGCACGATCGAAGAGCACCTTCGCACGCGCAGGCATGCCGGGCTTTTCGATGTTTCCCACATGGGTGAGATCGATGTGCAGGGCGCGGATGCGATCGCGGTAGTCAACTATTTGGTCTCAAACGACGTTGCAAAACTGGTCGACGGCCAGGCCCAATATTCGGCACTCACAACCCCAACAGGCACAGTCGTTGACGATCTGCTCGTTTATCGTTTCTCGGAAGATCACCTGTTACTGGTTGTGAATGCCGGTACAACGGAAAAAGATTGGGACTGGATCACTTCGCATCGGAGAGACGGCGCGGCCCAACTCAAAAATGTAAGTTCGGAGTATTGCCAGTTGGCACTCCAGGGCCCGGACGCCGTTGATATTCTCCAGAAACTCACCGACGTTCCGCTCGCTGACATTAAGTATTACACCTTCACCGAAGGCCAGGTTGACGGTGTGCCCGCGATCGTCTCGCGTACCGGTTACACGGGCGAAGACGGATTTGAAGTCTACGCCGCCGCGGAGAAAGCTGAACAGATCTGGAACAAGCTGCTTGATGCCGGCGACTACGGTAGCGATACCGGCGTGCTTCCCTGCGGTCTCGCAGCGCGCAATACGCTACGCCTCGAAGCCGGCCTGGCGTTGTACGGACATGAGATCACTGAAGAGACAACCCTGCTGGAAGCCAACCTGGGCTGGATTTGCAAATTGAACAAAAGCGACTTCATTGGTCGCGACGCTTTGGCCAGACAAAAAGAAATCGGTATAAGGACGCGTCTGGTGGGATTTGAAGTAACCGAACGAGGTATTGCGCGCGACGAACAAGAGGTGATCATAAATGCTGAGCGGGTCGGAAAAGTTACCTCAGGAAGTCCGGCTCCTTATCTGAAGAAAAATATCGGCATGGCCTATGTTCCCGCTGAGGTTGCAAGTGAGGGACAGGAAATTCAGATCGACGTTCGCGGCAAATTGGTTGGCGCTCAGATTGTTAAGACCCCCTTCTACAAACGAGAGAAATAGGAATAACGAAAACTGCGGAGGCATCATGGCTAACATCCCAGACGATTTACACTACAGCAAAGACCACGAGTGGGTTCGCGTTGACGGAAACGTCGCCATCGTTGGTATCACTGACTACGCTCAGGATTCGCTTGGTGACGTCGTCTACGTCGAGCTGCCCAAAGTGGGCGACGACTTTGCTGCTAACGAATCCTTCGGATCGGTTGAATCGGTAAAGGCCGTCTCCGAAGTATTTTCACCGGTCTCAGGAGAAATCGTAGGCACCAACGAAGCACTTGCCGACACCCCGGAGAAGGTCAACCAGGATCCGTACGGCGATGGCTGGATGATCCGCGTGCAGATGTCGAATCCCGGAGAGGTCGACAGTATGTTGACTGCCGCAGAGTATGAAGATTTCACGAAAGCTGAGAAAGAGTAACCTTGCGCTACATTCCCAACTCGCCGGAAGAGCGGACCGAGATGCTTCATCACGTCGGCCTAAACTCGGCGGAAGAACTGTTCGATTCCATTCCCAAAGATCTACGCTTAACCAGGAACCTCAACACCACCCCAGCGCTTTCCGAGATTGAGCTGCTGGCCGGATTTGAGCAACTTGCCACTCGCAATCCCGGAGCGCGGCGCATAAGTTTCCTGGGAGCCGGAGCTTATCAGCATTACATTCCCACCATCGTAGATCACATCATTTCGCGATCTGAGTTTTTTACTGCCTACACGCCTTATCAGCCCGAGATAGCGCAGGGTACTCTCCAGGCGATCTTTGAATTTCAGACACTCGTTTGCCAGCTGACTGGAATGGAAGTGGCGAATGCGTCGATGTATGACGGGTCGACTGCGCTAGCGGAAGCGGTCTTGATGGCGGAACGAGTAACTCGGCGGTCAAAGGTGATCGCTTGCGGTGCTATTCATCCCGAGTACCTGGAAGTCATAACCACTTATGTCCAACATGCAGGCATAGACCTGCTTCACGCTCCAGCCGATACCGAAACGGGGCAGACATCGGGAGCTGCCGATCTACTGGATGATAAGACGGCCGCTATCGTCGTGCAGTCCCCAAACTTCTTTGGTTGTATCGAGGACGTCGCCGCGCTGGCTGAAAAGGCACATGCCGTAGGTGCTCTGCTGATCGTCACGGTCACAGAGGCAATGTCGCTGGCCTTACTGAGGTCGCCGGGCGCGTGTGGCGCTGACATTGTTGTTGCCGAAGGTCAGTCTTTCGGTGTGCCGCTTTCATTTGGCGGTCCCTACGTTGGGCTGTTCGCCACTCGTGAGAGATACGCGCGACAGATTCCCGGGCGCCTGGTAGGTGAGGCCTATGACAAAGAAGGGCGCCGCGGTTTTGTGTTGACCCTGGCAACGCGTGAACAACACATCCGCCGCGAAAAGGCGACCTCAAACATCTGTACCAACGAAGGCCTGATTGCGCTGGCCACAACGGTGTACCTGGAAACGATGGGGCGACGCGGTCTACAGGAAGCGGCCACCCAGTGTGCTCAGAAAACTGCCTACGCTGCGAAGAGGATTAGCGAGCTTCCGGGATTTTCAGTTCCCTTCACCGGGCCTCGCTTCAATGAGTTTGTCGTGCGCGCACCTGGCGACGCCAGGCAGTTGCTGGCGCGACTGGCTTCAGAGAGAAATATAACCGGCGGCTTGCCTCTGTCTCGTTACTTTCCGGAACGGCCGAATGAGTTTCTGGTTTGCGTAACCGAGATTAACTCGCGAGCTCAGATCGATGCGCTGGTTGACGGACTTGCATCTTAAGGGAAACGCAACGGTTAGTTTGCAAACGTCGCAATCGATTTATGAAATCTGACATCACCAAAGTCACAACTCACATCAACGCCAACGAAGCGTTGATCTTTGAGCGTTCGCAACCAGGCCGTGTCGGCTATCGCTTACCCGCACTCGATGTAGATGAGCAACCGATAGGCGCGATTGTCCCGCAACAGTTTCTTAGAGACGACGACCTCGAGGGTGTGCCCGAAGTCAGTGAAGTGGATGTAATTCGTCACTTCGTTCGCATGTCGACCTGGAACTACTCGATCGATCAGGGAATGTATCCGCTTGGCTCCTGCACGATGAAATACAACTCGCGCCTAAATGAAAAAGTCGCGCGCATCCCAGGTTTCGCGGGCTTGCACCCGTTATCCGAGGCGGAAGACTCTCAGGGTGCGCTGCAGGTAATTTATGAGTTACAGGAAGATCTGGCGGAGATAACCGGGCTTCCCGGCATTTCGCTACAACCCGCGGCTGGCGCCCACGGCGAAATGACCGGTGTGATGATTATTCGTGCGTTCATTGACGCGCGCGACGGCGAGGGCGGATCCGCCAAGCGCCGCACGATGTTGATTCCCGACTCGGCGCACGGGACTAACCCGGCCTCGGCTCATCTCTCAGGTTTTTCCGTCAAGACAATTCGTTCTACAGCCGAGGGCTTGACCGATCTCGATCACCTGCGCGAACTCTGCTCCGGCGGCGACGTTGCCGGGCTAATGCTAACCAACCCAAACACACTGGGACTCTTTGAGAGGAATATTCAAGAGATTTGCCGCATCGTGCATGACGCCGGCGGACTGGTTTACATGGATGGCGCAAACATGAACGCGCTCGTTGGGATTGCGCGTCCCGGCGATATGGGCGTCGATGTCATACACCTGAACCTGCACAAAACATTTTCAACTCCCCACGGCGGCGGCGGACCCGGATGTGGTCCCTGCTGTTGCACGAAGGAGCTGGAACCGTTCCTGCCGCTACCGCGCATTGTAAAAACCGACGATCAGTTTAAACTCGATTTCAGCTACCCGCAGTCCATCGGCCGCGTTAAAGCCTTTTTGGGCAACTACGGAATGATGCTGCGAGCTTTGGCTTACATTCAGACGCATGGTAACGACGGGCTACGTGAAGCCACTGAAGCAGCCGTGCTCAATGCGCGTTACATCGCCCATGGTCTCACCAGCGATTACGAGAAGCCTTTTCAGGCGCCGCCGATGCACGAGGTGGTCTTCACGGACAAACGCCAAACGCGCAAAGGTGTGCACACCCTCGACATTGCCAAGCGTTTGATCGATTACGGCTTCCACCCAATGACGATTTATTTTCCGCTGATTGTGCAGGGGGCGATGTTGATCGAACCGACAGAATCAGTTGGCAGGCAGGAACTGGATCAGTTTATTGAGGCCATGCATGCGATTGCGCGCGAGGCCCAGGAAGATCCGGATCTCGTAATCAATGCTCCTCACGACACGCGCATTGGACGCCTCGATGAAGCGGCTGCGGCGCGAAAACCGGTGTTGCGCTGGAAGCCTAAGCAGGTTGCTACTACGGCGTAGAAGAGTTTTCGCGCTCATTGTGGGCGAGGCGCCCGCAGTCCCACACAATCACTGGAACGACTACGCTTCCCATTGCTGTGGTGGATCTGTCTTCGCGACAAGTTCTTTACCCTGTGATGGAATCTTCAGCAACGCTAAACGCTCAACTACGCGGCCGTTAAGCAGGTGTTCCTCTACGATCTCCGGCACGTCGCCCTCACGAACCTGCGCGTACCAAACCCCGTCCGGATAAATCATCACCGCTGCGCCAATCGCGCAGAAGCCAACCGAGCCGCATTCCGTCACCACGATGCTTCCCTTGGGGTTCTTGCCTTTTTTTTCTTTACCGAACAGGAGCTGCCGGGAGAGAAGCTCACGCTCAAACGCGAGCTTCACTGCCGCGCTGTCAACGGCAGAACACGACTTGCCGGTGCAAACAAAAACATGATGTTGGATGGGTGCACCCAGGATTGGGGCGAGCCCTTCGAGCTTTTCGCAATCGTCGATGAAGTAGTTGTCCGCCATAGATTGAAACCGCCCTGGTAAGCGTTCGCATGCTACCACGGTAGAGGCTTTGTTTAGGAGCGGGCCTGTAACCCCTAGTGGGTCGACTAATACAGAACCGGGAGCGGTAGCGACCGGGGTCAACTTGCCCCGGATGCAGCTAGCAACTTAATGATTCGGCCGTCGTAGATCCTCGCTCGAGTGCAAACTCAACTTGAAGCCGGTCGCTACCGCTCCCGGTTCTGTATTAGTCGATCCACAACAGCATAACTCAGGTAACTCAACCAACGTTGTCCTACCCTGTGGTAACCCAAACTGCATCAGTCCCGGTCGCGAGCTACCCTCTTGCTAGCACTGAAAATACCTGTAGAATAAGCTTCAAAGGGCGACCGCTCTCACAGACCGCGTCAGGATAATGGCGGTTTGATTCGGTCGCCCAAAATAATGTAATGAGCAAACTTGACTGCTAAGCTTTATGGCAACGGGCCTCGTAATTCACATCTCTTCGGGTAAAGACAAGCATACCCAGGTATTGACGGACGAACTTGTTCGCATCGGCAGCTCCGATGAGTGCGCGGTACGACTGCGTTCGTCGTCCTTACCAAAAAGAAGCGACGAGAGTCTCGCGGCGCTTGAACTCCAACGGCGCGACGGTTCCTACGTAGTAACCGGTTTCGATGAAGTCCTCAGTCTCAAACTTAACGGTAACGCGCTGGAGTTTAACGAAACCATTGAGGATGGTGACGAGCTGCGGATTGATGACTCACCTCTGCTGATAACGTTTTACCCCATTCGTTCCCTGCCCGCCGTCGTTGGCACCTCGGCACACGAAGCCCACGTCGCGCCCTTCATTGAACAGGCTGCCATTGAGTCGGCTGCTACCGCGCGCCGTGATGACGCGAAAGTATTTCTGCGCGAGTTCACCCGCGAGTTGGTAAAAGAGATTAATCCGAGTACAAAACTCATCACCCTGGCAATCGTGGTGATACTGGTCGGCGGCAGTCTCTACATCGGCTTCTCAATGTTCAAAGAACTGCAGCGCACGCGCCGTCTAATTGACGATCAGCGCGCCCAATTGACGCAGGCGAAAGAACAGACGTCGAAGATGAATCAAACGCTGAACGACATCGGTCGTTCTAACGAAGAGATTCGGAACAGTTTGTCGCTTGCAGTTAAGCTGCGCAGTGATTATGGCAGTGGCGTCTGTTTGATTGCCGGAACCTATTATTTTGTGGAGGCCGGTACGGGCAGGCCACTTCGTTACCCTGAAGCACAGTTGAATGAAAGCGGTGCGGCAGTGCAGAACAATGGTGACCCCACCACCTTGACACCTGAGGGCAGCGGGACCGTCGTCGAGTATCAGTTTTCGGGCAGCGGCTTTTATGTTGGCGACGGGTTTGTGGTTACCAACCGTCACATTGCCCAGCCCTGGATTGCGGATGAGCGTGCGCAGAGTTTAAGTAGTAGTGTCAGAGGGCAGCCGCGGCTCAAGAAGCTCAACGCTTACTTCCCTGACCACAAACAACCGTTTCCGCTGAAGTTCAAGGTTGCCGGTAGTCGAGACGACCTCGCCGTTGTCTTGCTCGACGTTAAGGACTTACCCACAGATATACCGGTGATTCCACTGGAAAGCGACGAGAATGCCCTGGCGGTTGGTAAGACGGTAGTGATGATGGGCTTCCCAAATGGAATTGATCGCTTGCTGGCACTGCTGGACGAAAATGAATCACGTAACATACAGCAACGGTACGGCGGTTCTCTCGATGCCTTGCTTGGCCACCTTGCTGAATCACAGCGCATTCAACCGTTGACGACGCAAGGGAGCATTACCGACGTCAACAACCGGCGAATCGCCTACGATGCGCGAACAGCCGAAGGCGGCTCAGGAGCACCGGTGTTTGGACCAAACGGCCGCGTGATCGGTGTCAATTTTGCCGTGTTTACCGAGAATGAAGCTTCGAATTTTGCGGTCCCAATTCGCTATGGAGTGGCCTTGCTTGAACGTGCCGGCTGGACACTTCCGCCCGAGAAAGACACCAAAGAACCAGAAGGCGCCCCCTCCCCACCGAAATAGCCGCTAATCGCCGTTAAGCGTGAAAGGTGAAAAGTAAAACTACAAAGCCTTTGCCAACTCTTCACTTTTCACTCACCACTTTTCACTATCCTTAACGGCAACGCTGCAAATCCTTTCGCGCATCGTAGGCGCATCGTATCCGCCGGAACCGGGTGGGCCAGCAGAATTTCCGGCCGGTTTCGAGCGATGGTATATTCTTTCCGTTCTTACGAATTCTCTCGGCGCGCTATTTGCTGGCAAATGTCGAAGCAAAGCTTTGCAGCGAAATTAGAGCGGCCGGTGCCAGAAGACCGCGCCATCAGAAGGATTTCATAAGGTTGAAAACTATCAAGGGTTGCTGGAAGATGCGCATTTGTCCCGACAGATCGTCGCGAGAAGCCAGTGTCCTCGTTTTTGTCCTTTTAGTCACATTTCTATTTCCCTCCTCTGTCCTGGCGCAAAACGCTCGTTCAGCCGATGCGTACCAGCCAAATCAGGCAATCTCGGAACCGTCTGCCAACGATGAGATATTTCGCCTGGAACGAGTTCCGGTTGAAGGCGGCGCTGAACTTATAACTATTCATGCTCGCCTGGACGGCATTCAAACTCCGGCACATGACAGCTGGGTACCACTGGTAACTGTACTGCGCGACACGCTCGGCGACTCGAGCCCCGACAACGATCGTCTGCGGTACGTTTGGCCACTAACCTACACTCGCCCCACGATAGGTCAGCGGCTTTCGGGCGCAGTGCCCTTTCTCTATGCCCGGGTTGGCAGCCGAAAGTCTGCTTCAGGTAAGGCGCCGCCGCCCGCTCTCGATCTCGCGGCCACCGACCGCGACGTTTGGAATAAGATCTTTTGGACGGCCCTGCAGAGTCTGTTGCTCGATCCGTACGGTATACCGGTCAAGGCTTCGACTCGTTCTTACCGGCAAAACTCGAGCGACTACCGCAAGTCGCACATTATCCGTGCCCTTTCCGTGCTCTCGCTTTATCAAGCTGTTGCCGGGCCTGAGACCGCGCCTGCTTTTTCGCAGCCCGAGCTGGCTGAAATTCAAGCACGCCTGAAACTCACGGATAAGACTTTCGGCGGTTTGGTAAGCGAACTGAATCTGCAGCGTTACAACGAGCAACAGATAACCAACCTTCGCGATACTCGTGGACATAACTGGGAGTTGTTACGCCAGCACGCCGAAGTCGAGTCGTTGTTTTTTGAACCCTTACAAATGCCGGACGGCAGTACGACCCACGCCATGCTTTGGGTGGCAAAATCAGATCTGGCAACGAATCAGGGCAAACGCTATGACGGACGATTCCTGAATATTGCAAATCCCTGGACTGACAAACGCCTGCTTGACTGGCCCGGCTATAGCGAAACTCGCTTTGTGGATTCAGCGAACCGATCAGTTTCCGAAGATACACCAGGCGCGCGCCGGATCGAACTGGTTCCGCTGGCCCTTTATGGTCTCGACAGCCCCAAGATCCCGGCCTTGCTGGTTGATTTTCGCGATACTTTCAATCCTAAGAAACGCGAACTGTCGGGACGAGTCCTCCAGGATGTGACACGCAACGTGCTCTCAGTTTCTCGATATGGCGACTTGCCCTACTTTCTTGGCCGAACTGTTTTCGACTTCGTGACTGGCCGCCGTGGTATGGACATCAATCAGCCATCGCGCCTGCGTACCTATTCCCAGTTGAAATTGTTGCTCTCTCTGAATCAGTCGCTCAATCCGGAGTTACGTGAACAACTTGGCAATCGACTTGAGCGAGTGTCTCTCAATCCGATGGAAAACGACATGGAGGCCGAAGCCAAACTAGCAACTGAGCAATACGCTGCGTTGCTCGCCTATGCCAAGCAGCCGGATGGGTTGCCACAGAAGCTGGATCGAGATCGTCGAGCAGAGATGACTAAGCTCGCCCACGGCGGTGCCCAGCAAAGTCTCTTTCGGCTGGCGAACATTTTGAGTTTCGGGAAGTACACTCACCGTGAGAGTGCAAATTCGGAATTGGAGTCAAGGCTCGACCTCGCCCGCCGCTTCGCCTATCACACTTATTTCCTGCGGCAGGTGGCGAATTCAGGCCCCCAGATTGACGTTACCTGGGACCTCGCTGAAGTGAAACGTTCGCTACAGTTCATCGTCGACCACGCGCCGGAAGCCGATTCGAAAAGCGCCCGCGCAGCAGCGACAATATTTCTGCGGACGCAGGATGACGAGACGCGACGCTTTTGCCTCGAGAGTCTGACTCACATGACTAATCCGAAAGCGAAAACCGAATTGCTGCGCCTTTCGCAGCAGAAAGATCTCGACCAGGCAGGGCGAGACCTGCTTCTCTCGTACCAAAAGGCGCCGCGCCAGCCTACCGGTCCCATTGCTGTCACCGGTGAAAAATCCACGACCGGCGGCAACAGAGTCGATCAATAAGCATGGCCCGACTCAGCACGAATTGGTTCCGCGCGGAACTGCCTCAAGCTATTCGCATAACCAGCCTAATTCGTCTCGGCGTATTGCTTGTTCTTCTGACGCCGGCGCTTTCCTTTGGGCAAACAAAACGTGTGGTTACTATCCAATGTGACGGGCTGCCTTATGACGTTGTCGACCGTTTCGTGCAGGAGCGCGATCCAGCCACTGGCAAGAGCCAGCTGCCGTGGTTTGACTACATCTTCTACCAACGCGGCACGCGTCTCGCGAATTTTTATGTTCGAGGCATGAGTCTCTCAGGTCCTTCATGGTCACTCATTGATACCGGCCAACACCTGCAGATTAAGGGCAATGTAGAGTTTGATCGCTACACGCTGCAGAATTACGACTATCTTAATTTTGTACCTTTCTACGTAAACGCCACTGTCGGCAGACGTATCGACATGCCGGGTGTCGAAGTGCTCGACTCGCTCGGAATCCCAACGTTGACTGACGCCTTTCCGCACAGCGAACGTCACGCAACGTTCTCGCTTTTTCAGCGGGGTCCCAGATACGTGACGTTCCAGAAAGCTCTGGAAAACAGGTTCAAGAAGGGACCGAAGGAACTGTTTGACGAGTGGACAATGGGTGGGCTCGCTATGAAAGGGTCCGTGCCTGACCAGTTAACGCGCGAACTCATCGAAAGCATTGCTGATCCGCGTTATCGTTATCTGGAACTTGTGACCACAGATTTTGATCACACTGCTCACCACAACAACGATCGTGAGGCACACCTCTTTGCCTTGAAAGAACTCGATGCCATGTTGGGCCAAATCTGGACCGCGATTCAAAAGAGTCCACTTGCTTCGGAGACTACCCTGGTTGTCGTTTCCGATCACGGCTTCAATACGGATGAGCGCGTCTATAGCCAGGGGTTTAATCTCGTTAAGTTGCTGGGGAGTCCGGCCGGTGGCGGTCACCACGTGGTCACTAAGCGACGGTTGTTACTCAATTACGCCATTAAAGGTCTCAACCCCTTTGTTCCTGACATCACCACGACAACAAGCGATTCCTATTACCTGAGGAAACAAAGCAACGAGTATCCAACCGCTATGCTCGATTTCGATGGGAATGAGCGCGCTTCAGTACATTTGAGAGATTCAGACCTTAACCTGCTTCAGATTATCCTGCAGCAACTTCAACATGAGGACCTCTCCGCTTCGCTGCGCAGGGCGTTGACTGATCAATTTTTCAACACGCTGGATGCGAGACGGGCAGGCTGGCAGCAAGACGTTTCCGACGTCAATGAAGAATTGGCTGCGCTCCACCGCGCGATTGAGCGGCAGCGAGCTTTATGCGCCGTCCAGCCTAAAAAGTTTACTAAGGAACAATCCGCGGCGGGACTCGATGATGAAGCCAAGCGCGTTTGCGTCTGGGAGGATATCTGGCTGGCGCGGGAAAAGAGTTATTCCGAGTACATACGGATCCTTACAAACCTCATCGCGTTGCGGAAGGAGAGCTTCAATCCCTCGGCATTGAAAATTGAGGATCTGATAGCCCGTCGTTCCATGGGTTCACATAACACCGTTCATCAACTCCAGAATTATGTGGCCGGCATCGCGCCTGGTGGACTGATCGTGAAACCCGACGGCACCCTCGACATGGAGAAGAGTTTCGTTCATGTCGACTACTTCTCGCTGTTGCATAACCTCACTGTCCGCAATAACCCTCAAGCTGGTGTTGCGAATCATCCGGTTGATCTGCTGGCCGTCAGAATACCAGCCGACCTGGTCAGGCCCCTGATCACAGATACTGAAATTGCACCAGATGTAGTTTGGGTAAGTGCGGGATCGGAGCAACAAGCACTCATTCTTGCGCGGGAAGACCGTGAGGGTCAGTTGAGTTTCCGTTACCTGCCAATAAAAAACCTCACTGAAGATGAAACTGGCCATTTACATTTTCAGTCTTCAACGTGGCAACCCGGACTTCCCTTGCAGATCTTTGAAGATCCACAGCTGCAATTACCCGCAGCGGCCCAGGGGCAAAGTCGCGAAGCCTGGCTCAGCAGCTGGCACACCGATCTGGAGTGGTTTGAGGCGCTTCACAAAGTCAGGTATTCCAACGGCCTGATCGGCCTGCATGAACAACTGGCGCGACATCTGGTAGGCAGGTTGGTGGATGAGCCGGGACTTTCACTTGACGAGCGTCTGCTGCGACGTCTGCTGCGCCGGCAACGCCAAAATATCGAGGCCGACATTTTGGTTGTGGCAAGTGATCACTGGAATTTTGATGTCCGTGGCTTTAACCCCGGCGGCAATCATGGTTCCTTCTTTCGTATCTCGACACACTCAACGCTCATGTTCGCGGGCGGCGACAAGACCGGCATCCCGCGCGGCGCCGTCATTGAAGAGCCTTACGACAGCCTCAGCTTTGTCCCAACTGTACTGGCGTTAACCGGAAATTTACGCGATGATAACAACCCAATACCGATCCTTTGGGATAAGGGTTTTCGACATTTTCCGGGCCGTCCGATAAAAGAAGTGCTGACGCCCTGGCAGAACCCAAAAACCGCCGTTACTGGAGCAACTGCAACTCATTGACCACCTCCGAAAATCAGTTACCTGAACAGTGGCAAGGAGAAGAAGTTCGCGACCTGGACGAACTCGTCGATGAAGGCGAGCCTACGGGTCCCAGCAGCTCACGCCGTTCTTTCATCTGGCTGCAGACGATCGCCTTTCTGCTCGGCCTCGGCCTGCTCATCTACGTCATCAATCTGGTTGGCCTGCAACCACTCTTCGACGCCCTGCTCCGGATTGGTTTCTTTGGATTTCTTATCTTGCTGGCGATCAGCGGATCGAGACATGTCTTCCGCACCATTGCGATGTCTGCCGCGGTTCCCAAAGAACATCGCGGGTTCAATTTCTTCCAAGCCTTTGCCGCACGACTTGGCGGCGAAGCTATTAGCTTCCTAACCTTTACCGGACCACTCCTCGGAGAAGCAACCAAGGTTGCGCTGCTGCGCAAACGCGTACCGCTGACGTATGGCGTGCCGGCCCTGGTAGTTGATAATCTGCTCTACAATCTCTCCGTCGTCTTCTTCATCCTGAGCGGCGCCTGCGTAATGCTGTTTACCTACAGCTTGCCGCCACTGGTCTATTACTCACTGGTTGCGATTGCGGTGGTTGCGGCGTTGGGTATCCTTGCCGCGGGCTTGGCGGCGAAGCGCCGGATCATGCTGGTCACATGGTCACTCGATCAGCTGGCCAGATTGCGCTTAAGTCCCAAGGTAATTCTTAAACGCCGCCAGCACATCTATCACATCGAATCGAAAGTCTATGACTTCTACAAACATCATCCCGGCGTTTTCTTCGGCATGATCGCCTGTGATCTGCTGGGACATGTGTCGAGCGTTCTTGAGGTTTACGTGACCTTAAACATGCTCGGTTACCGGCCCAGCGTCGCCCAGGCTTACATCATCGAGTCGCTCACCAAAGTAATCAATTTTCTGTTTGCTTTTGTTCCCGGCACCATCGGCGTTTATGAGACTGGCACTTACGTGGTGTTGCAGACACTAGGCTTCGCCAAGGCCACCGGTGTTGCGCTCGCATTGGTTCGCAAAGCAGGAACAGTTTTCTGGACGTCAATCGGCTTATTAATCTTAACCTGGCGCGCACTGCCAAATGCGTGGCGCCGCCTTCTGGATCGCAGTCCACACCTACAAAGACTTATGGATAGCCTCGTACTTTCAAACATTGCTCATCGACCCGCCCGCACTGCCGTCAGCATCATGGGGACGGCAATTGGCGTGGTGCTGATCGTATTCACCGTCGGGTTGGCCCATGGGGTCTTGCGTGAACGCGGCCGCCGCGAATCAAACATCGGCGCCGAGATAATGGTGCGGCCGTCAGGCTCAATCGGCTTCACCGGAACCAGCTCTCTTCTCTTACCGGTTTCACGTGCGGGCGAGATTGGGCGGATCAATGGAGTTCGCGCCGCTACCCCGATTGGCCAGGCACTAGATCGCAGTGATGCCGGCTTTGGGACTCGTTTGATCGATGGAATTGAGTTTGACGACTATGCCAGGGTTACAGGAATTTCGATCAGAGAGGGCAACAAGCTAACCGGCGGCGACCAGGCTATTGTCGATCCGGTCTGGCAGCAACAGCGCAACGCCGCGATCGGTTCTACAGTGCAATTGTTTGAAAGGCCCTTCACTATTGTCGGCACTTATCAGCCGCCGGGTGGAGGTCGGATCAAGATTCCGCTGACGACCTGGCAGGATCAGGAAGGCGCCGAAGACCGCGCCTCCGCGATTCTGGTGGCGGTAGACGATCCACTCAAGCAGGACGATATTGCGGCGCTGATTCGGCAACAATTTCCGGACGACCAGATCATTTTCACCCGCGATCTACCGGAAATTTATGCTTCTGGCGTGCCGGCACTAAACGTCTTCATAAAAGTTGTAGTTGGTGTAGCGACCGCGATTAGCATGTTGGTAATTCTGCTGGCAATGTACACCACCGTGACTGAACGCACGCGCCAGATTGGGATTTTGAAGGCGTTGGGAATGTCGAAGACCGGCATCGCTTGGGTCATTGAACAAGAGGCGATACTGGTGAGCCTGCTCGGCGTCTCAGTGGGCATAGCCTTAACCTTTGCGGCGCGGTTGGGCGTGATGCGCATGACCACTTTGGTAGTCGACGTAGAAGCGCGCTGGGTCGTAATCGCGTTACTGGTGGGACTGGTGGGCGGCAGCATTGGCGCCCTATATCCCGCACTGCGCGCTGCGCGGCAGGACGCGGTGGATGCGCTCAGCTACGAATAGCGGGGACTCCTGCGAATCACAGTTCCGGTATACTTAGTTATCGTGTCAAACACCGAACTCGGGGACAAAGCAATTCTCAAGATAATGTCTCGGGCGTTGCGCCTGCGCTGTCCCGCGTGCGGCGAGGCATCAATCGCCAGAGGCCCCTTCCGCCTACGACATCACTGTCCCAACTGTCGTTCCCTGTTCAAGCGCGAGGAAGGGTTCTTCGTGGGAGCGATTCTGGCAAACATCCTGACAACCGAGTTTGTTATTTTGGTGGCCTGCTTTATTTGGTTGATCTTGATTGGTTCCAGTTATGAAGCAGTGCTGGCCGGTCTCATCATCCTGGGTCTGGTATTTCCTGTAGCCTTCTATCACCACAGTTGGAGTTTTTGGCTGGCATTTGACTATCTGGTTGAAGGACTGCCGAAGTACGACAAGGCGTGACCAATTGGAGTTAGTCTGCGAAGCGGGCGCAGGCATAAAGCCTCGTTGAAGCGCAGCGCTACCCCCGGATCGCCAACACCAAGAACGCCCTCTTCAGATGTGGTCGCTCTTACGAAGCCCGCTCACCGAAGTCGAGTTTAGCCATTAACGGAAAGTGATCCGAGGCACTGCCTGCAATCGGCAACCCGGCTAACACCTCACACTCAAGCAAACGATCAGCGAATACTTCGGGAACGAATACGTAGTCGAGGCGTAAGTGAGGATCCCAAACCGGAAACGAGTAGCCCTTCTCGTCTGGGTGCAGATAACGGTAGGCGTCGAGATATTCTGCTTCTCGAAGAATTTGAATCGTCTCACGTTGAATGTCGCGGCCGCTTAACCAAACCAGTCCCCGAATCCACGCAGGCATGCGTCGAACATCCAGAATTTCGCCGACGGCAATTGTGTTGAAGTCTCCAACCAAAGCATGAAAGCCCTGCTGGTGCCGTTCAATGCTCTTTAGCAGAGCGCGAATCTCTTTTACTCGCCGGCGTTCGCCCCACTTCGAAAACATAGAACTCAGATGCAGACCAAAGATGCGCGCCTCGCTGCCGCTGATAACAATTTCCAAAAAGGAATGCTTCGCGCCGGCCGGATAATGCCATTCATGATGGCTCGTCTCTAAACGGCTGATGTAGCCGATGGAGTGTTCGCGGCGCGCTGCCCAAAACGGCAACTCGGTTGCAGTTGCCAGGTGCTTGATG
>Ga0207689_10002372_pt1 | contig 17589 bp, 16 predicted proteins | sample KBSMisM52_FD_184312 | JGI IMG/M metagenome (GOLD analysis project Ga0207689, IMG submission 184312) | Miscanthus rhizosphere microbial communities from Kellogg Biological Station, Michigan, USA - KBS Miscanthus M5-2 (SPAdes) (version 2) | ecosystem: Host-associated > Plants > Roots >... | reverse complement strand
AGCGTGACCAGGGTCGCACCGCGGGCCAGCGTCCGGCCCGCGAGCACGATCAGCCCGACGGCGTGGAAGAACGGCGCCACCGCCAGGACCCGGTCGGCGGGCGTGACAGGACTTGACGTGAGCATTTGCACCACGTTGGTCAGGCAGGCGCGATGGGAGAGCATCACACCTTTCGCCAGCCCGGTGGTGCCGCTGGAGTAGGGCAGCAGCGCCATTGCGTCCGGATCGGGCGACTCTCGCAACGGCGGGCCGGGATGGGCGAGCAGCGCGGCGAACGGGATGGTGTCACCGGGCGCGGGCCCGAGCACGATGATCCGTGCCGGGGCGCCTGGCCGCCCGGCTGCGGCGCGTTCGGCCGCGGCACTGGCTACCGGCAGGAACTCCGGCACCGTCAGGACAAAGCGGGCTTCGGCGTCGGCCAGTTGCGTCGCGACCTCGCCCGAGGTGCACAGCGGGTTGATCCCGGTGACTACCCCGCGGGCGGCCAACGCGCCGCAACAGGCCAGCAGCCACTCGGGCGAGTTCGGGGCCATGATCGCGAACACGTTCCCGGGCCGCAGCCCCAGCGCGGCGAGCCCCGAGGCAACCCGGCGCACCCCGTCGGCGAGTTCGGCATAACTCAGCGTCCGGCCGGAGGACGCGTCGATAATCGCCGCCCGTTCGGCCTGTTGCGCTGCGGTAGCCAGCAGGAATTCCGGTAGTGAGGTCTCGGGCACCACCGGGTCCGGCCACGGGCCGGTGAGGGCCGGCCCTCCGTTCATATCGGTCCTGATCGTCATCGGACATCTCCCCCGTCGCGTTCGCGGCCGGCCGGGAGCACGCTTCGGCCCCGGCGCGCACGGTCAGAGTCTGGCCGCCATACCGGCCGTGACGCACCGGGAGAAACCCTGGATTCTAGGAACTGGGGCTTTCAGATGCGCGCGGCTCCGGTGACAGGCCGTGGCGTGACGGCCGGTCTCTACCCCTGGTGTGAGATCACGTTCTACCCGGCGGCTGATGCCCTGACGTCCGGCTGCGCCGACGATAGGCGTATGTCAGTATCCCGACGTCACGGAGGCGGGCGAGATGGTTGATCAGCTTACGATGCGAGCTTCGGACCGCGATCGGCAGCAGGTGGTGGACCGGCTGAGTAGCGCGTTGGAAGATGGCCGTCTGACCATGGATGAGTACGTCGGCCGGATGGAAGCTGCATACAAGGCGGCGACCTACGGCGACCTGGTCCCGCTGTGCGCGGACCTGCCGGCATCGCCGCCCGTGATCGCCGGGCCGCAGGCGGCTGCGGGTGCCGCGGCGCCGCCGACCGTATTCTCCCAGGTAGGCCACCTAGCCGGCCTGCCGACGGTGCTCAAGATCCTGTGGACCATATGGCTGACCGCCGTGTCGGTCAACGTGGTCGTCTGGGCCCTGGTCAGCGGCACCGGTGGTCACCTGGCCTACCCCTGGCCAGTCTGGGTGGCCGGTCCGTACGGGGCGGTGCTGTTCGCCGTGTCGGCTGGCGTCGTGCTATTCCGGCGCAGCCGACCGCCGCAGGCACGTACGTACGCCAGACTCATGAAGGCGAACGGATGAGCTCACCGGGAGAACCTGCGCATGGATGCTCCGCTGACCGGCGTCGTGCCGGTCGTGCCGACGATTTTCCACGACGACCAGAGTGTCGACCTCGGCGGCACGGCGCGCGTCGTCGACTATCTGATCGACGCGGGGGTCGACGGGCTGTGCCTGCTAGCCAACTACTCCGAGCAGTTCTCGCTGACCGACGCCGAACGCGACGCGATCGCCCGCACGCTCCTCGAGCGGGTCGCGGGACGGCTCCCGGTGATCGTCACCACCAGCCATTACAGCGCCCGGGTCACCGCCGAGCGCAGCCGCGCCGCGCAGGACATGGGAGCGGCGATGGTGATGATCATGCCGCCTTTCTTCGGCGCCACGCTCACCGTTCCCGGGCCCGCGGTGATCGAGTACTTCATGCAGGTGGCGGACGTCATCGACATCCCGGTCATGGTGCAGGACGCGCCCTTGTCATCGACGCCGCTGCCGGTCAGCCTGCTGATCGACCTGGTCCGGCAGGTGCCCCAGGTGCAGTACGCCAAGATCGAGGTGCCGCAGGCCGCGGACAAGCTGCATGCGCTGGTCAGCGCGCTCGGCAGCACTCTGCCTGGTCCCTTCGACGGCGAGGAATCGGTCACATTGATCCCGGACCTGGACGCCGGGGCCACGGGCACCATGCCGAGTTCGACGGTCCCCGCCGAACTCGGCCAGATCATCCGCCGCTATGCCGCGGGCGACCGGGCCACCGCCGTCAGCGCCTGGGAAAACCTGCTGCCTCTGATCCATTTCGAGAATCGTCAGTGCGGCCTGCGCGCCCAGAAGATCCTGCTGGCCGAGGGCGGCATCGTCGCCTCGGACCGGACACGCGCGCCGTTCGGGCCGGTGTCACCCAGGACCCGCCGCGGGCTGATCGAGCTGGCCGCAGCACGCGACCTGCTGATCATGCGCTGGGCGCGGTGACTACGCCGGTGGTCGATCTTGACCAGGGGTGGCGTACGGAGCGGCTCGATCTCGAGCCGCTTACCGCAGACCACGCCGCCGAACTCGCGCCGGTGCTTGACGACGCCGCCTTGCACGAGTTCATCGGCGGAGCACCGTTGCCTGCGGCGGCCCTGGCCCGGCGCTACGCGCGCCTAGCGGCGCGGCGCTCACCCGAGGGTCATCAGCTGTGGGGCAACTGGGTGATGCGGGTGCGCGACACGGGTCATGCGGTCGGAACAGTGCAGGTGACGATGCCGGCCGGTGGCCCTACTGCTGGTCCCGCCGAGGTTGCCTGGGTGGTGGGCGTGCAGGCCCAGGGCCGTGGCTACGCCAAGGAAGCGGCATGCGGGCTCGTAGCCTTGCTCCGGGAGGCCGGATGGGCCGTGGCCGCCCATATTCATCCCGCCCACCTGGCCTCCCAGCGGGTCGCTCGCGCCGCCGGACTATCGCCTACCGAGGAGGTCGATGACGGCGAAGTCCGCTGGGTGGCCTCAGCCACGCCATCCTGACCCTGATGATGCCCACTCACATCGGTTGATGGCCGGGATGGGCTCAGGGTTTGAGGAGGACTTTGCCGATGTTCTGGCGCTGCAGGATTCGGCGGTGGGCGTCGGCGGCCTGAGTAAAGGGGTAGCTCATGTCGATGCGCGGCTTGATCTTTCCCTCGTCCCAGAGGGTGAGGACGGCCTGGAGTTCTTCGCGCAGGATGGCGATCTGACCCCACATGCGGCCGATGTTGACGCCGCTGACCGTCCGATTGTTGTTCATCAGCTGCAGCGGGGTCAGCAGCGGGATGCCAGCCACCTGGGAGGCAAGACGGGCGGGCCGGCGTCGCCCGTCGGACAGGTTGGCAAACCCGTAGGCCACCAGGCGGCCGACCGGGCGCAGCAGCTTCAGCCCCTTCCGCCAGTCATTGCCGCCGAGCGGGTCCAGCACGATGTCCACGCCCTCACCCCCGGTCAGGCGGCGGACCTCGGCGGCATAGTCGGTGGTGTGGTAGTCGATGGGGTGCGCGCAGCCTTCGGCCCGCAGTACGTCATGCTTGGCGGCCGAGGCCGTGCCGAAGACCTCCAGATCGTCCACAGTGCGGCATAGCTGCAGCACCGCCGTCCCCACCCCGCCGGCCGCCATGTGCACCAGCACCCGCTCGCCCGGACGGACGCAGGCGACACGGAACAGCATGTGGTAGGCAGTCAGGTAGTTGACCGGGATGGCGGCGGCTTCCTCGAAGCTCATCGCGTCCGGAATCGGCAGCACCTGTTCCGCGGGCGCGCACGCCACGTCCGCGTGCCCCCCGAAGTGCGTCAAGGCCAGCACCCGCTGACCAACCGCGTGGCCCTGGGCACCGTCGCCGAGCGCGTCGACCACTCCGGACACCTCATAACCGACCACGCATGGCCTCTTCGGGGCATCCGGGTACAGCCCCTGCGCGGCCATCACGTCGGCAAAGTTCAGGCCGGCCGCGCCGACGCGGATGCGGACCTGGCCCGGGCCCGGCTCGGGATCGGACGTATCCCGTACCTCCAGCGCCTCGGGTCCTCCCGGCCGCGTGATCCAGACTGCTCGCATAGCCATATCCTCCGCAGCAGACCAGGCATACGGGTCAGCCCGTGCCGCCCGACGCCACATCACAGTAATCCTCCCAGGCAAGCACCGATGATCTGATGCGGATCGCAGCGACGTACTGACGGGTGAGCGTCATGATCGCGATCTACCGGGAGGGACCCATGGCCAGCACCAGCCCGACAACGGACAACGGGCGCACGATCGCCGGAGTGTGCGAGGCCTTCGGCCGCGGCGACGTCCCGCACGTCCTGGCCCCAGATGGCCCCCGACGTCGAGTGGATTGAAACCGAGGCCGAGAGCATTCCGACGCACGGGACATTCGCCAGTCCCCAGGAGGTACTCAAGAGTGTCTTCGCGAAGGTTCCTGAGTACTTCGAGCAGTTCGAGCTCCACCCGGAACTGTGGCTCGAAGCGGGCGACGATGTGATCGTGACGGGCCGTGTCGTGACGCGGACTCGTACCGGCCGGAAGCTTGACGCTTGACGCTCCCTACGCCCACGTGTTCTCTTTCCGGGACGGAAAGGTCTGCCGCAACGACCACTTCCACGACACGGCGCTATGGGTAGCCGCGCTGTCCTGAACTGGGAGCGCTCGTCACTGCTTGGGGTCGGCCGGGCGGCTAGACCGGCGGAAGCGCATGGCGGCCAGGGCCGACGTGGCGATCGTGGCCATCCGCCGGCCGACGGGCACCTTCTCGGGAGCCGGCGTCGGGGCGGCTGGCGGCGCCGAGGACGGCGAGTCGGCGGTAGGTGCGTCTGTGACGTCGGCGACAGCGGGCGAGGCGGCGGGCGCGGCCGCGGGTGATTCCGCGCCGGTCCGCGCCGCGTACGGCCAGCCAGCGGGCGTCGCGGCCGCTGCGGGTGCTGCGGGCGGGCTCGGGTGGGATCCGCTCTGCCAGGTGCGCGCCAGGATCACCTGGGTGGGCGAGTCGTGAACGTTCTCCGGGCGGCTGGCGCTCGTCAGCCGGTCCAGCAGTTGCCGCGCGCTCGGACGGCTCTGCGGGTCCTTGGCCAGTGAGGCTTCCACCAGCGGGAGAAGCGAGTCGGGAACCGAGGCGATGTCGGCGTCGCCGTACATGATCCGGTACAGGACCGAGTGGGTGTTCCCGGCGCCGAACGGCGACCGGCCGGTGGCCGCGTACGCCACCGTCACGCCCCAGGCGAAGATGTCGGCCTCCGGGCCGGGGTGTCCGCTGATCTGCTCGGGCGCCATGAAGCCCATCGAGCCGATCATCATGCCCGTCTTGGTCACGGCAGTGGTGTCCTGCCGCCGGGCGATGCCGAAGTCGATGACCTTCGGTCCGGCGTCGGTCAGGATGATGTTGGAGGGCTTGAGGTCGCGGTGCATGATGCCGGCCGCGTGGATCGTGGTCAGGGCCTCGGCCAGCCCGGTGGCCAGCCCGAACAGCATGCCCGGGGCGACCGATCCGTGCTTGTCTATGTACTCGGACAGCGACGGGCCGGGGGCATATTCGGTGACCACGAACGGCGTGGCGGACCGGGAGTCCGCCTCGATCACCCGCACCGTGCAGACGCCCTTGACCTGGACCAGCGCCGCGACCTCGCGGCCGAAGCGGCGGCGGAACTCCTCGTCCCCCGCCAGCTCAGGGCGCAGCACCTTGACCGCGACCGGGGCGCCATCCCAGGAAACGCCCAGGTACACCACGCCCATGCCGCCCGAGCCCAGCCTCGCAGTCAGCCGGTAATTCCCGAGCCGGGTCGGGTCATCAGGCCGGAGCGGCGTGCGAGCCAACCGGATCCTCCTCCCGAGCGGTCATCGTACCGTCCAGGCAGGCCAGCACAACCGTCTGCATGTTATTTTCCTACCGTATCGGCCGGGTGCGTGCCGTGCCGTCAGCCAGAGGGAAGACTCCGCACCAGGAATTGCTGGCTGGCCTGGGTCTGGACCGAGTCGATGCCGGTTACCGCGGAACCGGACGCGGCCAGCGCGGTGATGGCGTGGCTGCCGCTGTCGGTCAGGCCGCTGACCGACGACCGCGCCCAGCTCGTCCCGTCAGCCGAGGTCCAGACGGCGGCGGCCGTGGTCCCGCCGGACGAGCCGAACCGCGCCGCGGCGGTGAATCCGCCTCCGCTGGCGGTCAGCGCGGTGAAGCTGACACCAGGCCCAGGTGCGGTGAACGGCACCGGCTGCCAGGTCTTGCCGCCGTCGTCGGAACGTTCGGCGAGAGGCTGGACGCCGTGCGCGGTGGTCTGCTGTCCCAGCGCGACCGCGTGGCTCCCGTTGACGGCCACCTGCTGGATCACCCCGGCCGTGGCCCCGGTTGGCAGCGGAATGCTGGCGGCCGTCCCGGTACGCCCGTCGGAGCTGGTCCACGCCGCCGGCAGCTTGTCATGGGAGCCGGCCGACACGAAGCCCGCCGGGCCCGCGGCGACGGCCAGCACCCGGCTGGAACCGCCCGTATCGTTCACGTCGCGCGCCTTGGTCCAGGTGACCAGGTCCGGCGACCACCAGACGTCCCGCGAGTACGCGCCGCCCGGTTCGGCCACCGTGCCGGTGATCACGTAGCCGTGCGGGCCGCTGGCCGCCTGCACGGCGGACACGCCGGCCAGGTCGTGCGTGATGCCGCTGGACGACCGCCAGGTCGTGCCGTCGGAGGAGGTAAGTACGAGAGGACCAGGACCGACGGCCAGCCACCCGTGGGGCCCGTGGGTCACGGCGGACAGTTCGGCCAGGTCGGTACCCGCGGACACCTGGGTCAGCGAGGAGACCAGGGTCCAGGGCCCGTCCGATACCCGCCGCCACACCGCGGGGTAGCCGTCGGCGCTGCCCACGGCGACCTGCTCGTTTCCCGCCACGGCGACGCCGCTCACCGTCTGCTCGGGGACGAGGCCGCCCGGGATGGAGCTCAGCGAGACGGGCTGCTGGTGCCCCGCGGTATCGGCCTCGATGAGCAGGCCCTGCTGGTTAGTGCGGGTGGAGTTGGTGCTGCCTGCCGCGATAACGCGGCCGCCCGGGCCGACCGCCGGGGTGAAGCCCGGACCGCTGGACGTGCTGCCGAGCGACCCGGTCGGCAGCCATTTCGTGCCGGTTCCGGTGCTGGTGTAGGCCACGTACTGGTCCCTGGTGCGGCCGACCACCACGAAGCCGTAATCGCTGCCCTTGACCACGTCCGGGCTCCAGCCGCCGGCCGCGGCGATCGTGCCGGCGTACTGCCAGGTCCTGCCGTCCTGAGAGAAGTAGGCGACCCCGTCGCTGGCGCCGCTCGCGGTGCGGCCGGGCCGGACCGCGATGAGCCCGGCCCCGTCGAACGACACGCCGCTGATGGCGTTCTGGGCGCCGTGGTCGACGGGGATCGTCACCGGCGTCCAGTGCGCCCCGCTGTCGGTGCTCAGCCACACGCCGGCTCCGCGGTCGGTGATCACCGTGGCGTTGCCGTGCGAGACGGCGAAGTCGATGCCCGACGGGGTTCCGGCGGGCTCCTGCAGCCCCAGCTGCGCGGCCGTCAGCCGCTGCCAGGTCACGCCGTCCCGCGAGGTCCAGGTCACCGCCTGGCTCCCGGCGCTCGTCGTCTCGTAGCCGGCCGCCAGGAAGCCGTCCGGCGTGTTGGTGACCACGTTGATCGTGTCATTGGACTGCCGCGGGGTGATGCCGCGGGTTCCCGCCAGCGTCCAGGACTGCCCGTCCTGGCTGGTCCAGATGGCGTCGTCGCCGAATGCCATCCAGCCGCGCTGGCCGCCCGCGATCCTGATGGCCTCGTGCCCCAGCGGGGGCTGGCCGCCGCCGGGCCGCTGAACCGGAGCCAGCCGCCAGTTCTGCCCGGCGTCGGTCGACACGAAGAACTGCTGGCGGACGGCGTCGCCGGTCTTCTGTGAGCCTGTCGTCACCATCGTGCTCCCCGAGGTGACGATCCGGTCGATCCGCTGGAAGACACCGCGCGCCAACTGCCCGGGATAGGTCGGCAGGCTGTTCGGCGCGACCGGAGTCGCCGTTCCCGGGTCTCCCTCGTTGGCGGCCGGGCCTTCCTTTGGCGCATGCCCGGGCAGGATGGCGAAGACCACGGCGGCCGCGACAGCCGCGGCGGCCAGGGCCGCCGTGCCTATCGCGGCGGTCCGCCTGCTGAACCGGCCCGGGTTGCCGTCGGCTGCCCCTGGGTGAGTGGACGGGGTGGTGCCTGGAGGCTGGGTGCCCGGATACAGGGTCCCGGGAGGCTGGGCGGGCTCGAGGAGCAGCGAGCCATTCGACCTGGAGTCCTCGCCGGCCGGCCGGGGACCGCTGGGACCCGGCCCGGTCTGCTGCCAGGTCTGCGCCAGAACGGTCTGGGTGGGCGACTCCTGGATGCGCGGGGACGTCGCCATCGGCGCCATCGAGATGCTGGTGAGCTGGTCGAGAAGCTGCCGGGCCGTGGGCCGCTGGTCCGGGGCCTTGGTCAGGGCGGCCGCGACCAGCGACCGCAGCGGATCCGGAACACCGCTGATGTCCGGGTCGCCGTGCATGACCCGGTACAGGACCGCGTGGGTGTCCCCGGTGCCGAACGGCGGCTGCCCGGTGGCCGCGTACGCGACCGTCACGCCCCAGACGAAGATGTCGGTTGGCGGTCCGGGCCGCCCGCTGATCTGCTCCGGCGCCATGAAACCGGCCGAGCCGACCATCATGCCGGTCCTGGTCAGGGACGTGGCGTCCAGCGCCTGCGCGATGCCGAAGTCGATGACCTTCGGCCCGGCGTCGGTCAGGATGACGTTGGAGGGCTTGAAGTCGCGGTGCACGATGCCGGCCGCGTGGATCACGGTCAGCGCCTCGGCGAGCCCGGTGGCCAGGCCGTAGAGCATGTCGGGCCCGATCAGCCCATAGCTGTCGATGTACTCGGCCAGCGACGGGCCCTCGGCGTACTCGGTGATCATGAACGGCTGCGCCGACTCGGTGTCGGCCTCGATCACCCGGACCGTGCACAAGCCCTTGACCCGCATCAACGCGGATACCTCACGGCGGAAACGGCTCCGGAATTCCTGGTCGTCGGCCAGTTCCGGGCGGAGTACCTTGACCGCCACCTGGCTGCCATCCCAGCCGATGCCCAGGTACACCACGCCCATGCCACCGGAGCCCAGCCTGGCCGTCAGCCGGTAGTGGCCGATCCGCGCAGGATCGCCGGCCCGTAGAGGCGCGCGAGCCAAGGATTCCCTCCCGTGGGGTCGATGGGTGGCCTCTGGGCAGTCCGGGGTACAACTGCGCTCTTGCTACTCATTATGACGTAACTGGCCGCGCATTAGTTCATGCGTCGACCTCTGCCGTTGCCCGTGGTCCTGGCGACTGGCACCATGACGGCGTGGACTACCTACTGGCGCAAGTGAACATCGCCCGGATGCGCGAGCCGCTGGACAGCCCGCGGCTCGCGGACTTCGTGGCGGCCCTCGACCCGGTAAACGCGGTCGCGGACGCTGCCCCCGGCTTCGTCTGGCGGCTGCAGACCGAGGACGGCAACGCGACCGCGGTGCACGCGTTCGAGTGGGACCGGGCGGGGAGCGCCGGCGTCCTGGTCAACATGTCGGTCTGGGAATCGGTCGAGGCGCTCGCCGCCTACGTCTACTCGGATGCGCACCGGCAGGTCCTGCGGCGCCGCCGCGAGTGGTTCGAGCGGATGGCAGAGGCCCAGACCGCGCTGTGGTGGATACCGCGCGGTCACACCCCGACGACCGATGAGGCCGAGGAGCGGGTGATCCACCTGCGGGAGTTCGGCCCCACGCCGTATGCGTTCACGCTCAAGGAGTACTTCCCGCCGTCGGAAACGGCGGGCTCCGGCCCGGTCCGCAGCCCGGAGGAGTGGACCTGCCCGGCCTGAGTGCCGCCGGGTGGCGGAGCGCCGCGGTATGACAGTGTTGGGATAACACCAAGGGGAAGAGGGGTGCCGGGGATGAAGCCGATGCCGGAGGACTGGGACCGGGCCGTGGCCGTGGTGGCGCACCCGGACGATCTGGAATACGGCGTCGCTTCCGCCGTGGCCCGCTGGACGGGGCAGGGCAAGCAGGTGTCCTACCTGCTCGTTACCCGCGGCGAGGCCGGCATCGCCGGAATGCCCCCGGATAAGGTCGCCCCGCTGCGGGTGGAGGAAGAGCGACGCAGTGCCGCGGTCGTCGGCGTGACCGAGGTGGAGTTCCTTGACCACCCGGACGGGCTGGTGGAGTACGGGATCGCGCTGCGGCGCGACCTTGCCGCCGCGATCCGCAGGCTGCAGCCCCAGGTCGTCATCGGGATGAGCTTCGACCTCACCTGGGGCGAGGAGGGCCCGGTCAACCACTCCGACCACCGGGCCGTGGGGCTGGCCACGCTGGACGCGTGCCGGGACGCCGCCAACGAATGGGTATTCCCCGAGGCGGGCCCGCGCGCCACCGACATCAGGGACGCCTACGTGGCCGGAACCGGCGCGCCGACGCACTTCGTCGACGTCACCGACACGATCGAGGCGGGCGTGGCTTCGCTGCGCGAGCACCGGGCCTACATCGAGGGCCTAGGCCGCGAATTCGACCCGGATGAGTTCCTGAAGAACATGGCGGGCTACGTCGGGCTCGGCGCCGGATGCGAGTACGCCGTCGGCTTCCACCGCTACCCAATGGGCTAGACCCGCCGGACGTCCTGGATCCGGGTTTCATGGCGTTCCACCGGGGTTTTTGACCAAGAAGGCGACCTGCTCGGCCAGCGGTATCGCGGCGGTCAAGCGGTTGTCTACGGTGAGGTGCGGGGCGGCCGGCTCGGCGCCGATCCGCATGCTGGCGCAGAACCGGTCGAATTCGGCCAGCTTGGCCGCGTCGCGGCCCAGCCCGCGGGCGGTGAGCCGGCGGAGCAGGGTGGCCTCGTCCGACCTGACCCAGACCAGGTGGACGGTTCCGCCGCCGAGTTCGGCCTCCCAGGAACGCCACCGCTGCCCGTCGTGGATCTGCCCGGTGAACGGGCCGGACAGCAGGACCGGGCAGCCGTGCGCCCGGATCTCGCGGGCGGTGGCCGCCATCCCGGCGTACTCGTGCACCTTGACGTGCTCGTCGTACCACGGTCCCTCGCGCTCGCCGGGCGGTCGTCCGGCCGTGGCGAGCACGGCGGCCACGAACGACGCGTACATCGTGTCCTTGTCCAGCAGCGCCGGGGTCGGCTCGAGGGCGGCCAGGAGCAGGTCCGCGACCGTGCTTTTTCCGGCTCCGGGTGGCCCGGCCACCACCCAGGCCGGCGCGGGAACGCTCATGAGCTCAGGATGATCCAGCCGTGCCCGGGCACCAGGGCGGGGTCGCCGGGCCGGGCCTCCGGATCTGTGGCCTCCGCCACGGTCAGCCCGGTCATCTCCACCGGGAACCGGAACGGGGTGTCACCCGCGTTCAGTAGCAGGAGGATCCCGGCGTCGTCCGCGGCGGCCCGGATGGCGATCGTCTCGTTGGCCAGGTGCTCCACGGTGGTCCGCGCCCGGGCCAGCCACGGGTGGCGGCGGCGCAGCCCGATCAGGCGCTGGTGCAGCCGGTAGGCCGGCCAGCCGTCCGGCGGGAGTTCGGCCGGGCTGGTCGGGAAGGCCGGGCGGATCTCGTCGTCGCCGCCGGCCCGTTCCTCCTTGACGCCGCGGAATGCCTGCTCGTCGCCGTAGTAGATGCTAGGTATCCCGCCGACGGTGAGCAGCACGGCCAGCGCGTGGCCGAAGTGACGCTCGTCGTTGAGCCTGCTGGCCAGCCGGGTCACGTCGTGGTTCCCCACGAACGTCTGCGGCATCACCGCATCGAGCACATGATTGTGTCGGTCGAGCGTCCAGGCCAACTCGTAGAAGTTCGGGTCGTTGAGCGAGCTCCAGATCGCCTTCCACAGCTCGTACTGGGTGATCGAGTCCAGGCCGCTATCGGCCGCGTAGGCCGCGTAGTCGCCGCCGATCATCTCGCCGAGGAACCACGCGTCCGGGTGGGCGTCCCTGACGACCGGCAGCACCTTGGCCCAGAAGCTGGCCGGCACCGCGTACGCGGCGTCGAGCCGCCATCCCGCCGCGCCCCGGTCCAGCCAGTAGGTCATGACCTGCGCGACGTAGTCGAGAACCTCGGGCTCCTCGTGATTCAGGGCGACGAGCTGGTGATGGCCCTCGAACGTGGTGTACTCGCCGGCCGCGGGGTCGTACCGGAACCACCGGGCGGCGGGCGAACCGGGACCGCCGGCCAGCGCGGCCTGGAATGCCGGGAACGAGCGGCCGACGTGGTTGAACACCCCGTCCAGGACGACGCGGAGGCCACGACGGCCAGCCTCGGCGATCAGTTGGTCGAAGTCGTCCTGATCGCCCAGCCGGGGATCGATCCGGAAGTGGTTGATGGTGTCGTAGCCATGGCTCTCGGCGGCGAAGACCGGGCCGAGCAGCAGGCCCGAACACCCGAGCTCGACCACATAGTCCAGCCAGCCCTCCAGCTGCCGCAACCGGTGCCGGACGGGCTCCTCCTCCGCCAGTTGCGCTTTCTCCGCGCCGGTGAAGCCGAGCGGGTACACGTGCCACCAGATAGCGTGATCGGCCCATGACGTCACCAGGTAACGATAGCGAGCCTGTGGCCGCCGCGGCACTGGTCAGCCGGTCAGCGCCGGCCGCGGAGCTCGGCGGCACCCAGTCGTGCGGAGGGTCGGCGGCGGCACGAACCCCGCTAGGGTTTCGACTGGGTCAGCGGACCCGGGACTCGGGTCCGGTGACGGCGTGGGGCATGGCCGGCTCGCCCGGCCTGGTCTCCGGGGCGGCGGAGCCGAGGACGGCGGCACCGCCCAGCACGGCGGCGGCCAGCCCGAAGGCCGCGCCGTAGGAGGCTGAGTCGACCAGGAAGCCGCCCGCCACCGGGCCGACCACCGAGCCCACGTCGCCCGCCATCTGGTAGGAGGCGACTACGGTCCCGCCGTCGCGGTCGATGATGTCCCCGATCATCGCGGCCGGGGCCACGTCCAGCAGGCCGGAGCCGAAACCTGCCACGGCTAGCGCGGCCAGGTAAGCCCACGGGCCGGGCAGCAGGGCCAGCATCACCATGCCGACGGCCGAGACGACACAGCCGACGATGACGACCGGGCGCCGGCCGAGGGTGTCGGCCACCCGCCCGCCAGGCAGCAGCGCGGCGCCGTTCATCACGGCGAACAGGAGGAAGCCGATCCCCGTCCAGACCGCCGAACGGTGCAGGATCTCGTGGACGAACAGCGGCACCAGGGCGCCGCGCACGCCAAGGGCGGCGAATCCGTCGGCCAGGTTGGCCGACGCGGCGGCCCGCCAGGTGCGGTTCCGAACGGCGCGGGCCAGCGTTGCCAGCGAGCCGGCCGACGTGCGCTGACCAGCCTGACGCCGGTTCGGCACCTGGCGCAGCACGACCGCCGCCAGGATCGCGGGCACGACGAGCAGGCAGCCGTAGATGAAGAACGGCGCCCGCAGCGACCACGCCGCCACCAGGCCGCCCACCGCGGGGCCGCTGATCCCGCCGAGCAGGAAGCCGCCGCTGAACAGGCCGCTGGCCCGGCCGCGCTGGCTGGGGGACACGGTGCCGAGGAGCAGGGCCTGGGCGCTGATGCTGAACATCGCCGAACCCACCCCGCCGCTGCCGCGCAGCACCATGAGCTCGACGAAGGACTGGGAGAACCCGGCCAGGATGCTGCTCGCCGCGACCACCGCGATTCCCGCGGCCATCACGCCCGGCTCGCCGAACCGGTCCACCAGGCGGCCCGCGGGCAGCGCTCCGACCACCCTCATCAGCGCGAACACGCTGATCACGCTGGCCGCCGCGGCCACGCTCACGCCGAACTCACGAGCGAAGGCAGGGATAGCAGGAGCGACGAGCCCGAACCCGAGTGCGACCGTGAACGCGACCGCCGAGAGGATCGCCACTTCGGGGGGCAGATCGTGGAACGGGCCTCTCCGCACGGAACGGCATTGTGCCAGTTAACTCGCTGGTACCAAAGGGGTCACGGGGCGCGAAAGAGCAGACCGGGAGAGAATGGCGCCATGGCATCACACCTCGCACTGCTACGCGGCATCAACGTCGGCGGCCGGAACAAGGTCCCGATGGCGGACCTGCGCGAGGTCGTGACCTCGCTCGGGCACACCGGGGTGAGCACCTACATCCAGAGCGGCAACGTACTGTTCAGCACGGCAGAAGACGACACCGCGAAGCTGGCCGCGGCGCTGGAGTCGGCCATCGAGGAAAGGTTCGGGATCTGGTCATCGGTAGTGGTCTTGAGCCGGGACGAACTCGCCAGGGTGCTGGCCGCCAACCCGTATCCGGACGAGCCGAATCCCAGAATGGTGCATGTGGTGTTCCTGAACGGCTCGCCGCCGCGGGACCTGCTCGACCGGATCACGGCGGCTGAGAGCGCCGCCGCGGCCAAGGGCAGCCGGGACACGGTGCATTCGGCCGGCCCGGCGGCCGGCCAGCCGCAGGCGCTGTTCTTGCATACGCCGGACGGCTTCGGCACGAGCGAGCTGGCGCAGAACGTACTCAAGATCCTCGCGCCACCGAAGAAGTCCAAGCCGGGCCTGGCCGCCACGGCCAGGAACTGGGCCACCGCGACCAAGCTCCTGTCGCTGAGCGAGGAGAACAAGGAAGACTAGACCTCGGCGCCAACCATCCCCGGTGGCGACCGGAAGGAGTTCTGCCATGCCCGAACCGGCCGCGTGGCCCGCCGACCGGCGGATCACCATAACCGACCTGCAGGCCGCGACCGATCGCGGCGAGCGCTGGTCGATGCTCACCAGCTACGACACCCTGACCGCCGGCGTCTTCGAGCAGGCGGGAGTCCGTGCGCTGCTCGTCGGTGACACCAGCGCCGAGATCGTCCTTGGTTTCCAGACCACCGTGCCGATGACGATGGACCAGCTCATCCCGATGGTGCAGGCGGTGGTGCGCGGGACGCGTACCGCGCTCGTGGTCGCCGACCTGCCGTTCGGCAGCTACGAGGCTGGGCCCGAGGTCGCACTGCCGAACGCGGTCAGGCACCTGAAGGAAGGCGGGGCGCAAGCTGTCAAGCTCGAGGGCGGGCACCGCGTTCTCCCCCAGGTCCGGGCGATGACGGCGGCCGGCATCCCGGTGATGGGACACCTCGGGCTGACCCCGCAAAGCGTCAACACGCTCGGCGGCGTGCGGCGGGTCCAGGGCCGGGGCGCGGCCGGCGATCAGCTGCTCGCGGACGCCCGTGCCCTCCAGGACGCCGGCGCGTTCGCCGTGGTGCTTGAGTCGGTCCCGGCCGATCTCGGGCGGAGGGTCTCGGCGGCGCTGCGGATCCCGACGGTCGGCATCGGCGCCGGTCCGTACTGCGACGCGCAGATCCTGGTCTGGCAGGATATGGCCGGGTTGACCACCGGGCGGCTGCCCCGCTTCGTGAAGCGGTACGCCAGCCTGCGTGAGACCCTGCTCGACGCCACGCGCCGGTTCACCGACGACGTGTCGGGCGGGCGTTACCCGGACGCGGAGCACAGTTATACCTAGGCCCTGAGGGGGCGCGGTGGCGCAGCGAGCGGTACTGGTGACGGGAGCCTCGCGGGGTATCGGCCGGTCGGTGGCCGAGGCGTTCGCCGGGCAGGGCGACCGGGTGGCGGTGCACCACCGCGGGTCGCCCGGCCTGGCGGCCCAGGTGCTGGCCGGGCTGCCGGGTGACGGTCACACGGTCGTCCGGGCCGACCTGGCCGACGCGGAGGCCGTCCGGCAGATGGTCGACCAGGCCCACGCGGACCTCGGCGGCCTGGACGTGCTGGTCAACAACGCCGGCATCTACCTTCCGCATCCGGTCACCGACGTGTCCTACCAGCAGTGGCAGGACATCTGGCGGGAGATCCTCGCGGTCAACCTCACCGGCGCGGCCAACGTGACCTGGTGCGCCGTGCAGTACATGAGGCAAACCGGAGGCCGGATCATCAACGTGACCTCACGCGGCGCGTACCGCGGCGAGCCGCGGCACCCGGCCTACGGGGCGAGCAAGGCCGCCCTGAACTCGTTCGGCCAGTCGATGGCGCGGGCCCTAGCCCCGCTCGGCATCGCGGTCGCCAGCGTGGCGCCGGGCTACGTCGCCACCGACATGGCCAGCGACGACCTGGACTCGCCGCGCGGTGCCGAAATCCGGGCGCAGAGCCCGTTCAACCGGATCGCGACACCGGAGGAGATCGCGGCCGCCGTGGTCTACCTGGCCTCCCCGGAGGCCGAGTGGGCCAGCGGGGCCGTCCTCGACCTCAACGGGGCGTCCTACCTGCGCTAGCGCGTGAACCGCTCGAGCAGGTGGCTGAAGGCCCAGGCGGGCTGCTTGATGCCGGAGCAGGTATCGCTGTCGATGGTCCCCGGGCAGCCGCCGTTGTCCCGCTGGATCGCCCAGATGGACAGCAGGCCCAGGCCGTGGGCCCGGGCGAAGCCCAGGATCCGCCGGGTGTCGCTCAGGTAGGTGATCTCGGTCTTGCCCGGGTAGTCGTCGATGCCGGGCAGGATCGTGATCCCCTCCATCGCCCACAGGTGCCGCTGTGAGCTCCACGGGTACAGGGCGGCGAGCTGCCGGTGCACGTTGCGCGCGGCGGTGATCGCCTCGGCGCCCATGTTCAGCGGCTTCGGCTCCTTGGCCAGGTAGTAGTCGAAGGTCATGATGTTCACGGTGTCGACCCGCGCGCCGTTCGCGACCGCGTTCTGCAGCACATGCAGCGCGTCCGCCTCCAGGCCCGTCGGCTCGACCGGCAGCGTGTACTCGACCCGCAGCGGCCAGCCGTGATGCCTGGCCCACGCCTCGACCAGCGCGATCGCCTTGTTCCGCCGGTCGATGGCCGCGGTCCTGCCCAGCGAGTCGACCTCCACGTCCATGTCCAGCCTGGTCACGTGGTACGAGGTGATCACCCGCTCGTAATCGGCCGCGATCTTGCCGACGCTGGTGCATGAGTCGGCGATCTCGGTACCGGTCGAGTCGGCGCTGAAACCGCCGAACGTGGGCATCACGTCTCCGCCCAGCCGCCTGAGCGCGGCGATCTGAGCGCGGTAGCGCGGCCCGGGGACCGGCTCGCTCTTGGTGCCGTTCCAGGTCAGAGCGCAGGACCCCTTCTTAGCCGTCTGGAGGAAGGCGAGGCTGAAGAACCGCGCGCCGGACTTGACGGCGACCGCCGGGATCCTGTCGCTGGTCCAGGTCTCGAAGTACGGCGCGTAGACCTGCCGCGGCCAGACCTTCCCCCGGCCCGCGGCCCCGGCCTGAGCCGTCGTCCTGGTCTGAGCCGTCATCCTGACCTGAGCCGTAGTCCTGGCCTGGGCTGTCGGCTGGGCGAGGACCGAGGCCGCGAGGAGTGCCACCGCGGTCAGCGCCAGCACGAAACGCCGGGTCATGAATGCCTCCTCACCGAGCCCACGCGACTCGCGGAGCTCACCGACCACACGAGCGGGACTGTTAAGAAACTTTCTTTACGAAAACACCTCCACGCCGCCCCGTCAAGGCTGGTTTTATCCACGCCCGCCGTGTCCCGCCATGCCCGCGCGTCCCGCCATGCCCGCGCGTCCCGCCATGCCCGCGCGTCCCTCCGCCCCGCAGTGTCCCGTAGCGCTCGCGGCT
>Ga0207689_10002368_pt1 | contig 17602 bp, 9 predicted proteins | sample KBSMisM52_FD_184312 | JGI IMG/M metagenome (GOLD analysis project Ga0207689, IMG submission 184312) | Miscanthus rhizosphere microbial communities from Kellogg Biological Station, Michigan, USA - KBS Miscanthus M5-2 (SPAdes) (version 2) | ecosystem: Host-associated > Plants > Roots > Rhizosphere... | reverse complement strand
AATTGACGCCGTCGCAACCGATGCTGATTTTTCGATCGAAAACTCCCCAACCTTTACCGGTCGTTTAATGAGGGGACAAGGTGATACTCTCTGCAGCGCTACAGCCTCTTATGATCTTGTAAACAAAAAAATAACCATTACATATGATGGTGCAAGTTGCACCGGTGATCGCACACGCACAGGCACTGTTGTGCTTTCAATGGCACCAAACGCACAATGGAAAAACGCCGGAGCTTTCTTTACAATTCAGTTCCAGAATTTAAAGATCACACGTCTAAGCGACAACAAAAGTATTACAATTAATGGCACACAGACTTATACAAATGTGAGCGGCCATCTTCTGATGGATTTGATCAACCCACAAAGTGGTATTCATAGCATAACCCATGCAATTACCAGCGATGATATGACGATAACTTTCGATGATGGGACACAACGGTCATGGCATATAGCTAAACAACGTGTGTATGCGGCAAGTATCGTTAACAATGCCATCAGCGGTTCAGTTACTATATCAGGAACTCATACTGAAGGCAGTGTTACCAACATTGCAGAATGGGGTACAAACCGACTTGGTCGTGCGTTTACCAGCGCCACTCTTCAACCTGTTGTGATCAGGTCTGACTGTAATTTCAGGGTGGTAAGTGGTGAAATAAAGCACAGCTTGCCAAATGTCTCAGCCGATGCAACATTTGGTCTTGACGCAAGCGGTAATCCTACGACATGCCCCGGTACGGGTCACTATTATTTCAAAATTGTATTTACAGGCAGTGGTGGAAACAGCATTACGCTGATCATGCCCTACTAATATTCTAAAAATAATATGCAGGAGCCGCCTCATTAAACCGGGCGGCTTTTTTCATGCTCATTTCCTGCTTCATTTAAGCATTTTGTTCTGTTGCCTTGTATATGTCTCAGGGACTGACATTTAACAGGTATTTATTTCGGCCCAGTTTTGGTTAAATCAACTGCGACCGGTTTTTACTAAACACATTTTATGAGCAGGTTGATCATTGTATCCAATCGTCTGCCTTTTTCCATTGATCACGATGGTGATGAAATTAAATTACGACAAAGCTCCGGGGGAATGGTATCGGCAATAAAAAGCTATTTTGAAAGTGATCATTCCCTGGAGGAAATAAACGAAAAACTATGGGTTGGTGTGGCTGATTTTCCACAGGACGATTGGGATAGATTTGGCAAGGATCGATCGGATATAGATTTTGATATTAAACCGATATTTGTCGATAAACAGGTTTACGACGGCTACTATAACGGGTTTTCTAATTCGGTACTTTGGCCATTGTTCCATTACTTTCCGACGTTGGTTCAGTTTACAGCCAGTTTTTATGACGATTACGTACAGATCAATAAACGATTTTGCAAAGAATTACTATCCATTCTCAGGCCCGACGATATCATTTGGGTACATGATTACCAATTGATGCTTTTACCTCAAATGATCAGGCATCAAAAACCGAATGCTATAATTGGATTCTTTTTACATATCCCTTTTCCATCGTATGAAATATACAGGTTGCTACCCAAAGAATGGAAGAAATCTTTACTGCAAGGGCTTATGGGTGCTGACCTTATCGGATTTCATACAAATGACTATGTCCAGCATTTTATTCAATCGGCAAGAATGATACTGGGCGCAGATACTTATTTCCATACCCTTCAGTACCAGGGTCGGTTTATTCAGGCCGATTTGTTTCCTATAGGCATTGATTATAAAAAATTCAATTCATCCGTTAATGACCCTGAAGTGATCGGCTATAGAAATGAAATTCAAAGGAATTTTGAGAACAAGAAAATCATATTTTCCGTGGATCGGCTTGATTATACAAAAGGGATTATGGATAGGTTAAATGCGTTTGAATTTTTTCTTGAACAAAATATAAAATGGAAGGAGAACGTTGTTTTTATATTAAATGTGGTTCCGTCAAGAGACGAGATACAGGCTTACAATGACAGGAAAAGGCAATTGGAAGAAAAAATAGGGACCTTAAACGGAAAGTTTTCAACCATTAGCTGGCAGCCGATCATTTACAGGTACCAGCATCTGCTATTCCATGAGTTATTGGCCCTTTACCAGGAGGCCGACGTGGCCTTAATAACCCCCCTGCGTGACGGAATGAACCTTGTGGCGAAAGAATTTGTGGCAAGTTCGGTTTCCCGCACAGGAGTCTTAATTTTAAGTGAACTTGCGGGGGCGGCCAGTGAATTAAATGAGGCACTATTAGTAAATCCAACCGATGTGCAGGATGTAGCTAATAGCATTGAAAAAGCATTGAACATGCCTTTGCAGGAGCAGCGTAACCGCATGGTGCTGATGCAGCGCAGGCTGCAGGAGTACGACGTAATAAAATGGGTAAATGATTTTTTAGAGCAATTAAAAGAAACAAAAAAAGAGCAACAAAAGATTACAGTGAAAATTTTAGACGAAAAAACAGTCGGCGCAATATGTCGCCACTACGCAGGTTCAAAAAAAAGATTTTTCCTTATCGATTATGATGGCACTCTTGTGCCGATAACAAGATTACCCTCCGAAGCGATACCCGACGAAAAAGTAAAGGAATTTTTGTCTTCTATGTCATCTGATCCGGATAACCATGTAGCGATTGTCAGTGGAAGGGACGCGGGAACGATGGAAAAATGGTTTGGATATTTGCCTATTACACTGGTAGCTGAGCATGGGGCCAGCATAAAAATGAGAAATGAGTCCTGGCAACAACTTGTTACCGTTTCCGAACATTGGAAAGACCAGGTTCGTCGTATCATGCAGCTGTTTGTAACAAGGTGTGCAGGTTCATTCATTGAAGAAAAAACAAATACTCTTGCCTGGCATTACCGTAATACCGAAGTTGATCTCGGATTTGCGCGATCGAGAGAATTAATCAACAATTTATCGCAGTTAACTCAAAATACCCCACTGCAGGTCATCGACGGCAACAAAGTAGTCGAAATAAGAATGGCCGGCTTTGACAAAGGAACGATTACATTAAAAATATTGAATGAGGCTCACCCGGACTTCGTTCTGTGTATTGGCGATGATACGACGGATGAAGATATGTTCAAAGTGTTGGAAGATTCGGCCTATATAGTCAATACTTATACTATTAAAGTTGGCACCCGCGGAACTGCTGCAAAATACACATTACCCACGCAACAACAAGTATTGCCATTGTTGAAAAAGTTGCAAACTTGCGTAAATTCAAAGAAAAATGTTAATGCCTGAGCACAGAGTCTGAACGGTATTGACCCACCTTTGAACGTCAATTCAAAAAATTTGCTTTTCAAGTATTCTTTTTATTGGATAATTTAAGATTACAAATATGGCAGATCCACAGGCCTTCGACAACAAGCTTCATTGGTATAAAGACGCAGTTATTTACGAATTACATATCAAAGCTTTCTATGACAGCAATGAAGATGGTATCGGGGATTTTAACGGCCTTATGGAGAAATTGGATTACCTGGAAGACCTCGGCGTCACCTCGATCTGGCTATTGCCATTTTATCCCTCGCCTCTTAAAGATGACGGATATGATATCGCCGATTATTACAGTATCAATTCCGCCTATGGGAATATCGATGAGTTAAAAAAACTTTTAGAAGAAGCGCATCGCCGTAATTTGAAGGTGATCACTGAACTCGTCGTCAATCATACTTCCGATCAGCATCAATGGTTTCAAAGGGCAAGAACTTCACCAAAAAACTCGGCGGAAAGGAATTATTATGTTTGGAGCGATGATCCTTATAAATATAAAGATGTAAGAATTATTTTCCAGGATTTCGAAAACAGCAACTGGACATGGGATGAAGTGGCGCAGCAATACTATTGGCATCGCTTTTTTCACCATCAACCCGATCTTAATTACGACAACCCAAAAGTCCAGGACGAAATTTTTAAAATAATTGATTTTTGGTGCAATATGGGAGTTGATGGTTTTCGGTTGGATGCTGTTCCGTATTTGTTCGAAAGAGAAGGAACAAATGGCGAGAACCTTCCTGAAACGCATAATTTCCTGAAAAAATTACGGGCGCATCTCGATGCGAAATACCCCGGGACGCTAATGCTGGCTGAAGCAAACATGTGGCCCGAAGATTCGGCCTCTTATTTTGGAGATGGAGATGAATGTCACATGAATTATCATTTTCCTTTGATGCCAAGGATGTTCATGGCCGTGCAAATGGAGGATCGCTATCCCATTACCGACATTTTTGAACAAACGCCGCCAATTCCTCACGCTTGTCAATGGGCCATGTTCCTGAGAAATCATGATGAGCTAACCCTTGAAATGGTGACGGATGAAGAGAGGGACTACATGTACAAGGTTTATGCAAAAGATGCAAAGGCAAGAATAAATTTGGGAATACGTCACCGGTTAGCACCACTGATGGAGAATGACAGGCGAAAAATAGAACTAATGAATTCGCTGTTATTTTCTATGCCGGGTACCCCAGTCATTTATTATGGAGACGAAATAGGAATGGGGGATAATTTTCACCTCGGCGACCGCGATGGTGTTCGTACACCCATGCAATGGTCTCCTGACCGCAATGCAGGTTTTTCAAGAACAAATCCTCAACAACTTTATTTACCCGTTATTCTTGATCCGCAATACCATTATGAGGCTGTGAATGTTGAGACCCAGATGCGCAACACCTCATCATTGTTTTGGTTCATGAAACACTTGATAGGAACGCGAAAGAAATACAAGGCGTTTGGCCGGGGGGATATGAAATTTATCAACGTTGATAATCCAAAAGTGCTTGCCTTTACAAGACACTATGAAGGGGAGACCCTTTTGATTATCGTAAACCTTTCTAAATTTTCGCAACCTGCAGAAGTTGATCTTACAGAATACCAGGGATGCGTGCCGGTGGAAATTTTTAGCAAAAATAGTTTTCCAGCGATCCGGAGCGGCGCCTATTTTTTTACGCTTGGCGCGCACAGCTTTCAGTGGTATAGTCTGGAAAGATCCTGGCAGGAATCAGTTAAAAAAGAAGATCTGCCAGAATTGTCGTTGCAAAGTTGGGAAGAGCTCACGGAGAATGAGGAAATAAAAGCAAGTATTGAAACGAAGATCCTTCCGGCTTATCTCAATAAAACTAATTGGTTCTCTGGAAAGCAGCGAGCCATTTACAATTGTACTATTGCTGAATGTGTCCAGCTTCCACTTGGGGATGGCCAGGTTTCATTATTACTGCTGGAAGTAAATTATAAAAGCGGCCTGCCGGAAACATACATACTGCCGGTAGCGTTTGGGAGAAAGCGATTTGCCAATAGCCTAATGCAAGAATACCCGCAAGCAGTTCTTTGCGAAGTAAAATGGAATGGACAAAATGGTGTTTTATGTGATGCTTTTTACACTCCCTTCATGCAGGAATGGTTAATTGAAAATATGGCAAAAAGCACTAACCTTTCATTTGAGACGTCGGCGCTAGGCTTTACGGGCACTGAAGAAATCAAAAAGTATGTTCAAAAACACCAGGCGATCCGATCCCGAATCTACGTGAGCAAATTCCAGGATAATACGGCGATCACTTATGATAACCACTTTTTTTTAAAAGCCTATCGGAAAGTTGATATAGGGACCAATCCCGATCACGAGGTATCGCAATATTTATCCCAACAAGCCCAATTCAAATTTGTACCCCGTTATCTTGGGTCGATTGACTGGAAATTCAGGAAGGGAAATTTTGTTGTTGCAATGGTTCAGGAAATGGTAGAAAACCACGGCGACGGTTATAGCTACATGATGGAAAGGGTAAATAACTACATCGAACGAATATTGGCGGCGAAGAAAGGCTTCCTTGAAAAAATAGAACACAAAGGAAGTCTAACAGAGCCATCAGGTTTCGAAGGCCTTTCAACCGGCTTACAGGATTTATTGGGTGCAAGAGCTGCTGACCAATGCGTTTTACTGGGGAGACGTGTGGGAGAATTACATTTGGCGCTAAGTCAATCAAAAACGTCGAAAGATTTTTCTGCCGAAAATTTTTCACTTCACTATCAGCGATCCTTATTTTCTTCGATGTTGGCGCTTGTCAGGGAAACCTACAATACTATGCAGAAGAACAGAAAGTCTGTTCAGGATAAAGGAGCACTGGACAGCCTACTGGTCCGCAAAGCAGAAATAGTATCCCTTTTCAAAAAAATATATTCAAAGAAGTTTGATGTGGTAAAGACCCGTACCCATGGTACCCTTGGTCTCAGCCAGGTATTATTGACGGGTAAAGATGTAGCCATACATGATTTTGGCGGCATTCCTTCACGCAGCTATAGTGAAACAAGATTAAAACGCTCGCCCCTGATTGATGTGGCCTCCATGATACGATCTTATTACTACGCCGCTTATGAGGGATTTCTCACCACAGCACATGTGAAACAAGAAGAGATCGTTCACTTACTTCCTTATGCCGATATATGGGTACATTACATGAGTGGTTTCTTCCTTAGGTCATATTTTGAAACGGTTAAAGACACCGATCTTATCCCGAAATCAAAAGATGATCTCAAGATCATGATGCAATATTTCGCCATGGAAAAAGCGCTTTATGCACTGGAATACGAGGTGCTTAACCGCCATCATCGATTGATAATACCCCTGTCAATGATCAGGGATGTTTTGAATTGACACACTCGTAATTTGTTTCAAATTGTTTTAATAGTTTCGCTCCCATTTGAAGCATGACAACACTCATCACTAATATAAAACAACTGCTGGGAACAAGGCCAACAAGCAGATCCCTTCGCGGAAAAGAATTAGCTGAGTTGCCCGCTATCAACAATGCGTACATCGTTATTGAAGAGGGAAAAATTGCAGAATATGGATCAACAAGTTCAATCGAAAATCCAACATCTAAAATCAAAAATAAAATTGACGCATCAGGGCAATTGGTACTGCCATGCTGGTGTGACTCGCACACACACCTCGTATATGCTACCAGTAGAGAAGAAGAATTTGTCGACAAGATAAAGGGAATGAGCTACGCTGAAATTGCCGCAAAGGGTGGGGGCATCCTGAATTCGGCAAAAAAATTAAATGATGCTTCCGAGGATCAGCTGTTTAATATTGCCTGGCAACGCCTGGAAGAAGTCGGCAAAATGGGAACAGGGGCTATCGAAATAAAAAGTGGGTATGGACTATCGGTGGAGGGTGAATTGAAAATGCTTCGGGTAATAAAACGTTTAAAAGAGAGGTCAACTCTTTCTATTAAGTCAACATTTCTTGGTGCACACGCTTACCCACCTCAATACAAAGAAAATCACAAAGAATATATTGACTGTATTGTCAATGAGATGTTGCCCGTGATCACCCAAGAGCGACTTGCTGACTATATTGATGTATTTTGCGAATCAGGTTTTTTTTCTCCGGAAGAAATGGAAACGATCTGCAACGCAGGAATCAAGTATGGATTGAAACCAAAGCTTCACGTGAACCAACTTAACTCGATCGGTGGAATACAGACAGGAATAAAACTAAATGCCCTTTCACTCGATCACCTTGAAACCTTAAATGAGAATGAGATCTCAGAATTGGGCAAGGCAACAACTATCGCTACATTACTTCCCACCGCTGCATTTTTTCTCCGGATGTCATTTCCGCCTGCAAGAAAATTGATCGATGCGGGTTGTGCTGTCGCTCTTGCATCAGATTACAACCCCGGTTCATCGCCGTCGGGAAATATAAACCTGGTAGTTTCAATGGCATGTATTCAGATGAAGATGTTGCCGGAAGAGGCCATCAATGCCGCAACTATAAATGGGGCCTGCGCTATGGAACTGGAAAATGAAGTGGGGAGTGTCTCTGTGGGAAAAAAAGCAAACTTGATCTTCACTAAGCCCATTCCATCATTAGCATATCTTCCATACTCTTTTGGTGCGAATTTGATTGACAGAGTAATGATCAATGGAGAATTTATTTAACGAATGGCTACCCCCATTTCGATTTGATAAAATATAGTGCAGTGCCATCAGGGTCAGCAAAATGTAAAAATTGTCCGCCTTCTTCACTTCTTTCTGTCACTGCAATCGATAATTTTTCCAGTGAAGATCTTGTTTCATCAATATTATCACTGGTAAAACCTATGGACACATTCCAGGAATTTCCTTTTAAATTTTCGCCATTAGTTGGATGAAGACCGATCGAATTCCGGGAGCAGTAAGCTGAGCGTAATAATTACCCCAACGATTTTTTACGGATAAGCCGATTGACTGGTAAAAAGAAACTGCGACATCCATGTCCTTTACATGATAGTGACGTTCGCTTGTTTGATCGTCATGGCAATTTGGTTGTCTATAAAGCTACACAGTTTTTGATTTAAATCTTGAACTTTGCGTTTTCTGTACACAGGGTTGGGGTGTGAACTATTGTTTACAAAATCTTTAGTCTTAGAAAAATGAAGCTACAAACCGGCTTTCTCCTTGTTGCGCTTTTGTGTATCATCGGTGCTCATGGACAGGTAGCTTTTCCTGTCAAGGTTAGTGATGATAAACGATATCTCGTTGACCAAAAAGATCAGCCCTTTCCGATCCTTGGCCGCACTGCCTGGTTCATTATATCACAACCAGATAGCGGCTATAAAAAATTTATTGACAATTCGATTGAGCATGGTCATAATGCGATAGAAATGGCTGTGATTACACATTGGCCAATGGGCAATCACGCGCCTTTCAATGGAAATGGTGATATTCCATTTCTGAAAAGATTGAATGGTAGGGATTGGAACGGGAAACTTACATACAGTTCGATAATAGATGAAGCCCCAAACCTGCTTACTCCGAATGAAAAATATTGGAAGTTCGTGGATGTTTTTCTTTCTTATTGCGAATCAAAGGGGATACTTGTCTTTATGTTCCCTGCTTATGTTGGCTACAACGGAGAAGAGCAGGGTTGGATGAAAGAACTCGTTGCAAACGGACTGGAAAGAACAAAAGCTTATGGCGTATGGATTGCCAATCGTTACAAAAACAGGAAGAACATTGTATGGATGTTATTGGGTGACATGGGAAAGTTCAATGAACAACAAAGAAATGCTGAAGCCTCCCTCATCAAGGGTTTAGAAAGTGTACACGGTCAACAATCTATTCAATATACGGCCGAATCCTATAGCGGGCAAAATGCAGCCGACAATGTTGACTTCGGAAAGGAAATGACATTGAATGCGAGCTATACTTGGGAGTTAAGAGTTCCGGTGCCTTACATAGCCCGCGAAGCTTATGCACATAACCCTGTAATGCCTTCATTTCTGTTAGAAGAGCCTTATGATGAAGAAGGCCCTGACGGAAATAACTACAATCCCAATGCTACCCAACCTGTTCGCCGGTTTCAATGGTGGGGATGGTTAAGTACGATTGGTGGTTACATTTCAGGCAATGGTTACGTATGGCAATTTGTTGACCCCGTTTGGGAACAACATCTCAATACACAAGCAGCACTTGATATGAGCAGGCTAAATCATTTTATCCGATCGATTGACTGGTGGCAGTTGGTCCCGTCCGGGTTAAACGGAATGGAAACGTTGATAACAGATGCAAAGAATATTGACACAAGTGCGGCATATGTTTCTGCTGCCGCAGCGAAAGATGGATCGCTTCTCGTAGCTTACATTCCTCCTGCACACCAGGGAAGCATTACGGTTACCATGAAACAACTGGCCGATAAAATGTACGGCTACTGGTTTGATCCGACAATAGGAGTATATACTTCTATTATTGATTCGCCCTTCACTAATAAGACTGTTCATTCATTTACTCCTCCGGGAAAAAATAGTAGGGGTGAAGATGATTGGGTGTTGGTATTATCGGCTACCGAAAGGAAATGAGAATTGTATTTCAAGATGCGCAAGATTTCATTACTTTCTTTTTATTAAAAAATAAAGGTCCATCGGGCCTTTACCTTTTATTTCTATCTGGCCGCGAGGCACACAGTCATACTCATCTTTAATATAGCTGTAAAACTCTTCCGATACCTGGATCTTTCCCGCTTCGCCGGATGATTCCATACGACTGGCTGTATTGACGGCGTCTCCCCAAACATCATAGGAAAATTTTTTTGAACCGATTACGCCCGCGGTAACCGAACCGACATGTATGCCAATTCTCAGGTTACATTTTGTATATCCATCAAGACTAAAATTTTGTATGTCGCAGGCCATCGATAAGGCGAGGTCTGCCATGCTTTTAATCTTCCCGTAATCCACGCCATTCAAACCGGATGCGACCATGTAGGCATCCCCGATCGTTTTTATTTTTTCCAAATCATACTTCTCAACAAGTTGGTCAAAATGCGTAAAAATCTTGTTTAAATTTTCCACCAGTATTTTAGGCGTGACCACTTGTGAAATGTTTGTAAACTCAACGATATCTGCAAATAAAATAACTGCTTTATCATGTTCGTCCGCAATTATTTTTTCACCAGCCTTTAAGCGTTCAGCGATCCTTGCTGGCAGAATGTTCAATAATAATCTCTCTGACTTCTCTTGTTCGATGGCAAGCTGTACCTGCTCATATTTCAGTTTGTCCTTTACGCGGTCATTCTGATTCACAAAATACCTTAATAAATAGAACATCAGTAGGGTGACAGCCGAAATGTTTAATGCAAAAAAGAAAAAAACTAATTGATCGGGCAGAGAGGGTTTAGTGACGATTGACCTTTCTTCGAGAAAAAAGATCAGGACCACGCAAATGATGAAAAGAAATAGCCAGTAACCTGCTGCTTTTGTATTTTGAAATGCAAGGGCACCCAATGGACAAAATGTTGCCCAGATTATGACGGCACTCGATGAAACAAAATCGCCCAGGGCTAAATGAAGTAAACAGGGAAGCAACAAGATCAATGCCAGCTGAATAGCTCGAAAAATATTGTAATTTTTATGCCACCGATAAATCAAAAGAGATAAAAATGATGTCACGCCATAGATCCCGGGAATCATTGCAGCAGTTTTGGCCCCGAAATAATAATAGATACATGCCCATAACAGGCCCGCAATTGCAAATAAAGGGACCATTAGCAGGAAGGTCTTTTCCCTGATAAGTTCGTCCTGGTCTGTAGATACTCGCACGAAATAAAACTACGCCATAATTTACCATCAGTAAATAACATTCTTATGCATAAGGAATATCTTAGCCTATCAAAAGGAAGTTTATGCAGATTATCGAATGCGTTCCCAATTTTAGCGAAGGCAATGATTTGAATATCATAAGACAGATCACTGAACAGATCGAAACTGTTGAAGGTGTGCGCTTGTTGAACGTAGATCCGGGCAAAGCGACAAATCGTACCGTTGTAACTTTTGTCGGAACTCCTCAGGCAGTAATTGAAGCTGGATTTCGTGCTATAAAGAAGGCGGGTGAACTGATCGATATGAGTAAGCACAAAGGAGAACATCCCCGCATGGGAGCCACTGACGTTTGTCCATTGATCCCTGTCTCAGGGATATCAATGGAAGAAACAGCAGCATGGGCGCAGAAACTAGCAAAACGGGTTGGCGAAGAATTATCGTTACCTGTGTACTTGTATGAATCCGCTCAACCGAATAAGGACCGGAGCAATTTATCGATGATAAGAGCCGGAGAATACGAGGGATTTTTCAAGAAGATAAAATTACCTGAATGGAAGCCTGACTTTGGCCCTGCAGAATTTGATTCAAAACGCGGAGCTACCGTAATTGGAGCAAGAGATTTTTTAGTGGCATACAACGTAAACCTCAATACAACATCGGTGCGCAGAGCGAATGCAGTTGCATTTGACATCAGGGAAGCGGGAAGAAAAGTAAAAAACGAAAAGGGAGAAGAAATTGTTAAGCCGGGAAGCTTACAATGCGTGAAAGCGATAGGGTGGTTCATCGAAGAGTACGGGATCGCGCAGATATCAATTAATCTCACCAATATTAATGTGACTCCTGTGCATATTGCCTTTAATGAGGCATGCCAAAAAGCTGAAGACAGGGGCATGCGTGTTACAGGAAGTGAGTTGGTTGGATTGATCCCCTTGAAAGCGATGCTTGATGCCGGCAAATATTTTTTGAAAAAACAAAAACGTTCAGTGGGCGTTTCGGAAAAAGAATTGATAAGGATAGCTGTCGTATCAATGGGGCTTGACCAACTCGGGCCATTCAAACCCGAAGAAAAAATCATTGAATACATGCTTATGAATAAATCCGACAATAAATTGGTCAGCATGAATCTTTCAGATTTTGCTGACGAAACTGCAAGCGAATCACCGGCACCCGGTGGCGGCTCGATCGCCGCGTATGTTGGTGCATTGGGAATTTCGCTGGGCACGATGGTGGCCAATCTTTCCTCCCACAAAAAAGGATGGGATGAGCGCTGGGAGGAGTTCAGTAAGTGGGCCGAGAAAGGCCAGCATTATAAAAGTGAATTGGTAAGGCTGGTGGATGCCGATACAAACGCGTTTAACAAGATTATGGAAGCGTTTGGTTTGCCGAAGTCGACGGATGAAGAGAAAGCAACGCGCAAAAAGGCAATACAAGAGGCTACAAAAGCAGCCATCCAGGTCCCTTTTGCCGTGATGCAAAACGCATATGACAGCATGGAAGTGATAAAGGCAATGGCGGCGACCGGAAATCCGAATTCTATTTCTGACGCAGGGGTGGGAGCACTCTGCGCAAGGTCAGCAGTGATGGGAGCTTTTATGAATGTGCGCATCAATGGCGCTGGGTATGACGATAAGAATTTTGTAAAAGACATCATTGCCAAAGGAAAAGATATAGAGAATAAGACTATAGAAAGGGAAGGAGAGATCTTAAAGATCGTAAATCAAAAAATTGGGCTGTAATCAGTGGTTAGTGGTGTGGAAGGCACATTATAGAAATGATACCTTCAAGAAGGCCTAAGATGCTTGATGCATAGCGAAAAGGACCTTGAAGAGTGCGACGCAAGAAAAGCTCAACAGACTACTTAAGCCGGAAACATAAGAACTTAAAAATTTCCCCCCAAAAAAACTACTTAAAGTGGAAAAAACTTGTGGTTTTTTTAAGAAATGTTTGGTAATTTACAAGTGGCCAAAGAATAGCTTTGGAAGCCACCAACCGACCCCGGGGAAATTAAAACGATTACTTCACTTTTAAAACTAAATCCCATGGTTCAGGCAGACATCTCACAGCTTTCCAGAGAGTGCAACACCTGGAGAGACGCATTGCGTGCATTCCGTGATGAATTCACACAAGACAAAAGCAAACTTCAGCAATTGGCGAGTCGCCCACTCTCGAAAGAAGACCTAACAGAAGTAGAACATTACCACAACCAGTTTCACATCCAACTCATCAACATTCACGATCTTAAGCAGGCTATCAAAAACCATGACAGGAAAGTAAGTTACGAAACAGTAACACATGGCGGCCAACTAAATGATGAAACAGTCAACGATCATGAAAATTTGTATGACCAGTATCAAAGTCTTGAGCATCGCCTACTGGATCTCAGGGAAGAATTCGGTGGTTTTTTAGAACGAGCGCAGTAGTAAGTTCCAAAACATTAATGAAGTGATTTGCTCATGAATCGACGCGATTCATAACTCTATTTCGTGTTCCTCTGAAAATCTATTCCGACCAACGTGTCGGAGAGCGAAAAAAATTCTTCACGTAAAAATTTTCTTGCCATGGCTGAATTCGATACCTCACACGTAAAAAATATTGTCTTGCTGGGCCACGCCGGCTCCGGTAAGACCACGTTAGCGGAATGCATGCTTTTTGAAGCCGGCATAATTAATCGCCGCGGCAGCATAGCCGAAAGAAATACAACAGGGGATTACCACGAACTGGAGCAAGATCGTGGTAATTCTATTTTTAGCAAGCTCCTTCACGCAAAATGGCGCGGATACAAGATAAATATTCTCGACACGCCCGGGTATGATGATTTCGTTGGCGAAGTGATATCTGCGCTTCGAGTGGCCGACACAGGAGTGATGCTGCTGAACGCAGCAATGGGTGTGGAAGTGGGAACCGATATCATTTGGGAATACACGGAAAAATTCAAAACCCCAATGATATTCGCTGTGAATAAGATTGATGATGACCAGTCGGATTTTGATAAAACAGTAGCTGAAGCAAAATCACATTTCGGAAGCAAAGTGGTCGTGGTGCAATATCCAAGGCAACAGGGGGTAGGATTTCATGAGATCATTGATGTACTCAGAATGACCATGTATAAATTCAAGGATAGCGGTGGCAAACCTGAGAAATTGCCGATACCCGATGATGAAAGATCTAAGGCCGATGAATTGCATAAGGAATTGGTGGAAGCCGTGGCCAGTAATGATGAAAGCCTGATGGAAAAATATTTTGACAAGGGTGAGCTGGATGAAGATGAAATGAAGGACGGAATGAAAAAGGCTATGATCAATCATGACCTGTTCCCTTTATTTTGTTTATCGGCTGAAAGAAACATGGGAAGCGGACGATTAATGGGCTTTATTGACAATGTTTGCCCAAGCGCCAATGAAATGCCCCCTCAAAAAACAAAGAAAGGTGACGAACTTCCCTGTGAAGCCAGTGGACCTGCCTGCATTTTTATTTACAAGACGGTAAATGAATCCCACGTGGGAGAATTATCGTTCTTTAAAGTTTATTCCGGGACAATCAGAAGCGGAATGGAACTGGAAAACGAAAGCACCGGAGTTACAGAAAAGATCAACCAGATGTTCATGGTGGAAGGCAATAAACGAAACCCAACCAACGAATTAGTAGCAGGAGACATCGGGGCGACACTTAAATTAAAAAACACGCACGTTAACAATACGCTTCACTCACGAGGAAAAAGTTATGAATTACCTTCCATTGATTTTCCTCCTCCCAACATGACCGTTGCGATCGAAACTACCAAAAAGGGTGAAGAGGAAAAACTTTCACAAGCTCTTCATCAATTGCGCGAAGAAGACCCGACTTTACTGGTTGAAGTTTCTCCCGAATTGAAACAAACCCTAATCCATTGCCAGGGAGATATGCATCTGGCAGTGGCGAAATGGAAAATCGAGCATGTTCATAAACTGGAAATTAAATTTTCGAAGCCGCGTATTCCTTACAGGGAAACGATCCGCAAATCTGCCGATGCAAACTATCGTCACAAAAAGCAAAGTGGCGGAGCCGGGCAGTTTGGTGAAGTATATATGCGAATAGAGCCGTGGCATGAAGGAATGCCTGAACCGAAAGATCTTACTGTTCGCGGCAGAGATACATATGATCTCGACTGGGGCGGTAAACTTGTGTTCTACAACTGCATTGTAGGCGGTGCAATTGATGCGAGATTTCTTCCATCCGTACTGAAAGGAGTGATGGAAAAAATGCATAACGGGCCGCTGACGGGTTCGTATGCACGTGATATTCGGGTGAGCGTCTATGATGGCAAGATGCACCCCGTCGACAGCAATGATATCTCCTTTAAGATAGCCGGGCTGCAGGCATTTCGCCAGGCATTCCAGCAGGCCGATCCGCAGATATTGGAGCCTATTTACAATGTAGAGGTTCTTTGTCCTGATGATCTCACTGGATCTGTAATGGGAGATCTGCAAAGCCGCCGCGCAATAGTGGAGGGGATCGACAGCGAAGGGAATTTTCAAAAAGTGATCGCCAAAGTGCCCCTCGCTGAAATGGATGGATATTCTTCATCGCTACGCTCAATCACGCAGGGCCGCGCAAAATTCAAAAGCCGTTTCCATGAATATGCAGCGGTGCCCTTTGAACTACAACGCAAGCTGATCGATGAATACAATAAGACCGCGAAAGAAGAATACGCTTAAGGATTTGAGATTTTAGATTATGAATTTATTCAGGCTACTCCGAAAGGGTAGCTTTTTATTAGAAAGGAGTCCGCAGTAAGCAAAAGTTAGTAACTTAGGTAGGGCTTCCTAGCAGACCTTGAGCGCCATGAATCACGTGCTTCGACGATCAGGAATGTTGGTCTTAACTGGATTTTTCATCTTTACCCAAACTTCTTTTGCCCAGTCGCTTTCAATCAGGTTTCAACATTTGACCGTTGTGCAGGGCCTTTCGAATAACCTGGTGCATGCGATTACGCAAGATGGACATGGTTTCATATGGATAGGCACCGAAGACGGATTAAATCGGTTTGATGGGATTAATACCGAAGTCTTCCGAAATAAACCCGGCGATATAAATTCTTTGCCCTCCAATGAAATTTTATGCTTATTCACCGATTCACGCGGAAAAGTTTGGATCGGAACTTCAAACGGATTCGCCTGTTATGACGAGTTTGCCGACTCATTCCATTCTTTCTTTCGAAATCGGAGTGACAAAAATGCGAATGTGGTTAGCAGTATCAATGAGGATGCGCATGGCACTCTTTGGATTGGCACCCGTGTCGGGTTATGTTCGTTAGATTTAAAGAATAATCACTTCCACAGATTTATTCAAGGCGACCGTTCAAATGCGATCTCAAGTAATCGGGTCAGGGACATCAAATTTGCTCGCAATGGATTAATGTGGATTACCACGAATAATGGATTAGACTGTGTTGATCCGTTTAACCTGCGGTCAACTTCTTTTCTCCATGATAAAGAACGTTGGACTCGGTCTGGCGAAGGTCCAGTTAAAATGACCATTGACAGGGAGGGAAATATTTGGACATTTTCTGAAATCACAAACCGTCTTCACTACTTCAATATCAAAGAAAGTCATTGTACGCATTTTGCCAGTTACGAAGAAGCACATTCAAACCTTCCGATGAGTTACCTGACTTCTCTTCTCATTGACAGGAATGAAAGACTTTGGATCGGGAATAACAGTCAGGGTTTATGCCTTTTTGTGCCGAGCAAAGGGGCATTTCATGATTACAAAGCGGATCCGCTCGACCCCATGACAATGTCGTCAAACACGGTCAATGCGATTTACCAGGACCGTTCGGGTATGATTTGGCTGGGCACCAATTCCGGCGCCGAACGATTTAATCCCGATGAATCAAAATTCATCCCTAATAAACTTCCCTCTAACCCAGAGCGCAGTTTACCTGCTTCGGCGACGGCAGTTACCGAAGATTCATCCCATCGCCTTTGGATTGGATCAAAGGGAATTTTTGTCTTGAATCGCGAAACAGGGGTCTATACTGATTATTATTGTCCGAAGGAGAATGATCCCCATTCACTAAGCGCCTCCAGTGTGTTATCCCTTTGTTGTGACAAGGAGGGAAGAATGTGGGCTGGCACCGTTGAAGGTTTGAACGTTTTTGATGCAGTTCGCAAAAATTTTCATGTATTCTATGAAGAAAGCAATGATCGTTCAATTGCCGGCAACTTTATAACATGTATTGTGTGTGATAAAGACGGCAATTTATTAGTAGGGACCCGCGGAGGTCTGTCAATATATGACCACAAAACGGAGCGGTTCATCAATTTTAAAAACGTTGTCGGGCATGCCCTGCTTAATGATCAGATTAACGTAGTTTTTGAAGATAACCCGGAAGTGATTTGGCTCGGAATGCGCAATTATGGCCTGATCAGTTATAATCGCAAAACCGGCAAGGTTGAAAACTTTAGCAAGGTCGATAACGACACGACTTCCCTTGCCTCAAACTATGTTGCATCTATTGTGAGGGACCATAAAGGGATTCTTTGGT
>Ga0207689_10002367_pt1 | contig 17605 bp, 15 predicted proteins | sample KBSMisM52_FD_184312 | JGI IMG/M metagenome (GOLD analysis project Ga0207689, IMG submission 184312) | Miscanthus rhizosphere microbial communities from Kellogg Biological Station, Michigan, USA - KBS Miscanthus M5-2 (SPAdes) (version 2) | ecosystem: Host-associated > Plants > Roots >... | reverse complement strand
CCCGCTCAAGGTTTGATTGTCCATAAGGTCAAGGTTGAACGCGGAACATTGAATGTTGGTGACAGGATTGACGCAGACGTTGATGTTGAGAAACGCGACGCCACTCGACGTAATCACACAGCGACTCACCTGATGCACGCGGCTCTGCGTGAGGTACTTGGTACGCACGTGAAGCAAGCTGGTTCGGTCGTCGCTCCGACCTATCTTCGTTTCGACTTTTCTCACTATCAGCCGCTAACTCAAGTGGAGCGGGAAGAGATCGAACGACTGGTTAATTATCACATCCTGCGCAACGAGCCGGTGCAGACGGACGAGATGGCGATCGAGGAGGCAATGCGGTCAGGGGCGATGGCATTGTTTGGCGAGAAGTACGGCGAGAAGGTCCGTGTGCTTTCGATCAAAGGAGCGGAGGGAATTTTCTCGAAGGAGCTCTGTGGTGGCACGCACGTCCGCGCCACTGGAGACATAGGACTCTTCAAGATCACAAGCGACGAATCAATCGCATCGGGTGTTAGACGCATACGAGCGATCACAGGGGTTGATGCTTACGAGCGATTCAGGGAGAGTGAAGTCCTGGTAGATGAGTTGAGCAGTGGACTGAGAACTTCGAGAAGTGAACTGCCAACAATCATTAGCAAGCTGCAGGACGAGCTGAAGAAGGCAAGACGCGAGACGGACGAGTTGCGACTGAAGATTGCGAGTGGTGCGGTTGGCTCGTCTGCTAATGGCGACGAGTCGCGGGATGTTGCTGGGGTAAAAGTTCTGGCGCGTGAAGCAAGTGGCCTGGATACTTCAGGCATGCGTCAGTTGTCAGATACGCTGTTAGCCCGGATCAAGTCTGGTGTTGTCGTGCTTGGTGGTACGAGTGATGGCAAGGTATCGCTGATTGTTCGTACCTCTGACGACCTCACGAACCGGGTTCCCGCCGGCCAGGTAATCAAAGAGCTTGCTCCGATCGTCGGTGGCAAAGGTGGCGGCAAGACGGACATGGCGCAAGGCGGTGGAACGCAGCCGGAAAAACTCGGCGACGCTCTTGAACAGAGTTATGCAGTGATTGAGCGTCTGTTGAGTGCGTCTGCGTAAACAAAAGCTTTCACTCCTTCCGGAGTGAAACCAAACCTCGTTGGGTTCAAGAACGCGGCGACACGAAACTAAAATGTCGCCGCGTTTTTGTCTTCAATTTCGAAGCGTCACATCGTCTTCTGTTTATCAGTCAGCGCGATGTTCATCTTCTCCAAAGTGATTTTGTTTAGCGTGCCAGTTACTTTCAGACCTTCTGCTTGTTGATACTTGCGCAATCCTTCGCGCGTCGCGTCATCAAGTTTGCCCACCGTTTCTCCCGCGTAGAACCCGCGAGATTTCAGGAGTGCCTGGGCTCGGTTGATCTGATCCTTGGTAGCCCGGAAAACCGGACCGCGTTTCGTTTGTTTCGTGCCGGCTTTACTTGAACCTGAGCTGGTTGAGTCCTGGGCGTGCACTCCGGCAGTAAGGACACAGAGAAGTAGCACCATGAGAGTGAGTAGTTTCTTCATTTTTATCTTCCTTTTGTGAGGCGCGCTGAAGCGCGCGGTTAATGTTGAGGTGTGAGGCTAAAAAACGGGAAGATGATACTACCGGTGTCAAGAGTGAGGAGCTACCGTCTCGCCCGTGTTCAAACCCGTTGGCAATGGCTCAACCCGCATGTTACTATCATGTCGGCTTGATGATTGGCCGCAAGCATTGACCTCACCTTCCAGGATTTCGAAAGCCCCGAAGTTAGGCGGCAATTCACGAATAAATGCGAAAATTAATACCACTATCCGGAATAATTGTCCTCGTGTCAGCGGCTGCAATCGCTGCACAGACCCCCTATCAAGTCGATAATTTCGACTTTGCCAATGGTGTGCGCGTTCATACCCCTGTAGTCGAAAAACCGAAAACCCCTGAACGAGACGGACGAAAACTCACCAAATCGCAAAACTTCAAGTACACACCAGCGCCTGGAGCGCTCGTCGCGTTGACCAGTTTGCCGCTTAACCCTTCGATGGGCGGATTCACCACCGGAAACGGCGAGGTGGACAACTTCATCGTTGAATCCGGCAAGCGAAATTCGGTCGACCCCTTATTGCTCTACTCCATCATGCACCAGGAATCGAGCTTTAAAGCCCGCGCAATGTCCTACAAGGGCGCTCGTGGACTTATGCAACTCATGCCACCAACCGCAGCTCGTTTTGGTGTTTCAAATATCTGGGATCCGAAGCAGAACATCGAGGGCGGCGCTCGCTACATGAAATTTCTTCTGGATCTATTTTCGGGTGACGTGAGCCTCGCTTTGGCTGGTTACAACGCCGGCGAAGGAGCTGTTATCAAATACGGCTACAACGTTCCACCTTACAGCGAGACCCAGGAATATGTACGACGAATAGGTCGACGTTATAGTCTGATTCGTGACCCTGAAGCCGCTGCAAATGCCAACCATTTGACGCGCGCCCAGGTTGCTGAAGTCCAACAGAAAGATCCTACACCGCTGAATACTTACGAACGCAGTGTCTACATGGCCAGGCTGCCAGACGGTCGACTCCAGCTGGTCAGTCAGTAACGAGTAGCCCAGCACTTATAAATCGAGGCGGAACCTTTAACGGTGTCCGCCTCGTTTTGTATTTAGAGGGGTTTAGGTATTATTCGAAGGCACGCGAGTTAGGAAAGTGAACTCAAGAAGGAGCGATCTCGAATCTATGACATGTTCTTGTGGCACTTACGTGGCGCCTGGAGTTCGCTTTTGTTCAAATTGCGGTGCACCCGCCAGCGATCCCGAGTCCACCCGTATCGCTCGAATGCAGTCAAACGCGATTCAACGGGGCAATGACGACGACCTTGAGCATGTTGTTTTCACTGTTCGCCCAACCATGATCTTCATTAAAGCGGGTTACGCACTCGCCGTCTTGGGTGGAATTGCAGTTGTTTTTCTACTCGCTTCGATCGGCGTTCCGGCCTACATATCAGTGGCGATTGCCCTTGCCTTGCTCCTCATTCCTGCGTACTACCATGTCCGGCGAAACATGATTCGCTATACGGTGACTGACTCCAAGCTCGAAATCGATACTGGTCTGGTCGCCCGTACAACGAGAAACGTTCCGCTCAGCAAAGTGCAGGACGTTACAGTGGCCGCCAGTATTCCCCAGCGGCTTTTGGGCTTTGGCGACATCATCGTGGACAACGCCAGTGAAGTTGGCGGAACGATTGTGATGCACAACATTAGTTCTCCGCGCCATTATGCCGACCTCCTTTTGCGTGAACTGAGACGCTGGCATTAAACTCAGTTCATGCTGTCGATGGTTTTCCAGGGAACATCAAAGCTCCGTCGGTTTCTAATGATGACCGGTATTTCTCAGCGAACGGAGTCTGCTGGTTTGCGCCTATCGAAAATCGCACTTTTCCTGAGTGTCGTCATTACACTGACAACGGCTACCGTCTTTGGTGACAACCCTAATTCCGACCTAACACAGCTGTTTCCCGAGCGTGTCGGTTCATATCGACGCGTGGGTCCGCCACAACCGCCGCAGCAGGGTGAGCAGAACGGCGTTGTGAACCCCGTGGATTCGTCTTCTGTGATAGCCGGAATAGGCCAATACTCGGGTGGCATCGCGAAAGGTTTTCGGGTTGAGATTGTTAGATTCCACCAGGATGCTGATGCATACAATGCCCTGACGATATATGCGGCAATGGCGCGCGCGAGAAATTCGAAAGTCGAACTAAGCAGTGACTACGGCACGGCAAGTTTCACTGACGGCAATGAGGTCATGTTTTTCAAAGGCCTCGAATTCGTCCGGATCATTGGTGCGATCAGGAAAGACGGCTCACCCGATTTTCAAGAGTTTGCCCACCAGCTGAGCGACACCATCGACAAAGGGGAAGGCGAGATTCCAGCCTTAGTCAAGCACCTGCCAAATCCCGAAGTTGCTCAGAAGCGAGCGCTCTTTCTAAATCGATTTTTAAACCTTCAATTATTGGCTCCGACCCAGTCCGTTCTCGGCGTTCTGCAAACGAATGGAGACGCTGACGCTGCTTTTGTTGATTCCGGCTCTGGCAAAGTCTTGATTGTGGAATATCACACGCCTCAACTCGCCAAGGAAAACGACGAGCGACTAGTTGCGAAGATCCACGAACTCTGGAAGCTAGGTCAGCCCGCACCGACTGGTTACCGGAGAGTCGGGAACTATTCAGTCTTCATCTTTGACGCGGCTGATGACGCGGCTGCGAAACAGATGATTGACCAGGTAAAGTATGAGCAAGTCGTCCAGTGGCTGGGTCAGAATCCATATCTCTTCAAGGAGGCGGAGAAGCGATATGTGGAGACTACCCTGGGTGTTTTCGTTGCGGTAGTTAAGGCTTCTGGGTATGCGTTCATCGGATGCTTAGGTCTGGGTGGATTGATTGGGGCGTTGTTGTTTACCAAGCGGCGAGCGCAACAGAGAAGTCAGGAAGCATTCTCAGATGCGGGTGGAATGCTGCGCCTGAATATTGATGAGTTAACTCCGCAAACAGATCCGGCGAGGCTATTGGGACCGGGACGGTGATGTCCGATATGCTTTAGCTTGTCGTTGCTGAAAGATTTGCGCCGCAGATTTACGCAGGTAAACTCTGGAAAGGGATCGTTTCTTATTCTGATCTGAGTTCATCCGCCTAAATCTGCGGCCGAACTGTTTCGTGGCAACGACAAGCTAAGCTTCGCAGATCCTGAATGCTCGATTTTCGTTCGGCCGTACACCTCCATTTGTACAGAAGCAATACGCTCGTCATTCCGCTCGCCGCTCCAGAATCCCCAGGAGCAAAGCCAACGGCGAAAACTCCTAGGAAAATCTACTGCAAATTCTTACGCGTTCAGAGAGCACAAATGGCACGGTCATTGCCAAATAGATGAACAGAACAAGGAAGGGTAGATAAGGGTAAATCGGGTCAAGCTCAGAAACTGCGGTGAGTGGAGGCTTTGGGGGAGGCATCCTCTCACACGATGTAAAGCAGGTGTTGGCTCTTTTGGGGGAACAGAGTAACGCTTGTAACGCAGTTGAAGAGCAACAATAGCGGTGCTGCTGGTTAATGTCTTGACGGGGCTTGGGGGAGCCCCCCAAGAGCAATCAGCAGCCCGCCGTTTTTTTGGTTCCGATTAATTTAAAAGCGCGGTTGGACAGCAATGTCCTCCGCGCTATTTTTTTTCCCAAGTGCTTTGAGCCTATGGCAACGCTTCGAGCAGCGCATCGATTTCCCCAGGGGTGTTGTAAAGATGAGGGGCGATACGTAACCGATCTCCCCGCGGGGCTGTAACGATGTTTCGGGCTTTCAGATGACCATACAGTTTCATCGCCGAAAGACTGCCCCGATTACGAATACATACGATTTGAGACTTTTCGCCAGGTGCCCTGCTACTGACGACTTCGTAGTCGAGTGACTTCAGTCTTTCACAGAGGTAGTCAGTTAGGTTTTCCAGGTGTTGAGCGATGGACACTGTGCCCGCATTTGTAAGAATTTCAAGGCTCGCTTTCAGTCCATGAATCAAAGACATGGGGCACGTTCCTGTTTCCCAGGCGAGAGAGCCACGGTTCCAATCCTGGTCGAAATTGTTGTAATCCTCCGGGTCTGAAACGCTGATCCAGCCAACCAGTGTGGGTTGAATCCTTTCTCGTGCTCGATCTGAAAGATACAGATAGCCAACTCCTTCCGGTGCCATCAGCCACTTATGACCCGCACCAGCGGCAGCATCAACAAGTTCCGACTCGACACTCATCGGCAACACACCAAGTGATTGAATTACATCGACGACCAGCAATGCATCATGTTCGCGAGCCAACCGGCCTAACCGTTCCAGGTCGGAACGGAATCCTGAGGCGTACTGCACGTGGCTGATAGTTATCAAACGTGTCGATCGATCAACCAGCTCAGCTAGTTCTTCAAAGACGATTCGACCTTCACGTTCTTCACACATTCGCACTTCAACGCCAAGCTCATTTCGTAGCCGTAACCACGGATAAATGTTTGATGGAAACTCGCGTGAGAAGGTGACGATGTTGTCGCCATGCTTCCACTTCAGACCGTTTGCAATTGTCGAAAGTCCATCGGAAGTATTTCGCATGAACGCTACTTGCTCGGGCTTTGCGCCAAGCAGATTCGCTAGAAGTTTGCGGGCCTGTTCCTTGACCGCAATCCAGTCCTGATAGTTCAGCGAGCCGTTCTCCCTGACATCCTGGAGTTGAGCTTGGACTGCTTCAATTGTAGGAGTCGGAAGCGGCGAGACAGCGGCGTGATTCAGATAATTCGCTCGTTGAGTAATCTGAAAGAGAGCGCGTAGTTCTGGGGTCATCGTAAATTTAGGGTGCGTAAGGTTGACCGTAGAATTCTTTGTAAAGCCACCCGAGCACACGAGCCTCGGCGGTGCACAGGGTCTCAATCCAGCAATTAAGTAGAAACTCGTTTCGGCCGCGCTGGTAAGGGATTTTGTCCGCTTGTTTCAAAATTGAACCACCGCTTTGCAAATCCAGCTTGTACGACTCTGAGATGGACTCGTTCGCCTTCGAAGCCGTTTCCAGCGCGTTTAGTAATTGTCCAATCCAGGAGTGCAACTCGCGCTCGCCAGGATTGTCAGCGAGCGCCTGGATTATTCCAATTGCCAATCGATCCTCGGCTTGTTTGAAAGCAAAAACATCTTCACCTTGTGCTTGAGAGTATTGCTGCTTCCATTGAAAGACTTCTTCCACAGACGGATGTTTGATGATTGCAACGCGCTGATCGAATTTGAGAAACCATTCGATCACGTCGGGAACAGAGTCGACGTCAACGCGTCCTCGAGAATCGCGCCGAAGTTGTGGTGTGTTTTGTTCTTGAGTCAATGTTTAGTTTTAGTTCGGACGGTCTTGGCCGCAGATTTTCGCAGATAAACGCTCGCGAAAATAAATCTAAGAAATTCCTCTTCTGATCTGAGTAACATCTGCGGAATCAGCGGCTAACTTTCTTCAATCAACGACAAGCTAAAGCTTATCGGACAATGGCTCTCTTAAAGCGAAGGACGCTCTAATCTCGCCAACAATATCGCCGCGTCGATTCTTAACCGGAAAGAATGCGTATCGCGCTACCGCCTCAAGCGATTCGTCATGTAGCACACCAAGTTGTCGCAACGCTTCGATAACGACAGTCGGTCGGGCTCGATGGTCGTCGCCGTCTTCAATCTTGAGCGCGAGTCCAAGTCCGTGCGGCCATTTTTCGGAGGGCACAATGCCGGCTGTGTAGACACCTTCGGCGCCCACCTTGGAAACAATCCGACCCGGAGCTGCTCGCATTATCTCAGTGTCGAGTCGATCGCTCGTTCCGCCAATCAGCTCGGGATAGTTAGTCATCACTTTTACAATCCGAGCGCAGGCTTCGCGTGTAACGTTGTCGAAGTCATGGGGAGGTGAAACGAGTCGCGCAAATGCTAACGCCATCGCTTTCACAGTTATCCCAAACACAGGGACGCCACAACCGTCGATTCCTACCGAAAGATCTTCAAGCGCTACACCTGAAAACTGTGCGACAACGCGGCCGATCGCTAACTGCACAGGGTTCTCTGCAATGTCGTAAGTTTCGATTGGTGCGCTTAGATGTTTTGCAACTGCGAGCATGCCGGCGTGTTTGCCGGAGCAGTTGTTGTGCAAGACGTTTGCCGATTCACCCCTGGCTCGCAAATCAGCCGCGGCCTGCTGGCTATATGGTTCGTGCACTCCACACTTCAATGCGTCTGGACCGAGGCCTATTTTCTCCAACATCCCGGCAACGATTTTGGTGTGAATAGACTCGCCGTTATGAGAAGCACAGGCAAGTGCGATCTCCTCGTCAGTAAACCCGAAGTGATCCGCGGCGCCGGAAACGAGTAAAGGCAAAGCTTGAAACGGTTTTGCGGACGAACGTAGGAACGTCACGTTCTCAGGCGCGCCTGCATAGCACACCACGCGCTCGTCAGGTTCGACTACGGCGATGTGTCCGCGGTGACGTGATTCCGTGATTGCGCCTCGTCGCACTTCGACAAGCGGTTCGGCGATGGGAATTTGTCGATTGCGTTCGGTGGCAGCCTGATGCGAAGACATTGAGAGCCCACAACCTCGATTAAGAGATTAATAAATGCGGTAAAGGAATCTTAACATGTAACCATTGGAAAGCTGGTTCTCTAGCAGATCGGAATTGAGAATGGCTACAAATGAAAATACCACGTGACCTCTTGGGGTTCCGTGGTATTTATCTCTAACCTGGTTTTCGTGTGAATCTACTTCGTTGTCTTTGGTGCCTTACGTTTTCCTCCGTAGCTCAACACTGTCAACTTAATAACTCGTTTTCCAAACTTCATTGCTTCACGCGCGCTGGGAGTCCAGATGTCGATGTGACGCCCACGAACTGCGCCGCCGGTATCGGCCACTAGATACTCACCAGTGTAGTTTCCTGCTTCCAGTTTTACTCGCGAACCGAGCGGCAGAATACGTGGATCAGCAGCTATCAATCCGACGCTAACTGGACGACCGCTTGCTGTGCGTCCTCTCAAGCTGTAGGCAGTCGCAACGTACGAAGTCGGTGGCGCTTCAAAGGAAGGTTCTGAGATTACCGAAGCCGCAGCTTCTCCAGCACTACCCTTTGGGTCAGAACTGTCATTCGAAACCACCGTAGGCGTTTCGACATTCGATTTGATCTGTTGTTGAGTTTGGAGAGTAAGGGGCTCCGCCGATGACGTACTGGCGGAAAATATTAAAGAGCTACTCAGAAGTGCTATACACAAAACCGCACTTCCACGAAAAATAGAGGTAACTTTCAATTCGGGTCTCCTGTCCGATGTTTCTATCTACCTTTCAGCGTCCTGCGCGAGTCCGTTCTTTCCTATGACTCGTCCCCTGGCTCTAAGGAGTCTCTATGACGTCAGCCGAGGTTGGGGGCTTGCATCCTTGATGCGGTGCGCTGAAAAGATCTGGATTGGGCTAAAGCAAAAAAGCGAGCATGAGGCTCGCGATTTCACAGGCACCCTACCATACAGATTCGAGGGGTGTCCAACGTAGAAAAGGTCGAATTTTGTGAGGAAAAGTGGAGGTTTAGGCGTAATTTGTGAAATACGAGAACTTAGGAAAAAGCAGTACAGTCACATCGACAGAACCGTTCAAAGTGGGCAAATTGACCTAATTATAAGTGCAGGAAATTCTCAACTATCTGCTGGCCTTGAGGATGGTCGGCGTCAAAGAGTTCAGGGTGAAACTGGATGCCAAACAGGCGTCGTCCCTTCTGTTGCATCGCTTGAATCTGGCAATTCTCGTTTGAGGCCGTGGCACGGAAACCGTCTGGGAGTTCCTTCACTTCGTCACAGTGGTTATGCCAAACCGTAATCTCCGGGGGCAGCCCCTTGAAGAGTCCCTCGCCAGTATTCTTAACTGGCAAATAACCGCGTTCCCGTTTTGCACCGCTGTAGCCCTCGCCCGGCTCAAGTCGTTCCATCAATCCAACCTTTGCCCCGTAAGCTAAAGCGATTTGTTGATGCCCACCACACAGACCAAGAATGGGTTGGCTCGCTTGCTTGATCACGGCATACACGCCGGCCAGCGATTCAGTGGTATACATCTCCCAGGGATGACTTTGTCCGCTGAGAATTATGTGAGAAGGACGAAGACTGCGAACTCTCTCGAGCGAAACCTGATGGAATGGCTCGATAAGAATTTCGAGTTCAGGGATCAAACGACCAAGCACCGCGCGCACTTCTCGAGGGCTTGCTCCTTGACCATCTATCGTGTTGTCGACGAGATAGACTAACAACTTATTTCAAGCAATAGAGGTTGCCGTTGAAGGCACCTATGTAAATGTGGCCGTTCAAAACAGCCGGGGTAGCGTTGATATTATCACCTATCTTTAACTCGCTGATCGACCGTCCGTCATCCGCCGACACGATGTGTATCCAACCAGCTTTGTCGCCAAAGACGAGTCGACCATCAACTAAAGGTGCAGTTCCCCAAATCGGGCCACGAGCTCTGTACTTCCAAACTACTTCGCCTTTGTCCGCAGTCAAGCAATACAAAAAGTGATCGCTTGATCCGATGTGCACTCTTCCGTTCGCGACAATTGGACTCGCCCATATGCCATTGCTCGGGCCTTCAGTTCGGAACTTCCAAACGAGTTCGCCGTTGGATTGACGAAAGCAGTAGACAAATCCATTCTCGGCGGCTGTGTAAACAAAACCATCGGCAACAGCGGGAGTTGAATCTGAGTCGGCTCCGATCCGAGCTTTCCAAATCGTCGCACCGTCTGCCATGTTCAAACAAAAGAGATCGCCTTGTTCGGTTCCAATATAGATTCGTCCGTCAACTGCGGAGAAGCTTCCTTCCATCGAACCCAATCGCTCAGTCTTGTAGACCACTGAGCCGTCTTCAAGATTCAGACAGTAGAAAAATCCGTCTTCTCCGCCGAAGTAAACTTTACCGTCAATCACGGCCGAACCGCAGTCGACCTCGAAACCAGTTTTGTATTTCCAAAGAAGCGTTCCGTCTTTGCGATTGATGCAGTAGATGTAGTGATCGAGTCCGCTGGCGATAATGCGGTTCCCGGCAATTACAGGCGTGGCTTTGAAACTATCTTCGGCCTTGAATTTCCACACCAGGCTGCCGTCGCGAACGTTAAGACAGTAAACGTTTCCATCGGCTGAAGGATAAAAGACGTTGTGCTCGTCGACAGATGGTTGACCTGGCCAGCTCGTGCCACCCCAAGGATCTTTGTGCAGACGTCCTGAGATCGAACTGGTCTTGAATTCCCAGAATACCTGAAGGGGTTCATCCGTCCAGGGACCGGTTCCATAGAAGCTTCGCGAAGGGCTACCCAGCCACATTTGAACTGATGGTGGAGGTTTTGGCGGATCTACCGGTGTTGCTTTCGTTTCGCTTACTACCTTTGCGCCACAGGACGTCAATGTGGACACAGAGACAATGATAAGGATTAGACAAAGTCGGGAAGAGTTCATCGGGGGACGAAACCTTTATGTCATATGTACCTTACTCGGGCCACTGGCCCGCATAGACTAGCTCAGCCGTCCCAGTGATCACAACCTCATTACCGGCTTCCCACTTAACCTTGACCTCGCCGCCTTCCGTTACCACGCGTACCTCATGATCAGTTTTCTCGTTAATCATCGACGCGAGTGCTCCGCCACACGAGCAACTGCCGGAAGCAGTTGTTTCACCAACGCCACGTTCCCAGATGCGCAGCTCGATCTTCTGTCGATCATCTACGCGTACAAAAACTATGTTCGCGCGCTCCGGAAAGAGTGGGTGATATTCAAGTGCTTTGCCGATACGTCGCCAATCGAGTTCGTCGAAGTCGTTAACGAAGATGCATGCAACTGGATTACCGACTTGAACGGCAGTAACTGAGAACGTCTCGCTGCCAAGCTGAAGCGGATAGCCGATAACCTTTGAAAGAGATGGATCAACATCCATCGGAATCGAAGCTGGTGTGAAGCCTGGAACGCCCAAGTCCGACTCAAACAGAAACTTGCCGCCTTCTCTGTTCAGCAGTGAATAGCGTTTCAGTCCTGAGCGGGTACTAAGGACCAGGGTGTCTTTGTTCCAGAGACTTTGATAGTAGAGATAAGCCACTGCGCAACGTGTGCCATTGCCGGAAAGGTTTGCTTCGCTACCGTCTGGATTGAAGATGCGCACGTTGAAATCTGCTTCGCTTTGCGCTGGTTCGCCGACAATAGCGATGCCGTCCGATCCCGCGCCGTAGTGTCGATTACAGATTCGTTTTGCGAAGTCACCGAGATCGGAAATCCCTGCGAGTTGATCTGATTCTATGACGATGTAGTCGTTGCCGAGTCCGTGAAATTTTATGAAGTTAATTGGCATTGGATGTTGTTGGTGTCCGATATGCTTTAGCTTGTCGTTGTGATCAGCGTCGGATGCCCTTTGCTGATTCACGACAAGCTAAAGCATTCGGACATTGAGTTATTGATCGGATTTTCCGGTGAACGAAGCCAGCAACACTGCAATCGGATCGATGCAAATCTGTCGTGGCTCGACGCCGTTTTCGTAGTTGTTCACCATGATAGAGAACGCGAGCTTCTCACCAGCAAGAGTCGTCACATAACCACTCAAGCTCGCAGCTGAACTAAGTGATCCAGTCTTCGCGCGCAGATTGTTTTCAGCAGGTGTGTTCTTTAATCGCGAGCGTAATGTTCCATCGACGCCAGCAATTGGTAGTGCATCGCGAAAGACGTTGGCATAACGATGTCGACTCATGAAGGTCAGCAACTGTACAGAAGCTTCAGCCGTGATCATGTCGTTTCTCGAGAGTCCCGACCCATCACTTAGCACCAGCGATTCCGGTCGGATACCGGCGGTTTTGAGAAATGCTTTAACCGCTTCGAGACCGAGATCTTCGGTGGTCTGTCCGACGGTTGAGGCACTTGGCGTAGTCAACAGAGGTGGCGCAGCTTTGCCAAGGGTCCTCAGAATCAGCTCCGTGTAAAGGTTCTGGCTGGGCTTTAAAGTTTGCGCAGCTATCAGACTGAAGGGCGGCGATTGATAAGTGGCGATCTCAACGGCGGGCTGTTTCAGATGTGAATTCATTCCGGCTACAGGAGGCTGACTATTCGCTACGACGCTTATCTCGGTATTGAGATTCAGCGTTCGAGAGCGCCCTTTGATGGTGACTCCACGTTCGGCTAATGATGAACGCAGCAAGTAGACAAACAACATCGCAGGATGTGAAACGCCAATGCCGCCGGTGTAGCCACGATCATCCAAACCAATACTGCCAGATATCGTGATGACGTCTTCGCCAAGGTCTCGCGAGATGGATATCTCTCGTCGGGTGCCTTTTGGCGCCGTAGTCACGTTGTTCACGATCTTGAGTAAAGGGTCCGGTGGACCCGTTGTGATCAAAGCCGGCTTGCCAACGCCAGGGCCTGGTTTGATGAACAGGTCGAGTGCATTGTCGTTCACCGTCAGCGGTGTGACTTCAGCGCCGTAGTACCACGTTAGATCTTCCCACTCCCACCCAGATCCGTAATGCGGGCCGACGAAGTAGCTTTCGTCGCCAATCAAATCGCCATCGACGCGCTTCACACCTGAAGCGACGATTCGTGAGGCAAGATCGTCGATAGCTTTGAAGTAGTCGCCATTGTTGAAGCGAGCGGCCAGTGAAGGATCTCCGCGTCCAAAGATTGTTAAGTCACCTTTTATGACGCCGGAATTGTCGGGCCGGCTGAGCGCATAAACCGACGTGGTGAAGCGAAAGTCTGGTGAAAGACGATCGAGAGCAGTTGCAACCGTGTAGATCTTCATGTTTGAAGCGGGCCGCAACAACTTGTTCGCGTTATTTTCGAACAAAACTTTTCCGGTATCGAGAGAAGTCACCTTGACACCGACCATTGCTGAAGACAGTTCGGGCTTTGCCAAAATTTCAGAGATGCGACTCTGCAGCTCAGCGAGGGTCCTACTTGGGTTCGACGTTCTTGGCGGAACCGCAATGGAGACGGGGCTTGCGGTTGGCGATGGACTCGGTTGAGCAGTTGGTGTTTGAGGTTGGGTGACACTTGCCTGACGCTCACGTTGGGCGTTGGCTACCGGCACCAGTGAAAATAGAACTGAAACCAGGAGCACCCAAACCATGCTCACTCGCTGTTTTTGCTTAGTCATGTTTTCTCTTTGGTCTTGCCCTTTAGTAACCCCATAGAACTCCAGCGATCGCTCTTCTGGGACCGCAGGCGTCCTCGCCTGCTGGTAACGGAAGAAAGTCACTGGAGTTCTATGGGCGTCACTAAAGGGTGACGTTATTCATCCTCGGTGCCAGCTGGCTTCACCACACCCAGCTTACCCATCAACTCAACGAATCGCGGATCATCTCGCAGGCTGTTCCAGTTTGGATCGCGCTCGAAACATCGTCGATTCTCGTTTCCAAGTGCAATCGATCGTTCCAACCAGGCGAACGCTTCACTCGCCACACCTTCCAACGCATAAACGCCGCCAATGGAATAAGCAATGTCAGCGTCAACTTCCCCATTGCGCTTCACATCTTCGGTTAGTTGAGCCAGGGCTTCTTCATGTTTGCCCTGCACGCTCAAAAACATGGCCATGAACGGACGTATGCCGTGCATGTTTGGATGTTTACTAACCACGTCCTTCATTAGGTCCGCGGCAGCGTCCGTTTGTCCAGTGTAATACAAGCCCAGCGCGCGAAACGTACGGACGAGCGGGTTGTCAGGTTCTTCAGCGTTGTCGAGTTGCTTGAACGCTTCGTCGAACCGTCCCATGTACATATAAACGAGTGCACGACTGTAACTCGCAACAACGTGAGCAGCTGGATCCAATCTTACTAGACGATCATAACTCCGAAGCGCACGGCGGTATTCTCCATCGAGACGGTGGAGCATAGCTTTCACGAAGTACACAACAGCTTCGTTTGGCGCCTCTTTCCGAGTCCTATTTATCTCGTCACGCGCCTTTTGTTTTTCGCCGCGCCAGAGATAGATAAAGACCATCAGCATCCTTGCTTCGAAAATATTGCCATCGATAGCGAGCGCTTTCCGAAACGCTTCCTCAGCCCGTTCGTAGTCTTCCGACCCGCCAAATCCTTTGAAGACGCGATTGACATAAGCGGCGCCCAAGCCGTCGTACGCAAGCGCGAAATTCGGATCGAGATCGATGGCCCGCTCGAAGTGTTGAATAGCACCGGCACAGTCTTCTTCCGACAAACTCCGGAATATGAAGCGCGCAAACAAATCGCGCCCGCGTAAATACTGTTCATAGGCCGCGGGATTCTTCGTCGACGCTTTACCTGTGCCGACCTGCTCTGACGGACTGAGTTCAAGACGAAGTCCTTCAACGATGCGCTGCGCAATGGTGTCCTGGAGCGCAATGATGTCTGACTCCGCAGTATCGATACGATCGCTCCAAATTATTTCACCGGAGGCGACGTCGAGTAGTTGCGCGGTAACGCGGAAAGTTTCGCCGGCATGAATGAAGCCGGCAGCGAGAACAGCACCCACCTTCAACTCCTGACCGACTTCACGCGGATCAATCAACTGACCCTGGTACTTGGCAATAACTGACGACGGACGAACCACCAGTGATCGCACCCGCGCGAGTTCGGTAATCACGGCGTCAGCCAGCGAAAACTCATAAAAGCTTTTGGCTGGATCGTTACTCAAATTGCGAAATGGAAGGATGGCCAAACTTTTCTTGTCGCGATCGGCGACCGTTGTTTGTGGTGTTTCGTCTATCCCTGCCCTCGGCGACGTTGTCAGGTTCGCCGCCTCTGATCGCGTTATCGACTTCAGCCATCTAACGGCACGCTTGACCGGGTTTGCGCCCGGCAGGTGTTTTGGTGGTTCGTGGACTATTCCCTGTACTGCTCCGCTTCCTTCCATTTCCTGAAGGACCTGTCGGAGCTCATCGCGAAAGTCCTCCATGTTTTGGAAACGATCTTTAGGATCTTTCTCCAGGGCTCGATCTACAATTTTCTGAAGGCGCGGGGGGATTGTGCTGGTTCGCAATTCAGAAATTGGTCGTGGCGGATCGTGAAGCACGGCATAGCGCACATCGATGGTTGTCTTACCTCGAAACGGCCACGTACCGGTCAACATTTCGTAAAGCAGAACACCCGTGGAGAAGACATCAGCACGTTTATCGACGCGATCGCCGCGAGCTTGTTCGGGCGCTGCATATGTCGCCGTACCATACGGCACACCAACTTCAGTTAACTCTGTGCGGTGAATTCCAGTCTGCTGAGCCTCTGTATCGTCCAACAGTTTTGCCAGACCAAAATCAAGAACCTTGACCTTACCAGACGGCGTCACCATTACGTTGCCCGACTTAATATCGCGATGGATGATTCCGCGACTGTGAGCTGCCGCAAGTGCGTCTGCAACTTGTAATCCGATCAGTACGGTAGTTTTCAGATCGAGCGGTCTTCCGGCGACAAGTTGACGAACGTTCTTGCCCTCAACGTGTTGCATGGCAATGAAGTGAACGCCATCAACTTCATCGAGATCGAATATTGTGCAGATGTTTGGATGATCCAGGGACGACGCGAGCCGGGCTTCACGTTCGAAGCGTTTGAGATTAGCTGCCTTCGTGAGTTCGGGGGGTAAGACTTTGATGACCACTGAACGACCCAGCTTGCCGTCGGTGGCTTTATAGACAGCACCTTGCCCACCTACACCGAGTTTTTCAGTGATGCGATAGTTTCGAAGGGTTTTGCCGATCATTGAATTTCACCGTCAAAACGGTTGGGCCACTACTCGCTAAACGCGGCTCGCAACTCCTCAGCACTCGCCGTCGCAGTTCCAACTTTGCCGACTACAATCCCGGCCGCGTGGTTGGCGAACATTGCTGCTTCAATCATCGACGCTCCAGCGGCAAGCCCGGCAGCCAATGCAGCGATAACTGTGTCGCCTGCACCAGTCACGTCGTAAACCTCTCGAGCAGCAGTTTTGACATAAGCCGGCTGATTGTCGCTTCCCAACAGCATCATTCCCTTGTCGCCTCTTGTTATCAAGACCGCGTCACAACCCAGGCGTTGCTGAATCACCTTCGCTGCGTTATGAAGCCCTTCATCCGAGTCGTCTTCAGTATTGCTCATCCTAAGTGCTTCATGATGATTCGGTGTTACTAACGTTGCCGGCTGGTATGAACTGAAGTTACGAATCTTGGGATCGATCAGAACGGGCAGTCTCTCGTAAGCGAACGGCAAAACTTCCTTGAGGATGCGGGGCGTCACGACACCCTTATCGTAATCCGAGACTACCAGTGCTGACGCCTCAGACAGCGCTTCCTTCAGTCGCGAAATTATCTGGTCCTCAATCTTAGGTGCTACCGGCAACCGTGATTCGCGATCTGCGCGCACGACGAGTTGGCTGTGCGCGACGATACGGGTTTTTGTTGTCGACGGCCGGCTGTCATCTACGATCAGCGTCTCGTTACTTCCGCCCATTTCATTCAAACTCTTGCGCAAGCGCTCACCCGGGGTGTCGTTACCAATCACCCCGATAACGTTTCCGCTGGCGCCAAGCGCAACGAGGTTTGCAAGGACATTTGCTGCGCCGCCCAAATGTATTGACTCGCGACGAACATCGACCACCGGAACTGGCCCTTCAGGTGAAATGCGAGTGACGTCGCCCCAAACAAATTCATCGAGCATGACGTCGCCAAGGACGACTATTTTGCGATTGCGAATCGAGTCAAGAATCTCGTTCGCGCGAAGTTGAGTTAGTGATTTCATTGAACCAAACCCGACATCCATTGTCGGCAGTATTGAAGTCGGTACCACGACGCGGTAGCGTGTGGCTCGGGCCCATATCGGGAATTAGGAGGCGAGCCACACGCTACCGCGTCGTGGTACCGACCTCAACACCACCAGGATTCTCGTTCTGCAACACACGTTCGATCGCGGCCGTTACTCTCGAAACGGGAACTCGAAGAATACATTCCGGCTGTTCAAACTTCTCGCAGAAATAACCGTGGCACGGCTGGCAAGGCATCTCCTCAAATACTACTTCCGCGGGCGCGTGGTTCCACGGTCGCCAATGAGCAATGTTTGACGAGCCAAAGATGACGACGGACGAAGTACCAACTGCCGAAGC
>Ga0207689_10002366_pt1 | contig 17613 bp, 13 predicted proteins | sample KBSMisM52_FD_184312 | JGI IMG/M metagenome (GOLD analysis project Ga0207689, IMG submission 184312) | Miscanthus rhizosphere microbial communities from Kellogg Biological Station, Michigan, USA - KBS Miscanthus M5-2 (SPAdes) (version 2) | ecosystem: Host-associated > Plants > Roots >... | reverse complement strand
GCTGGCGGCGTGCCGCGCGGCTGCGCCGTCATGAACACGGCGGTGCCTGAGACGCGCGTCGGCGGGTCGCACGAGACGGCGGACATGAAATCTTCGAGTGGAAACGCGCGCGCGGTCAGACGTTCGGCGACCAGCTTGCGGCCCGTCTTCCATGTCGTCATCAACGTGAAGAGCAGCACGCCAATCACCAGCGGAAGCCAGCCGCCCTGCAGCACCTTCACGAGGTTGGCGCCGAAGAGCGACAGATCCACTGCGAGGAAAATCAGCGCCCCGCAGATCACCGCCGGCCTCGGCCACTTCCAACGCTCGATGGCGACGACAGACAGCAGGATGGTGGTAATCACCATCGTCCCGGTCACGGCGATTCCGTAGGCCGCTGCCAGCGCGCTCGACGACTGGAAGCCGATGGTGATGAGGACAGTGCAGATCGCGAGGAACCAGTTCACCTGCGGCACGTAGACCTGACCCATCGTCACCGACGACGTGTGCTGGATGTCGAGACGCGGCGCGTAGCCGAGCTGGATGGCCTGGCGGGTCAGCGAGAAGGCGCCCGAGATCAACGCCTGCGACGCGATGATTGCCGCAGCCGTCGAGAGACCGACAAGTGGCAGCAGCGCCCACGACGGCGCCATCATGAAGAAAGGCTGCGTTGCGGTTTCACCGCTGATCAAGACCAGCGCGCCTTGTCCGAAGTAGTTGATCAAGAGCGCTGGCAGGACGAGTGAGAACCACGCCACTCGAATCGGGCGGCGTCCAAAGTGCCCCATGTCGGCGTACAGGGCTTCCGCCCCCGTGACGACCAGGACGACCGCGCCCAGCACCGCGAATCCGTGCCATCCGTGCTCGACGAAGAAGCGGACGGCGTGCCTCGGATCGAACGCCATCAGTACCTCCGGCGCCCGAACGATCCACCGGAATCCGAGGATGGCGATCGTGAGGAACCACACCACCATCACCGGGCCAAAGAGTCCTCCTACGCGATGCGTCCCGTGGCGTTGAATCACGAACAGGACAACGAGAATCACGACCGAAATCGGTACCACCCAGGAAGAAAAGACTGGCGTGGCGACCTGAAGCCCTTCGATCGCGCTCATGATGCTGACCGCTGGCGTGATCATGCCTTCGCCACAGAGCAGGGACGCACCGACGATTCCGAACGCGACGAGGATCGAATAGTTCTGAACAGTGCGTGATCCGTTGCGCGACGGCAGCAGCGCCGTGAGCGAGAGGATGCCGCCTTCCCCCTGGTTGTCCGCCCGCATGACGAGGCTGGTGTACTTGACCGAGATGACGAGCAGCAGCGCGTAGAGAACGAGGGACAAGACGCCCAGTACGTTCTCGTGCGTGGGACCGACCGAATGTGAACCGAAGAAGCACTCACGAATCGCGTAGAGCGGGCTGGTCCCGATGTCGCCATAAACGACGCCGAGTGCCGTGAGTGTGAGCGGAAACTGTGTGCCGTATCGACCGGGGCTCGTGCCGCCGTGCGCGTTCATCCGAAGAGCCGAGAATAGCACGTCCGTCACGAAGACCCCGCGAGCGCGGTCCGAGCCGCCCGCGTTTGGGAATTCATGCCGCTCAACTCTTCAGAGAAACATCGTCTGAAACCGAAGCTCGCGGTAGTTGAGCCCGGCCGCTGCGCCGAGCTGACCGACGATGGGCGGGACGTCGATCGTCAGTTTCCATTCATCAGCTCGCCCACCGAGAGCGACCAGCCGCGTGGCCATGTCGTCCCACCACGGCGCGACGGCACGCGCGAGCGGTTCGACGATGAGCACGCGCCCGCCTCGTCGCGCACGATCCAACAGCTGCAGCTCGACACGTCCGCGCGGCCCATCCGGCAACTCGTTGAGCGTGTAGGCGGCGACGACACTTTCGCGCGAACGCGAGGCAGGAAGCCGCTCAACGTCGCCTTGCTTTGCGCGACCCGGCAGCCCGAACTGCGAGTACGTCCAGCGTGTCTCGGCGACGGCCCATGGATGTCGATCGATCCCGATGATCGTCGGCGTGGATTCAGCCGCGATCGCCCAGGCGGCTCCAGCCGCGCCCGTGCCGCAACCGAGGTCGATGATGGTGTTTGGCGGAGAGTCCACGGCTCGCAGGGACCGAACGGCTTCGGCCACCGCGATGAAGTGCAGCGGCGCGTAATAGAGCGCGAACGCGGCACGTTTCCCGGCGGTGTCGAGTGCTCCCCGCACTCGCTGGCCGCTGCCGCGCTCGCGTCGCTCGACGTACGCGGACGACAACGCTCGCAGCGCGCGCGTGATCTCCTGAACCCGCAAATCGGCAAGATACCGACGTTCGGCCGTCGCCAACCACTTGTCGAACTTCTCCTGGTCGTGATTTTGCACAGCGTTTGCCATCGCTGGTTCGCTACAATGGTCGCTCGAGGAGGCTACTCACGCATGCGCACGCCTGTTTCTGTTTTTGTGATCCTGATCACAGTATTTACCGCAGTCCCGCGCGTTCACGCTCAAGGTTCGCACGCTGCGACACAGTCAGCGATCGATTCGGCGCTGGAACAGCACGTGTCTGGAGCCGCGGCCGACCGGGCTGACGTGCTGCGCGTGCTCGAGAATCCCGCCGTGAAAGAGACAGCCGCGCGCGCCGGAATCGATCTGCGCCGGGCGGCAAGTGCCGTCGCAACCATCGACAGTCAGCAACTTGGCGCGCTGGCCGCGCAGGCACGGCAGGCGGAACAAGCCCTGGCCGGTGGCCAGTCGAAGATCACCATCTCCACGACGGTAATCATCATCGGCTTGCTGGTGCTCATCCTGCTGATCGTCGCACTGGATTGAGTGTGCCCGCATCGCTTTCGGGATCGTGACCGGAGTTCCCATACGAGGACGACGTGCCTGGCCGTCGTCCTCGTGTGCGTGTCTCTCGTAACCTCGGCGTACGCCCAGGCACCACAACAGCCTTTCCCGATTCTCGACGTTCCCTTCATCTCGCAGTCAGAGGCGCTTTGCGGAGGCGCCGCCGCGGCGATGGTGCTGCGCTACTGGGGAGAGCGCGGCCTCAATGCCGACTCCTTCGCCCATCTGGTCGATCGCAGCGCCGGCGGCATTCGGACCACGAGGCTCATCGACGATCTGCGGCAACGCGGTTGGAACGCGCTCGCGATCGATGGACGGGAGGATGTCATCGATGCCGAATTGGCTCGTGGCCGGCCTGTGATGACGCTCATCGAGGATCGCCCCGGCGCACTCCACTATGTCGTCGTCGTCGCCTCGACGCCCCGGGCGATCGTATTTCACGATCCGGCGCGCGCGCCCTTCCAGGTCATGGAACGCGCGCGGTTCGCGCAGCGATGGTCGTCGGCGAGCCGATGGATGGCCGTCATCGTCCCCGGCGAGCCTTCTCGCGCCGCGGAGCCACCGCCTCGGGCCGATACCGCCGATGCCTCCTCCTGCGCGAGTCTCATCTCGGCCGGTGTCCAGCACGCGCAGGCCGGTGAGTTCGACGCGGCCGAACGGAACTTGACGACCGCGTTGTCGTGCGGAGGATCGGAAGCGCTTCGCGAGCTCGCGGGACTGCGTCTCTTGCAGCGCCGGTGGCCGGAGGTGACCGAGCTCGCGGCGGCTACCCTTGCCACCGATCCGACCGACAAGTACGCCTGGCAGCTGCTCGCGACCAGTCGCTTTGTTCAGAACGATCCCACAGGTGCACTCGAAGCGTGGAACCGAATCGAGCAGCCACGCGTTGATCTGGTCGCGGTCGGCGGTCTCACGCGCACGAGGCAGCGGGTGGTCGAGCGTCTGTTAGCCGTCCCGTCGCAGGCGCTGCTCACGCCCGGATTGTTCGACCTGAGTGCGCGACGGTTGAAGGAGCTGCCGTCCGCGACGGGCACACGGCTCGAGTTCGTGCCGCGCTCCGGTCTGGCCGAATTGCGAGCGCACATTGTCGAACGCCCGCTTGTACCGACTGACTTGTGGAGCTACGCCTCGATGGGTCTCGTCGCCCTGGCACGAAGCGAAGTCAGCCTGTCGATCGGCGCGTTGACTGGAGGCGGAGAGCGGCTCAGTGCCGGCTGGCGATTCTGGCCGGGCAGGCCGCGTGTGAACTTCGAAATGATCGCGCCTGCTCCCTGGGGTGGGCTCTGGGGCATCGATGCTTCCGGCGAGCAGCAGCCGTTTTCCGATGACACGTTCCCGCTCTCGCGTCGCGCCGGTGCCGGTATGACGATCTCGAATTGGATCATGCCGTGGGCGCGAATATCGGCTCGCTGGGGCGTCGATGCCTGGAAGGACTACGGCAGCTACGGTGTTGCGTCAGCAGGACTCCGCCTCGCCTCCGCGCACGATCGCATCACGCTTCACGTCGACGGCTCGAGTTGGTTGGGTGAGCAACGGTTCGGGTCGATCGGCGCGGCGGGCAGCCTGCGCTCGAGCGATCGGCAGCAGGGGACCGTATTCATTGCACGCGCCGGAGGCGCGACAACCACAGTCGCGACCCCGCCTGATCTTTGGTTTGCCGGCGACACCGGCAACGTGCGCCAGGCGCTTCTTCGCGCGCATCCGATCGTCGACGACGGGATGCTGCAATCCGATCGGCTGGGCCGACGCATTGCGTATCTGTCAGGCGAGGCTCGACAGTGGTGGACTGTGCAATCGGTGATTCACATCGGGGCCGCGGTGTTCGCCGACGCCGCTCGCGTCGATCGCCAGGCCGTGGCTGAGATGAGAGGCGACGTCGACGTCGGAGGCGGATTGCGAGTTGCCTTGCCGGGTCTGAACGGCCTGTTCAGGCTGGACATCGGCAAGGGACTTCGCGATGGCGCCACAGCGTTCTCTTTCGTCTACGAACCGTGATCCGAACCGCTTTGCGGCCTGGTACGCTCTTCGCTGTCGACCCCGCCATGCGTGCCGCGACCCTGCTGATTTGTCTCCTGTTTGTCACAGGCTGTGACGAAAACAGTCCAACAGGACCGACAGTGTCGCTGAATCAGCGATTTACGCTGGCTCCCGGAGAACTTGCTGACGTCGACAACACTGATGTGCGATTCCAGTTCGTTCGGGTCACTGGTGATTCACGGTGTCCGGCGGACGCGATCTGCATTCAGGGTGGCGATGCGCTCGTCGAAATTCGTGCGTCCGGTGCAGATGCGTCAACGCTGCTGGGACTGCACACAGGGGACTCCAGTCAGGCGAGCGCTCCCTATGGCGGGGTGCGGATCACACTCGTCGAGCTTCAGCCGTATCCGTTCAGCAGTCGCACCATCGCGCAGGACGAATATCGCGCCACGCTCATGGTGACTCGATAACGAGACAGGAGGCCGAAATGGTGCAACGCCGTGATCTCGTGGGTGGGGGACTCGTCGCGGGGTTGGCGTCGATGATGGCGCCCGCTGCGGAGGCTGATGCCGCCGTTGACGATGAGCAATCGACGACGGCGATCAATCGCCTCCGCGAAACCTTCGAGCGACAGTTCGATCAGGTCTACTCATCGCGATGGCGAGGGGTCTCCCGCGTGCGCGAGCAGCAACGCACGTGGCTGATGTCCACGCGCAAGTATCCCGATTTCATCGAGATCGGAATCGATGTGTGGGACAACATCTGGGACTGGCACGTCGTCTACCAGCAGCCGCTGAGCGTGACGCGCGTTGCCGACGGGCGCTACGCCATGTCGTTCATGTTCACGACGCTGCTGCTGCGATCGGACCAGAAACCGGACTTTGTTGGCTACGCCTTCGACGCAGACTCGCAGGGGCGGCCTCGATAAATCTGGTCCTTGGTGCTTGGTTCTTGGTCCAATCGGGACCAGGGACCCGTTTCTACTTGGCCTTCTCGCAGGGCTCGCCCCCGAGGACTGCGAGCAACATCAACGGCCGGTTACCACGCTTTTCGAAGCTGTGCGGGGTGCCGCGCGGTACGGAAACGAAGCCGTTGGTTGTGATTCGCGCGTTCTTTCCGTCCAACGAGACGCTCCCTTCGCCGCCGAGCACGTAGTACACCACGTCGGCTTCTTCATACAGACGTTGTGGCATCGGCTCATTCAGCTGCAGGATCGTCGTGCGCTCATTGCCGCTGCACGCCAAGATTGATTCACGGCGTGGATCCCGTCCCACGAACTCCTTGTCCAGCCAATCGAGTATGGCGACGGTCTGCGGTTGGCCTTTGGGTCCCACTTTCGTTGCCGGCGCCACTGGCTCAGGCGCAGGCGCCGGTGCAGGTGGCGGCGGCGGTTCCGGCGCGGGATTCAACGCGACGTCGACATCCTGGACCTTCCCGGCGCTGAGCGTGACTTCCCGCTCGAACGAGATCCACTTTTCACCATCGAACCTCAGACGGTAGGTTCCTGCCATCAGGCCGGTGAAGTTGATGTTTCCGCTTGCGTCTGTCTCTCCGCTCCGCGTCGTGGTTCCGGTCACGCCGACCTGGATGCCCGGCAAGGTTAATCCCTTGGGATCGGTGACCGTGATCGCCATGCCTGCACGACTGTTCGTCGCGGGCGCGCGCCGCGGCGCGGCCGGAGTCGTCGTCGCCGGTGGCGTGGTCGCAGGTGGCGTAGTCGCAGGTGGTGTGGTCGCAGGTGGCGTGGTCGCAGGTGCCGTGGGCTTGGGCGCAGGCGCGGGTGTCGTTGCAGGCGGCGCAGGTTTTGGCTGGCTCGTTCCCTCTTGTGGCTTGGCCGGTGTGGTTGGCGCTTGCGCATGGACCGCGATGACGCCCACGACGATGAAGCTGGACAGCAAGACTTTCCACATATGCACATTATCCACCGTTCGTGGCAGGTATAATCCCCCAAGTCCGCCAGGGGTATCCCCAATCGGGATTGAGAGAGACCCTTGGAACCTGACCCGCCCTCCGCGCAGAGCGTTGCGGCGGGGTTTCGCCATAGCCTAGTGCGAAGGCGGACCCGGTTGAGACCGGCGTAGGGAGTGCGGCCATCATCCCGCCCTGCTGCCGCTCAGCCGATTTCAGCCCGACTGGAGCGCGTTCATGATCGATTTCGCCTCGGCCTATCCCAACTCTCGCAAGGTCGTTGAAACACGAACGGCCACGCTGACACCGGGCGTAGCGTCTGTTTCGCTCGACGTTCCGATGCGGGAGGTAACGCTGAGCGGCGGGGAACCGCCGATTCGGCTCTACGACACGAGCGGGCCGCAGGGACACGACGTCCGTAACGGTCTGCCAAAATTGCGCGCGCCATGGATAGAGGCCCGCCGCGCAACGGGCCACGTTGGCACGCAGCTGTATTACGCCCGCCGCGGGGAGGTGACGCCCGAGATGGAATTCATTTCGGCGCGTGAAGGGCTGCCGGCGGAATTCGTCCGGGCCGAGGTCGCGCGCGGCCGCGCCATCATTCCTTCTAACATCAACCATCTGGAGTTGGAGCCGATGATCATCGGGCGCAACTTCCTGGTGAAGATCAACGCGAACATCGGCAACTCCGCCGTGCGCTCCTCGATCGAGGACGAAGTCGAGAAGCTCCAGTGGGCCACGTTGTGGGGCGCCGACACCGTCATGGATCTGTCGACGGGCAAGAACATCCACGCGACGCGGGAATGGATCATCCGCAACTCTGCGGTCCCGATCGGCACCGTGCCGATCTATCAGGCGCTCGAGAAGGTCGGTGGCCGGCCTGAAGATCTCACGTGGGAGGTTTATCGCGACACGCTCATCGAGCAGTGCGAGCAAGGTGTCGACTACTTCACGGTGCATGCCGGCGTGCTCCTCCGCTACATCCCGATGACGGCGCGCCGCGTCACCGGCATCGTGTCGCGCGGCGGCTCGATCCTGGCGAAGTGGTGCCTGGCGCATCACCAGGAGAATTTCCTCTACACGCGGTTCCGCGAGATCTGCGAGATTATGCGCGCCTACGATGTGTCGTTCTCGCTGGGCGACGGCTTGCGTCCGGGTTCGATCGCGGATGCGAATGACGAGCCGCAATTTGCGGAGTTGAAAACGCAGGGCGAGCTCACGCAGATCGCGTGGGAGTACGACGTCCAGGTGATGAACGAAGGCCCAGGCCACATTCCGATGCATCTGATCAAGGAAAACGTCGAGAAGCAGATGGAATGGTGTGGTGAAGCGCCCTTCTACACGCTCGGACCGCTGACGACCGACGTTGCTCCGGGCTACGACCACATTACCTCAGCGATCGGCGCGGCGATGATCGGGTGGTACGGCACCGCAATGCTTTGCTACGTCACGCCGAAGGAGCACCTTGGCCTGCCGGATCGCGACGACGTGAAGGCCGGTGTCATCGCGTACAAAATCGCCGCCCACGCCGCCGATCTCGCCAAAGGCCATCCCCGCGCGCAGGCATGGGACGACGCGCTCTCGAAGGCACGGTTCGAATTCCGGTGGGAGGACCAGTTCAACCTGGCGATGGATCCGGTGACCGCCCGCGCGTACCACGACGAGAGCCTGCCGGCCGAAGGCGCCAAGGTTGCGCACTTCTGTTCCATGTGCGGTCCAAAGTTCTGCTCGATGGAGTTGACGCAGCAGATACGACAGGCAGGGATGGAAGAGAAGTCGGTCGAGTTCAGAAAGAGCGGAGAGATCTACGTGAAGCAGTAGAGGCGGGTCTTCAGACCCGCCTTAGACAGGTGTCACAGGATCCGGAAGCGGGAGCTTGGAACGAATCCAGCTGAAACTCCGCCCGACGACCCGCTGCTCGCGGGCGTCTTCGAAGAGCGAGTAGGTGACCGGCGTTACGACGAGCGTCAGCGCCAGCACCAGCGTCTGGCCCCCGATCACGACGAAACCGATCGCGTGATTGGTGGCGGAACCCACACCCTGCGTTACGACCAGCGGAACCATGCCGGCCACGAACGCCAGCGTCGTCATCAGGATCGGCCGCAGACGATCGCGGCTCGCTTGCACGATCGCGTGATGGGCGTCGAGCCCGGCCTCCCGGAGCTGGTTGGCGTGATCGATCTGCAGAATCGAGTTCTTCTTCACGACGCCGAAAAGCACGAGCATCCCGAGCGCGGAGAAGATGTTCAGTGATTGGCCGAAAATCAGGATGGAAATGAGCGCGAAGGGCAGTGTCAGCGGAAGCGACAGCAGGATGGTGACCGGATGGAGCCATGATTCGAACTGCGCCGCCAGCACCAAGTACATGAAAATCAGCGACAGCGCGAGCGCCTGGAGGAACGCGCTCGCGGTGCGATTGAGCTCGCGTGAACGCCCGGCGAACGCGAGTCGATACTCGGGCCCGAGCCCGAGCTGCGACGCAGCCGCGAGCACTTCCTGCTGCGCGCTGGCTTGCGATGTGCCCGGCAGCATGTTCGCCGACAAAGTGACCTGACGCTGACGATTGAGCCGACGGATGTCGGACGGCGCAGCGCCATGCGCAAAGGTCGCGATGTTGTCGAGCGGGACGCTCCCAAGCCGGGTCGATGGTACGGTGAGCTGTCCGATCGCGGCCTCGGTGTCGCGGTTGCGGCCTTCGGCGCGCAGATGCACTTCGTACTGCTCGCCAGCTTCGTTGTACGTCGTGACCTGATCGCCGCCGACGAGCAGGCGCAGCGCTTCTGCCGCGTCAGAGACCTGCACACCGAGGTCCGCCGCTTTCGGCCGATCGAGGCGCACCGAGATCTCGGGTTTTCCAACTCGCAGCGAGGTGTCCACGTCCACAAGGCCGGTGATGCTCTTCGCGCGCTCGGCGAGGGCGTTGCTCGCGCGCTCGAGTTCAGCGAGACTGGGTCCCTGCATCACGAACTGCACGTCGCCCTGACCCTGCCCGCCACCACCGCCACCCCCACCAGCGATCCCCGGCGCCTGCAGTCCCGTCTTCACGCCTTCCGGCGACACCTTCGGCAGGATGTTGTTCCGGATTTCGTCCATGAGTACGAATTGATCGCGTTCGCGCTCGTTGATCGGCTTGAGTCGAACGTAGATGTTGGCAGTGTTCAGCGTTCCCGCCGAGTCGCCGGCGACGGTGACCATCGTGTAGACGACTTCCGGCAACTCCCGAATGGCGCTCGCCACACGATTAGAGAAGACCTCGGTCGCTTCGAGGCTCGTGCCTTCTGGCGCGCGCAGGCTGACATCGAACTCGGACTGATCATCCTGCGGCGTGAAGTTGACGTTGACGATGCGGAAGATCGGCACGCTCGAAAAGAGCACCAGCACAGCGAGCGTGGCGATGACCCACCGATGGGCCATGGACCACTCCAGCATCCGCGTGTAAACGCGATCGATCGGTCCAAAAATCACCGAGTGCTTCGAGTCGTGGACGTGACGTGACTCGTCCTCTTCGCGTGGCTTCACCTTCAGCCACCGCGCGCACATCGTCGGCGTCAGCGTGAAGCTGACGAGCAGCGACACGATGACGGCGAACGCCATCGTCAACCCGAAGCTTTTCAGGAAGCGGCCCACCATTCCGCTCATGAACCCGACCGGCGCGAAGATCGCCACGAGCGACAGCGTCGTTGCCAGCACGGCCAGTCCGATCTCCTTCGTGCCTTCGACGGCTGCCTGCATCGGCGGCATGCCCTTCTCCTCGATAAACCGATAGATGTTCTCCAGCACGACAATGGCGTCGTCAATGACGATGCCAACGGCGAGCGTGAGCGCCAGCATCGTCAGCATGTTCAATGTGAAGCCCATGTACCAGACGAGGGCGAACGTCGCGACGATTGAGGTCGGGATGGAGATCGCAGCGATGACCGTGGAGCGGAAGTTGCCGAGGAACAGGAAGACAACGAACGCCGCCAGGAACGAACCGACGACGAGATGTTCCTCGACGCTGCGGAAGGACGCCTCGATGAACTCCGCCTGGTCACGGACGATTCGAAGCTCATAGCCGGGCGCCAGCGCCTGCTTCAGTTCGTCGAGCCGATCCTTGACGTTGTTGACGACTTCCACCGTGTTCGTGCCCGACTGCTTGCGGATCTGCAGGAGGACCGTGGGATCGCCGTTGATGTTGGCGAGTGTCGTGACATCAGCGACACCGTCGTCCACGCGAGCGACGTCGTTGATCTGAACCGGATGGCCTTCCACCTGCCGCAGGACGAGATTGCCGAACTGGTCGGGTGTGTCCACGCGTCCGCGCGTGCGCATCGTGATGGACTGCGGACCTTGATCGATGCGGCCACCAGGGACGTCTGCGTTCTGTGCCTGCAGCGTTCGCGACACATCGTTGACGGTCAGGTTGTACGCGTGCAGCCGGTCGGCATCGACCCAGACGTTGATCTGGCGCTTGCGCCCACCGAGCACGAGCACCTGTCCGACGCCGTCGGTGCTCTCGAGGCGTCGCCGCAGCACCTTGTCCGTGTACTCCGTGACGTCACGGATTGGCTTCTTCGCTGTGACGGCGATCGTCAGAATAGGTGCCGCATCTGGGTCCTGCTTCTCGATCGTCGGCTGCGTGATCGTGCGCGGCAGCAGTGGCAGGATGCGGTTGATGCGATCGCGAACTTCCTGCGCGGCGACGTCGGCGTTCTTTTCGAGCCGGAACTGGACGATGACCTGCGAGATGCCTTCCGCAGAATTCGAGCTGAGCTGATCGATGCCGCTGATGGTGTTGACGGCCTCTTCGATCTTGTCGGTGACTTCGCTCTCGACCTGTTCCGGCGCCGCGCCCGGCAGTCGCGTCGTGACTGCGACGGTCGGGAAGTCCACCTGCGGCAGTCGATCGACTCCCAGTTGGCCGAACGCGAACGCGCCAACAACAGTCAGCGAGAGGATGAGAACGGACGCAAAAACAGGACGACGAACGCAGAGCTCAGCGAGCCATTGCATGAGAGCACCTACTTCTGAGCAGTCACGTGAGCCCCGTCGGAGAGCTTCTCGACGTTGGTGGTGGCCACGATCTCGCCGGTCTTGAGCCCGGTCGTGATCTCGATCAGATCGTCGGCTGCCTGGCCGATGGTGACGATACGTTCCTCAGCGCGTTCGCCGGAAATTACGTACACACGTGAGGTGCCGGACACCGTGCGAACCGCGGCTTTCGGAACAAGGATGCCAGGACGATCTGAACCCTGCTCGATTCGGGCAGTTGCAAACGATCCCGGCTTCAGCATTCCATCGTCATTGGCGACGAGTGCTTCGACGATGAGCGTGCGTGAGTCCGATTGAAGAGCGGGCGACACGTAGCGCACGTGCCCTTCGAACGTTCTGCCCGGCGCCACATCCACCGCAAGCGAGACGGGCCGGCCAATCGCGACATCAGCCGAATACTGCTGAGGGACGGTGAGGTTGACGCGCAGCGGATTCGTGCGCATCACCGACGCGACCTTGGTTCCGCGCGTCACGTATGCGCCGACAGAGACGAGACGCTGACCGACCACACCCGCAAACGGGGAGCGGACCACGGTGTCGGCGAGTGCCTTGTGCGCAAGGCTCAAACGCGCCCGTGCGGCAAGCAGTGCCTGATACTGCTGCAGCGCGCCATTGCGAGCGATGTCGTACTGCCGCCGCGCGACTTCTGCCTGGGCGCTGCGCTGATCGAAATCGGCCTTCGACAGCAGCTTGCGATCGAACAGCATCTGCGCGCGCGCGAAGTCGCCTTCAGCCAGATCGAGATTGGCGCGCGCGTTGGCAACCTCGGGCACTTTGTCGACGGTGAACTCCGATCCGTCGGCAAGCCCGAGCCGGCCAACGATCTGCGCCGCGTTTGCTTCAGCCTCCGCCGCCTGAGCCTCCATTTCGGCTGCGGCGATCTTGATCAGGGTGTCACCTTCCGCGACGCGCGTGCCTCGTTCGACGGGTGTTGCGACAACACGCCCCTGTACTTCGGCTGCGACTTCGGCTTCTTCCTGGGCGGCCAGTGTGCCGGTGACCTCGAGGAATCGACGAATGGGTTTCTCGACGGCCGCCGTGCTGTTGATAGCGATGGCTGGAGCTCGTTCGCCTGCGTCCGATGATGATTCGCCTTTGACGCCTGTTCCACAGCCGATCGTGGCCACAAACAGCAAGGGGAGGGCTATGAAGATCGTTCCGCGCATTATGTCAGGGACTCCGGAAATTCAGCTCGTGTGCACGACGCTCGAATGAGAAGCCGGGCCGAATGGCGGCAAGCGGCGCGCATGGGTTGGCGCCCCGGCCTGCAAACCAGCAATCGTTGTATCTATCGCGTCGAGGATCAAGTCGTCCGCATCCTCCGGTCTCAGCCGCTCCGAGAGGCGCAGTGCCGCAATTCCCAGGATCGGGGCCCAGATCAGGCGAAGGGCAACGTCCGCATCCACTGTGGATGGAAAGATGCCCTCGTCGATGCAGCGTTGCATCTGCGCGAGCAGCCGGCTTTTCAGATCGGACATGAAAGCGAAGCGCTCGTACTCACGCCCGATCCGTGGTACTCGTCGATCGAGGAAGACGAGCGCGAAGTACTGCGGCTGCACCTTGCTGAACTCGTAGAAGCGCCAGGCAGCCGCTCGAATGTCGTCAAGCGGGTTGTCGCTCGGTGTTTGCTGAAGCTGCGACGCTCCAAGCAGTCGAAAGCCTTCTTCTGCCAACGCGAAGAAGATCTCGTCTTTCGATTTGAAGTAGCTGTAGATCGCGCCGGGGCTGTACTCGACCTTCGCGGCAATATTGCGAATCGACACCTGCGCGTAGCCGTCGCTCACGAACAGCGAGAGCGCGGCGTCGAGAATCGCTCGCCGTGTGGTCGCGCGCGCGTGTTGCTGGCGTTCCTCTCGGCTGAGAGGTTCATCCTGGTTGCGGTCGGTAGAACTGAACATCGTTCAATATTCTAAACAATGTTCAGTCAGGCCGCCAGTATGGGACAGAAACACCGTTATGAGCGTCATATACTTCGAAGATTCCGTCAGAGAAGGGAGCCGCCCCGTGTCCATCCGACCCGTCAAGCGCGTTGCGTTGTCCAAGCCCACCCTCGAAGGCGCCGGGGTCAAGCTGCGCCGGGCGTTCGGCTTTGGCGATACCTCCGATTACGACCCGTTTCTTCTCTTCGATGACTTCCGCAACGACAAGCCGGACGACTACCTCGCGGGCTTCCCGTGGCATCCCCATCGCGGAATCGAGACGATCACGTATGTGCTCGCCGGGACGGTTGAGCACGGTGACAGCCTGGGGAATCGCGGGAGTCTCGGCGCTGGCGACGTGCAGTGGATGACTGCCGGCAGCGGCATCCTTCACCAGGAAATGCCGCAGGGCGATACGCAAGGACGGATGCACGGCTTCCAGCTCTGGGCGAATCTGCCTTCGTCGCTCAAGATGACCGCGCCGCGATATCAAGACGTCGCAGGCAAGGACGTGCCTGAAGTCGTTGACGATGACGGAACGAGAGTGCGCATCGTCTGCGGATCGTTCTGGGGAAAGAAGGGACCCGTGGAGGGCGTCGCAGCGGATCCGCGTTACATCGACGTGTCGATCCCTCCGGGTGTGCGCAAGCATCTGCCCGTCGAACTGGGGCGCCACGGTTTCGCGTACGTCTTTGCTGGTGCCGGAAGCTTCCGGGATGCGTCGGATCCGCAGCCGGTGAAGACGGACATGGTCGGAGGCAACGGGGAAGCGATACCCAACAACATCGGCAATCGATCGCTCGTGTTGTTCGATAGCGGCGACGAGATCACGGTGCAGGCGGGCGACGAGGGAATCAGGTTTCTGCTGGTGTCGGGCAAGCCGATCGAAGAGCCGGTCGCCTGGTACGGGCCCATCGTGATGAACACGCGCGCGGAGCTTCAGCAGGCGTTCGACGAGCTGAATCGCGGAACGTTCATCAAGGAAGGCGCGGCGAAGTAAAATACGCACCGATTTTCCGAGTCCCCTTCGTGAGGAGCACGCCATGACCGAGCTCGATCGCCGCGCGTTTCTTGGCTTCAGCACGTTGGCAACCGCTGGCCTGCTGATGGACGGCTGGGCAAGCCCGGTCGGGGCGCAGGACATCCGCGGCCTCCCGCTCACCAAGGATGTCGCGACCACCGCGGGCCGGGTGCGCGGCGTGGTGCGTTTCGGCGTCAACCAGTTCTGGGGAGTGCCGTACGCTGCGTCCACAGAAGGCGCGAACCGGTTCATGCCGCCAGCGGCACACGCGCCGTGGACCGGCACGCGCGATTGCTTCCAGGTGGGCAACCGCGCTCCTCAGGATCCCGATGGACCGATCTCGGAGGTCTTTGCGCTCGATCGGCAGGAGCCGATGGGTGAGGACTGCCTGAACCTGAACGTCTTCACGCCGGCGCTGACTGGCAATAGGCCCGTGATGGTGTGGCTGCACGGCGGCGGCTTTGCCGGCGGTTCCGGCAACTGGCTTTTATACGAAGGCACCAACCTCGCGCGCAAGGAAGACGTCGTGATGGTGTCGGTGACTCATCGTCTCAATCTCTTCGGTTTCCTTCACCTCTCCAACTTCGACGCGGGCGAGAAGTGGGCGCGCTCGAGCAACGTCGGCATGCAGGACATCGTCGCTGCGCTCGGATGGATCAAGAACAATATCGCGGCATTCGGCGGGAATCCCGGCAACGTCACGGTGTTTGGCCAGTCTGGCGGGGGCAGCAAAGTAACGACGCTGATGGCGATGCCCTCAGCCAAAGGTCTTTTTCACCGGGCGATTGCGATGAGCGGCGCGCAGGTGCGAGGGGCTGAACGCGGAGCCGCGACACGGGCGGCAGAGCAGTACCTCACGAAGCTGGGGCTGACACCGAAGCAGCTCGATCGGCTTCAGGAGATGCCATGGAAACAACTGCAGGAGTCGTTCTTCAGCGAACCACGCATCCAGGGGCTCGCCGGCGGCCCAGTCGTGGACGGCGGCTCGTTGCCGCGCGATCAGTGGTCGCCCGATGCGCCTGCGGTGTCGGCCGATGTGCCGTTGATGATGGGATCGACCGAGACGGAGGATGCGTGGAATGATCCGCCGCCCCCGCTCGTCATGTCCGAAGACGACATGCTCACGCGGGTTCGTCGCATCGTACGAAACGACGAGTCAAAGGCGCGCGAGATGATCGCCTTGTACCGCAAGACGCATCAGGGCATCACCAACACGGATGTCTACCTGATCATGAACGCCGACAACACGCGCCGCGCCAACGCTCAGCTCCTGAACGAGCTCAAAACGGCGCAGGGCAAGGCGCCGGCCTATCTCTACTTCTTCAACTGGCGCTCACCCGTCCACAACAGCCAGATGAAGGCATACCACACGCTCGACATCCCGTTCGCGCTCTACAACATCGATCAGGCGGCGTCGATGACTGGCGCCATGCAGGATCGTTACGCCCTGGCGCACCGAATGAGCGCGGCGTTCGCATCGTTCGCGCGGAGTGGAAATCCGAACCATGCCGACCTGCCGATGTGGCCGGCATTCAATGCACGTGACTATCCGACGATGATCTTTGGCAACGACTGCAAGGTCGTCAACGATCCGAATCGGCAGGAACGCCTTGCGTTGAAGGCGATTCGCGACGGCGCTACATCGACCGCGGGTGAGTAAGTCCGGCTAAACCGGACACTACGTACTTGGATTCAGCGCGCGTCCGGCGTAGTGTCCGGCTTCAGCCGGACCTACTTCTTGGTCTCGGGCGGGACGATCATCACGATCGTCGGGAAGCGCTGGGGCTGACCTTTCGGTAGAGGGTTGATATAGCCCTGCGATCCGCCCCACGTCCAGTCCTTCACGGTGACCCCCGGCGGAAACGCCATCGTCTCTTCACGGAAGCGGCCCACCTCGAACATGTGCGTCGGCGGCTCCTTGAAAACCAATGCACCGCGTTCGTCAAGCTGTGTGCGGTAATAGGTCACGACGTCCGCAAACGGAGCACTGGCACCATAGATGTAATACCGCTGGCCGCGGCCCGCATCGTACGACGCCAGGAACTGGGCTGCCGGATAAATTGGAAAACCGACCTCGCTCGCCGATGGTGTCGCCACCGCGGGTTGTGGCTGCGCCGGGCGCGGCGGAGCGGCCGGTGACTGAGTGGCAGGAGGCGCGGGCGTCGTCGTCGATGGGGGCGACGTGGGTTGCGCCGGCTTCGGCGGCGGCTGCGTATTTCCAGGTCGCGGAAATGGTTGCGGCGTTTGGGCCAGGAGTTGCGCCGACATCAGAACCGCCGCCAGACATGCCGCCAAGTGTCGTCCCACCCCACTCATTATAGAGACGTTCCCGCCGGTCGTTCGCCCCTGTCGGGCTTCTGTCGTCATGTGACCTCGGGGTGGCAACATTGGCCGTAATTCCGACACCTGAGAGCGGCAGTCGGGCTGCTTTCGGCCACTCGCCGCTGGATCGCATCTTGCCAAGTACGCATGCAAGCCTGAGGTTCTCACCGACGGCTTGGAGGATCGCCATGGAAGACTTCGACATAGCGCCGAGCAAAATCGGCGAGTCAGCACAGCGGGTTGTCGACCGCGCGATTGAGGAATCCCGGCGCAGGGACCATGCGCAGGTGACAAACGAGCACGTCTTCCTTGCGTTCGCTCAAGTCGAATGGGACACGTTCTCTCAGGTCATGACGGAACTCGACCTGAATCCGCATGAGATCATGCACGCGCTCGAGGGCTATCTCGACTCGTTGCGCAAGACATCAGTTCGCGACCTTCGCGTGGCACCGGCGACAAAGCTCGTGTTGAAACTTGCATTTCATCAGGCGAGCCGGGGCGGCCGTCAGACCATCGAGTCAGGTGACCTCTTCTCGGCCATTTTTGAAGAGAGCCAGGGCATTCCTGTCGCCATCATCCGTCGTCATGGGGTCGAGCCAGAGGTGCTGGTTTCGCGAAT
>Ga0207689_10002364_pt1 | contig 17614 bp, 19 predicted proteins | sample KBSMisM52_FD_184312 | JGI IMG/M metagenome (GOLD analysis project Ga0207689, IMG submission 184312) | Miscanthus rhizosphere microbial communities from Kellogg Biological Station, Michigan, USA - KBS Miscanthus M5-2 (SPAdes) (version 2) | ecosystem: Host-associated > Plants > Roots >... | reverse complement strand
GAAACCGAGCTTGGGATAAAGATTCTGGTTGATCACCAGCGGCGGCGGCGGCGCCGAGAGCAGCGTGTAGCCGTCGGGCTCCGCCTTGGCGACCGCCTCGGCGCCGATGTTCCCGGCCGCACCGGTGCGGTTCTCCACCACGACCGGCTGCCCCCATTTCCGCGACAGCCACTCGCCGATCACGCGCGGCATCACGTCGGCGGTGCCGCCGGCGGGGAACGGCACGATGATCTTCACCGGCCGCGACGGATAGTCCTGCGCGTCGGCCTGCGGCAGCACCGCGAGCATGGCGGCAAGCGCAAGTCCGGCACTGATGCAGCCGCGCGCCAACCGCCGGCGCGAGCCGCTGATACAACCGAGAATCATTGCGCGTCTCCTGACCCGAGCGTCGTGTGATGATTCACTTGTGATTATTCGACGGCGATCTTGGCCGCGTGCACCACCGGCCCCCATTGCTCCGTGCTCGCCTTGATGATGTCGCGCATCTGCTCCGGCGTGCTGCCAAGAGGCTCGGCCTCCAAGGCCAGGATACGCGCGCGCAGATCCGGTGACTGGAATGCCTGTCCGATCGCGTCCGAGATTTTCTTGACGATCTCCTTCGGCGTACCGGGAGGAGCGGCCACGCCCATCCAGGTATCGGCATAGACGACCGGCAGCGTCTCCGCCAAGGTCGCGACATTGGGATAGTCCTTGAGCCGCTCGCGGCCGCCGGTGCCGAGAATTTTCAGCTTGCCGGCATCAATGTTCTGCTTGTTGGCCAGCAGATAGTCCGGAACGATGTCGATGTTGCCGGCCAGGAGATCATTGATGGCGGGGGCGCTTCCCCGATATGGGATCTCCGTCATGCGGAAATTACCCTTGAGCATCAGAAGCTCGCCCAGGAGGTGTCCGGTATTGCCCTTGCCCTGATGACCGTAGTTGACCTTGCCGGGGTTGGCCTGTGCGTAAGCGAGGAGCTCGGACATGTTGTTGGCCGGCAGCCCGACCCTTGCGAGCACGATCAAGGGATAGGTCGCAAGCACGCTGATGGGCTCCATCGCGCGCGTGTCGAATGCCGCCTTGGTGAATACGAGATGGGTGATGCTGTAGGTGAGCTGGGGCGCGCACAGGATCGTATATCCGTCGGGCGGTGAGCGCAGCACCGATTCGGTTCCCACGCGGCCGCCGGCGCCGCCGGCGCGGTTCTCGATCACGACTTGCTGGCCGAGCAGGCTGCTCGCCTTTTCCGCGGCGAAACGGCAAAGCAGGTCCGCGGTCCCGCCGGCGGGCAGCGGGACGACCATGGTAATCGGCCGGTTCGGGAAGCTCGTCTGCGCCTGCGCAACGCTCGCACACGCGAGCAGGCTCATTCCGCAGACCAGTCCGGTGGCGATACGCTCAAACATTCGTCCTCCTCACTCGTAGAACCCGGGCGACAGCTTCTGACTGTCGCGCTGCGCCTTGTCGTGGTTGATCCAAAGCTGCGCCTTTTCCTTGGCCATGACATCCGCCATGCGCTGAAGGGACGCGGCGCTCTTGTCCTGGCTGTCGTTGTTCTCGGGAACGCGCCGGTTGTCCCAGTTGTCCTTGAAGTGCACGGCATCGCCCGACAGCAGCACCGCGCCGGTCTTCGGCAGTTTGACCAGCAGGCTCTGATGGCCGGGCGTGTGTCCCGGCGTCGAGATGATCGTCACACTGCCGTCGCCGAACACGTCATGATCGCCTTCGAGCTTGGTCACGGGCTGCTCCGGTTTGAAGCGCGGACCGACCGGCGACGGCCACTCGTATTCGGCCTTCTGCACCAACAGGGTCGCCTGCGGGAACAGCGCCATGTTGCCGACGTGATCGGGATGCGTGTGCGACACGGCGACATATTTGATGTCGGACGGTTTCACACCGAGTTCATCGAGCTGCGAGACAAGGGTCTTGGGCCGCCGCCAATGAGTCGCCCGCGGGTCGGCAGGGCGCTGCCCCTCCGGCATCGCGGCGATGGCATCGGCCAGCCCGGTGTCCCACAGGAGCCAGCCCTGCGAATGCTTGATCAGATAACAGCTGTCGACAAAGTCCATCGACTTGCCGACGTTCACGCCGGGCGACCAGCGCGAGATGTCGCCGGCGACGCCTTCACCGCAATTGAGGATGTAGAGGCGCTCGATGCCCGGCTTGGTGGCTTGGGCCGGCGCCGGTTGCCCCAAACTCGGGGTGGCCAGCGGCAAAGCCACGAGAGCGACGACGGCGAGCCAGCGGCGAATCGGTTGCATGGCTTTTTCCTCCTGCCATTTGTCGTGTTTTGGCCAAACCGGAGCGGCTTAGCGAACACAATAATAACATGATCGTGAGGCGGGTGGCTGATCGCTCATTTTGGCGGCAAGGATGCCGGTCAAAGCCTCTTCTGCCGTCCTACGCCTTCTGCTAACCATGCGCCCATTGTGAGCGAGTTCAGCCATCGCTCAGTCCATGATGAAGAAAATGCACAGCGACCACAACGGGGCGTCTGCGGCCGGACACCGTCGCTCCGAGGCCAACACGAGGGTCCCATGATCAGCTACTCTACCCGTGCCGTCTTGCTGGCGACTGCTTTCGCCGTCAGCGCCTTTGCTGCCACTCCGTCCGCAGATGCGGCGTCGTTCGACGGCCCGTGGAGCGTGCTCGTCATCACCAAGAGCGGAGCCTGCGACCAGTCGTACCGTTACGGCCTGATGATTCGCGGCAGCTCGGTCTCGTATCTGGGCGGCGCGGCGGTCAGTGTTTCCGGACGCGTGTCGCCGAACGGCCATGTCAATGTGAACGTCTCGGCCGGCGGCCAAAGCGCTGCCGGAGTTGGACGGCTGTCCGCCGGCCGCGGCAGCGGAACGTGGCGCGGCCAGGGTCCGTCGGGAGGCTGCTCAGGCGTCTGGAGCGCGACTCAGGGCTGATGTCGCGCTTGCAGAGCACCGAGATCCATGCAGTCCGGGAGTCGCGCGCGCAGGAGTGACGGCGCGGCGAACATCCGCAAGCGTGAGACCGAATAGGAATGCTGTGCGTCGACGTCGGAGAGCCACTTTGCACACGCTTCGTATAGCTTCTGCTGTTGCCGCCGGGCTCCTGCTGTGCACGGTCGCGACGTCGTTCGCGCCGTCCGAGTGGGCGTCGGCGCATGCGCAGCGGCTGGCGGAAGCAAGGAAGAAGGTCGAGCGGAGAGCGCCGGCACCCAAAGACGCGCAGAAGCAACAGACGGAGCGCACCCCCTTCACGGCGGAGGAGGAAGATGCCGCGGTCATTCCGGGCATTCCGGACGCGCGCGTGTGGGGCGATTCGGCGGCGGGTTTCGCCCGCCTTCTGCCGACCACGGCGGGACCGTGGCTGGCGATCTCCGGCGGCGGGTCTGACGGCGCCTACGGCGCCGGTGTGCTCACCGGCTGGACCGAGTCGGGCACCCGGCCCGAATTCGCGGTCGTGACCGGCGTCAGCATCGGCGCCCTGATTGCTCCATTCGCCTTCCTCGGGCCGCGCTACGACGAGGAGGTGCACAAGAACTTCACCACCATCGGAGCGGCGGATATCTTCGAGGACCGGGTCACGCGCGACAGCCTGTTCGATTTCTGGCCGCTCAAGCGTCTGGTCGAACACCGGGTGACGGCAAAGCTGCTTTCGGAAATCGCCGCCGAACATGCGCGCGGCCGGCGGCTGTTCGTCGTGACCACCAATCTCGACACCGGGCGGCGCGTGGTCTGGAACATGGGCGCGATTGCTACGCGCGGCGACGAGGCGGCGCTCAAGCTTTTCCGTGAGGTCCTGCTCGCGTCATCCAGCATTCCCGGATTCTTCTCGCCCGTCGTCATCGACGTGGAGGCGAACGGCAAGAAACTCCAGGAGATGCACAGCGACGGCACCCTGACTGCGCCTTTCTTCGTCATGCCGGAAGCGATGTTGTCCGCAGGCAGCGGATCGAGCGCGCCGTTCAGCCAACTCTATGTCATCGTGAACTCCAAGCTCGGGCCTGAATTCTCGATGCCGGACCGCAACATTCCCGGTGTGCTCGGCCGTTCGATCGCCGTCGCCCTCACCGCGGCGTTGCGCGCGGAACTCATGCTCATCTCGGTCGGCGCGCAGAAGCATGGATTCGCGTTGCGCGTCGCGCATGTGGACCCGGCCTTCAATCATCCGACCCGCGGCCCGTTCGACGGCAAATACATGCAGGCGCTCTACGAGTTCGGAGTCGCCGCTGGCAAGGCTGGCACGGCTTTCGGTAATTCGCCGCCGGATCTTTCAATGCGCGGATCGAACAAGCAGTAGCAAAACGGCTTCGGCCGCGCCGTACCGGCAAGCGGCTGTCTTTCGTAGGTCGTGCGCGACTCCCGCCTCGTGGATACGACAAATCTCAAGACAGGTCCGGCCTGCCGCGGTTCCGCAGCGGGAACGTTTCGGGCAGCCGACGCGTTGTTCCTGCGCATGTCGTTGAGGAATATCCCGTGCGCACCATCAGCTTGATCTTCGCAATCTCCGTGGGCATGGCGCCGGCCGGCGCCGCACTGGCGCAGCCGGTCGGTACCGACCGCGTGCCTGAGCAAGGCGTGGCATGTCCGCCCGATGTCAAAGGCAGCGGTCCGACCGTGGGCAGCGGCAGCGGCAGCGACGCACCGCTCAGCGACAAGCTGGCGCAGTCCAAAGGTGTGATCTGCCCGCCTGCCGGCGTGGATCGGGACATCCACGTCGCGCCACCAGGGGGCGGCGAGCTGAAGGTCATTCCGCCGCCCGGTTCGCCGGGTGGTGACCCCAGCGTCGAGCCGAAGTAAATCGCGGTCGCGCACTCCCGCGATAACCGAGATCACCTACGCTTTGAGATTCCGTGGCGCAGCAGCGTTACTTTTCCGCGCTGCTCAACCGGCTGCCGAAAAGCGCGTTTGGTTCGGTTATGCGGATCGCAAACCGCCAAGCCACCCAGAACATCGCGAAGTACAAGGCGATGAAGGTGACCAGGCCGGTATACGGCGTGGTGTTCCGTTCCACCAGCAATCCGACGCCGATCGAGATCGACTGGCTCACCACCAGACTTATCAGAAAGACAACAAGCAAGCGCATGGGTCGCCCCCTTGGCGTTGATTGCGCGTTGGCCAAAAGTTGACGGCCCGTGTCGGCGGGATCAACGGGGTCGAGACGATCCGTCGCGGCCACCAGGGCTGACGTGATGTCGCAGCGTGGCGCCCTCCTAGGTGGCCCGGCGATGAGCGTCTCGACGGCCCTGGCAGAACTCACGCGTTGCACGTACCGGTCGACCGACAAAAAGGGGGACCCCACGATGGGTCCCCCCGATGAAGGCACGCCAGGCCGGGATGCGACGCGTCAGCGGTATTCCATGCGGCGCCCGGCGGGCGGCAGGCCAGATCAGCTCGCCGCTTTGAAGTTGAGCCTCGCTTCCGCGATCTCGGTCAGCTTCTTGTCCGCGGCCTTCTCCTCGTCCAGGTTCCGCTGCAACACGTTTGCGCAATCGTTGCGGCCGAGTTGCTTCGCCCAGGCGATCAGCGTCCCGTATCGGGCGATCTCGTAGTGCTCAACGGCCTGCGCCGCGGAAGCAAGCGCGGCATTGAGCACCTCCTTGTCCGCGATCTCTCCAGCGACGTCATCGGCTTCTTCGATGATGCCGTCGATAGCCGGGCAGTCGATGCCCTTAGCTTCCACGCCGTGCATCTGAAACACCTGCTCGACGCGCTTCACCTGGTTCTTGGTCTCGGCCAGATGCGATTGAAACGCCTGCTTGAGCTGCGCGTCGGTCGCTTTGTCGATCATCTCCGGCAGCGCCTTGAGGATCTGGTTTTCGGCATAGTAGATGTCGCGCAGAGCGTGCACGAACAGGTCGTTCATCGTTTTGATGTCTTTGGAAAACAAGCCCATGGCTTAAGCCTTTCTGGTTGGGACCCTGTGAGATGGGACGGGACCATGCCGCCATCGCCAAGCGATGCTGACGCGCATGTCGCCCGTTCACATCGAGCCAACTGCGCAAGTGGCACGCGGTTCCCCAAGTCAGCGCGTGGCGGAACTCGCTGCTGCGAATTCGTCGCGATCTTGCGATCGACGGAACAATGTCCGCCACGGCGGGTGATGACGTGAAACCGAGCGCTGATCCGAAACTACCGCTCATCATCGGCGTCGCGCCGCTCGATGGTGCGGATATCCACCTCCGAGGTCAGCGTGCGATGCACCGGACATTTATCCGCGATCTCCAGTAACCGCTCGCGTTGCTCGGCGTCGAGGTTGCCCCGCAATGCGATGGTGCGTTCGATGCGGTCCACCATCCCTTCCTTGGTCTCGCAGGTCTCGCAATCGGCGGCGTGGATTCTGCTGTGGCTGAGCTCGACGGTGACTCGCTCGAGCGGCAGCGCCTTGCGCTCGGCGTAGAGTCGAAGTGTCATCGACGTGCAGGCGCCCAGCCCGGCCAGCACGAGATCGTAAGGACCTGGACCGCTGTCGAGGCCGCCGAAGTCGGTCGGCTCGTCCGCCAGGAAACGATGGCGCCCGACCGTGACCTGCTGCTGGAAGCGACCGCGCCGCGTTTCGCGAACAACCACGGCGTCGGATTCGTCGGGCAGGTCGGGTGCGACGTCCGCCATGTCGAGATAGCGCTCGGCCCAGGCGTGGATCACGTTGGCGACGTAGGTGGCGTCGCTGCGACGGCTCAACAGGTGGTCGGCGCCAGCCAGCGAGACGAAGCTTTTCGGATGCTTGGCGGCGGTGAAGATGCGGCTCGCATTCTCGATACCGACGGTGGCGTCCGTCGGCGAATGAAAGATCAGCAACGCCTTGTGCAGGTCGGGAAGGCGATCCAGCAGCCTGTGCTCCGCGAGGTCGTCGACGAAGGCGCGGCTGATCCGAAACGGACGGCCGGCCAGTACGACCTCGACCTCGCCCTTCGTGCCGATCTCCTCGAGATGGCCCGCGAACAGCCCCTTCACGTGGGTCGGGTCGCTGGGCGCGGCGATCGTCACCACCGCGCGCGCCTCGGGCACATCCGAGGCCGCCGCGAGCACGGCCGCGCCGCCGAGGCTGTGGCCGATCAGGATCGCAGGCGCTCGTCGCGTTCGCCGCAGCTCGTTTGCCGCGGCGACAAGATCCGCGACATTGGACGAAAACGTGGTGTTGGCGAATTCACCGTCGCTCGAGCCTAGCCCGGTGAAGTCGAAGCGCAGAACGGCGATATCGAGCGCGGTCAGCCCTTCCGCGATGCGCTTGGCCGCATGCACGTCCTTGCCGCAGGTGAAGCAGTGGGCGAACAATGCGTAGGCGCGCGGCTCGCCAGGCGGACGGTCGAGCAGCGCGGCAAGCTTCTGGCCCGCCGCGTTGGGAAAATCGAAGCGTTCAGCCGGCATGCTTACCTCTTGCGGATTGCGGGCGTTGGTCCCGCGCCTCGCTCACAGCGGAATTTCCATCAGATCGTGCGCCACCACCAGATCGCCCTTGTAGGTCGGGCGCACCGCATCCGCCCACTTCTCCGCCGTCAACCCGGTGGCGTCCGCCGGCACCAAGTGACTGAGCACCAGTTTTTTCACCCCGGCGGCGGTGGCGATGCGTCCGACGTCTTCCGCGAGCGTGTGACTCGCCTTGAGGTGAGCCATCAGGGTCGCCGCATTGGGATTGCGCCTCACCAACTCTTCGAGCGCCGGTCCGTACATGACCTCGTGCACCAGGATGTCGGCACCCTTCGCGAACGCTGCAAGCGGCGGGAAATAGGCGGTGTCACCCGAAAAGACGACGGTCTTTCCTGGGAACTCGAACTTGAGCGCAAAGCTCTCGGTGATCGGCGGATGCAGATTGCGTAACGCCGTCACCTTGGCATCGCCCGCGGCCATCACCGGGCCTTCGGTATATTCATGAATGTTGACGAGCTTGCGCAGGTCCGGCCTGCCCTCGTCCGCGATGCGCGTCTCGATGTCGAACTTATAGGCGTCCCAAAAGCCCTGCGCGAGTTGCTTCATGCCGGCCGGGCCGTAGGCATCGACCGGCATCTGCAAGCCGGTCGCCCACGCATTGTAGACCAGGAGCCCGAACTCGGCGTTGTGATCGGAGTGATGGTGCGTGATGAAGGTGTAGCGCAGCGCCGGCAGCGGAAACTTCGTCTCCACCAGCTTGAAGGTCGCGCCGTAGCCGGTATCGATCACGTAAGGGACGTTGTTCCAGACGATGAGGTTTGCCGCCGGGGTCTGCTTGTACTCGGTGATGCGCGGCCCGCCCCGCGTCCCCAACAGCACCAGCCGGTTGGGTCCCAGATTTCGCTGCTGCGCCATGGCAGGGCGAAGGCCGCCTGCGGCGGCCGCTTCCGCTATCGCCGCGCTCGCTCCCAACAGATGTCTGCGCGTGATCATCAACCGCTCTCCTGGGGTCATGATGCCCCTTAACCTACAGCTTGACAGCTCAAGGCCGGGGCAACGCGCCGCCGGTATCCGACGGCTCTTTCGAATTTGTTCACGCTGTTTGAACCAATTGCGGTCCCTTTGCGACTAACGAAGTGGCGCACGAAGATCACTGTTCACTGCCGCTATGCCCAGGGGGCGGCGCCCGGCAGGAAAGCAGGAAGGGGCATCAAATGACTTATTCCGGAATTCTGGCCCGGTCACGGGGCCTGGCGCTGTTGGCCGCGCTCGCGGCGGCGGCCACGCTCGCCGCGGTTCGTTCGGCCGATGCCATGCCAGGCTACGATGGGGTCTGGAGCGTCGTGATCATCACGAAGGAAGGCATCTGCGATACGTCCTACCGCTACCCGATCCGCATCACCAACGGCACCTTAGGAAATGCCGGCACCGCGACCGTCAGCATCACGGGCAAGGTCGGCAAGAATGGCGCAGTGGTCGTCAATGTAAGCGCCGGCGACAAGACCGCGACCGGCACCGGCCATCTCGCTGGGAAGAGCGGCGGGGGCTCATGGAGCGGTGGCAACGGCGCCTGCAAGGGCGTCTGGCAGGCCGAGCGCCGCAGCTAAAACCTAATCTGTAGGCCGGGCGAGCCTGCAACAGTTCTGGTGATGCCCGGGTTCAACCCGGGCATCACTGTGTTTGAGCCGTCCCCTTCCAACATTGTCGGCGTTCACGGGCTCGAGCGCGAACATCCCGCGCGCTCGAAAATGCTGACCTACGCCGGGGCCGTCACCTCCGGCGTGCTGGCGGCCCTGGCGCTGCAGATCTACCTGAGCGGGGCGGGCTTCGAGTTAGGGGCGTTGTGGGAAAATCTCCTGTCAGCAAAACCACGGGAGCTGCGGACCACCGGGCCTTGGTGGGCCATTGCCGGGATGGCCTTCGTAGTGAGCGGCGCGACCGCCGCCGCGCTGGTCCGCCTCCCCTTCCCTTGGCGCCGGTTCCGTCCTTTGCGATGGGTCTTGGGCGCCCTGATCGTGCTTCTGCTTGCGCATATCGGGCATACCGACGCGGCGGGGTTGCACGCGCTGGCCCTGGGTGCGGACGTCGCCGTCAGGCTGACGGCGCTCGGGCTCGCGGCCTTGATAGCCATGTTCGGTGCTTATCTGGCGGCCCGCGGCTGACGCCACCCAAGGTGCGCCAAGTCTCCGGATGCAATCATCGACTGAATCATTCATCTTGCGCGCCCTCAGGTTGAGCGCGGCTGTCAGAATTTCGCCCTCGGCGTCGAACCTAATCCGTTCCCGGGAGACTAATAGTCGAGCGGGGGTGCGCCCAGTCTGGAGAAGTTGATGGCATCGGTTGCCGATTTCGGATCGACCGAAGCGAACGATCTCACGCACGAGCGACGGGGCCCCTCCCCCTGGGTAGCCGGGCTGCTCACGGTGCTCGCACCTGGACTGGGTCATATCTATCTCGGTGAGGCGCGGCGCGGCATCACGCTGTTCATCCTCGTCATGATCGCGGACACCCTGCTGATGTTCGCCATGATGGGCGTGCTCGCGCGTTTCTGGATGTTTGCCGTCAGTCTCTCGCTACTGGCAGGCCTATGGCTCTATATCCTGATCGATGCAGTGCGGCGCGCCTACCGGCTGCGCGACTATCCCCATCCGAGCCCGAAGCGATGGACGATCTACGCCGGCGCTTTCGTCATCGCCTGCCTGGTCTTCGCGGCCCCCTGCATCTATGCCGTCCATGCCCAAGCCTCGGGCCAGCTCCTGGTGCTCAATGCCGTAACGCCGAGCATGGAACCCACGCTGCGGGTGGGCGAATATTTTCTCGCTGACGCAACCTATTATCGCACCCGTTCGCCCAGTCGCGGCGACGTCGTGGTCTACCTGCACCCGAAGCAAGACCAGCTCTACTACATCAAGCGCATCGTGGCCGTGGAAGGCGATCGGATCGCGATCAAGCGTGGGCACGCCATCGTCAACGGAATGGCGGTGGAGGAACCCTATCTCGAGCGCAGCCCCGGCGATGGACGCTTCGCCGAGCTGGCGGAGATTCGAGTGCCGTTGGGACATGTCTATGTCCTGGGCGATAACCGGGCCAACAGCGTCGACAGTCGCGACCCCGTGGCTCACGGTGCGGTTCCGATGGCGAACTTGATCGGACGCGTGACCGACATTGCAGTCTCGCGTCACCTGGCGCGCATGGGGCGCTGGGTTGGAACGCCGAGCAATCTGTAAGCAGCGCTTCCGTCACATCTGCAGTTTCATGCGCGCGATCAGCCGCCGCTTGGCTTCGATGTCACGGTCGAGCCGCGCGCCAAACGTGGCGCGGTCGGCGTAGTAATTCGGCGGCTGGCCTCCGCGATTGGCGGCGCTGGCATAAATCTCGTCCTTGGCCGCGCCGGCACAAGCCGATTCGAGCTTGGCGACGATCTCCGCCGGCGTCCCCGCCGGCGCCAACAATCCGCCGAAGCTGATCGGCGCAACGTCGAAGCCCTGCTCCTTGACCGTCGGCGCATCGGCAAACGAGGGGTGCCGTTCCTCGGCGAAGATCCCGAGCAGGCGCAGATTCTGGCCCGACACGGTCCCCTGCACGAGCGCGGCGACATCGATACTCCCGCCGAGCAAATCCGTGACCACGGCGGGATCACCGCGCCCGGGAATGCCCTTGATGTCGAGCTTGGCCGTGTCGAGAAACTCCTCCATGGACAGATGCGGGATCGAGCCCGCGCCCTGGTGGCCGTAGTTGAGCTTGCCGGGCTGGGCGCGAGCGGCCGCCACCAGGTCTGCCAGTGTCTTGAACGGCGAATCCGGTCGCACCGCGATCACCATCGCGTTGGACACGGTCTGGCACACCGGCATGAGTGCGTGCGCCTCATATCCGATGTCGTTGCTGCGCGCGGCCGGCAGCACGGAGAGGACATAGACCGCACCGAAGAGCAGCGTGTAACCGTCGGGCGCCGCGCGCGCGACCGACGCCGTTCCGATCGCTCCGCTCGCGCCGGTGCGATTGACCACCACGAATTGCTGACCGAGCCGGCTCGACAGCCCCAGCACGAGCGCGCGAGCCAGCACGTCGGTGGTCGCGCCCGCTTGCGTGGGATTGACCACGGTGACGGTGCGGCTCGGATAATCCTGCTGCGCCTGCGCCGGAAGCGCAGTGGCCGTGACCAGCGCGGCCGCGAATGTAAGGACCCGCATGCGTTTCATCTCTCCCTGGGTTTCTTTTGCCGCCGAGTTCATTTGTTGCAGCGACGCTATCAGCAAGCGCAGAGCGCGCAAAGGCGGCGTGCTGCGATCACGCGCTACCGGTGCAGGCTGGAGAATCCAGAGACGACGCTCGGCAGCCCGCGCTACCGGACCAACTCCCGCATCGCTCGGTCGAGGCCGTCGAGCGTCAAGGGATACATCCGGCCGCCCAGGAGCTGGCGCATCATCCGGATCGATTGGGTGTGGCTCCATTCGGCTTCCGGCACGGGGTTGAGCCAGACGCAGGCGGGATACGTGCGCACCACGCGCTCGATCCAGGCTGCGCCGGTCTCCTCGTTGTAGTGCTCGACCGAGCCGCCCGGCGCCATGATCTCGTACGGCGACATCGAGGCGTCGCCGACGAAGATCGCCTTGTAGTCGTGGGGATAGGTGTGCAGCACGTCCCAGGTCGGCGTGGTGTCGTCGAAGCGCCGCCGGTTCTGCTTCCAAACCTTCTCGTACAGGCAATTGTGGAAGTAGAGGTGCTCCATGTGCTTGAACTCGGTGCGCGCGGCCGAGAACAGCTCCTCGGTGGCCTTGATGTGCCAGTCCATGGAGCCGCCGACGTCGAAGAACAGCAAGACCTTCACGGCGTTGTGCCGCTCCGGCCGCATCAGGATGTCGAGATAGCCCTTGTGCGCCGTGCCTTTGATGGTGCCGTCGAGGTCGAGCTCATCGGGCGCGCCGGTGCGCGCGAATTTGCGCAAGCGCCGCAGCGCGATCTTGATGTTACGCGTGCCGAGTTCGACCTGGTCGTCGAGATCCTTGAACTCGCGCCGGTCCCAGACCTTGACCGCGCGGAAGCTACGGTTTTCATCCTGCCCGATGCGGATGCCTTCCGGATTGTAACCGTACGCGCCGAACGGCGAGGTGCCGGCGGTGCCGATCCACTTCTTGCCGCCCTGGTGGCGCCCCTTCTGCTCCTTCATGCGCTGGCGCAGAGTTTCCAGGAGCTTGTCCAGGCCTCCCATGGCCTCGATCTGCTTCTTCTCTTCGTCGGTGAGATATTTCTCCGCCAGCTTCTTGAGCCACTCCGAAGGAATTTCGACGGTGGGCACATCGCTCATCAGCTCGAAGCCCTTGAACACGTGGCCGAAGACGCGGTCGAACTTGTCGAGATTGCGCTCGTCCTTCACCAGCGCGGCGCGCGAGAGATAGTAGAAGTCCTCGACGCGCCGCCCCGCGAGGTCCTTCTCCATCGCTTCCATCAGCGTGAGATATTCGCGCAGCGTCACGGGCACGCCCGCGGCTTTGAGGTCATGAAAGAAGGCGACAAACATCAGCTTCGTGGTCCGGGAAGATTGCTTGTGTAGTCATCGACAAAATCTCTGTACAATTTGCCAGCATTTAATCATTCGCATTCTTGCCTCGTAGCAATATCGACAAAATTGATATGACGAAAAGGTCAGAATAATAATCACCACCAGCCAAGCGAGCAGGTCAAGCCATGCATACATGCTCGGCTCCAACTCTCCGCGCATCAATCGCCGCCAGCAGCGCGGGATATTCGCACGGCATACCGCCAACGTCGTAAACGAAGGCAACGAACATGGCGCAAGCTCGCGCCATTAAGCCGGGCGGTCAAGACCACCTTGCCACGTTCAGCCCCGACAGGTTCTGCATACCCGGGCTTAAGCTTGATCGAGCGCGGGATGCTCGGCGTCAGCACAATGGCGCGACAGAATGGCGCGCGGCCGGACGGTAGGGTCTCGACATCCGCGCGCTGGCGGGGCGCGCCCAAACATGCTTCGCTGCCGGAAAAGACAGGGAGAAGCGACCATGGGGAAACGGCTTGTGATCGTGGCGGCACTGACCTGCGCTGCCTTGCTGGCGGGATTTGCCGCGCGTGCCGAGGATTATCCGAACCGCCCGATTCGGGTCGTGGTCGGTTTCTCCGCGGGATCAGGCGCCGACATCACCGCGCGCGTGGTCGGACAGCGCATGGGTCAAATCCTCGGCCAGCAGATCGTGGTCGAGAACAAGACCGGGGCGGGATCGTCGCTCGCCGCCGAGTTCGTCGCGCGCGCCCCCAAGGACGGCTACACGCTGCTGCTGGCGACGATCGCCAATCCCATCAATGCCGCGATGAGCTCCAATCTCTCGTTCGATTTCCCCAAGGACTTCGTCCCGATCGTGCGGCTGACCACCACGCCCAACATCCTGGTGGTGCATCCCTCGGTGGGCGTGAAGAGCGTCAAGGAACTGATCGATCTGGCGAAGAGCAAGCCCGACCAGTTGTCGTTCGCCTCCTCCGGGGTCGCGACCGGCACGCATCTCTCCGCCGAGCTGTTCAAGGTGCTGGCGGGCGTGAAGATGGTGCACGTGCCCTACGCCGGCAGTCCGCAGGCGGTGACCGACCTGCTGGCCGGCCGCATTCAGGTCTTCTTCTCGCCAGCCTCGACCGTGTTGCAGCACGTGCGCGACGGCAAGCTCGTTGCGCTCGCGTCGACCGAAGGCAAGCGCACCGCGATCGCGCCCGACCTCCCGACCATGGTCGAAGGCGGATTGCCCGGCTTCGAGACCGGGCTGTGGTTTGGCCTGCTCGCGCCCGCGGGTACGTCCAACGAGATCGTCGATAAGCTCGCACGCGCGGCCAATGAGGCCTTGCAGGCGGACGAGGTCGCCAAGGCGCTGGCGCCGCAGGGGATCGACCTCGTCGGCGGCAGCCCCGAGGACTTTGCCCGCTATCTCGCCAGCGAGATGAAGCGCTGGGCGACGGTCGCGGAGGCCGCCGGCCTCAAGAAATAACAGGCACGGCGCACTGACCGGTACGACCGGATACAGCGGGAGGAAATAAGATGGATCGAGCAAGGCGACGAGCTATCGCGCTCGCATTGGCGCTCGCCGCTCAATTTGTTGCGCCAGGTGCGAACGCCGAGGCATACCCGGCGCGGCCGGTCCGCATCATCGTCGGCTTCATCCCGGGGTCGTCGGCCGACATTACCGCGCGCGTGCTGGGGCAGCGCATGGGCCAGATTCTCGGCCAGCAATTCGTGATCGAGAACAAGTCGGGAGCGGGATCGAGCCTGGCGGCCGAATTTGTCGCGCGTGCGCCGAAGGACGGCTACACGCTTTTCCTTGGATCCTCCGCCAACATCACCAATGCGGCCATCAATCCCAATCTTTCCTTCGACCTCGCGAAGGATTTTGCGCCGATCGCGCTCGTGACCACCGCCGCCGTCATCCTCGTGGTTCACCCTTCGACCGGCGTGAACAGCGTGCAAGAACTGATCGCGCTGGCGAGATCGAAGCCGGGCGAGGTGTTCTACGCGTCGACCGGGGTCGGCACGGCCCCGCATCTCTCCGGCGAACTGTTCGCCATGCGCAGCGGTGTCAAGCTGGTACACGTTCCCTACCAGGGCAGCCCGCAAGCGGTGACCGATCTGCTCGCCGGCCGCACCTCGATGATGTTCTCCCCGGCCTCCGCTGTGGTCTCGCAAGTCGAAACCGGCAAGCTCAAGGCGCTCGCCTCGGCGGCCGCGAAACGGCCCTCCATCGCCCCCAACCTGCCGACCATGGCCGAAGCCGGCATGCCCGACTTCGACACCAGCATCTGGTTCGGGCTCATGGCGCCGGCGGGAACGCCGCGCGAGATCGTGGACAAGCTCGCGCGGGCGGCACGCGAGGCCCTGCAGTCGGAAGACGTGCTGGCGGCATTGCATCCACAGGGGTTCGACGCACTCAGCGGCGGGCCGGAGGTTTTCGCCAGCATCATCCAGAGCGAGATCAAGCGCTGGGGTGAGGTCGCCCAGGCCGCCGGCCTGAAAAAATAGCGCCCTGAGCCCGCGCCGCGGCGGGCGCGGCGCTCTTGACGCGTCCCAAGACGAAAGATATCATCTTTAGTATCGTTGCTACCTTTAGCCGCGAAGGACGCGCAGAGGCCCTATGCGGCTGCATCCCGCCATTAACAGCAGTGAACGGAAGGTTCTCCCCTTCCGCTCGGCCACCATGTCGACGCAGATCGTGGCGCAGGTGCGCGATGCGCTGTTCGCCCGCGAATTGCGTCCCGGCGATTTCCTCGGCACCGAGAAGGATCTGGCTGGCCGATTCGGGGTCAGCCGCATCGTCGCCCGCGATGCGCTGCGAACGCTCGAAGCCCAGGGCGTGGTCGACATCAAGGTCGGGTCCGGCGGCGGCGCGCGCATCGCCCGGGGCAATGCCCGCCTGTTCGCCGAGGCGCTGGCGGTGCAGCTCGATCTTGCCGGCGTCTCGACGAGCGAGATCATGGATGCGCAGCGCGCCATCGAGTGCCTCGCGGCCGAACTCGCCGCCGTCAACTCCACCGCCGAGGACCACGCGCGGCTGCGCGAGCTCATCGTCGATGCGGAAGGCAAGATCGACGACGTCGTCGCCTTTACCCGCTCATCGCGCGAGTTCCATCTCGCGGTCGCCGAGGCGTCGCACAACCGCGTCCTGGTCGTGCAGCTGATCTCGCTGCAGCATGTGTCATGGCCGGCGCGGAACCCGACGCTGACTGCCAAAGTGGCACGCCGCATTCTCGACGCTCACAAGGAGCTGGCCTCCCTCATCGAAATCCGCGACGCCGCCGGTGCACACCGGTTGATGGAGGACCACGTGAAGATGATCGCAGCCCGGCGCGTCGCCGAGCAACGCGACAAGCGCCCAGCGGAGCAAGACTGCTGCTGAGCAAAACGCAACGCACCGGGAACCAACAATCCGAGAAAGGAGCACAGCATGGCCAGGGAGAAATTCATCATCGAGCCGCACTTCCGGCTGCAGGAATGGGTCGCCGACGAGAAGGGCTACTTCAAGGACGAAGGTCTCGACTACATCTTCCAGGAACTGGTCAAATCGACCGATGGCGCGCACCATTACAAGGGCGACAAGGTCGGCGCCATGCAGTCGTTCGAGCGCGGCCGCAGCTCGGACGTGAGCTGCGCCTGCCACTGGACCGTGGGTGTCGCCGCCTCGAAGGGCAAAGGCAGACTTTACGCCGATGTCTATTCGGTCGCGCCGTCCGGCGTGTTCGTCCCCCAGGATTCGCCGGTCAAGCAGCCCGAGGACCTCGCTGGCGTGCCGATCGCGGTCGGCTACCAGTCGGGCAGCCATTACTCGACCATCCAGGCGCTCGAGCAATACATGCCGGCGGACAAGATCAATCTGAGCTATGCCGACGGCATGCTGTTTCACCGGCTCGACCAATTGATCGACGGCAAGGCGCAGGCGTCGGCGCTGTTCAGCGGACCTTATTACTTCGCCGAGCAACTCGGCTTCCGCAAGATCATCGACACGACCTTCATGATCGCGACCATGGTCACCGGCGATCCCGATCCGGAAGACCTGCGCAAGTTCTTCCGCGCGCTCAAACGCGCGCAACGCGACATCGATCTGCGTCCCGATCTCTACACCCACTACTACAAGAACGAATTCCCTGCGCGTTATCATGCCATGATGGATACGCGCCGCTGGGGACCGGGCGAGCGCCTGGTGTTCGAGCCCTACACCAAGGAAGTCTACGAGGAGACTTTCAAGTGGATCGCCGATCACGGCATTTTCGCCGACAGCGGCATGGGCACCGGCAACTACGAGGAAGCAGTCATCCGCGCACAGTAAGAGCACCGCGGCATCACGGATCACTTCCCGTCAGCACGGGAAGCGCGCCGCGCCTGCCTTGCAGGCGCGGCTACACGCAAGGAATGCACAGGCCGGCGAAATCCGGTTTCAACTCGCGACGATGTTGCTCTACGCGCGGGCCGGGGCGGCGACAGGTGGCTTGCTCGCCTGCGTGGGGAGCCGGCGCGCCGCGCGCGCCTTTTCTGCCAGCTTCAGCCAACGGAGACCTAAATTCCGGCGCTCCTCGGCGATGTCGGGGGAGCTTGCCAGTCTGGCGCGCCGCGCGCATTCCGCAGCCTGGGATTGGCAGTAACTTGCATATGACGACATGACACGCCCTTTACACTTACCTACATCACACCGCGCCAGTCTGCGTCACACGCGGCGCCTACATGTTCCATCACGACTATTTATTTCCTGGCGAGATCAATCAAGGGCGCGAAGGCTCGGAGACTGAACTCTTCCGCCAAGTGTTGCGGG
>Ga0207689_10002363_pt1 | contig 17615 bp, 15 predicted proteins | sample KBSMisM52_FD_184312 | JGI IMG/M metagenome (GOLD analysis project Ga0207689, IMG submission 184312) | Miscanthus rhizosphere microbial communities from Kellogg Biological Station, Michigan, USA - KBS Miscanthus M5-2 (SPAdes) (version 2) | ecosystem: Host-associated > Plants > Roots >... | reverse complement strand
GCTGCGGTCTTCGCGGAAGACGCTGTCGACGAACAGTTCCATCTCGCGGTGGATGGCGTCGCGCAGCGGCGGGTTGAACGCGGGATACGTGTACGGATCCGGTTCGAGCGCCGCGGTGTCGCGCACGCGCAGCCACTGGAACGCGAAGTTCGTCACCAGCGTCTTCGAACGCGGGTCGGCCAGCAGGCGGCGCACCTGCGCCTCGAGCGTCTTCGGCTCACTGAGCTTGTTCTGCTCGGCCAGCGTCAGCAGCTCGTCGTCGGGGATGCTCGACCAGAGGAAGAACGACAGCCGCGACGCGAGCTCGAGATCGCTGAGCCTGTAGACGGTGCCCGGCGCGGCGTTGGCGGGCGGAGGCTCCGTGCGATACAGGAACTTGGCGCTCGAGAGCATCGCGGTGAGCGCGTTCTCCACGGCGCTTTCGAACGTCCCCGTCTTGCGCCCCTCCGAGTAGAAGTGCATCAGCGGCGCGAGATCGGTGTCGGTGACCGGACGCCGGAACGCCTTGCGCGCCAGGGTGGACACGATGCGGGACGCACACGCGGATTCGTCCGCCGGCGTGGTGGGGCGGCAGGCGAACACCCGCTTGCGATTCGGCGTCTCGACGGGAGCGCCGGTGCGATCGAACGGACCCTCGATCGTCACGATAGGAGCGGTGACGGCGCCGCGTCCGCCGACGCCGCTCGTGCCGGGCGTCACCGTCCCCGTGCTCGCGTAACCGGTGCCGGCCGCGCCGGGGACGAAGCCGTAGAGCGCGCCTTCGCTCTCCACCAGGCTGCGGCCCACGCCCGCCATCACCACGGCGTGAGTGCCCGCGGTCAGCCGCATCTTGCCCCGCGTATCGACCAGGCGTCCGTCGACCGTGAAGACCGCGGGACTGCCGGTGGTGCGGATCTCGTAGTTGCCTTCGAACGGCGCCAGGAACCGGCCTGTGACGCCGACGCGCGCTCCAGGCGGCAGGGATACGTCCGCGTCCAGCCCCCGCAGCGTCGTCTTCGCCGGTTGGTCGGACGCGGGCGCGCCGACGGCCTGCTTGGCCATGGCGCGGGCGGCCATGATGTACTGGTCGAGGAACGACGGCGACACCTTCAGCGCGCTGGCGATGTTGTCGAAGCCTTCGCTGATGTCGTCGTTCGGCAGCAGCGCCGACACGTCCACGTCCAGACCGAACAGGTCGCGCATCGCGTTCGAGTACTCGGCGCGATTCAGCCGGTGGATTCGTACGCTGCCGGGATTGGGATTGGCGGCGCCGGCCTTGTCGAGTGTCGTCTCCAGGTAGGCGGCCAGCGTCTGCGCGTCGGCGGCGGCGGGCCGCGGCGCGCCGGGCGGCGGCATCATTCCCGCACGCAGTTTACGAATCGCGCGCTCCCACACGACCGAGTTCTTCTCGGGATGCGCCAGTTCGAGCGCGTCGAATTCGACCTTCGCCGTCTTCAGCCGCTGGTTGTGACAGGTGACGCAGTAGCGGTCGATGAGCGCCTGATTCGGGTTCGCGACCGCCGCGGGTTTGGCGGCGGCAGGCTGCTGCGCCTCCGCCCCCACCGCGACCAGCACGAGCGCCGTGACCAGGAAGCCGCGCATGGCCTATACGATACCCCCGAGCTCGCGCGCGTGCGCCCAGAGGCCCCGATAGGCCTCGTAGAGGAAGGCCGCGGCGTCCCCGGGCATCACGTCCTTGAATTCGTCCACCGCCTGGGCGTCGATCATGTTCTGGGCGCCCTGCCCCTTCTTCATCAAAACCACCAGCTTTTCGCGAATCTTCGTGATCGTTGCGTAGCTGGCCTGGAGCTCGGCCTTGGTCATCACCGGCCCCAGGGCGGGGACGATCTTCGTCTGGTCGTCGGCGCGATCGAGGAGCGCCTTCTGTGCGTTCTGAAGGCCGCCGATCCAGCCGCCGCAGAACCAGTCGAGCGTGGGAAGCCGGCCCGGCTGCACCGTGTCGCCGACCGCCAGCACGTTCGCGTTCTTGAAGTGCACGAAGATGTCGCCGTCGGTGTGCGCCTGCGGGAGCAGGCCGTATTCGATCTTCTCGCCTCCGAACGTCATCTCGCCGGAGGAGCCTCGGAAGGCCTCCGTCGGCAGCGCTTCTTTCGGCCGGGGCGGATAGATCTTGCCGGCCTCCCAGTCGCGGATGATCTCCTGCGTCATCCACAGCCTGGTGTTGAAGTGCGAGACGATCCTGGCGCCGGCCCTGGCCATCGCGTCGTTGCCGCCGGTGGATTCCAGGTGGTAGTGCGTGTTGAAGACGGTGCCGACCCTGCCCGCGAGCTTCAGCAGATCGGCCGCGTGCGCGGCATCCCCCGCGTCGACCAGCAGGCTCCCGCCGTCGCCTGCGAGAGCCACCACGTTGTTCCCCGCGCCGGTGATGAGCGTGATCGGCTCAGCGAGTTTGGTGGCCGAGGGGCCGGCCTGCGCCCACGTCGCGCGTGGGACGGTGCACGCCGCGGCGCACGCCGCCAGCACCCGCAGAACGTCGCGCCGTCCCCGCCGGTCGAGGGGGTGGACCATCGCGACGCATTGTAGCAATCAGCTCTTTGGAGTGGCTTTTTTCTCGTCCGGATACCAATAGACGACGTGGCACTGCTCGCAGGCGTTGTCGATCGCCTCACCCACGTTCATGATGCCGTCCTTGTCGTGGGCCTTGGCGGCCGCGATCGCCTTGACCGCGGCCTCCCGGAGCGCGTCGGCCTTCTTGCCCCAGTTCTCGAGATCCTTGCTGACCTTCTCCTCGATCTGTCTCGGCGTCAGTTCCGGCGCATCCGGCGCAGTCTTGGCGTCGAGCTCATCCGGCAGCGCCATCTGGCGGCCTGGCATCCTGAGAAGGTTGGTGGCCTCAGCCAGCATCAGCGCGCTGTGTTCGAGCTGCGCCCCGTCGGATCGACGATGCCTTTCATGATCTGTTTGACCGTTCCGATTCTTCGTCAGGAAGGCTCGTCGACCGGCGGTGTCGGCGGGTTCTCGACGGGGACTGGCAGCCGGCCGGCGGCGCGAAGCGCACTGCGCAGCACGAATTCGACCTGCGCGTTGAGGCTGCGCAGGTCGTCGTTGGCCCAACGCTGCATCGCTTCGAGGATGCCGGCGTCGGCGCGAAGAAGGAACGATTTTCGGTCGGGCACGGCCCCCGGGCTCCCTTACTGGTAGATGGTCCCGGTGTTGACGATGGGCTGCGCCGCCCGCTCGCCGCAGAGCACCACGAGCAGGTTGCTGACCATCGCGGCCTTGCGCTCCTCGTCGAGCTGCACCACGCCGCGCTTCGAGAGCGACTCGAGCGCCATCTCCACCATCCCCACGGCGCCTTCGACGATGCGCGTGCGCGCCGCGATGATGGCGCCCGCCTGCTGCCGCTGCAGCATCGCGGCGGCGATTTCCGGGGCGTACGCCAGGTGGCTGATCCGCGTCTCGATCACTTCGACGCCCGCCTTCTGCAGCCGCTGCTGCATTTCATCCTTCAGGTGATTGGCGACGTCGGCGGTGCTGCCGCGCAGCGACATCACGCCGGGCTCGTCGTGCGAGTCGTAGGGGTAGCTGGTGGCGGCGTTGCGCAGCGCCGACTCGCTCTGCACCCGCACGTAGGCTTCGTAGTTGTCCACCTCGAACGCGGCTTCGGCGGTGTCGATCACCTTCCACACCACGATGGCGCCGATCTCGATCGGATTGCCTTCCTTGTCGTTCACCTTCAGGTGTGCGCTTTCGAAGCTCCGGATGCGAAGAGAAATAGACTTCCGCGTGTAGAACGGCACCAGCCATTGCAGCCCCGTCTTGCGTGAGGTGCCGACGTAGCTGCCGAAGAACTGCAGCACGCGCCCTTCGTTCGGGTTCACGATGAAAAAGCCGGAGAGCATGAAGACCACCAGGAGCACGCTCCCGATGATGCTGAAGACGATGAGCCCCGGAAAGGCGCGCTCGCCGATCAGGCGCACGACGTTCGCGAACAGGCCCACGGCGCCGGCCAGAACCAGGAGCAGTACAGGGACCCCGGGGAACCCATCTCGAAGACGTTCGCGGACCATAAGTCAGCTCCTCTCGTCGATGTCACGACGATATCAATTTGAAATCATATACGTAAACGCCGGGCTTGGAGGTTCCGAACAGGCAGGATCCGGCTCAACCTGGGTGCGCTCGTGGCTCCATCTGCTGTAACTCATTGGATCTGGAGAGATTTCTTCACGCCCGCCGCCTGCGCCGGGGTGCGCCGCGTCATGGACCGGGGCGCGTCGGACCCGGCCGAAGTGCTGGAGGACGAGGTCGAGCACCGGGATCACGTGCGCCGGACCTTGTCGATCGAGGTCGATCCCACGACGCTCGCGGCGGTCGAGCACGCGCTCGAAGCCGCGCGGCCGAATCTGGCCGCGCTCACAGGGCTGCCGTTGGGCGTTCGTGAAGGCGCGGGATTCCTGCGCTATCTGCCGGGTGGCTTCTACCGTCCCCATCGCGACCGCGGCGACGTGCCCTCCTGGCCGGGCGCCGCGCGCCGGCAACTGGCGGTCGTGGTCTTCCTCACCACGGCGAGGGAGGCGGGCGACCCGGAGGGGTTCACGGGCGGCGTGCTGCGGCTCTATCCCGAGGCGCGCGAACCGATCGATGTCGTGCCGGTCGAAGGGCTGCTCGTGGCCTTTCCGGCGACGACGCTGCACGAGGTCACGCGCGTCGGCGAAGCGGTCCGAGACGCGGTCGTCGACTGGTTCTATTGAACGGGCCGCCTGAAGACGGCCCCTACGACGGAAACGGCCCTACTACGGAAACGGCCCTACGACGAGAACTACGGCACCGCGGATTGCCAGTCGACCAGGGCCCGGATCTCGCCGGGTGAAAACGTCGGCGCGGGAAGGATCGCCAGCAGGCGATCGCCTCGGTGTTCCACGTCGAAGTCGCGGAGACCCGGCGCGCTGGCCACCGCCGCCGGCGCCGAGACCGACAGCGGTTCGGCGCTGACGGTGCTCCGCACGATTTCCGATCCACGGAGCCAGTAGAGGCGGCCGTCGCGCCCCCACCGGGGATGATGACCGCCGGCGCTCGACACGCGCACCCGCCCGCCGGTGGGCCAGGGCTGCACGAACACGTCGGGTTGCCCGAATTCATCCGACACGTAGGCAAGCAGCCGCCCGTCGGGGGACCAGCGTCCATCGGACTCGTTGAAGCGCGAGCTGACGACAGGCCGAGTCCCGGCGTCGTCGCGGATGAAGAGGTCGGTGTCGCCACGTGCGGTCGCTGCCGTGAGCAACATTCCGGGCCCGTTGCGCCAGTCGCTTGGCACCGCGCCCGTTTCGGCCTCGTCCACGGGGACGATGGGCACGCCCTGGCGGCCCACGACTCGGGTGTAGAGCCGCGGCGTGCCGCCTTGCAGCGAGCGGAAGAGGATGCGCGGGCCGTTGCCGGCCGACGCCGGGCTATCGGGAGCCCACACGGGATCGGTGTCGGCGGCGAGCGCAAGCGAGACGCCCATGGTGACGCCGCCCGGTTGGAGCGGCACCGTGTAGATGTCCAGCGTGCGCAGTTGCGGTTCGAGCATCGTCACCGCGGCCGCGCGATCGTCGGGGGCCAGCCGCACCTGCCAGTAGTCGCCGCGATCGGAGGCGGGTGGACCGCGCGTGCCGTCCGGTTCCAGCCATACGAGCTCTCGTCCGCGCCCTGACGGGGGTGCCACGAGCAGCAGCCGCGGCGAGGCGGCGACGAGTGCGCGCCCGTCGAAGGTGCCGGCCGCCGTGACGAGCGCGGTCGCGCGGCCGGTGAGCGCGCCGCTCGCGCCGTCGAGCCGCTGCGCCAGCAGCGCACCGCCGCGCACGTGCAGCACGATCGAACCGGCGATCACGGCGTGCCCGTCCGTCGTGCCCAGGTCGTGCACGGCGCCCGCGTGCACGAAGCGGATCACGCGCCTGCCGTCGGTCTGGATGGCGACGTAGACGAACCCGCCGGGTGCTCGCGCCGGCCAGACGTGACTCTTGTCCCCGGAGCGCAGTTCCGTGGCCGCCGTCCGCCGCCCATCGCGCAGCAGCGTCAGGCTCGGCGCATCCGCGGTGCCGAACACGATCGATCCATCGTCGAGCCAGGCGACGCCGGCGGCCGCGACCGCGGCCAGCTCCTGCACCGCGCCGGTCGCCAGCGTCAGCTGTTTCAGCCGCCCCTCGGCGATGAACGCCAGCCGGTCCCCGCCCGGGCTCCACACGGGCGCGCGTGCGCGTGCAGTGCCGGCCAGCGGCGCCGCCGTCTCGGCATCCACGCGACGCTGCCAGAGCTGCGAGATGCCGCTGGACGTGGCGACGAAGGCGATCACGTCGCCGGCGGGGGAGATCGACGCGTCGAGCGCATCGTCGCCGGCGCCGAGCTCCGAGCCCGGCGGGGCCGTGAACGGGACGCGGACGAGCGGAGGCGGAGGAGGGGGCGCTTCGCGATACCGCTGCACGAGCGGCCAGGCGAGCAGCACCACCGCCACGAGGAGCGCAGCGGTGGCGCCTTTCCAGATCAGAATTTTCGACTCCATGTGGCCGGCCATCGTTCGACCACGATCTTCTTCTCCGTGTAGAAGTCGATGGCGTCGCGCCCCTGCGCGTGCAGATCGCCGAAGAAGCTTTCCTTCCAGCCGGAGAACGGGAAGTAGGCCATCGGCGCGGCCACGCCGACGTTGATGCCGATGTTGCCGACCTGGGCTTCGTAGCGGAATTTCCGCGCGGCCGAGCCGCTGCTCGTGAACAGGCAGGCCTGGTTCCCGTAGGCCGCCTGGTTGACGAGGGCGATCGCATCGTCCACCGTCTCGACCTGCATCAGGCTGAGCACGGGGCCGAACACCTCCGTACGCGCGAGCTCGCTGGCGGGATCCACGTCGCCGAGCACCGTGGGCCGTACGAAGTTGCCGCTCTCGTAGCCGGCGATCTTCGCGTGCCGTCCATCGACGATCGGCTTGGCGCCGGCGGCGACGCCGGCGGCGATGAGGCCTTCGATGCGCGCGCGGCTCTCAGGCGAGATCACCGGGCCCATCTCGATGCCGGATTCGAGCCCGTAGCCGACCTTGCGCGCGCTGGCGGCGGCGCTGATCTGTTCGGTGAACGGCTTGCCGGCGTCGGCGACGGTGATGACGACCGACGACGCCAGGCAGCGCTGGCCGGCGCACCCGAAGGCCGAGTCGGCCACGATCTTGGTGGTCATCTCGAGGTCGGCGTCGGGCAGTACGATCACCGGGTTCTTGGCGCCGCCCTGGCACTGCACGCGCTTGCCGTTGGCCGCGGCGCGGCTGTAGATGTAGCGAGCCACGCTGGTCGAGCCGACGAACGAGATCGCGCGCACGGCCGGATGATCGAGCAGCGCGTCCACGGCGTCCTTGCCGCCGTGCACCAGGTTCAGCACGCCGGGCGGGAAGCCGGCCTGCTCGGCGAGCTGGAAGATCTTGGCCATCGTCATCGGGGTCTTCTCCGACGGCTTCAGCACCAGCGTGTTGCCGCAGGCCACGGCGTAGGGGAGGAACCAGAGTGGAATCATCCCGGGGAAGTTGAACGGCGCGATCACGCCCACCACGCCGACCGGCTGGCGAATCATGATCTCGTCGATGCCGGAGGCGATGTCCTCGAGGTTGCTCCCCATCATCAGCGACGGGATCCCCGAGGCCACCTCGACGTTCTCGATGCCGCGCCGCAGCTCGCCCTCGGCCTCGCCGAGCGTCTTCCCGCACTCCTGCGTGATCAGCTTCGCCACCTCGGTGAACTGCGCGTCGAGCAGCGCTTTCAACCGGAAGAGCGGCTGGATGCGGTCGCCCGCCGGCGTGCGCCGCCAGGCTGGCAGCGCTTTCTGCGCGGCTTCGACGGCGCGCGCCACCGCGGCGCCTTCCGAGAGCGGCGCCGAGATGATCACCTCGCCGGTGGCGGGGTTGTGGACGGCGACGTTCTCGCGCGCATCCGCGCGCTGCCAGGTGCCGCCGACGAAGTTGAGAAGAGTGCCTTGTTCAATCATGGTGGAACCTGGAGAAAGAAGGCCCAGAGCCTTCAAGGGACAACAATAGCTCGCCCAACGATCTCCCCCTGGGCGAGCAGCTTGTAAGCTTCATCGGCCTCGGTCAGCTTGAAGCGGCGCGTCACCATCTCCGCGGGGCGGAAGACGCCCTGCGCGGCGAGCCGGATGATGTTCGGCATGTCCGTGCGCGTGCGGGCGCCGTAGGAGCCGATGATGTGCAGGCTGCGCCGCACGAGTCGCGTGATTTCGATCGGCGCCGTGGCCTTGCCGGCCGCGATGCCGACCCCGACCATGCGGCCGCCGTCGCGGAGGCTTTCGTAGGCCTGGATGAACGTTTCCGGGCGGCCGAGCACCTCGAAGGCCACGTCCACGCCTACGCCTCCGGTCATCTCGCGCACGGTCTTCACGGCATCGACCTTCGTCGAATTCACGACGTCGGTGGCCCCCAGCTTCCGGGCCGCCTCGAGCTTGTCGTCGCGGACGTCCACCGCGATGATCTGCGAGGCGCCGAAGGCCTTGGCGATCTGCACGATGGTCATGCCGACACCGCCGGTCGCCACGACGGCGATGCGCTCGCCGCCCCGCAACTCCGCGTTTCTCACGGCGCCATAGCCGGTGAAGACGGCGCAGCCGAGGACGGCCGACTCTTCGAGCGGCAGGCTGTCCGGCAGCGGAAAGACGTCGGTGGCCGGGACCACCGAATACTCCGCCATGCCGGCCATCGAGTACATGGCCACGGGCGTGCCGTCGGCGCGCCGCAGGCGCGTCGTGCCGTCGTACAGCGTGCCCTTCAGGCGGTTCATGCCGAAGAAGTTGTCGCAGAGGTCGTCGCGTCCGGCCGCGCAGGCGGGGCAGAACCCACAGGGCATCACGAACGCCGACACGACCCGGGTGCCGACGGCGGGTCCCTTGACGCCGGGACCGAGCGCCACGACGGTGCCGGAGATCTCGTGCCCCATCACGGCGGGCGTCGGGAAGGCGACCTCCGCCTTCATGACGTGCAGGTCGGTGTGGCAGACGCCACACGAATGCACCTTGATCAGCACCTCGTTGGCGCGCGGCTCGGGAACCGGCAACTGCTCGATTTGCAGGCCACCCGGCGCTGCGTTCAGCACCGCTGCCGTCATCGTCTGGGGAGGCATCCGGACACTATAGCCGAGGCCCGCAGCGCGGGCCTCGCGGCTCGCGCCCTTGAAGGGGGCGGCGCCGGAAAGAGCTTTGGGGATCCGGCGCCGGTTGGGGGGCTTGGGACGTGCGGGAAGAACCCGACGGCAACCTTATTGGAAGATGAGCGTGCCGGCCAGCGTGTCGTCGATCGTGACGCCGTCCTGCCGCATGTGCATCGTGCCCTGGGTGTCGATGGCAAACGACCGCACGCCGGTCTCGCCGACGGACACCGGGTGCCGCTCGACGACGAATCCGGTCACCGCGTCAGCGCTGGAACCGTTACAGGTATTGGCGGCCGGCAGGATCGTCGTGGCGCCGGCGGCCGCCATCACGTTGACCACGTAGCCGCTCGTGATCACGCCGTTGGCGTTGTACGGGTCGGTGATGAACGCCACCGTGCTGCCCGCCGGCTTGAGCGCGAGGTCGTCGAGCGACTGCGCGTAGCCTCCCGAGCCGCACGTGGTGGCAAAGGCCGCCTCCGCCGAGTGAATGGTTCTGAGCGACGCCACCGCGGTGCCCTCGTGCGCGGCGATGCGCGCTCGCAGCAGAATCGGGAAGGCGATGGTCGCCAGCACCGCGATCATCGCCACCACGATCAGCAGCTCGATCAACGTGAAGCCGCTCTGGCTGGTTGGCCTGGCGGTGCGAGCGAATCGGGGAGAGCCAGTCGTCATTTGCCGGTCCTGTTCCGGCAGAAGTAAAAACAAGAATGTTGCCATCTCCCGACTGTGCAGCCACAGTCACCGCTGTCACCCGCAGCGGTGTTTCTGCACCGTCCTGCACGGGGTCTCTCGCCACGAATTGTCAGTGGTGCCAACAAAGGTCATCTAGAACCCCTGGTCCTTGGGCCTTGGGCCCTGGGCCTTAGCCCTGACAAAGGCCTAAGGTCCAAGGACCCTGTATGATTCACGGTCTGTCACTTCCCCCAAGGCGGTTCATGCATCCAGAGCTCCAGGAAGCGGTCGATCTCCACCACGCCATCGTCGCAGAAGCCGGCAACGCCCTGGTTGGGTACGCAACGGAAAAGGCCCTCGCCAACGTCGTGCTCCTCTCGGAGATCCCGACCACCTACGACAAGGAGCAGAACCGTCAGGTCAACGCCGGCAACCTGCTCCTGCGAGGGGTGCCGGGCGTCGGGAAGACCTTCTTCGGCGTCATCCTGGCGGCCATCAGCAACGCCAAGTTCGCGCGTCTGCAGGGCCGCGCCGACCTGCAGCCCACCGAGATCGTCGGGTTTCAGATGATCAACCCGGCGACCGGGGAGTTCATCACCGAATTCGGACCGCTGGCATCGGCCGAAGTGATCCTGCTCGACGAGATCAACCGCATTCCGCTGAAGTCGCAGAGCGCGTTTCTCGAGGGTCTGCAGGACCGCACCGTCACAGTGGGCAAGGCCACCTACGTGCTGCCGCCCTTCAGCTTCGCCATCGCGACGATGAACCCGGTGGAACTGGGGCAGGGCACATTCCCACTCTCGGAAGCCGCCGCCGACCGGTTCGCCATCATCGTCAATGTTCCCTACCTGTCCCCGGCCGACGAGGAGCGGTTGGTGAACTTCGACTTCAAGCACGTGCACTTGAAGCCGCTGATGTCGAAGGAGCGCATCATCGAGCTGCGTGCCGTGATCACCCGCGAGGTCTACCTGCACGAGTCGCTGGCCAAGTACATCCGCCGGCTCGTAGGCGCGACGCGCCCCTTCAATGCCGAGACGGATTGGCGAACGCGGTCGCCCTCGGAGCTGGTCGAGACCTGCGTGGACCTCGGCGGCTCCCCGCGCGCCACGATCTGCTGGGGCCGCCTGGTGAAGGTCTGGGCGCTCCTCATGCACCAGCGTTCCGAGGTTTACCCCGAGGACGTGCAGGCGCTCGCGCGCTACGTGCTGGGACACCGCGTGTGGCTGGGGCCGCACGCTGCCAGCCACGGCGTGACGGTGGAGATGGTGATCGACGACGTGGTGGATCGGGTACCCGTTCCGTGAAGAGCGTTCCCGCCGAGTCCGGGACGGTCAATCTCCGGGAGATTGCCGAGATCGAGCTGTTCATCCTGCGGCGGATGAAGGAGCTGACGCTCGGCGACCACGCCAGCGTGTTCAAGGGGCCCGGGTTCCACTTCGTCGGCGTGCGCGACTGGGAACCCGGCGACCGGCCGTCGTCGATCGACTGGGCGCAGTCGTCGCTCACGAACTTCAGCCCGCTCATCGTGCGCGAGTTCGAGCAGGACAGCAACGCCGCCATCGTGGCCGTGGCCGACGCGTCGATGTCCACGCGCTGCGGCGCGCACGGCGCCACGATCGAGACGGCGATCGCCCGCGCGGTGGCGGCGGTCGGGCTGTCGGCGGTGTTCTTCCAGGACATGTTCGGCCTGATCACGTTCGACGATCGCTTCGAGCAGCTGGCGGCGGCCCGTCCCAAGATCGGCCGCTCGCACGTGATCTACTGCGTCGACCTGTACCGGAACCGCCTGTCGCTCGACGTGCCGGGCGGCGTGCGCGACGTGACCAGCGCCATCGAGGGGCATCTGCGGCGGTCGTCGCTCGTGCCGGTGATCTCGGACTTCCTGTTTCAGGACGCCGACCGTGTGGTGCGCGAGCTGGCGCTGCTCAACGCGGTGCACGACGTGTTCCTGTTGATGGCCGACGTGCGGTTTGCCTACCAGCTGCCGGCGGTGTCGGACGGGTGGGTGGAGGCGTTCGACGTCGAGACCGGCCGCACGCGCGTGCTTTCGCGCCGCGAGCTGTCGAAGCTGGCGAACCGGGTGACCGAGTGGCAGGATCGGGTGGCAAAGCAGGCACGCGAGGCGGGGTTGGACGTGGTGCGTGTGGGGCTCGACCGATGGGAGATGGAGACCGCGCTCGTGGAGTTCACGGCCGAGCGGCGGCTCCGGAAGACGACATGATGAGACGACGAACGAACGCAGGCCCTGGTCCCTGGACCCTGGGCCTTGGGGCCCTCGTGGCGGGAGCATGGCTCGCGTCCGCGCCGGCCGTGATGGCACAAACACCGGCGGTGTCCCCCGCCGCCGCGCCGGCCAAGCCGGTCCCGGCGCCAGCCAAGCCGGCCTCGGCATCGGCCAAGCCGGCCCCCAAGGCCGCCGCGCCGCGGCTGCCGCCGCGTGTCGGGCAGGTGGAGTCCGATCCGATTCGGTGCTGGTGGAAGACGGATCGTACGTCGGTGCGGGTGGGCGAGGCGTTCGGGCTGACGCTGACGTGCGGCGTGATCGAGACCGGCCCCATTGCCGTGGTGCCGGCGCTGACGCAGCTCGAGGGCGGCGCCATCCAGCTCACGCCGTTCGAGGTCGTGAGCGCGACGCGCCGCGCCGACGTGGTGGTACCGCCCTGGCGCTACGTCCAGTTCGAGTACGCCGTGCGGCTGCTCAACGACGGCTTCTTCGGTCAGGACATCAACCTGCCGGCGGTGAGTGTCACCTACAACCTGAAGAGCGCCGGCGCCGACAGCACGGGCCGCGAGCAGAGCTACGTGCTGCCGGCGTTGCCGATGCGGATCCTGTCGCTCGTGCCGAAGGCGGCGGGAGACATCCGCGACGCCTCGTCGCTGACGTTTGCGGAGATCGAGTCGCGGCGCTACTACGCCACGGCGGCGCGCGTCGCCGCCGCCATCGCGCTCGTCTTCGCCGCCGTGTTCGCGGTGCTGGCGGTCGTGCGCTTCGCGCAGCGCTTCACCGTGCGCACGCCGGCCGCGGCGCGGCCGGTGCCGGCGGCTTCCGTTCTCGCGGGCTGCGCCAGCACGTTGCGCGACGTGCAGCGCGATGCGCGCTCGGCCGGGTGGTCGCCGGAACTGGCGCGCAAGGCGCTGCCGGCCATGCGCATTGCCGGCGCGTCGGCGATGGGCCGGCCCATCGCCCAGCAGTACGTCGCGCCCGATGTGACGACCCGCGAGGGGCAGGTGGTCGTGAAGACGGGCACGCTGGGGCTCGGGCGGGCCGTGGTGTCGGCCGCGACGACGCCGGGCGCCATTGCGACCGCGCTCGACGGCCGGTCGACGGGCGGGGCGCGCGCCCGCGGCGCGATGACCCAGCTCGGCGACGCGCTCCAGGCGTTCGGCCGCGCCGCCTACGGGCGCCAGAATGGCGACGGGAGCCCGCTGGTCGACAGCGTCGAACTCGATCGCGCGCTGGAGAACGCGCTCGAGGCCGTGAAGCGGCTGCGCGTCGGCGCGCTGTGGCCGATGCGGATGATGACCACGGTCACGCGCGGGGTGATGGGCGCCTAGCGCAGGTTGCAGATGCAGATGCCGGATATCCGCCTCCTGCCGTCGGCCGTCCGCGGCACCCTGGACGAATGGGCCAGGACGCGGTGGGAGGATCTGCGCTTCACCGACGCGCGCGGGGCCATCCTGCTCTGCGCGGCACTGCTGGCGATCGTGCTGCTGGTCCTGCTCATTCGCGCCATCCAGGGCCGCCGGCCGGGGGGCACGCACATCGCGCTGCCGGCGCTCCTGCCGCTCATGCGCATCTCGCACCTGTCGGCGGCGCGCCACCTGCCGGTGCTCCTCTTCTGCGCCGGTGTGCCGCTCTTCGCGATGGCGCTCGCGGACCCGCATACGGGGTTCACGCGCGAGGAAGTGTCGTATCCGGGGCGCCGGGTTGCGCTGCTCGTCGATGCGTCCACGAGCATGGTGATGAGTTTCAAGTCCACCACGTTCAAGACGCAAGGGGAGTCCACGTTCTTCACCGCCGTGGCCGGCGCCGAAGCGTTCATCCAGCGCCGGATGAAAGGGCCGTATCACGACGTGGTCGCGCTCATCCAGTTCGGCAACCAGGCCTACGTGGTGACGCCGTTCACGACCGACTACGAGAACATCCTGCTCAGCGTGCGTCTCATCAGCGATCCGCGCGAGTGGGGCCGCTTCAGCGACTGGGGCACCACGATCATCGAGGGGATCGATCAGGCGACGCAGCTGTTCAAGGCGTTCAACTTCATCAACGCCTCGGGCAACCTGATGGTGGTGTTCACCGACGGCCGCGACTCGGAGCTCAATCGCGCCAACAAACCGCTCGACAAGCTGGTGAACGAGGCGCGGACGCTGAAGATTCCCGTGCACATGATCCGCACGGCCTACAACTACCGCTTCGGCGAGGTGCCGCAGGACAAGATCTGGAAGGGCGTCGTCGAACGCACCGGCGGGCGCTTCTACGCCGTGTACGACGACGACTCGCTGTCGCGCGCGCTCGTGGATATCGACCGGCTGTCGCCAGGCCGTATCGAGACGCGCGAGTACAGCGTGCAGCGCCCGCGGTTCTCGGCGTATGCCCTGGCCGCCGTCGCGCTGTGGCTGCTCGCGGCCATGCTGAAGCTTTCGATCCCGGTATTCAGGACGTTTCCATGACCGTTTCGTACGTAGAGGGCGGTCTTTAGACCGCCCTGGAGAAGACCATGAAGGGAACAATCGTCTGGGGAGTTGCCGCCGCGGTTCTGGCCGTCGCCGGGGTCGTGTGCCTGCGAATTGCCACCGTCGAGCGGCTGGTCGCCGACGCGCAGCGGGATCTGGCGACGCTGAACTACGCGCGCGCCGAGCAGAGCCTGGCCGAAGCCGAGAACTCCATCGGCCTCGCGCGCTACGTGCCCGGCTTCGGATCCGGCGTGCTCGACGAGGTCCGCGCGCGGCGCGGGGCGCTGCAGTACTGGCAGCACAAGTACGACGTGCTGCTGCCCGAGGGCGCCGATCCGGTGGCCGCGATCGAAGAAGGCAATCTGGATCTGAAGCTCGTCGTGGCCAACGCCGTCTACCGGCAGAACCAGGGGCGCTACAAGGATCGCGAGGCGACCAAGCAGGCGCTCGAAGAGTCGGCGGCGGCGTATTTCGCGGTGCTGAAGAACAGCGAGTGGCGTGAAGACGCCGCCTACAACTACGAGTACACGATCCGCCTCCGCGACGAACAGGCCAAGGGCAAGCAGCCGCCCGAAGGCGGCGACGCCTCGAAGGGCGACATGGGGCAGGGCGGCCAGCCGTCGGAGTCCACCAGCCAGAAGGGGTTCCAGATCTACATCCCGCTCGAGAGCCAGGAAAAGCCGCTCGGCGGCGACGCGGGCAAGGCGCCGCCAAAGGACCGGAAAGGCTAGTACGTGGCTGCCGGTCTTTAGATCGGCCTCACGATCTATGTGGAAGCTGCTGCCCACACTCGACACCAGCACGCTGCGCTTCGGCGAGCCGGCCTACTTGTGGCTGCTCGCCGGCAGCCTGGTGCTGCTCGCGGCGTGGGTTGTGCGCGTGATACGCCGGCGGCGCGACGTGCGGCGCATGCGGCACGGCCGCATCCTGCCGCTGCGTGAGCGCTTCAGCCTGTTCGGCGACCTGGCGTTCTGGCTGAGCGCGCTCGTTGCGGCCAGCCTCGTCATCGTCGCGCTCGCGCGGCCGCAGGCGCTCACGTCGCTCGTGCGGCGGGGGAGCACGGACATCGTCATCCTGCAGGACGCCTCGGCGTCGATGTATGTCAGCGACGTCCGCCCCGACCGCTGGCGCCGCTCGGTGCTGTTCCTGCGGACGTTTGCCGAGTCGCTCAGCTGGCAGGGCGATCGCGTGGCGCTGGCGCTCTTCGCGCAGCTCGCCGCGCCGCAGGTGCGCCTCACCAAGGATCCCAACTCGCTCTTTTTCTTCATCGATCATCTTGGCGAGCACTCGCCGTTCCCGCTCGAGAACGCGCCGACGTGGGACACCAACATCGAGGAAGGGCTGCGCTGGGGGCTGCGGCTGGTGGAGAAGGACGAGGAGCTGTTCGGCAAGAGCGGCAACCCGAAGGCCTTCCTGGTGATTTCCGACGGGCAGTCGTGGTCGGGCAAGGTGGCCGAGTCGCTGCAGGCGGCGCGGCAGCGGAAGATTCCCGTCTACGTGGTAGGCATCGGCACGAGCGTCGGCGGCATGATTCCCGAGCCGCTCCAGGCCGACGGCACGCGGCCGCCGCCGGTCGTGCGCTCGTCGCTCGACCGCAACTCGCTGGTGCAGATTGCCGTGGCGGGAGGCGGCGAGTACTTCGAACTCGGTGACGAGCCGGACCGCGTGGTGGCCTTTCGCATCGTCGATCGCCTGCGCCGGCAGGCCCCGCCCACCGACCCTGTCGAAACGGTTGAGGAGCTCTACAAGCGCTTCCTGGTGGCCGCGGCGGTGGTGCTCTGCGCGGGTGGTCTGCTCGTGCGCAAGCCGATCGAGCTGGCGTGGCACGCCGCCGGTGCCGCCGTCGCCGGCGCCGTTCTATTCAGCTTGATGTCGTAGCGTCGCCTCCACCGGGCTTGGGGCGCCGATGGAACTGACGGCTCGTCGCGAGGCGCGCACGATCCGCCGCGCGCCCAGGAACGCCCCGATCGCGCTCGACGCCAGGCCGCCGAGGAGCAGGACGATCATTCCGATGTCCCACAGCGGACGGCGCGAATACCAGAACTTGAAGTCGAGGCTGTGGAGCCCGTTGTACAACCAGCGTTCCACGCGCGCCAGCTTCGGCACCGAGCCGAGCACGCGGCTCATCTCCGGGTCCACGTAGATCCACGTCTGCGCGGCGTCGGCGTACTTCACGCGCAGGACCGGAAGCGGCGTCTGGCGGCCGCGCGAGTAGTAGTAGTCGTCGTACTCGGTGAGGAGCGTCTGCTCGACTACGTGCTCACCGGGCAGCGCTGCCTGTAACCGTGCCATCAACGAGTCCACGCTGAAGGGCTCCTCGCGCACGCGCATCGTGTCCGCGGCGACGAGCAGCCGCGCCCGCTCGGCGCGTCCGGTGATGTAGTACGGCTGATGCAGCCGCTCGGCACGAAGCTGGCGGGGCGGCGTGTCGAGGTGCACCACGTAGTACGGCTGATCCTGGATGCGCGCGAGCTCGACTTCCTTCACCGGCCGGCCGTCGGCGATCGACGCCCACGTCGCCGCGTCGGCCGTTTTGTACTGCGGCAGCTCGATCGCGCCGCCGGTGAACGCCTCGCCGTCGACTTCGAGACCGCTCGCGTTGGTCCACTCGTAGGGCTCCATGGAGAGCAGGCCGCTGAAGGCCCACGTGAGGGCGAACACGCCGAAAACGGCCCCGGTGATGTAGTGCCAGCGCATCCAGCCCGCGTAGGGCACGGCGGCCGCCAGGCGGAACGGCTGCGTGCGGCGCCACTGCGTCACCCCGAGCACGAGCCCGAGCAGCGCCAGGACGCTTGCTGCGGTGGACGTCCACACGACGGTGCGATACCAGAGCGGCTGGTTGGTGCGCAGCCAGCTGAAATACATCCAGTGCGGGATCACGCCGATCCAGGCGAGCATTCGATCGCGGCTGGTGGTGGTGAGCACGACTTCCGCGGTCCGCGGCGAGACATAGATCTCGGTGTCGGCGTCGTCGTCTACGGTGAACTTCTGCAGACCGCCGCGGCGCGCCAGCTGGAGCGTCCACTGATCGGGCGCGGTGAGCTGGCCGGCATCCACGAGAAGGGATTCGGGCACGCCGAGGAAGCGGCTGGCGATCCGGCGCGTGTCGGCGACCGACGCCGGCGCCATCTTCTCGCCGGTATCGGCGAACACGGTCACCGG
>Ga0207689_10002360_pt1 | contig 17630 bp, 13 predicted proteins | sample KBSMisM52_FD_184312 | JGI IMG/M metagenome (GOLD analysis project Ga0207689, IMG submission 184312) | Miscanthus rhizosphere microbial communities from Kellogg Biological Station, Michigan, USA - KBS Miscanthus M5-2 (SPAdes) (version 2) | ecosystem: Host-associated > Plants > Roots >... | reverse complement strand
GGCCTGGACCAGGCGGCGCTGCGCTACGAACTGGGCACTCCGCCGGGAGACTTCGTGATCCTCGGTCTCTTTATCGAGATGCTGCGCCGCGATCTGGCGGCGTCATGGACCTTCTATCGCGGTCAGGCAAAGAACAACCTGCCGAGCTATTCCGTTACCAAACCCATGTTCGTGATGGAAAATGACAGGCTGGAGCTCGTTCCGCGGCCGACACAGCCGGTGACCCGCAAGGCGATCGTGCAGCATCACCACCAGGATTTCTTTCTCAACTCGCTCTGGACGCAACTGTCCTTTCCGTACAGCTACGCGGCGGGGCGCGCGATCTATCGTCGCTATGTTGACGAGGGCTATCTCAACAACATCTCATCAAATCAGTTCTGGCTGCCGAACCATCCCTCGCATGCCGACGCACTTGCCGCGAAAATACTGGGCCGGATGCGCGACCAGAGCAGCCAACGCAGGCAGCGGCTTGTCGTGGTCATGATCCCGCAGGTCGAGGAAGCGGACCAACGCGAACCCGCCTACGCGCAGTTCGCGCAGGATGCAGCCAGGCAGATGCCGGACGTATGCATCGTGGACACCTATCCGGCTGTGGCCGCCGAGGCCGCCAAGGTCGGGGTGGCCGCGCTCAGGGCGCCGCTCGGCCACTATTCCCCGGCCGGCAGTGACGTCCTGGCGCGAGCCGTTCGCGAGGGTTTGCAGCGATGCGGCATTGCCGGAACGTAATTTTCGGGAAAACTGTTCAGAACTTGCGGATGAGGTCGATCACTTCGTCCTGCTGCGCCGGCGTGATCTCCGCGAACATTGGCAGCGACAAAATGCGCCCCTGGTCGCGATGCGCGTTCGGAAATTGTTCGGGGCGATGGCCAAACCGCTGGTATGCGGCAAGGAACGGCAGTGCCGTCGGATAATTGATCGCCGTCTGCACGCCGTTGGCGTTCAGGTGCGCCGAGAGCGCGTCGCGGCGCGGATGCCTGATCGTGTAGAGATGATAGACATGGCTGCGGTCCGGCGCGACCTCCGGCACCAAGACGTCCTCGATCTGGTTGAGGCCGGCGTCGTAGGTCTTGGCCGCGTCCTGCCGCGCGCTCGTCCACTGAGGGAGATGCGGCAGTTTCGCCGACAGGATCGCGGCCTGCATGCCATCGAGCCGGCTGTTGATGCCTTCGATGTGATGCTGATGCTTCACCACACCGCCGTGACGCGCCAGCATGGTCATGTGTTCGGCCAGCCGCTCGTCATTGGTCATGACCGCGCCGGCATCGCCCATCGCGCCGAGATTCTTGCCCGGATAGAAAGAATAGGTCGCGGCCGTGCCGAACGTCCCGACCTGCCGGCCTCTATAGCGGGCCAGGTGCGCCTGCGCGCAATCCTCGATCACCCAGAGCCCGTGCTTGTTGGCGATCGCCATGATCGCGTCCATGTCCGCCGGCTGTCCGTACAGATGCACCGGAATGATTCCGACGGTGCGTGGCGTGATCGCGGCCTCGATCGCCGCCGGGTCGATCGTGAACGTGGATCCATCGGTATCGCAGAACACCACGGTGGCGCCGGCGTGCGTAATCATCGCCGACGTGCTGATCCAGGAATGCGCCGTTGTGATCACCTCGTCACCCGGCTCGACCTTCAGTGCGGCCATCGCGAGATACAGCGCATCGGTGCCGTTGGCGCAGGAGACACAATGCTTGACGTCGACGGCCGCGGCGAACTCCCGTTCGAAGGCATCGACGTAGGACCCGCGAATGAAGGCATTGTCGCGGATGACGGAGGCAATTGCGCCGTCGATTTCGCTTTTGATGGTCTGATACTGCAGTTGCAGATCCGCGAAAGGCACCGGCATCGGTCGTCTTCCCTACTTGTCCGGCAGCCGGCGCGCTGGATTGCCCGCATATGTCCCCGACGTCGTGATGTCCCTGGTTACCACCGCGCCCGCGCCGATGACAACGTCATCGGCGATCCTGACCGGCAGGATCGTGGCGTTGGAGCCGATCGAGACGCGGTTGCCGATCACGGTCTCGCGCCACAAGTCCTTGTTGCCGCGGGCCGGGCCGCCGGTCGAGAACGTATCGTTCACGAACATCACGCCATGGCCGACAAAGCAGTCCTCGCCGATCGTGACGAGTTCGCAGATGAAGGCATGAGACTGCACCCGCGTGCGGGCACCAACCACGACGCCTTTCTGGATTTCGGTGAACGGCCCGACAAAGCAGTCGTCGCCGATTCTGCAGCCGTAGAGATTGCACGGCTCGACGATTCTGACGCCTGTGCCGAAATCAACGTCGCGCACGCCCGCCTGATGTATCTCTGGCCGGGTCACGAGGCGACACCAAGCCGGCCCAGCCGCGGCGCGAAGCGAAGCGGCACCTCGGCACCGGTCTCGATCGATTCGTAGAGCGCGGAAATCAGTTCCAGGCTCTTGCGCCCTTCGAGACCGTCGACGAGCGCCGAACGCTGGTTCACCAGGCAGTCGATCACGTGCTGGTAGTAGGCCTGATGGCCGAAGCCGTAGACATTCGGCGGATTGACGGAAAATTTCTCGATCACGTCCCTATCGGAAGGGAGCTCTTCGACAAAGCGCCAGTGCCGGATCTGGTTGACGGCGAAGCCCGCAATTTCGACCGTCCCCTTCTCGCCGAGAATCGAAAGCGAGCCTTCGAGGTCGGTCGGCCGGGTGGCCGTCGTCGCCTCGATGATCCCGAGCGCGCCGTTGCGGAATTTCAGCGTTGCGACCGCCGTGTCTTCGGCTTCGATCTTTGCCAGCGCCGTGACGGCACGGGCATGAACGCTGACGACGTCGCCGAAGAACCATTCCAGCATGTCGACGTGGTGACTGGCCTGGTTGGAGAGCACGCCGCCGTCATACGCCCAGGTGCCGCGCCAGGCATCCTGATCGTAATAGGCCTGGTCGCGGCACCAGCGGACGCGGACCGTGCCGAGAATCAATCGGCCGAAGCGGCCGGCCTCCAGCGCCTCGCGCGTCTTCACGACAGGAACGTTGAAGCGATTCTGCTTGACGACGAACAGCTTGACCCCGGCTTCGTCGCAGGCGCGGATCATGTCGTCGGCATCCTGCAGCCGCAGCGCCATCGGCTTCTCGACGACGACGTGCTTTCCAGCCTTCGCGCAGGCGATGACGTGGGCGGGATGCATCCCGCTCGGCGTCAGCACCGCCACCGCGTCGATATCCTTCCGCGCGAGGAAATCATCCATGTCATAAATCGCAGGAACGCCGAACTTCGACGCGATCGCGTCGGCGCGGTTACGAACGGTGTCACAAACCGCAACGAGCCCGGCTCCGTCGATATGATTACCGCCCAGAAGGTCCGAATGGCGCTTTGCGATACGCCCGCATCCGAGCAGGCCTATTCTGATCATGGGAAGCCTTGTTCCATTAGCCGTCAGAATCGACGTTAGCCGCCTGATTGACCGCAGCCAACCCTTCCGGGCGGCGTAAGCCCACGACCCTCGCCGGCGCCGCCGGATTTCCGTCCGTCCGAAGGTGTTGACAATGATCCTGGAAGACTGCACCACGCGATGGCCCCGCCAACGGTGGGATTAAACCTCATCGGATGGGGGTTAAATGGCTCGACGGGGTCCCAGCTCCCAAACGCTGCCTGGTGGCGCCGTATTCCCCCACTCATGCAGGAAAGAAGGTTTTCGTCAACCTTTGGCTGCTTTCATACGACTCGCTGACCTATACTAGAGATTGGCGGCGGGGCCATATTCCATACGCAAAGCTGGCTTTTTCAGATTAGATGCAACAGGAAACTCCGCGGCGAAATAGCGTTCCCGGGCCGATGAACTCACGTCCCATACCTGCTTGCGACGGAGCCGATGCCCGGTCGAGCGCCGCGTCGGGCTCGCAGGATAGCCGCGACGGCAAGAAAACCAGGGTGCTCGTCACCGGCGCCGACGGGTTTGTCGGACGTCATCTGGTTCCGTATCTTGTTGCTCAGGGCTACAGCGTGATCGCTGCATCGAGAGTGGCGACCTCCTTCGACAATCCGGACGTGACCGCCGTTCCGCTTTCGGATCTCTCGCGGTTGTTCGACTGGCAACCCCTGCTGGACCAATGCGACGCCGTCGTTCATCTTGCCGGCATTGCTCACAAATACGCCGGCGACGATTTTTATGATCGCGTCAATCATCGCGCGACGTCGGCACTGGCACGGGCGATATCGCGCGGCCCGACAAAGCATCTGGTGTTCATTTCCTCGATCGCCGCCCAGTCCGGCTCTTATGCGGATCACGACCTCACCGAGGATGATTTTCCGACGCCGAACAACGCCTATGGACGATCCAAATTTGCCGCCGAACAGGCGATACGCGCGGCCGGAATTTCGTTTACAATCCTGCGTCCCGTCGTGATCTACGGCGAAGGCGAGAAGGGAAACTTCGCGACCGTCCACCGGCTTTCGCGCCTGCCGATCCCGCTTCCCTTCGGAGCGATGTCTGCGCAGCGATCCGTGCTGTCGATCCAGAATTTCACCTCGGCCGTCGCGACCGCGCTGAGCAATCCCCGCGCGCAAGGCGAAACCTTCATCGTATCCAACCCGGAACCGGTGACGGTCGCATATCTCATCGCGCGTCACCGTGCGAGCCACGGCAGACCACCCTGGCTGCTGCCGGTACCTCAAAGCTGGGTCAAGCTGACACTCCAGGCCACCGGCCAGGGTGCGATTTGGGAGCGGATCGGCCAACCCCTGGTCGCTCCACCAGCCAAGCTCATATCGATCGGCTGGGAGCCGTCCTGAACGGTCTTCGCTTCACCACAAGCACCTCTGGAGAATGCCGTCCTCAATTGCCTCAGGATGTGGCGATGGGTCGCTGCTTCTGCAGTTCAGACAGGTCTTTGATCAAGAGATCAAAGAAACGGGATTGCCGGATAATTGACATCATCGCGGGCGCCTCGGACCGGCGCGAAGCTGCTACGCATGAACTTTCCTCACTGACGGCCTCGTGAACAGCCTCAATGATCCGGCCTGTCGTTTCTTGGTCCGCGCTATCAATACGCGTCCCCTGAGTGCCCAACAGCGGAGCGATATTATCGATAATCCACGCTGAAACGTCGGGCTCATGCATTGAACCGCCGTTTATCAGACGCAACGCCACGGCCTGCGCCTCTCTTTCTATGAGCAACTCACGAACGGTCTCGGTCAACGTAACAGACCCAAGACAGTGTGCAGCCAGTTGTGTAGACAAAGCCATATTTTCCGGTCGATCGATAACGTCCAGAAAGTCTCTTATCTCTGTAGCGAGTGGCCTGATGCGGGTGCCAGCTTCCAGGTTTGGCTGGTCCACGCCATCAATCGCGATCCGGCCAGGCTCCGTTGTAAAGTCGATTTCTGCAGTCCCGCCGTCCTGAAACGCCAGTCTGAGGGCGCGCTTTCGTGCCGTCGCTCTTCTTGCAAACACAATGGTTGCTCGCGAAGAGCCCACATCCATTTCCAGTTCCACGGCGCCGAGGGGTCGAGGCTTGGCAGTACGAAGCTGCGGTTCATATTCATTTTGAATCACCCTCAGTATTGACCAAAGATGAGGGATGGCTTCATCCGCCTTGTTTGCAGTCAAATTCAGAAACTTTGCTTCCCCGTGTCGCATCTCAAAATCGGGATCAATCCATTCCAGTTCAATCCTGTCGATCTGGCGGCCAATCCACAACTGTCGGAAATAGTGTAAAAAATCCGCCTTGAGCAAATGCAGCGCCACGCAAAGCGCAATGTTGCGCTGCTCAGCAAGTTCGATCAGGTGCTTTGCACTTTGGCCGCTCAGCGCCAGCGGCTTTTCGACAAGCGCAGGGACCCTGTTTCGTAGTAAAATTTCGGCGGTTGATGCGTGGTTGGAGTCGGCCGTGACAACGATAGCCGCGTCGGGCTTTTCTGCGAGCGCCGCATTCAGGCTGGAGAACAATTCGAACGTCGGGGCTGCGCCGGGTTTCTGTGCAATGAAGGTATCGACGGCCGCGCTGTTGTGGCGGGTGACCCAGAGGACTCGCTCGATCCGCCCCGAAAACTGTGCCAACACTCCGGCGTGGGTGCGCGCCCATCTCCCGCCACCAATCAGAGCCAGACAGATTCCAGGCATTGTGCATTCCATCCCGCCATGGCGCGAATTTATCCTGATGTGCGCCGCTAGGCTCCGGCGTAGTCGCGAATTTGACCGAGTGTAAAGTCCTGCATCGATGAAGCCTGATGCCTCAAGTCTGCCTGGTACCACGCAGCCGTGAGCTTCAAAGCATCTTCAAAGTTCAGCCGTGGCCGCCAGCCCAACTTGAAATGTGCCTTCGACGAATCGAGTTTCAGGAAAGTCGCCTCATGCGGGTTGTCGCCGCCCGCATCCTTCCATTGCGCTTCATTCCCCCAGACGGCCACCAGCTTCTCGACCAGACTTGCCACGTTCTGCTCGCTATCGGTGCCCGGTCCGAAATTCCAGCCGCCCGCAACGGCCGCGGCTTTGTCGAACAGTTGTTCCGCCAGAAGCAGATATCCTGCAAGCGGCTCCAGAACGTGCTGCCATGGACGAATCGCATGCGGATTGCGGATTTCGAGAACCTGGCCCGCAGCAAATGCCCGGACCGCGTCGGGAATGAGCCGATCCTTCGCCCAGTCTCCTCCGCCGATGACGTTACCGGCCCGAGCCGACGCCGCAGGCGGCTCACCAAAGCTTTGGTTATAGGACGACATCAGGAGTTCGGCGCAACCCTTGCTGGTGCTGTAGGGGTCGTGGCCTCCCATTGGCTCGTTCTCACGATATCCCCATACCCACTCACGGTTTTCGTAGCACTTGTCGCTTGTCACAATGACAAGCGACCGAACCATGTTCGCACCGGCAGCCTTTGACTTGATATTATGCTGTCTGACGGCCTCCAGCACGTTGAGCGTGCCCATCACGTTGGTTGAGACCGTGCCGATCGGATCTACATAGGATTCTCGCAGGACAGATTGCGCTGCCAGATGCAAGACGACTTCCGGTTTGGTCTTTTGCAACACACCCAAAACGGCTTCGAAATTCCGGATATCGCCGCGCGTATCATCCAGAATGCCGGCTACGTCGCCTCGCTCAAAAAGAGAAGGACTGGTGGGAGGCGCGAGGGCGAAGCCGAACACGCGCGCCTGCATGACCGACAACCACAGGCTCAGCCACGAACCCTTGAAGCCAGTGTGGCCGGTTACGAGGACGCGCCTGCCGCGCCAGAAGTCCGGGTTTGTTCCCACGTGCGCCACGGCGGCTTGCCCTCTTTCCACAGATTTTCGAGCAGATTTCGCTCTCGCAAAGTGTCCATTGACTGCCAGAAACCCTCATGGCGAAAGACCCGCAGTTCATCGCGCTTCGCCAGTTGTTCCAGCGGTTCGCGTTCCCAGATGGTGAAGTCGCCGGAAATCAAGTCGACGGCCCGGGGACTGACGACAAAAAAGCCGCCGTTGATCCAGCCGCCATCTCCCAGCGGTTTCTCGGTGAACCCCGTCACGGTGGAATCCTGCAACTGGAGACTACCGAAGCGTCCGGGCGGACGGACTCCGGTCACCGTCGCAAGCTTGCCATGCGAACGATGAAAATCGATGAGCTTCCGGATGTCGATATCAGCAACGCCATCGCCATAGGTAAGACAAAACGCGTCGTCATCCCGTATGTAAGGCAGCGCCCGCTTGATGCGACCGCCCGTTTCGGTCTCGGCGCCGGTATCGACCAGCGTCACCCGCCAAGGCTCCGATCTCTTGGCATGAAAATCGATTTGGTTGTTCTTGAGATCGATCGTGACGTCGGAGGTGTGCAGGAGATATTGCGAGAAATACTCCTTGATCAAATACCCTTTGTATCCAAGGCAAATCACGAACTCATTGATGCCGTACGAAGAGTAGATCTTCATGATGTGCCAGAGCATGGGATGCCCGCCGATTTCCACCATCGGCTTTGGCCGCACGATTGTCTCTTCGCTCAGACGGCTACCGAGGCCACCGGCGAGGATCATCACCTTCATGACACCAACTGCCTCATGCTCAGGACCCGCGCTGTCGCCGGTGCACCTTCGTCTCGCCCCTGTGCCAGACGCTCAAATCGAAAGTATGCGAAGCTCAGGCATGGGCATCACCAGCTTGGACTTCAGACCCCTTGCCCGAAGTTGCGCCGCGATGGGCTCGCCATAATGCCAGGCGAGCAACACCACGTAATCCGGCTGCTCGCGAATGAGGCGCTCGTTGTCGACCACTGGAATATGCTTGCCCGGTAGATACAAACCAAGCTTGAGTGACGTCGGCTGCTCACAAATATAGGGCATCAGCGTGCGGTCGATACCGACGTAGTTCAGCAGCGTGCTGCAGCGGCCGGGGCATGAGTTGCCGACGAAGCTCAGGCCCTTCTCCTTGCAATCGAGCGCCAAGTTCAGAAGGTCAAGTTTGACTTTCTCTGCCAGCGCACGAAAACCTGCATAGCATTCGGGGCGTGAAAGTCCGAAGTCGTCTTCCGCCTGCAGCAGCTTTGCAATCGACGGCTTTACCGGTCGTCCCTTCCCTTTCGCCACGTAAACGCGAATGTTGCCGCCGTAGCGGCTTACCCTGCGCGCATCGACGCACGTAAAGTCGAAAAACTCGAACAGCTTGACGATCGATTTCAGAGAATAAGTTCGCAGATGCTCATGATAGATCGTGTCAAACTGACCGCCCTCGATCACGTCGAGCAAGTAGTGGTTCTCGAGGATAAACACGCCATCGTCGGCGAGCAACCGCTCCAGGCCGCGAATGAAGCTGCCGAGCTTCGCCACATGCGCGAATACGTTGGTGGCAGTCGCCACCTTGGCGTGCCCGTGCGTCTCCACGATCTTCTGCGCGGTATCTTCATCGAAAAACGCTTGCAGCGTGTCGATGCCCTGCTCCCGGGCAATGCGCGCGATGTTGGTGGGCTCGACGCCGAGCACGCGCATGCCGCGCTGTTTGAAACCGGAGAGCAGCGTGCCATCGTTCGATCCGATATCGACGACCAACTGACCGGATTCGAGCGCGAGATCGGACACCGCGTCTTGAACGAACGCGTCCTGATAGACTGCCAGTTCTTTGGTGATGCCGGATCGATACGGATACTCCGGATGAAAAACCACCTCGCCGGGGATCACGTAATCAATCTGCGAAAGCGTGCAGTCCCGGCACCACACCTGGCGGAGCGGATAGCTCGTCTCGGGAGCGTCGAGTTGTGTCTCGGAAGGAAGCGAGTCGCACAAAGGCTGGTGGCCGAGGTCAATGACGAGCTCCAGGCGCTTGGACCCGCAGACTTGACAGCACTTCAGCTTTCCGGATGGGATGTCATGGTTTGGAGTATCGAGCATTTAAACCCTTAACCGCCGTGGATTGTAGTACATCAGCATGCAATCTCCCCAGAAGCCGACCTCGCCGGCGGGGGGTGGTCGGTGCGGCGGATGGGCACCCGACCAATTACTGGAAACACAACACCTAATCAAGCTTATGCGGTTGGGGTAGACTAGCCCATTCGGCGGCTGGAAGCCCGCTGCAGCCGACGACCCAAGCTTTGCCCTTCCGCCACCATCTGGTAATGAAACGCGGATTGTCGAACGGAGGCAGGTGGCGTAGGAACCTGTAGAATGACCCCCAAAATGCGTATTGAAGGCCAGCAAAAACTCATCTCGGTTCTGATCCCCGTATACAACGAGGAAGGGAACATCAAGAGGGCCTACGAAGCGGTTCGCGATACGTTCGACCAGTTGAAAGATCGCTACACCTTCGAAATCATCTTTACCGACAATCACAGCACCGACGGCTCGATTGCGATCATATCGGAGTTGGCGAAGAGCGATACGCGAGTCCGGGCAGTCCGGTTCGCAAGAAATTTTGGATTTCAGAGGTCCGTCCTCACCGGTTATCGGCTCGCGTCCGGCGATGCCGCGATTCAACTGGATTGCGACCTGCAGGATCCGCCCAGCCTGTTTCCGAAATTTCTGGAGCTTTGGGAACAGGGGCACGACGTCGTCGTCGGCATCAGGCATTTCCGGCAGGAGAGCCAGCTCTTGCAGTGGGCCCGCCGATCTTACTACCGCCTGCTCAAGAGCGTTTCCGATGACAACCTGATGCTTGATAGCGGAGACTTTCGCCTGATCGATCGTTCGCTGCTGGATCAACTGCATCTGATCGACGATGCTGCCCCCTATACCCGCGGCCTCACCTCAATGCTCGCCACCAGGCAGATCGGCGTGCCCTACGACCGGCAGGTTCGGCAATCCGGCGAAAGCAAATTTCCAGTTGGAAAGCTGATGGCTTTGGCGATCGATGGATTGATCACCCATTCGATTTTCCCGCTGCGCCTGGCCGCCTATATCGGGATCGGAACCTCAGTGCTCACTTGCCTGGCGAGCTTCGTTTATATCTTCTCGCGCCTCTTTTTTGGATTCAACTGGCCGGCGGGCTTTGCGACCACGACTGTCCTGTTGCTTTTCGGCATCAGCCTGAACGGAATCTTCCTCGGTATTATCGGCGAGTATGTCGGACGTATCTACAATCAGGTGCGATCGCGTCCCACGACGGTTGTCGAATACAGCGTAAATCTGTCCAAAAAGCCGCTCGACGTTTTCGGCACCGATCCCCAACAATCCGTTGACACCTTGCGGTCGCTGACGGAAGTCGTAAGCCATCGTACCGGGACGGGCCAGATGCCATGAAGGAATTCGATCACTACCGCGATGGCTACAGCCAGCAGATCAACCAGGCGATCGCCTTCAGCGGTCAGACGCAGGATTTCTACACCGCGGTAAAGGCGCGCTGCCTGCTTGATATCTTTTCCAGACTTCGGCCGTCGAAGTCTGTCTCGGAAGCGGCCTCGGGCGATGCCGGGCCGGCCCTCGAAGTGTTGGACGTCGGCTGCGGCCAGGGGTTGATCCACCCTCACCTCCATCCGTCCAAGAGTAACCTGAAGCTGACGGGAATTGACGTTGCAGGCACCGTCATCGACGAGGCCAAGGCAGCCAATCCGCATGTTCACTACGACGTCTATGACGGCGAACGGCTCCCTTACGGCGGTGATACTTTTGACGCCGCCTTTGCGATCGCCGTGATGCATCACGTGCCGCCGGCCAACTGGGCGTCCTTCCTTGCGGAAATGAGCCGTGTGGTACGTCCCGGCGGCCTGGTTGCAATCGTCGAACACAATCCGATCAATCCACTTACCCAGTGGATCGTAAGAAGCTGCCCGTTCGACGAGAACGCGGTATTGCTGCGCTCCGGCCGGCTGGCGAGGCTGTTTCGGGCGACCGGGCTGGTGGAGCTGGAGCGAAGGTTCATCATCTTCACGCCGTTCGATAGCGCGTTTTTCCGTCAGCTTGACGCTGGCTTGAGTTGGCTGCCCCTCGGCGCGCAATATTGCATGGCCGCGCGTGTTCCAACCTGAACGCCATCGACCTGGAGTAATGCGCCTGGCTGGCGGGACAGATAGTGACCGCCGCGCGCAGGTGCTCAAACTGGTGCGCTTCGGCGCCGTAGGACTGTCCTCGTCGCTGCTTTATGGATTGCTGGTGAGCGCCCTGCTTCGCGTGCACGACGGGTTGATAACAGTTCATTGCGTCGCCTATGCGCTGGCCATCCCGTACAGTTACTTCGCGCAGCGCGGATTTACCTTTCGCAGCAGCCGCTCGCACAAGGTGTCGTTCCCGCGATTTCTTCTGACGAACATTTTCAGCTTCCTGCTCAGTACGGGCATCGTTGCGATGGCGGCCGCCTTGCGGCTTCCGGCCGCGATTGCGGTCGCTGCGGTAATCATCATTGTCCCTCTGATTAATTACCTATGCTTGAACGCATGGGTTTTTCCCGACCGCACTTCCGCCCCGTCCTGACTATCCTTGAGAAAACGCGCATGACCGACGGAGCACAGCCCATTCCGCTCGATGCAAAGGGATCATCAGCTTCGCGAGCCTGGTTAACCGACATCGCTCCCATCGTGTCGAACGCAGCGCTCGCGGTGCTCGGATTTCTCTGGCTGGTGGTGCTGGCGAAAGCCTGCGGCTTCCAGCCCCGGCTCCGCAATTTTGTTGTTTTCGCCGCCAGCATTTCGTTGCTGCCGGTGGCTTCCGCCGCAATCGCATACTGGAGTGGTCCGGACGACCGTAAGCCGGCAAACCGCGTTTTCGAAAGCATCAATATCTGGTGCGCCGTACTGGTTCTGTCGGCGCTCGCCATCACCGGCATCGCCACCTGGAAAAGTGGAGCGCTTGGGTTCTGGAGGGGAAATGCCTTACCTGTTGTGCAAGTTGTATTGGCGCTACATCTTGCACTTCTCGCCGCGCTCGCTTGGCTGAGACGAGCAAAACCGGCGCTTTCGAAACGCACAGAGGCAGTGGTCCTGCGTCACAGTCCGCGGTCGGTGCGAACGGTGGCTTTCGCCTACGCCTTCGTTCTCGCTACCGTTTCTCTCTTCCGTATCGAGCCTGAGAACAAGCATTTCAACGGACTGTTCAGTGCATTCTTCCCCTCGATAGCTGGCGGCTTCCCCGATCGGTCACAGCTTGGCGTCGCCGCGCTACTCGCAAGCTTCTCGATGGCAGTTGGACTATATCTTCTGATCATCGAGCAGCGGCTCGAACGAAAGAATCCGACAGCGCTTCTGCGGATTCAAAAGTTGGCATTGCCGCTGGCTGCTAGCGTTGCCGTTGTACTGTGCTTCGATTTTTCGCTTCCGACCGACGTCCTCCACTACATGACGAACATCGGCCCGGCCCGACATTTGATGGGCGGCGGAACGTTGATGGTAGACACCTTTTCCCAGTATGGGCCGGGTCCTGTGCTCCTGACTTATCTGGCGTTTCAGCTTGGCCAGCCGTCGTTTGCGGTCGCCAACATCGCGGTCCAGCTTTGTAATATTCTATTCTATGTCCTGTTCCTCGTCATGCTGTGGCAGTCGACGCGGTACAGGCTTGCAGCGTTGTGGCTGGGGCTGATTGTTCTGTTGTCCTGGCTGTCGGGATGGGCCTACGGCGAGGGTAACGTCAATACCGCCCCGTCGGTGCTGGGGCTACGATATTTGCCGGTGATGCTCATGGCCGTCGCGCTGGCCTGCGGAGCGGAAGGAAGCCGCCGCTCTGTTCTGACATTTCTTGCGTCGTTTCTCGCTGCTTTATGGAGCGCGGAAGCAATCGTGGGAACACTGGCCCTGCACTGCGGGTTTCTTACATTGACCAATTTGCGCGACCGAAGCTACGGCAGGCTCGTCGCCGATCTCGCGTCGGCTTGCCTGCCGGTCATCTGTGGTCTGGTGGCGATGTCGCTAGGCATCCTTGTGGTATCGGGAAAGCTGCCGGCATTCACCATCTATCTGGGTTACTTCGCCAGCTACAATCCTGTTGCTGCTTTCTGGTCTGTGCCTTTCGACGGGACGTTCTGGAGTTGGACCCCATTTCTGCTGACAGTCGTCGTGGTTATGGGAATTTGTTGGCTCACGGTTTTCAACGGGCAACAGAATGCGCTGCCGTATCGCAGCAATTACTGGCTGCGGCGTGCCTTGCCCGCCGCGCTATTGACCGCGATCACTTCTGCATATTTTGCCGGTCGCGCGGTCGACTTTGTGATCCTCATCGCGTTGTTGCCGCTCTCTCTCCTGCTCATTCCAGCTATCCTTTGGCTCGCCAATTTGGCCGCTGGGCGCGACCGGGCTGCAATTAGCCTATCGGCAATTCCGTTGCTCGCATTGCTCTGGATGTCGAGCTTCTCGTCGCTTTATCTGTTTCGCGTTGGGTCTCCTTATTCGCTTGTCGTACAGCAATGCCGCGATCATGGCCGCTGCACGCCTGCCGCTCTTGGCCGGGGCATTTCCGAGACGTTGCGCAGCCAGCTCACCTTGGAGCCGCGTGCAGATATCTGGGCAATGACTCCATATGACCTGCAGGTCTTGGGCGATGCGAAACGTCTCATTGACCGTTTTGCCGCAGCAGATACGGAAGTTACGGTACTCCTGGGCGAAAACGGAGCCGGCGTCCAGACGGTTAGCGATACCGCGCTCATGTTCGCGGGCAAATGGCATACCTGGCCGCGATCCTTTACCTTCACCGACGAATTGGTTCCAGAGCTCGCTGCACGCATTCTGGCAGCGCCAGTGGCGCTTCAGACCGGAAGCGTGATCATCTTGCGACAGGATGAAGCAAATCTGGGACTTCTGGAAAGCAGCCTGTTGAAATTGATTCGATCAACCGGATCCCTTTGTGTGCTTGAGGGAAGCACGCCGGAGGTCGCCGCCTATCGCTTCTGGAAGAATGGCACTCCGCAGCCGACCGGCGGCTGCATGGAACGGCCTGTCGATACACCCACGAAAATTTCGGACGCGGAGAACCAGGCACTTCAGGCGCTACCCGGTTTCATCGGCAATATTCAAAGCTCGGGTGATGCCTTGCCCAATGGCCCCATCGACCTCGCCACCCTCAGACGTGCAGGCGTCAACGTTCCCTCACCATTTGTACGCGGAAGACGGCTGGCGTCTTTTTGGGGGGAGGCAACCCTCTCCAAAGCCGGAAAGCGTCTGACGCTGGATTTATTCGGACCTCGTCGCTCGGTGTGTCGCAACCTGTTGGCCGGCTTTAGCCGAATTTCAGGAGTCGCGCGCGTAGCAACCACTGCCACGCTGGCGGACGAGCAGATCGCGCCGGTGACAGACGAACAAGCCGCAAAAGCCTGCGCGCCACTCACCGGATTTGTCCGACTGGTCCTGGATTTACATCCCTGACGAGCAACGACCGTGATCGCGATTCCCGAGGTCTCTTTACCAGCAACGAAACGCCGGTCAGGCGAAATAGCTGACTGGCATTGCAGGGTTGGCCTTGCTGATTACCGCGAGCGATCTAACGGATATACCGGGATTAGACCACATACCAAGTCAAACTATGCTATCTGAGCTTGCTTGCTCGCGATCACAATCTTGAAAGGCATCTACCTCGTGATTCGGACCGCTCCGGCCAGATGGGTTCATCGGCAGTCCACTCCGACGGATATCGCAGAGATTTCTCTGCTCTCGACGCCGCCGAAAGACTTCCACGTGAAATACTGGGCGCTGCTGGTGTTCGCGGTCCTGGCTGCGTATGGGCCGCTAACACTCATCAACCAGGCGTTTTGGGACGATTGGGTTCTTTTCGCCCACTCCGATGCGGGCACCTTGTGGGAGCTTTTCAAGCAGGTGGGGCGCCGCGAACAGTTCGTGTTGATGGCGCCCTTTGCCGTTGTTGGCGAGCCACGCGCCGTCATCATAACGGTGCTGCTGCTGTCTTGCGTGTTGGCGCCGCTGACTTACACCATTATCCGGCGGACCACGCAGTGGACTGCCGTTGACGCATTCTGGGCAGCGCTGCTCACGGCGCTCGTGCCGCTCAATCAGGCCCGGTTTATCCTGTCGACCGTGCCTTACGCATTCTCCTGCGTCTTCTTCGCGCTGTCGATCGTCGTTTTGCTGCGCGATCTGGACGCCTCTTCCGTCGCACGGCGGGTACTGATCGTACTTCTTCTTGTGATGGCCTTCTCGACGAATTCGTTCCTGGTGCTTTCGTGGATCGCCCCCGCGATCGTCGCGATCGATGCGTGGCGAAAGGCCGAACACTCGCCTTCCTTCAAGCAGCGCGCGGGCGCAACCATCCGCGGTGTAGCAAGCAGGAGCGAACTCATCCTGCTGCCGTTGGTGTATTGGCCGGCAAAGAAAATTCTTGAGCCAACTTATGGCCTCTATGCCGACTACAACAAGTTTCGCATGGGCGTGCCGGCCGCGCTGAAGCAAACCATCATCACGTTCATCGACCAATTCCGTGAGAGCGTCCGCGTTCTCACTCCCGCATGGGCGGATCTCCCTGAACTGATCATCGCGGCCGCTGTGGCTATCGCGTTGTTCGCTGCCGTGGCGCGGTTCTGGCGTCTGCCGCTCAGCACGGCAGACGAGCCTCCAGACAACCCGCGCCGGATCGTCAGCGGTCTGACATTGGCTATCGCGCTGGCGCTCATCGTGTCCGCGCTGTTCCCCTACGTGATCGTCGGTCAACCTCCTCGCTTCAGCGGGCTGTGGGAAACGCGCCACCAAACGACGCTCATGATGGTGAGCGGATTTGCATTATTTGCGTTTCTGCGGCTGATCGTGCCGCGGCCGTTTTTATGGAAGACAGCCGCCACCATTGCCGCGTTTTTCTTGGTGGCCGACATCTCGGTCACGCAGAAGCTTGTTGCCGATGCGCTGGAGACGCGCGCGGTCATCAACCTGTTCAAGCAGAATCCGTCGCCACCGGGGACGATGATGCTGGTTCTGGAAAATGACCGCGACTATCGCGCGCTCGGCCGCTTCTTCCCGTTCTATGAACTTTCCTATCTGATCAATCCCGACGGGACGAGCAATCCGAGGTTAGCCATCTCGAACCAGGAGGTCATCGACCCGTCGACAGGCAATTACGCCAAAACGCCCGTTCCGGCAGTGATCACCGCCTTGGTCGGAATTTGCGAGAAGCTGCGATCACACCCGGCATACGGCCTCGGCGGCTTTGTTTCAAACGGCCAGATCGAGACGGTCAAACTCATTACGAATCGAAGACCGCCAGGACTTTTTCAGACGATCGGCGAAGCCATTCGAGCGACCAGAGCAGAGCCGCCCCAAGACTTGACAGCAATGGTCAGAAAAGAAAGTGATACCGCATCCATTGGAGGCGCCTGTATCTCGCCTTGCTGCAGTAACCAGTGAGGCCGTCCTTTTCCGGCAATGGCCAGGACACGGTGGTCCGGCATCCCCATCGGACCGTGCGCTTCATACTTCGTTCGATGCGACGGCGCATCCCTCCTGGTCTCTCGGTGTGGGTTGGAACCCACATGAGCTGTCTTCGGGCTTAAGGAAAGCGCTGGGCACTGATATTCCGGCCTGGTTGAGCAGGGACCATCCGGTCCACAATGCCCGGCGTGAGCAACTTGCGCGACCCTCACGGCTGCCGTATTTAACCGGATCAGACCCGCCGAGCTTCCGAGCGCGGCTACCTACCCCCAACCGAGGCCGGATTGGCCCCCTTTTGGACCCGAAAAAATTGCTGGATCGGACAGTCGTCACCATCGCCGAAAGCGACACGATCGAGCAGGCTTTCCAGCGGCTCAACGCCAATATGCTTGGAATTCTGTTTGCGCGTGACGCTCAGGGCCGCGTGATCGGTGCCGTCACGGACGGCGACATCCGCCGTCGGCTGCTGACGGGCATATCGATCCAGGACGAGGTGGCGAGCTGCATCAACCGCAACTTCGTATGGGCGCGCGCCGGTGCGCCCCGCGAACAGATTCTCAAGCTGCTGGACCAGCGGGTCCATGTCGTTCCGATCCTCGACGCCGACCGCCGTCTGGTGGACGTGTTCAGCCGCGATCTCTTCAATCTCGGCGAAGAGAGCGAAGTATTTGCGCGGGCGCGCTCGCCGGTTCGAATCAGTTTCTCCGGCGGCGGCACCGACCTCACGCATTATTTCGTCGACAATGACGGCGGCGCCGTTATCAACGCGACCATTGCGATGTATGCGCATGCAACGTTGCGGCGGCGAAACGACAAGCGAATCCGACTCTACTCGCATGATTTTCGCTGCACGGTCGAAGCCGAAAATCTCGCCAGCCTCGGCAACGAAGGCGAACTGGCATTGATCAAGTCCGTCGTGC
>Ga0207689_10002358_pt1 | contig 17644 bp, 22 predicted proteins | sample KBSMisM52_FD_184312 | JGI IMG/M metagenome (GOLD analysis project Ga0207689, IMG submission 184312) | Miscanthus rhizosphere microbial communities from Kellogg Biological Station, Michigan, USA - KBS Miscanthus M5-2 (SPAdes) (version 2) | ecosystem: Host-associated > Plants > Roots >... | reverse complement strand
TACACCTTCACCGGCGTGCCGAACACCTCGCTCATCAACCCGGACAACTTCTCGAACCTGTCCGGCATGGGACGGGCCAAGAACTTCAACGGCTCCTCCGGCGCGACCGCGGTCGGCGTCTACGCGGTGGACGAGATGGCGATCACCGATCAGTGGAAGATCATGGGCGGCCTGCGCTACGACCTCTTCGACGCCGACTTCCGCAACCGCTTCGCGGCCCAGAAGCTCTCCCGGACCGACGAGGCGCTGAGCCCGCGCGCCGCGCTGGTCTTCCTGCCCACCAAGGAGCAGACCTACTACTTCTCCTACGGCACCTCGTTCAACCCCTCCGCGGAAGCCCTCGTGCTCGCCCTCAACAACGCGAGCACCGAGCCCGAAAAGAACCAGACGTTCGAGCTCGGGGCCAAGTGGGATCTCTTCAACGGAGCGCTCGGCATCCGGACCGCGGTATTCCGGACTTACAAGAACAATGCCCGCACCACCGACCCGGTCCTGGGCGTCCAGGTCACCGAGGGCAGGCAGCGGGTGCAGGGCTTCGAGCTGGAGGTGGTGGGTCAGATCCTGCGCGGGTGGAACGTGTTCCTCGGCTACGCCTATCTCGACTCCCGCGTCCTCGACTCTCTCGACATCCAGAACAACGTCCCGGTGGAGGGCAAGCGCCTCGCCAACGTGCCCGAGCACTCCGCGAGCCTGTGGACCACCTACGACATCACCAACCAGTGGCAGGTCGGGGGCGGCGCGGTGTTCGTGGACAAGCGCTACGCCAACACCGACAACCTGAACGTGGTGCCGTCATACGTGCGCGGCGACGTGACAGTGGCGTACCGGCCGATCAAGCCACTGGAGCTGCGCTTCAACGTCATCAACATCTCGGACGAGAAGTACTTCGACGCGATCCATCCGAGCCACGTCATCCCCGGCAACGCACGCACGTTCCTGCTCACCGGCACCTGGAGATTCTAGTAGCCGATGCTCCTCCATATTCCCAAGGTCTTGACCGCCCGCCAGGTCGCGCACTGCCGCACTCTGCTGGACGACGCCAAGTGGGTGGACGGCCGCGAGACGTCCGGGCACCTGGCCGCCCGGGTCAAGCACAACCGGCAGGTGGACGAGGCGACGCCCGAGGCGCGCGAGATGGGCAGCATCGTCGTATCCGCGCTCGAGCGCACTCCTCTGTTCATGGCCGCCGCGCTGCCACTTCGCGTATTCCCGCCCCTCTTCAATCGCTACGAGCCGAGCATGGCGTTCGGGGCGCATGTCGACAATGCCATCCGGGAGCTCACGAGCTCGCCGCTCCGGGTGCGCACCGATCTGTCGGCCACCCTCTTCCTGAGCGCTCCCGAGGAGTACGACGGGGGCGAGCTGGTGGTGGACGACACCTACGGCGCCCACTCGGTCAAGCTGCCCGCGGGCGACATGATCCTCTACCCGGCCACGAGCCTGCACCGGGTCGTCCCGGTGACGCGGGGCGTGCGCCTCGCCTCGATCTTCTGGGTGCAGAGCATGGTGCGCGACGACGGGGAGCGCTCGCTGCTCTTCGACCTCGACATGGCCATCAGCCAGGTGAGCGAGGCGACCCCGGACAGCTCCGGCGTGGTCGCGCTCACGAGCTGCTATCACAACTTACTGCGCCGCTGGGCGGACGCCTGAGGAGCCTTCCCCATGCTGCGCACGGGACTGGCGGGCTGGCCGCTCTGGATCTCGGTCGGCGTCCACGTGGCCGGCCTCGCCACCGCCTCGTCGGTAGTCGCCGTCGCGCGCCACGAACCCGAGCGCGTGCTCGTGCCCGTCGAGATGGTGCGGGTGGAGCCGCCGCGGGTGATCCCGCGGCAGAGTCCGGTGGGCCGATCCACCACGATCACCCAGACGCTGATGCAGCCGGATCCGACGCCGCCGCCCCTCCGGCCCGAGCCGGTGCCGACCGCCCCCGACCGCCGCTACCTGGCCTCGGCCAGCGTGCCCGGCCGCGCGCTGCCGATACCCGGCGACCCGGGCGCGGGCGGGCTGCTCCTCCCCGCGCCCGAGATTCCGGGCGCGGGGCCGGGCGCCCGCGTCGGCACCAGCGTGGCGCGCGGTACCGGCGAGGGCGTCACCTCGTTCGCGCGCCCACTGGGTGGTTACCAGACCACTCCCCATTACCCGGAGAGCGCGCGACGCGAAGGCGCCGAGGGCGTCGTGACGCTCCGATTCGAAGTGCTCACGAGCGGAAAGGTCGGCACGATCCAGGTCCAGCGCTCGGCCGGGCGCCCCGACCTGGACCGAGCCGCCGTGGAGGCCGTCAAGACATGGCTGTTCGAGCCGGCCCGTCGAGGAAAGGAGGCCGTCGCCGTATGGGTCATCTTACCGGTTCGCTTCGAGCTGAACGCCCGCTGAGCCGGCGTCCCTTCGGTCACCGCTGGACCGCGATCGGGCTGGCCTTCTGCGCCATCGCCGGCGCCGGAACCACCGTCGCGGCCCAGGGCATCTGGGACGATCCCGCCTTCGCGCTCTACCGCCAGGCCGTGGAGGCCATGGACCGCAAGGACTACGCGAAGGCGAGCGAGCTGTCCGGCCAGGCCATCGCGCAGCAGCCCACGCACGTGCTCGCTCACTATCTGCGCGGGCAGGCCGCGATGTTCCAGTCACGGTGGGACGAGGCGGCGGCCGCGTTCGGGAAGGCGGCCGAGCTCTACCCGGGGTCGTTCGCAGCCCAGCGCGATCTGGGCGGCGCCAACGAGCAGCTCAATCGGGTGGACGACGCGGCGCGCGCCTACGAGGCGGCCCTCGCGCTCCGCGACCAGGACGACCTGCGGGCGCGCCTGGCCTTCATGCTGCTGAAGGTGGGCCAGCAGCCGCGCGCGCTCACCCATCTGCAGGCGCTCGCCGACCGCGACACCAAGACCCCGGAGGTCTGGAGCACGCTCGGGCGCCTGGCCTACGGGAAGAACGACCTCCCGGGCGCCGAGAAGGCCTTCACGCGCGCCGCCACGCTCCGCGACGACGGGCGCGCGTGGTTCAACGTGGGCGTCGTGCGCACGCGTCTCAACGATCTGCCGGGAGCGCTCCAGGCCTACGAGAAGTCCGCCCAGCACAGCGAGACGCGCGAGCCGGCCCAGAAGGAAGTGGCGAAGGTACGTGAGGCCTTGAAGGGCCCGAGCACCGGCACCGCGCCCGAGCGCGCCATGCCGGGCAGCACGCCGGGCCAGCCGGTCCCGACCCGCCGCGAGTAGGGCGATCATGTCGCTGCGCACGCTGCTGTTCTGGCTACACCTGCTGGTCGGGGTGACCGCGGGCGCGATCATCCTGTTCATGTCGGCCACCGGCGTGATCCTGGCCTTCGAGTCCCAGATCACCGACTGGCTCGAGCAGGATCGCCGGATCGTCACCCCGCCGCCCGACGCGCGCCCGCTCTCCGCGGAGGCGATCCTGGCCAGGGCGCGCGAGGCCCGGCCGGACGTGCGCCCCACCGCGCTCACGCTGCGCGCCGACCCGACCGCCTCGGCGGTGGTGAGCTTCGGCCGCGAGGGCGGCGCGCTCTTCGTGGATCAACACCGCGGGGTGGTGCTGGGTGGCCTCTCGCCGGTGCACGATGCGCTGCACGAGGTGGTCGAGTGGCATCGGTGGCTCGGATCGCGCGATACCCTCCGGCCCGTCACAGGCGCCGCCAACCTTGGCTTCCTCGGCCTCGTGGTGCTCGGCGTCTACCTCTGGTGGCCGCGCCGGCGAACGCGCGAGGCGATGCGCGCGGTCATCCTGTTCCGGCCGGGCCTGGGCGGCCGCGCGCGCGACTTCAACTGGCACAATGTGATCGGCATCTGGTGCGCGCCCGTGCTCCTGATCCTGACGCTCACCGGCGCGATCATGTCCTACCAGTGGGAATGGTGGACTACTTCGCTGTGTTCTCCGGGACTTCGTGGCGGGGAGCAGGGTTCATCTGCCCGATTTCTGCCCGACTTGCGGCATCTGTCCGCTCCATCTCGCCCCGGAGGTGCTCGGGGCTGAGGTGGGCGTAGCGCATGGTCATCGCGATGGCCGCGTGGCCGAGGATCTTCGACAGGGTCAGCAGGGTGCCGCCGCGCATCATGAACCACGAGGCGAAGTGGTGCCGGGTGTCGTGAAAGTGGAAGTCCTCGATCCGGGCCGCGCGCACCGCCCGGCGAAAGGCCTTCCGGGTGGACGTGCGGGGCCATACGTAGCCGTCAGCCTGGCGGGGCTGGGCCGCGAGACCGGAGAGCACCTCGTAGACCCTGGTCCGCATCGGCACCTCCCGGCGCCTGCCCGACTTCGTCACCTCGAGCCTGACCACCGCGCGCGAGAAGTCCACGCGATCCCATGTCAGGCCCATAAGCTCGCCCAGGGCGCATGCCGGTCTCCATCGCGCAGACCGTGAAGCCCTCGAGGTGGGACAGGTTCGAGCGCCGGCAGGCCTCTAGCAGTCGGGGCTCCTCGTCGGCCTCAAGCCAGCGGATGCGGCCCTCCGGCTCCGTCTCGAGCTTGACCTTCGGCACCGCCGGCAACACCTCCCACTCGCTGTGCGCCATGCCGAGCACCGCCCTCAAGAACCCGAGCGGCCGGTTGACGGCCGACGCCGTCAGGGGCTCGCCCGTGCCGGGGTGCTTCGAGGCGAGGCGCACCGCCTTGCACGCGCTGATCCTCGACGCGGTCATCTCGGAGAGCGGCACGTCGCCGAAGGCTTCGAGTAGCCGCTTCGCGATCCGCCGATCTTCCGCGATTGTCTTTTCCCGCGAGCGCACCGCGCAGAAGCGCTCGAACGCTTGTTGACGACGTCGCCCCGCACGCGATATCGTCAGCCCGCCCCGACGCTGCGCCGTGGAGATGTCGCAATGAAGATTCATCGGCTGGATCACTTCCACATCTACGCCGTCGATCCCGAAGGCAGCGCACGTTATTACACGGAGGTCTTCGGGGCGGAGACCATCGGTAAAGCTCGGAGCAGCTACGGAGAGGCCGTGCACTTTCTGCGGCTGGGCGGGGTGGCGTTGGTGCTGGCGCCATATCCTCCCGCCGTCGAGCCCGGCATGCCTGCTCCGTATCGGGACGGCATGTATCAGCACGGATTCGGTATCGCGCACTTCGGTCTCCACGTCGACGCTCTGGAGGAGGCGGTCGAGTTCGTTCGTCGGCGCGGCGGCACGATACTATCAGAGCCACGCGAGAATGCCGGCCTTCGCTTCGCGTACATCGGGGCGCCGGACGGCGTGATCGTCGAGCTGCTGGAACATCACGGCCAATGGTCCTCGTTACTGGGTCCCGCCACGGCGTGACCGCGGCCGACTCGGTCGGCCCGTGCCGAGAATGATGCCGCCCACGGGCAGCACCACGTTGGGCTTGACGCTGGGGTTGATGACTATGGCGCCTCAGTGATAGCCGCGCGCCGGGGCCTCGCTGCCGTCCCGCATCTGGCCCACCCGCCCCCCGGTGCCGACCACCTTCACGTCGCCTTCCATCTCCCGGCGCATCCGCGCGGAGGGGCTCCACTGGGTGACCGAGCCCGCGCTAGTGATTTCTGCCAGCGTTCTGCCCGCGAGCTCGCAACCTGTGCAACCCGTGCGACAGAAGCAACACCCGGGGCCATGGACGAGGGGCTGATCTACCGGGTACTTGGCGCAACCCCCCGGGATCATTGCCCCGATCCCGGGGGCCTGGCTCTGCTGTCCTACCAGTGGGCCAACAATCTCATCTACACGCTCACCGGTAACGAGCCCCCGCCGCCCGCGCCGGCCCTGGGGGCTGCCGCGCCGCGTGAGGGCCAGCGGCGCCCGCGCGCGGCGAAGACCGGGCGCGCGCTCGACGCGCTCTGGGCGCGCGCCGAGCGCCAGATCCAGGGCTGGGTCGCCATCAACGCCCGGCTGCCGCAGCGGCCCGATGGGCCGGTAACCTTCTTCATCGAGGAGCCGGTCGGCTGGCACCCCTTGCCGCGCTCGCAGCTCGTGCTCGACGCGGTCACCGCGGACGTCGTCAAGTGGGAGCCCTTCGCGGGACAGAACATGGGCCGGCGGCTGCGGGCCTGGATGCGCCCGCTCCACACCGGCGAGGCGGGCGGGCTGACGGGCCAGACCATTGCGTTCCTCGCTTCGGCCGGCGGGACCGTGCTCGTGTGGACCGGGGTCTCGCTGGCCTGGCGCCGCCTCCGCGGCTGGTGCCGCCGGACCGGATCGGCGGAGGCGATCCTGGCTCCCTAGACCCGCCAAGAAGTGTCAGCAGACTGACACACCCTGCCCAGGGTGGCCGTGGCAGTTCGGCGTTCCCTCCAGGTATTCCAGTAGCTTAGGCTGAATCTCCACTGGCAATCCGCTTGCACACTCTCGCCCTCGTCCGGATACGCCCGGATAGACCGAGAGGAGGCAGGCAATGGGTGGGGTCACTGTCGCGAAGCGGCTGGAGCGCCTGGTCCGGTTCGTCCCTGGCATCCCTGGCTACCAGGACCGGGAGACGGCGCGGGCCACTGACAAGCAGGTCCGGATGCGGCTCGTGGGCGAGCTGCAGCGGCTCATCCACGCCCTCGAGGAGGACAAGGAGCGCGTCGCCGGCTCCGGTGACCTCTCCTCGCTGCCGCGCCTCGACCGACTCGCGGGACGCCTCGAGCGCCTCGGGCGCACCGTGGAGTTCGCGGCGCGCGGCTACTCGGGCCTCTTCGACCTTCATACGGTGGACGGCGACACGCTGGCCCAGATCTACTCCTTCGACCTCGGCCTCTTCGACGCGCTGAGCGCAGTGCGGGCCAAGGCGGAAGCGGTGCGCGCCGCGCTTCCGGATCCGGAGGCCCTCCGGACCGCGGCCGAGCGCATGCGCGAAGCGCTGGACGACTTCGCGGAGCTCTTCGACCAGCGCCGGCGCATCGTCGACGCGGACTAGGACGGACCAACGCCATGTCACCGATCATGATGGAAGTCATCGAGTGGTTCGATCAGACCGGCACCGGCATCGTCCAGCGCTACCCGGAGGGCGGCTCGGGCGACATCAAGATGGGCGCCCAGCTCATCGTCCGCGAGAACCAGGCCGCGGTGTTTTTCCGCGACGGCCAGGGACTCGACGTGTTCGGGCCCGGCCGCCACACGCTCTCCACCCAGAACCTGCCGATCCTGACGCGGTTGCTCTCTCTGCCCTGGGGCTTCCAGAGCCCATTCCGCGCCGAGGTCTACTTCGTCAACCTGAAGGTCTTCACCAACATGCGCTGGGGCACGCGCGATCCGGTGGCCTTCAAGGACACCCAGCTCGGCCTGATCCGCCTGCGCGCCTTCGGCAGCTTCACGATGCGGGTCACCAAGCCGCTCCTCTTCGTCAATAGCCTGGTGGGCACGCAGGGCAGCTACACCACGGATCAGATCGAGGACTATCTCCGCGAAGTCATCGTGGCCCGGCTGAACGACTTCCTCGGCGAGACCGTGCAGAGCCTGATCGAGCTGCCGCGACAGTACGACGAGATGGCGGTGGCTCTCAAGACCCGGTTGGCCGACGAATTCCGGAAGTACGGCGCCGATATGGTGGACTTCTACATCAACCGGATCACCCCGCCCGAGGACGTGGAGCGGATGATCGACGAGCGCTCGAGCATGGGCGCGGTCGGCGATCTGGATCGTTTCCTCAAGTTCAAGGCCGCGAAGGCCATGGGCGACGCCGCGCAGGGACACGGGACGGACGGCGGCGCCGCCGGCGGCGTTGGCGTGGGCGTCGGCGCGGGGCTCGGCATGATGATGCCCGGCATGCTCGCGAAGAGCCTCGGGACGGCTCCGGCGGCCGCCGCGGCGGCGACGGTGAGCTGCCCGGGCTGCCAGTCCGCGGTCGCGGCGGACAGCCGCTTTTGCCCGCGCTGCGGCCGCCAGATCGCGACGGCCCCGCGGTGCGCTCGCTGCCAGGCCGAGCTGACGGCCGGCGCGCGCTTCTGCTCGACCTGCGGCCAGGCGGTGCCCGGCGCCTAGCGCCGGCGCACCACGCCGCCGCTTCTCCTCGACGACGTCGTCATGAGCCAGGTCGTCGTCTCGACCGAGTGCCCCACCTGCAGCGGCCCCCTCGATTTCTCGGAGGGGGCCAACGCCATCCGCTGCCCGAGCTGCGGGTCCACGCTGCTCGTCACCGGCCGCAAGCAGGTCCTGAGCTACTGGGTCCATCCGAAGGTCAAGGCCGAGGTCGCGGGCGCCGTCGCCCGCACCGGCCGCCTCGAGGCGCGCGTGGCGGGCGCCCGGCTCTTCTTCGTGCCCTTCTATCGCCTGACCGGCCACGACTTCCAGTGGCAGGACGTGCCCCCCAAGCCCGAGCCGGAGAGCCCGGCGTTCCCCGCCGTGGGCGAGAGCCTGGGCGGCCGCGAGTCCGACCGGCCCGAGATCGAGATCCCCCTCGGCTCGATGCTGGGCTGGGGCGCCGACATCCTGCTCGGGCGCAAGGCCGGCGACGCCGTGCGCGATCTGCTGGGCGAGGCCCCGAAGCGGGAGCGCCCGCTCGACCTGGCCGTGCTCACCGCGATGCGCACGGCTTCCGCGCGTTCCGGCCCGGACCGGGAGGTCCAGTTCCTCGATCGCTACGTGGAGAAGACCTTCCCCGCCGCGGACGTGGCCGCCCTCGGGGTGGCCTCGCTCGGCGTGCGTGCCCAGGTCCTCCGCGTGGCGCTCTTCGAGCGCTCCGCCCTGGCTGCGCTCGGGACCATCGTCGCGCCGCAGCTCGCGGCGGAGCGCGCAATGGAGCAGGGGCTCGCGGCGCGCGGCTTCGAGCACGTGGTCTATCGTCAGGTCCTCGGGCGCATCCTGAGCGTGATCTACTTCCCGTTCTGGGTGGTCGAGCTCGCGCAGGACGGGGAGCGCTGGCTCACCGTGGTGGACGCGGTGGCCGAGAGCGTGGTGCAGCCGCGCGCGCCGCTGTCGCTCCGCGACGCCCTGGAGCGGCCCGCGATGGACGAGCCACGGACGGTGGGGCTCCGCCCGCTCGTCTGCCCTAACTGCGGCTGGGCTCTCCCCGTCGAGCCCGACGACGTCATCTTCTTCTGCGGCTCCTGTCACCGGGCCTGGCAGATCCACGGCGTCGAGCTGACCGACATGCCGCACGAGATCGCTGACGTGCGGCCCGACGGGGCGATTCCCGGTCCGGCGGCCGGCACGGTCTACCTGCCGTTCTGGCAGCTCGACCCCGCGGGCGCGAGCCCTGCCGCGCGCTCCTGGGCGCCCGCCTTCCGCTACCGGCGACTCAAGACGCTGCACGACCTGGCCGCGCGGCTGACCGCGAAGCCCCCCGCGTACCGGCCATGGACCGGCGAGCGGCCCGCCGCGCACGGCTGCTTCTACGACGCCGAGGACGCCGCGCTGCTGGCGCGCTTCGCGGCGGCGGGCCTGCGCCGATCGCCCCGCGACGTGAAGGCGGCCGCGGAGGCCGAGCTCTCGTTCACCGGCGCCCGCCTCACGTGGCTTCCATTCCGGCGCGAGTCCCAGTCGCTCCTCGATCCCTCCACCGGGCTCGCGCTCCAGGAGGCACTCCTTGGCTAGACGATCCGCGCAACCCCGCCAGTCCGGAAGCACCACCGGGAGCACGACGCGCTCCCCACGCATCGGGCGCCTCGTACGCGTCACGCTGCTCGTCGTGCTCGCCGCGGCGGTCTCCGTGGTGGGCTATCACGCGCTCCGCTTCGTCCGCTCGTGCACCACCCTCGACGGCGCGCGCGAGGCGATCGAGACCCACGTGAGGGGCAAGCAGGTGCGGCGGATGGCGCGGGTGCTGAAGACCGCCGATCGCGAGATCCTGGCCGCGCGCACCGCGGTGCGGGTGACTGCGCTGGCCTGCGGCCCGAGTCTGCTGGGCGGGATGACCTGTCGCGCGCGTTACGTGGTCAACGGCCAGAGCGTGGGAATGGAGGCGGCCGACCACTACTTCCGGGTCGACTACGCCCTGCTGGCCGGGTGGCAGGCGACGAGCGTGGCCGAGACGTCCGGGCTGCGCTACTCGTTGACGCCCTGTCGCTGCTCGTGGGCCGCCGACGGCCGATAGCCGTGATCGCGGGCCGTCCGGGGCCGCGGATGCCCATGGACCTCGTGCCGCGCGGGCGCCCGTCTCGCCAGCTTGCGCGCCCAGTCCCCCGCGCCCTTCCGTGAGCCGATGAGCGGGAACACCTCCCGCACCAGCCCCTCGTACTCCTCGACGGTACGTCGGTAGATGTCGAGCCCCGGTACCAGGTGGAGATCGACCGTGCTCGGCGGCACGGCCGGCGGCAGGATCGAGACGTGGACGGCCTGGAAGCACGAGCGGCCGAGCTCGGGCCGGTCGGTCACCAGGATCTCGTAGAGCTCGGGCCACTGCAGCGCGACCTCGGGCGAGCGCGGGGGTGTTTCGCGGCCGAGATACTCGTCGAGGTCGGCGCAGTACTTCACCTCGACGGCGAGCAGCAGGTACGATCGGTGGCCCAGGCTCGGCTCGTCGAGCGCCTTCCAGACCACGAAGTCGGGCACGCTCTGCCCCGTGCGCATGAGCGCGGACACCTGGGTCTCGCGGGCCACCCGCGCCACCATGTACTGCGCGCGCTTGAAGATCCCCTCGACCAGCGCCTCCGCCATCCGGCCTTTCAGCAGATTGATGTCATTCATGGCTCAGCGCTGGGTGTCCGAGATCCGGGTGGCCAGGGCTCGCAACCGGTCGAGCGTCTCCGGGCGGAGCATCGCCGCGAAGCCGGCCGGGTCGGACTTGGCGCGGTCGAGCGCCGCGCTCAGCTGTCGCGGGTCGCCGCCGGTGCTCCGCGCGAGGTCCGCGAAGACCTCGGCCGCGAGCCCGTAGACCTCCTGGGCGAGCTGGGAGGACCCCGCCATGCCCTGAACCTGCCGGTCGACCGCGGCGGCGTTCGGGTCGGTGGCGAGGATCTGGCCACGGGCCGCCGGGTCCGCCAGCATCCGGAGCGTCGCGGCGAGCGCCTCCGCGGCGGCCGGGTCGAGCGTTTGCGCGGGAAGCCGCGGGGCGGCAAGCACGAGCAAGGAGAGCGCGATGAGCAGGGCGGTGGCGAGTCGTTTGATCATGCCGTCCGGGAAGAGCAAGAGTCGGACCACCAGCGGCCCTCGGGAATCATCGAGAAATTCCGGAGTTGGCCGCGGCCGGTGCCGCTCCGCTGACGACCGGTGTCAGGCGACGGCGCTTTCGTGGACACGGCTTGACCATCGAGCCCCGCCGGAGAATAATCGCCGCGCACTTCCACCCCCTGCGCGCGAGGAGAACGCGATGCCGACAGCTCATCGGGAAGAGATCTGGGTGCCGGGTATGCCGGAGCCCATCAGCCACTTCGTCCACGTGGTCCGCGCCGGGCGGCTCGTGTTCGTCTCCGGCTGCGTGGCGAGCGACGACCAGGGCCGCACGGTCGGCGGCAGCGATATCGTGGCCCAGACCCGCCAGACCCACGAGAACATCAAGCGCTGCCTGGCCGCGGCGGGCGCCACCTTCGCCGACGTCTGCAAGGTGACCGTGTTCCTCAAGAACGTGGCGCACCGGGAGGCGGTCAACACGGTGCGCAAGGAGTACTTCGGCAAGAGCCGGCCCGCGAGCACCCTGATCGAGATCTCCCAGTTCGTTCGCCCGGACCTCCTCATCGAGATCGAGGCGACCGCGGTCCTGCCCGAGAAGAAGGCGGGCGCGCCGCGGCGCAAGGCGCGCGCGAGCGCTCCCGCCCGGAAAGTGCGCCGCCGCCGCTGAAGGCTCAGCCGGCCGCATCGCGGGCCTGCTCGCGCAGGGTGCGCTTGACGATCTTGCCCGAGGCGGTCTTGGGCAGAGCGGGCACGAAGCGCACCGCGCGCGGCGCCTTGTAGACCGCCATCTGGGCGCGGCACCACTCGACGAGCTCGCGCTCGGTGGCGCGCGCCTCCGGCTGCCGCACCACGAAGGCGAGCACGTCCTCGCCGCGGTAGGGGTCGGGAACGCCCACCACGCCGACCTCCGCCACCGCGGGGTGCCGGTACATGATCGCTTCCACCTCGGCCGGGAAGACGCTGTAGCCCGAGGCCTTGATCATGTCCTTCTTGCGCTCCTCGATCGTGAAGTAGCCCTCTTCGTCCGCGCGCCCGATGTCGCCGGTGCGAAGCCACCCGTCCTGGATCGCCTCCTCGGTCGCGTCGGGCCGCCGCCAGTACCCCTTGGTGACCATGGGCCCCCGCACTGCGATCTCGCCCGACTCGCCCAGGGGCAGCTCGGTCGTGCCGTCCTCGAGGCTCACGATGCGCACGCCGGTGAACGGCATCGGCACCCCGACCGTGCCGTAGCGCGGCCGGTGCGGCGGATTCGAATGGCTGGGCGCGGTGGTCTCGGTGAGCCCGTAGCCCTCGATCAATTGATGCCCGGTGATGGCTTCCCAGCGCCGCGCGATCTCGGGCGGCACCGGCGCGCCGCCCGAGGTGCAGAGACGCAGCGAGCCCAGATCGTACTCGGGAGTCCTCGGGTGGTTCACGATCGCCACGTTGATGGTGGCGATCAGGGTCGTGATCGTGCAGCGGTACTGCTGGATGGCGCGCAGCGCGGTCTCCACGTCGAAGCGGTGCAGGGCCACCAGGGTCGCGCCGGCATAGGCCATCATGTTGAGCTGCACTTCCATCCCGGTGATGTGGAACCACGGCACCACTCCCAGCATCACGTCGGCCGGGGTGAAGCCGAAGAACGCGCGCATCAGCTCGCAGTTCGCGGTGATGTTGCCGTGGGTGAGCTCGGCGCCCTTGGGCGCGCCCGTCGTGCCCGAGGTGTACTGGATCAGCGCGGTGTCGTGCTGCGCGCGCGGCTCCGACGACTGCAGCCGAGCCGGGGCCGCCGCGATCGCCTCGAACAGCTCGAGGCCCGCCCCGGCCACCGGGCCGGCCACCTCCTCGAGCAGGGACGGAGGCGGTGGCAAGCTCGGCCGCTCGGGCAGGTAGTCGCGATACCCGACCAGCGCGACCACCTCGACCGGGGTGTCCGCGCGGACCGACTCCACGATCTCCCGGCCCGCATGGGCGGCCACGAGCACCCGCGCGCCCGAATCCTCCAGCTCGTGCTGGAGCTCGATGGCCTTGTGCATGGGATTGAGCGGGACGGTGATGGCCCCCGCCTTGAGGGCGCCGAAGTGAGCGATCGCGAACTGGGGGCAGTTCTCGAGGTACAGCGCGACCCGGTCGCCCGGTCCGATCCCGCGGGCGCGGAGCCAGCCCGCGAAGCGATCGCTCGCGTCGTCGAGCTCGGCGAAGGTGATCTCGCGCCCGTAGAACACGATGGCGGGGCGGCGCGGGGCGCGCGCCGCGCTGGCCTTGAGGAACGTGGTGATCGACTCGCCGGGGAGCCGGATGCGGGCCTCGTCGAGGCCGGGCGGCCAGTGCTTCTGCCAGATCCGGTTCATGGTCCCGTGCCGGATACTACACGCGTTTGACACGAGCGGAGGCGACCGGTAGCATCCGGCCCGACCGATGAGTCCGCTCCGCATCCGGCTCGGGCCGCTGGCCTTCACCGCGCGCTGGGAAGAGGCGGCGGCGCCCCGCACCTGCGCCGGCTTCCGCCGGCTCCTGCCTTATCGCCAGCGCATCATCCAGGCGCGCTGGAGCGGCGAGGCGGGCTGGATCCCGCTCGGCGATTTCGACCTCGGGGTGGGCGCGGAGAACGCGACGAGCGAGCCCGCGCCCGGCGCGCTGCTCTTCTATCCCGCTGGGGTCAGCGAGACCGAGATCCTCTTCCCGTACGGTCGCGCGCGCTTCGCGAGCGTGCACGGCCCGCTGGCCGGCAACCACTTCCTCACGATCGACGAGGGGCGCGCGCACTTGCCCGAGGTGGGCCGCCTCCTCTGCTGGGAAGGCGCCCAGGACATCACCTTCGAGGCGTAGCCACCGGCGGGCCCACGGGCTCCGGCTTCGCCCGCCAGCTCCGCGCCATCTCCTCGCCGCGCGCGAGCTGCTCGGGGTTGAGCTGCGCCTTGATCGTGTCCCGCGCCAGGCGTGCGGTGTCCGCCTCCTTGCCGAGGAGGCTCCGGGCCGCGACGCTGAACCACTGGTAGGCCAGCACCGGATCGCGCGCCACCCCCTGGCCGTTGGCGTAGCGCACACCCAGGTTGAACTGGGCGAAGGCCACGCCCTGCTCGGCGGCCCGTCGGTACCACTTCACGGCTTCCGCGTAGTCGCGGGTGACGCCGTCGCCGTTGGCGTAGCGCAGGCCGAGCTGGTACTGGGCGGGCGCGATCCCCTGCTCGGCCGCGAGCCGATACCAGTACACGGCCTGCTCGTTATCCTGCGCGACGCCTTCGCCGGTGGTGTAGCGCAACGCGAGCTGGTACTGAGCGGTGGCGCCGCCACGGTCGGCCGCGCTCCGCAGCAGCAGCGCGTCGCGCGTGCCGCCCGGGATGGTCAGCCGGCCTTCCGCGCGCAGCTCGTCGAGCGCGCCCTGGGCGGCGCGATTGCCCTGCGCGGCGGCGCGGCCGTACCAGTCGGCGGCCTGCAGATCGTCACGATCCACGCCGCGACCGTAGGCGTAGAGGAAACCCAGGCGGAACTGGGCCTGCACGTCACCCTGCTGCCCGGCGCGGCGATACCAGGCGACGGCCTCAGCGGGATCCGGCGGCAGCCCCTGCCCGCGCTCGTGCATGAAGCCGACGAGGAACTGGGCGGCGGCGTCGCCGCCGTCGGCGAGGGGACGCCACTCGCGGTAGGCGGTCGCATAGTCGGCGCGGCTGTAGGCGCGGCGACCGTCCTCGAACCCGGCGTGGGCGACGCCCGCGGCCAGCAGCAGCGCGAGGGCAGCCGGCCCGAGGACCGCGCGCGGTCGGGTTACTTCCAGCGCACCTGCACCTTGATCTTGGGGTACTCCGGCTCCTTGCCCTCCACGTCCACGACGCGGAGCACGCCGTCGCTACTCTCGAGCAGGAGGTTGTTGTTGGAGAAGCCCACCAGCTTCCCCCACGCCTTCGGAAGGCTGACCTCGTACCGGGCCGGCGTCTGGGCGTCCACCGCGGCCGGGCGCAGCTGACCCTGCCAGAGGTGGGCGGCGATGGCCACGAGGGCGAACGCGATCACGGTGAGCACACCCTTGACGTATCGGTCGGTGAGCATGCGATCCTCCTCGGCGTCGAAGGCCGGCGCTAGAGCAGCCCGGGCACGAACGCGTCGCGGCCCCGCACGTAGGTGGCCTGGCGCTGAGCCGCGTTCCGGTTGATCAGCGGACGCATGTACATGGGATGGGTCGCACAGCGAACCTCGTGTTCGATCTCCGAGAGACGCCGGCCGCTTTCCGGGTCGGCGATCACCTGGAAGCGGTACTGGTACGGATTGCTCTCCTCGGTCAGGAGTCCGTGCTCCACCAGCCACGCGTGCGGGCCCGAGAAGTCCGAGATGTAGACCGCGACGTGATGGCCGTCGTAGGGAGCGATCGTCGCGTCGGTCTCGCGGAACACCATCTCCTGGCGGTTGCCGACGCTGATGCGCGCGGCCTGGCCGGCGTCGTCCTGGCTCACCGCGGCGGTGGCCTTGAGCGCGGTCTTGTAGAAGGACGCGATGCCCGCGGCCGCGCCGCGCGCCACCGGCACTTCCACCCGCGAGATCCCGAGCGTCATGTCACCGTACTCGGGCGCGGGGCCCACGCAGCGGAACTGGTTGCCCCACGGGCACGTCACCGCCACGTGCTTGTCGCGCATCTCGTAGGCGAACCGGGTGGCCGCGAGCGGCTCGCGCACCGCGGCCAGGCGCCGCATCAGCGCGTCGAGATCCGGGACTACCATCTCCACGTGGCCCTGAAGCACGTTGGGCGCCCCGGTGGGCAGGTGGAACTGGGTCTGGCCCGCGTTCGCCCACATGTTCTCCACGCTCACCATCAGGTAGGGATCGCGCGTGAGCCCGAGCCCCGCGATGTAGAACAGCGTGGCCGCGTGCTGATCCGGCACTCGCACGTTCACGTGCTCCAGCAGCAAGATGTTGCCGAGATCCTGCTCCCGCCGATCGTACGTCATCCCCGCCATGGCCCCGGCCCTCCCCGGCCTGGGGGCAAGCATACTACGCTCGGCGGGCCACTCGCACCCCCGGGTTCGACACCGCGCCCGCCTCGTCGGAGGCCAGCCAGTGGCCGAGCCGGATGAGCGCTCCGCCCAGCGCGGGGCCCACCCCCCGCGGCCCGGTCCGGGCCGTTCTGATCAGGGCCGCCTGCGCGCTGGCCGCGCGCAGATCGGCAAGGCGTCCCGCCGCGATCTTCTCGGTCGCGTAGAGATTGAAGTCCATGGTCGCGCTCCGCCCCTAGGCCGCCCGGCTGAGCCGGTCGGCCGGGCGCGCCGTACCCACGACCCGGCCGCGCTGCCGGGGGCGCGCCACCTGCGGGATCAGGACCAGGCGAAGCCGCGGTGGATCCTGCCGATCGAGCCGGCGGAAGACGTCCTGAGTGAGCCGGGTGATGACGCCGACCGTGGCCTCGCGTTCGAGCGGCAGCCGCATCGAGACCGTCCACTCCCCGGACAGGCTCCGCATGACGTCGGGGGCCGCCACGGCGCCGAGCTCACGGTGGATGGCCTCGGTCAGCACGATCTGCCGGGCCACCCGCTCCTCCCGGCGCCGCTGGATGCGCCGACTCAGGTCGAGCAGGGCCCACACCGCCAGGAATGGAAGCAACGCGATCATGATCGTGGTCTCCGTCTCCAGGTTCATCGCTCTCTCCTCCGGTGATGATTGCCGTCTCTTCGTGGAGTGAGACCCCGGGAGCGGAGCGGTGTGAAACGGCGGAGCGCGATGCGGACGGATCAGGCCGGGAGCGGATGCAGATCGGGCCGGCAGCTGGTGCACGGCGCGAAGCCGGCGGCCTCGGCCCGGTCCCGCGTGCCGAACAGCGTGAGCTCGGACAGCGGCTTGGAGAGGAGCGAGCCGCAGGTCGGCACGCAGTACTCACGGTCGCCGGTGACCATCGTGTACATCGCCTCCCGATCCACCTTGAAGTCGTTCCGCGCGGCGACCGTCTTCACACCCTCGACCGCGAGCAGGCGCTGCTTGAGCTCGACGCGACGGCCCGCGTAGCCGGTGAGCGCGCCGGACCCGCCGATCACTCGGTGGCAGGGGATGACGATCGGGAGCGGGTTCCAGCGCAGCGCCTGCGCGACCGGCCGCACCGCGGAGGGTGCCCCGATGCGCGCGGCGATCCCCGCGTAGGAGGTGACCGCGCCGTAGGGCAGCGCGGCGGTCGCCTCGAGCACGCGCCGCTGAAAGTCGCTTCGCATCCGCCGCAGGTCGAGCGGCCAGTCGAGCCGCGCGCGCCGGCCCTCCAGATAGTCCACGAGCTCCGCCCGCAGTCCCTCCGTCGCCGGGAGATCCTCGACCGCGTCCTCGCCGAGGAGCCGTCGCACGTGCGCGGACAGCGCGCCGTCCGCGGGGAGGTACTGCACCAGGGCCACCCCCTGCTCGGAGCGGCCGATGAGGATGCGTCCCAGCGGCGACGGGAAGATCCCGAAACCCACCAGGCGCGAGCGCAGGTCCGAGAGCCGCGAGGCGAGCTGCGCGCGCGCGAGGGTCGCGTCGTCGTCGCGGAGCGGCGCGCGCCGCAGCGTGTCCATCATGCCCTCGAGGGCGCGGTAGTTCGCGAGCTCCTCCCGGCAGAGGCCGCAGGTGGCCACGTGGGCTTCCACGCGCCCGGCCGCGGCGGTTTCCGCCTCACCGGCGGCGACGCTCAGGAGGTCCGGCTCGATCGCGCGGCACAGGGGATGCTGAGGGCT
>Ga0207689_10002357_pt1 | contig 17648 bp, 12 predicted proteins | sample KBSMisM52_FD_184312 | JGI IMG/M metagenome (GOLD analysis project Ga0207689, IMG submission 184312) | Miscanthus rhizosphere microbial communities from Kellogg Biological Station, Michigan, USA - KBS Miscanthus M5-2 (SPAdes) (version 2) | ecosystem: Host-associated > Plants > Roots >... | reverse complement strand
ACCTTCGTTTCCTGCTTGAGATATTCGAGCGTCTCCAGCACTTCGCCGAGCTCGGCGCCACAGATCTTGCGATAGAAGCGCTCAGTGAAACCTTTGAGGTCGACGTTCGCAGCATCCATGTGCCGATAGAACTCGGCGCGCGGTGGCGAACACATGTAGCCGGCCGTGACAGCAACACTGCGCACGCCCCGTTCCCGGCAAGCGTCGGCGACGTCGATCGCGTATTCCATGAATACGACCGGATCATTGTATGTGTACGCAACGCTCGCACACTCGAGGCGCTGTGCCGACGCCGCGAGCTGCTCAGGGCTCGCGCTATCAGCGAGCGTGTCCATCTCCCGCGACTTGCTCATGTCCCAGTTCTGACAATTGCCGACCGCCAGAAATGGTGCGAGGTAAGAGTGATCCGGATCGTCCACTTCGAGGTTGTAGACAGGACCTTCGTACGGAATCGTCTCGACCTTCTTCACCGGAACCAGAAACTTGTCACCGACGTCGCGCCAGATCGTGCGTTCCGGAACACTGGGCGGGCGCTGCTCGTAGCGGTGGCGGGTGAACTTGAGGATAAAAGTCGTTGATTGCGTGACCTCGCGACCCTCGATGCGATATGTCGGCGGCCCCTCGTGTACGAAGTAGCTCGGTAGCAGATCGAGATGCAATCCAAGCTCGAACAAGCCGAGCGCGAGCGTTTGCGACACCGTATTGCCGACGACGTGCGTCGGTGAGAAATAGCCGTCTCCGGCAAAGTAACCATCGAGGAAGGCCCGAATGACCTCCGCTGGGGATTCCAGCAGTTGCGGCGGGACCTGCTTGCGCTTCGCTCCTCTGCCGCAAAGTGCCTCGAACAATCTCGCGAGCGAGCTGTTGCGCGCCTCGACCGTTATAGTCGTCCGCCGATTCATGATGGTCGTCGGCAAGCCGAATATCTGTGTCAACAACCGCGCGGTCCGCTCTACGAGCGGCTGCTCGTGATGACCGCAGGAGAACACAAGAGAGCAGGAATTCGGTCGCTTGCGGTTCTGGCCGATCGACCCCTCCGCGCAATAGAACCCGAGCAGCCAGGCCAGATCAGGATTGAGTTCAAGATGCAGCGGCAAGCCAGGACCCTTTTCAGCGGAGAACTTCACACGACCTTCGTGTAAGCGCAGCTGAACCGGGCGCGGCGATTCATCGGCCAGCAGCCCGCGAGCTAACCGGCTACCAAGAGTCCTAACGTAAGCGCGGTGGTAGCCGAGCGAAGCACCCAGTTGGGCAGATGTACCGGTGCTTTGGAGCGCTGCAGTCAGTTCAGTCAAAGGAACGCGCCGGGCCCGAGGTGCGTGCGCCGACCATTCGATGCTCGCAAGAACGGCAGAGACATCGATCCGCACCTCGCAGCGCGCAGCTGTGCGTTTCGAAACAACAAGGTAGTGATCGGGCGAGAGCTTGCCAGCCTCGATCCGCTCGACCGATTCGAGATTGGAACGATGCGCAGCGAAGACCTTGTGGTTCGCAGTGAGGACTATTGGTGGACAACACGCTGACTTGATCGACAACAGCGAGCCGGAATGACGATGCGAGAAGACCTTGGCGACGCGAGCACTCTTACCAGTGCGCGTCCAAACGTGCAGCGAATTTGGAAATCCGATGTCCCCATGGTCATCCGTAACTTTGTCCGGACATTCGTCGAACAACTCTGCAATTCGTCGCATGCCGCTCGTTGTCGAGACGAGCGTGTCGGGATGAAAACAGAACTTGCACGCCAGATTGCAACCGGCCGTGCCGAACGACAGCACCGATGTCCCCGGCAGGAAATGGTTGAGCGGCTTCTTCTCGATCGGATCGACGCAGAATCCGCTGGAACGGCCATAGGTGTAGAGCCTCACCTCGCCGTCCTCGACGCCGCGCACGAAGCACAAGCCGCGCTGACCATCGTGCATCTTGCAGGCCCGCGGACACACGTCGCACTGCACGCGACCGTCGTCGAGCTTGTGCCAGTACTTCGTCGAGTGATACATACGCGCATCATGCTCCGCGATCGAGGAAACACAAGCACCCGTTTACCGGCAGTTGCCGGACTTTTTTATCCCGGCGACGCGAGCGAGCTGCGCGATGTCGTGTCGGGATACCTTCGACAGCACAGTGCCGCCACGTCGTCCACGCCGCCGAAGGCGCTGATCGTTCCGCACGCTGGCTACGTTTACTCAGGCGGCATCGCCGCAGCTGCGTACGCGACGGTCGCGTCACTGCGGCAAACGATTCGTCGCATCGTACTGATCGGGCCCAGTCATCGCGTTTACTTGCGCGGCATGGCGGTGCCAGCCGCCACCTCGTTTGCGACTCCGCTCGGCAACATCGAGATCGATCAGACACTGAAGGCGTCGCTCCTGCAGAGCGGCGCCGTGATCGAGTCCGACACTCCGCATGCGCAGGAACACAGCCTCGAAGTTCAGCTGCCGTTCCTGCAGCTGCTGTTCGACGATTTCACGTTGCTGCCGCTCGTTCTCGGCTCGGTGGCACCGGAGCACGTCGCTGCTGCGCTTGCGAATGTCTGGGGCGACTCAACGACGCTCGTGCTCGTGAGCTCGGATCTCAGTCACTATCACGCTTACACACAGGCGCAGCAGATCGATGCTGCGACGAGCGCCGCCATACTGCGTCGTGACACGATGCTCGCGGGCGAACAAGCATGCGGCGCTGTCGGCATCAACGGGCTGCTGTATCTCGCAGGCCAGCGCCAACTTCCGATCGCGGAGATCGCGCGCTGCAATTCCGGTGATACGGCGGGTGACCGATCAAGAGTCGTAGGCTACGGAGCGTTCGCGGTTCATGAACCTGGACACGCCTGAGCGCCGCGAACTGCTCGCGCTCGCGCGAGCCTCGATCGACTCGGCGCTGTCGCCCGGCCGAGCCAACAACAATCTGATTCCGTTTACTGCGGCCTTGCTGCCGCCTGCATTGACAGTCCGACGCTCGTCGTTCGTCACCTTGCATCGAAACGAAGAGCTGCGCGGGTGCTGCGGAACGCTCGATGCACCGCGGCCGCTTGCTGAGGACGTGTGGCGCAACGCCTGGGCCGCGGCGTTTAGTGACTATCGGTTCCCGCCGCTGACAGCAGCGGAATGGCCGCAAGTGAGTCTGCATCTCTCACTGCTTACTGTGCCCGAGCCGCTCGATGTCCAGACCGAAGATCAACTGCTCGCGCTGCTGCGGCCGTCGATCGATGGGCTGATCCTGGAATCGGATACCGGACGCGCGACATTTCTTCCGGCGGTGTGGGAGCAGCTACCGGACCCGGTGCAGTTCGTGCGGCACCTCAAGATCAAAGCGGGCTGGCCGGCGACGTATTGGTCTAATCGCGTTCGGTGCTCTCGATACACCACGGAAAGCTTCGGCGAGGAAATTCGATGTTGAGTCCGCTCGGCGTCAAGTCAGCACAACTGGTGGTCGGCCAGGTCTATTCATCGTCACCTACATCGATACGCAGCCATCGATCCCGATCGTTCGCTCCGTCGCCTACATTGGTCAGGGCTTGGACGGCGAGCGTGATCATTCATTGTATTTCCAGGATGCAGCTTCTTTCGTTGAGCTGGGTGCCTACCCCAACGTTCGCAAAGCGAAGGCCGCGAAGGAAGAGAAGGCGGAAATCATCGTAACCGCAACAGAGCCCCCGCCAAACCTGTTCGCCTTCGAGGGTTTGATTGACGAACTCTCCCGAGCGGCCAAGCGAGCCGAGAGTCGGGCTGAAGCCCGACCTACAGGGCGCTAACAAGCGCGAGCAGTGCGCGAATGGGGACATCGAGCCAGGCAGGGCGGCGATCGAGTTCGCGGCGCAGTTCGTGGAGAGCGCATTGGATCTGGAATAGCGTGATGAGAGACGTGAACGTCGCGTCATCGGTGGGCACGCAATTCGACTCGGCGGTTGCGCGGCGATAGCCCTTCAGGAAGAACTCTGTGGTCTGGCGTAACCAATCGTCCAATGCGGGCACTAACGGCTCGCGCAGATCGGGACGACCCATGCCGACGCGTTCCAGCGCACTCGCGCGCGCGTAGTCGAAGGACCGCAGCACAGTCGCGACGTCGCGTAGCGGCGAATCCTTGCTACGTCGCTCTTCGAGCGGCAGCGAGGCGTCGCCTTCGAATCCCGTGATCAGGAAATCGTCCGCGACCAGCAGCACTTTGCCGAGATGCAGGTTGCCGTGATGGCGCAGCTTCGAGCCGGCAATCGGTCCGCTGCACAGCTCGCGAAGGCGCGCGAGCAGCAGCTCGGCGTTCACCAGCAGATTCTGCACTGACAGCGCCGACCGCTCGTCTAGCGACGACCTGCGTTCGCGCACGCTGCGCAACAGGCTGTCCGCTTCGAAATGAATCGCACTGTACCAGCGCGACTGATCCGCGCTCTTCAATGCTTCGGGCGCGAATGCTGGATCGCTGTGATCGGCACTCGCAAGCACGCAATGCATCTGACCGATGCGCCGTCCGAGTGTGTGCATCTGCGCGACGAACAACGCGTGGGGCGAGTCTCCAGCTGACGCGCTCTGCGCAGCGAACATCGTGGTCGCGTAGCGCTCCAGATGATTGAGCGTGTAAGTCCAGACGTCGCCCTGGTGACCGACGGCCGCAAACAACGCGGCCAGCACGGTGGTGTGCTCTGCCACGTGCGCGACGCTGCCCGCGAGTGCTGCGATCGAACGATAGCCGGCACGCGTCAGGAAACTCGTCATCTCGACGTCGGGATTCGTCCCAGCCTCGGCGCGGCGATAGGCCTTGAGGAATACCTTGTCGTCGAGAATCACGCTCGTGTTGGTCGAGTCCGCCCCGAGATGGTTGGTGGACTGACCGCGCGCCTCCGCAAGCGCCGGCACGTCGCCGGTCGAGCGGAACTGCAACTCGCCGCCGGCAAACGGCACATTCGCATTCGCCGCCGTGCAATGCGCGACGCCGAGACAGAAAGACGGATCCGCGAAAGCGTCGATGAGTACGCCGACACGCGCATGCTCACGCACTTTCGCAAGTGTCCATTCCACCGTGCGCAGCGCGCCGCTGTCCTGAGCGTCTTCCCAGGCAAGCGCGAGCGGCAGGAAGTATCGCTGACGCGTGCCGCCGATCTCGGCATCGACGAACGACAGCAAAAACGTCCGGTGCCCGTTGCGCCAGAGCGCAGCAGGCCCCAGACGCGTCGTGCTGAGCGAACCGTTGTGATGCGTGAACCAGCTGCGCGGACGCAGGAACTCCGGAAGAACCTCTTGCTCGAGCTGCTGCCGCGTGCGCCGAGCGACGCTGCTCGCGCTCGGCCCGCCGACCTGATCCGGCAGGAACGTCATGAGCTCCTGCGACAACACCAGCACCGGCAACTCGGTCGCCGGCAAGCGCTCGACGTGCCACGACGGCGGCGGCGCCGAATCGCTCAACAACATCCAGAAAAACCCATGCGCCGCGAGCGTCAGGAAATACGGCAGCTCGCCGATCGGCGGGAACGCGTTGCGCCCCATCAGCTCGACCGGCACGCGTCCCTTGTACTTCGACAAATCCAGCTCGACCGCCTGCGCCGTCTGCGACAAGTTCGCAACGCACAGCACGATCTCGCTACCGAACGTACGCACGTACGCGATGATCTTGCGATTCTGCGGCCGCACGAATTCGAGCGTGCCGCGACCGAAACACTGATGCTGACGACGCACGGCGAGAATGCGTCGCGTCCAGTTGAGCAGCGACCCCGGATCACGACTCTGCGCCTCGACATTCACCGCCTGATACCCATAGATCGGATCCATGATCACGGGCAGGTACAACCGCTGCGGATCGGCGCGCGAAAACCCGGCGTTGCGATCGATGCTCCACTGCATCGGCGTGCGCACGCCATTGCGATCGCCGATGTAGATGTTGTCGCCCATGCCGATCTCGTCGCCGTAATAAATGATCGGCGAGCCGGGCATCGACAGCAGCAGGCTGTTCATCAGCTTGATGCGATCGACGTCGTTGCCGAGCAGCGAAGCGAGGCGCCGGCGGATGCCGACGTTGACGCGCATGCGCGGCTCCTGCGCATACATCCGGTACATGTAGTCGCGCTCGCGGTCGGTGACCATTTCCAGCGTCAGCTCGTCGTGATTGCGCAGGAAGATCGCCCACTGGCAGTTCTCGGGAATATCCGGCGTCTGCCGCATGATCTCCGCGACCGGATAGCGGTCTTCGAGCGCGACCGACATGAAGATGCGCGGCATCAGCGGAAAGTGATACGCCATGTGGCACTCGTCGCCGTCGCCGAAGTACTCGCGCACGTCCTCGGGCCACTGATTCGCCTCGGCAAGGAACACGCGTCCGGTGTATTCGGCATCCATCGCCGCGCGCATGCGCTTCAGCACTTCATGCGTCTCGGGCAGGTTCTCGTTGTTCGTGCCCTCGCGCACGCACAGATACGGAATTGCATCGAGCCGCATGCCGTCCACGCCCAGATCCATCCAGAAGCGCATGACTTCGGTCACCGCCTCGACCACGCGCGGATTGTTGTGATTGAGATCGGGCTGGTGCGAGAAGAAGCGATGCCAGTAGTACTGGCCGGCAACCGGGTCCCAGGCCCAGTTCGAAGTCTCCGTGTCCGTGAAGATGATGCGCGTGCCGGCGAGCTTCTTGTCGTCGTCGCTCCACACGTAGAAGTCGCGCTCCGGCGACCCCGGCGGCGCGCGACGCGCCCGCTGAAACCACGGGTGCTGGTCGGAGGTGTGGTTGATGACGAGCTCGGTGATGACCTTCAGCCCGCGCCGATGCGCCTCGGCGACGAACTGGCGGAAGTCCTCCAGCGTGCCGTAATCGGGGTGCACGTTGGTGTAATCGCCGATGTCATAGCCGTCGTCGCGCAGGGGCGACGGATAAAAAGGCAGCAGCCACAGCGTGTTGACGCCCAGCTCCTGAACATAATCGAGCCGCTGCGCCAGGCCGGCAAAATCGCCGATTCCGTCACCATTTGCGTCATGAAACGCCTTGACGTGCATCTGATAGACGATGGCGTCCTTGTACCAGAGCGGGTCGTCGGTCATGGTTCGCGAGTGCGCAGCCGCTGATCTGGGCTCAACGCCTGCCCCGGGTACCAAGGTTCCGTAAGGGGCGGCCACGGCTCAACAAATCGCCGCTGCTGCCGATGACTCTAGTTCAGGACGTACGCCCTTTGCAGGACCCGAATCCACCCCCTGAGATGATGCCGAACGGGCTGCGCCTGACGCGGGCCGTGCGCGTGCCCGTGAAGCTGAAGATCCTCGCCGGCCTGCTGCTGGTGCCGGTGTGCGTCGCGATCTACGGCGCGGTCGAATTCTCCGCGGACGACATCAAGGGCGGGCGCGATGAGCGGCTCGGCGTCGCCTACGTCGAACCGCTGAACGCGCTCCTGCAGGAAGTCACCAAGTCGCCGCCGCCCGCCGCGCCGCGTGGACTCGATGTGCTCGAAAGTCTCACTGCGGACCATGACGACGCGCTGCACCTCGCGCCGAAGATCGCGGAACTGCGCAAGCAACCCACGGTTGCCAACGTCCTGGCGCTGTACTCGCGGGTCAGCAATAGCTCCAAGCTCTCGAACGATCCGGATCTCGATGCGCACTACACCGTGGCACTCGTCATGGAGTCCGCGCCGAACCTGGCAGTCGCCGCGGCTCAGTTGAAAGTGGCGCGCGCGCGCGGACTGCACGAGGCAGTCGTCAAAGCAGCAAGAACGGCCACCGCAGTGAACCCGGCCTTGGCGAGCGACTTGTCGACCAAAGAACTGAACGAGGCGTACGAGCGCTTCGTCGCTTTCGTCGACGCGCCGCGTTACGCGCCTGAGCAGATCGAAGCCGCAAACCGTGCGGGGCGCGAGCTCAGCCGCGCGGCATTGGATCTGGCGGCGCGCTCGGCGCATGCACTCGACGGGCTGCTCGCAACGCGCCTCCACGGTTTCGAATCGCGGCGCAATCAGCTGGTCGGCATGACACTGCTGATGCTGCTGCTCGCTATTGCCGTAGTCGGCGGCGCCAGCTGGCAGTGGATCGACAGCCAGCTGCGCGAGCCAACACCTTTGGTCGCGAACAGGAAAGCCGCGCCGGAAGTGCTGTGGCCGATGGCGACACTGCGAGCGCGTGCATTCATCCCGCATCGCAAGCGCTAGTCGCGACTCTCAAGAAATGCCCGCACCTGCCGATCACCCGGCAGTGAACGTGTTTGCGGAATCCCTGCTTCGACCTGGCCTGCGCATCATGCAGGCCGTACGGCTGCCCGTGAAATTCGGGATCGTGTGCGCTGCTCTGCTGGTGCCGCTGTGCGTCGCCATCTACGGCGTGCTCGCGTATGCACAGAGCAATATCGAATTCGCCCGCGATGAAAGACTCGGCGTTGCCTACGTCGCACCGCTGAACGAGTTGCTGCAGCAAGTGACGCAGCCGGGCGCGACCGGTAAGCCGCATGCGCTGGATGCGCTCGGCAGTCTCGCGACGAGTCAGGGCGATGCGCTCGACGTCGCTACGACGATCGACAAGCTGTCCGTCGGCGCAGACGCAGCGCAAGTCCTCGAGTTGTTCACGCAGGTCAGCGACAACTCGAAGCTGACGCTCGATCCCGATCTCGATTCCTACTACATCATGGCGATCGTGATGGACTACGCGCCGAAGCTCGCGGCAGCCGCGGCTCAGGCTGACGTCGCACGCGCCGCAGTGCTGCGTGACTCGCTCGCTGCCGCAGTCAAGCGCGCGATCGCCGCAAACCCGGCGCTGGCAACTGATCTTTCGACGGCCGAGCTGGAGCGCGCGCATGACGGCGAGGTTTCCAGAGCAGTGTTGTCGCTGTCGACGCGCGCTGTCGGCGCGCTCGATCGACTGTTGCTGAAGCGGATCGACGGATTCGAGTCGCATCGCAATCGGCTGCTCGGCCTGACCCTGTTGTCGCTGCTGCTCGCGATCTACCTCATCACGGGCTTCTACTTGTCCAACCTGCGCGGCTTCGGCGCGCTCATCCTCCGCATGCGCAAGCTGGCGCACGGCGACCTGACCGCGAATTTCGAGGCGCGCGGCCGCGATGAAGTCAGCCAGCTGATCGGCGCCTTCAATGCCAGCCGCGAACAGTTGCTCAGCCTGGTGCAGCGGATCAGCGAAGTCAGCGAGACGCTGGACGCCGACGGACGGCAGATTGCTGCAGCGAGCGAAGATCTGACTCATCGCGAGTCCTCGCGCTCGGCCGCGATTCGCGCCACGAGCGACAGCGCCAGCGACGTGAAAGAAAGCGTGCAGCGAAATCTCGACAACGCGCTGCAAGGCGAGCGGCTCGCTGCGCAAGCGCACGGCACCGCGACGCGCGGCAACGAAGTCGTGGGCGAAGTGGTCACGACCATGCAGGCCATCACGGGCTCGTCGCGCCGGATCGGCGACATCATCGGCGTGATCGACGAGATCGCCTTCCAGACGAATCTGTTGGCACTGAACGCGGCCGTCGAGGCCGCGCGCGCAGGCGAACAAGGTCGCGGCTTCGCGGTGGTGGCCAGCGAGGTGCGCAATCTCGCGCAGCGCTCGGCCACAGCAGCGAACGAAGTCAAGAAACTCGTCGGCGCGTCGCTCGACGACGTCGCGCGCGGAGCAAAGCTGGTCGAAGGCGCCGGCGCGACGATGAAGGAGATTCTGAGCGCGGTCGAGCGCGTCACCGGCATCATGAAAGAGATCGGTGCGGCGAGCCGTGCGCAGAACGACGACATCGGTCGCTTGAACCAGTCGATTCATCAGATCGACAGCGATACCCAGCAAAACTCCGAGCGCGTGGAGCAGACGGCTTCCGTCGCCCGCTCGCTGCGCGCACAGGTTCGCGCGCTGCTGGAGGTCGTCAGTGCGTTCACGCTGAGCAACGCACCGGCGACACCCGCGCCCACAGCGGCACGAACCGACGCAGCTCGCGAATCCTCGCCAGTTCGCTACGCCGCCTGATCGCAGCCTGCAGCGCAGGCGCGGCGACGGGTTGACAGTCAACGCCGGCGACTCGTACTTTCGAGCTCAACTATCTCTTTGAACTCGGAGCTGCCATGGCCGATGGCGACATGCCGCGCGCGCGCTTCCATTCGATGTGCGACGGTACTAAGGAAGACTGGGATCGCATCAGCCAGGCGATGAAGCCGTTCATCGTCGAGCTGCCCGATCGCGTACTCGCCCACCTGAAGATGCTGCAAGGAGACTGCGGCGGCTTCGCCATCGATCGGCTCGAGCATTGCCTGCAAACGGCAACGCGCGCGCATCGTGACGGCCGCGACGAAGAGTACGTTGTGTGCGCACTGCTGCACGACATGGGCGACATCCTCGGTCCGCGCAATCACGCTGACGTCGCCGCGGCGATCCTGAAGCCGTTCGTCTCCGAGCAGAACCACTGGATGGTCGAGAAGCACGCGATCTTCCAGGGCTATTACTTCTTCCAGCATCTCGGGCTCGACCGCAACATGCGCGAGGAATTCCACGATCACCCGTGGTACGCAGCCACCGAGGAATTCTGTCGGCTGTACGACGGCCCGGCGTTCGATCCGCGCTTCGTCAGCATGCCGCTCGAGGAATTCGAGCCGATGGTGCGGCGAGTTTTCGCGACCGTGAAGAATTCGATCTACGTGCCGAAGGCCGCGCCGGCGCCCTGCTGAGTTGCCCGGCGACCCCTGCTTGTGCCGGTCGGTCGCAGAAAGTAGCCTGTGGCAGACCTGAAAGCCCATCGCCCCAACCGACCCATGCTGCGCCCGTTCTGCGCTGTCGTTGCGACTCTCCTGGCAGCCTTCACCGCTGCCGGGGCCGCCCAGCCTCCGGCCCGGCCGGAGTCGCAGCAGGAATATTGGGCCCAGGTCGACCGCAAAGATTGGAGCGCTGCCATTGCCGCCGCCGAGCAGCTCGTGGCTACGGCCCGCGAGAATGCCAAGCAGCAGCCGCTCGCACTTGCCGATGCGCTCGCGCTGCTCGGTAACGCCAACTACGGCGCCAAGAACTACGACGCGGCAGAGAAGGCGTTCGCGGAGGCGGCGCAGATCGTCGAGCTGCACGCCGGCGCGGCGAGCCCGAAGCTGCTCGATCCGTTGCGCGGCCTGGGTTACACGCTGGCAGCGGCCAATAAACACAAAGAGGCCGTGCCGCCGCTCGAACGTGCTCTGCTGATCGACCGTCGCAGTTATGGTCTGTACGACATCGGCCAGCAAAACGTGCTGCGGCAGCTGGCAGAGAGCCTGGTCAAGACCGGGCAAACAGCCGATGCCGAGCGCCACGTGAATTACTTGATGCAGCTCGGCGAGCGCGCTTACGGTCGGCGCGATCCGCGGCAGGTGCCGATCCTGTGCTACGCAGCCGCGTGGCACGCCGACGTCGGCGACTTCCTCGGGGCACGCGCGATCTATCGACACGCGATCATGCTCGTCGAGCAGAAGCTGGGGCCGAACGACCCGACGGTGGTCGAGCCGCTGCGCGCGCTCGCCGGAACCTACACGCAGGAGCTCTACTATTCGACGCTTGGATTCAGGATGCAAAGCCGCGAACGCATGCCGACCGACGCGGACGGCAGCAGCAGCGAGTCGCGGGCGATCAATCCGAAGTACCTGAACAGCGAAGGCGAGAAAGCGCTGGACCGTGCGGTAAAAATTCTCGAGGTGCAGCCGCCGACGGCGCACGACACGCTGGTCGCAACGCTGATTCAGAGCGGCGACTGGTACCAGATCAAGCACGTGCCCGACAAAGCGCTGCCCTACTATCGCCGCGCCCTGGCGCTGAACGCGACGCTCGCAAGCACTGCAGCGGCAACATCCGACGCCGGCAGCACAGCCGCGGCCGAGCCCGCGCCGCTGAGTTTCCCGGTGCGCGTTTACTACCCGGCACCCTCGCATGCCGCACGCGGCGTCGCACTGCCCGCCGATCAGGTCGACGAGCGATTCGTCGAAGTGCAATTCACGGTGACCGATGACGGCGAAGTGTCGGACGCGAAGATCACCAGCTCGAATGGCACTGCACGTGAAGCTTCCGACGCGTTGACGGCAATCCGCGCCGCGCGCTTCCGTCCGAAGTTCGTCAACGGCGAGCCGGTGCAGACGACCGGCATGACGAATCGCGAAGTGTTCCGCACCCGCAAGGAAGGCGTCGAAGGCGGACGCTAAGAGTCAGGCTAAAGCCTGACCCACGAAGAAGACGCCTGTGGGTCAGGCTTTAGCCTGACTGTCTTTCTTCTCTGGCTCGTCTTTCGCCGGCTCTTCCTTCGGCGCGTCGCTCGCTTCTTCTTTCGGCTCTTCCTGCGGCGCGGACTGAGCGCCAGCAGCGGCGCTCGGCGCGGCGACGGCGGGTGTCGGAGCGGGAGTGGGAGTCGGCTGCTGGGTGCTCGTCGGCGCGGTCGTCGACGTACTCGCGGGCGCTGTTGGAATCTCAGGCACCGGCTTCACGAGCGTGTCGGCCGTGGCACCTTCCGGCAACAGACCGCGCACGATGGCCTGCTCACGGAACTCGACAGCGAGCTTCGCGCCAGCATCGCGCATCGCGAGCGCGGTTGCAGTCTGCAGCGGCGGCGCGCTCGACAGACCTTCGGCCGGCGCCGTGCCGTAACCCGTGAAGCCCCACGAGTCGGCGAGCTTGCCGTTCGGCAGATACACGTTCACGCGATACTTGATGCTCACCGCGAAGAACGGCGAGCCTGCGTCGCGCGGCGTGACGAAGGCGAATTCCTCGACGCTAGGTTCGAGAATCGCGCGTACCCCGCCTTCCGCATTCTGCCCGGCGCCAACGCTGTCGACCGCAACCACGCGCTCGAACATCGCATTCATCAGTCGCTTGATGCCGTCGGTCTGCGCCTTGCCGAGCTCGACGTGCCAGTCGGTGCTCCAGCGCTCCTCGTTGTGCACGTAGGTCGAGAATTCCTGCGGCACGAACAATGCGACCGCGATCGGAATCTTGACGACCAGCGGCGTCGGAATGTTGGTGTTCGCGACCAGCTTCACCGGGCCGCAGCCTGCCAGCGCCACCAGGGCGACTACGCCCAGCAACACCAGCGGCGCGCGTAAATGTTGGATGGTCTTCACGTTCGCCTCGGTAGCGTCGGGCTCGGTGCGCCCGGTTTCGGTAGCACGTTGTCGCCGATGGTGAAACGCGGCCGCCCGCGGTCAGGCTCCTCGAGACCCACGAAGGTGCCGCCGTTGCGCTGACACACGATACGCATCAGCGTCGCGAACCGGATGCTGGTGTATTGCGGGGCGTCCGGCCGCACGGGAAAGCCGATAGCATGGATACGCACACGTCGCTCGCCGGATTCATCCTCGCGGTTGATCAGGTCAACGGCCTTGACGACCGAATCGATCGACGGGCCGGTGAACTCATCCCCGAACACGTACACGCTAATCCTTTTATCCTTGGCGTGATAGGTGCGGATTGCCTCGACGATACCTTCGATCGGGCTCGAGTTGGAGAACGCGTTCCAGGTGCGCAGCCGCTCGACTACCGTGCGCCGCTGCTGGGGCGTGTCGGGAATCCACTTGCCCTTGTAGCCGGTGAACATGTAGACGCCTTCGTCGTTCATCACCTGGAAACCCTTCACCTTCGGATAGGCGTTGAGCGTTTCCTCGACCTTTCTCAGCATCATCGGCCAGACATAATTGAACATGCTGCCCGAGGTATCGATGCAGAAGATGATGTACTCGCTGTCGACGGGAATGCCGCCGATGGCATCGTCCTTCTTGCGGCGGAAGCCCTGGCCGAGCAGGCGCTTCATTTCGTCGGTCAGCGTCTGCTGTGCGGAAGCCAGCCGGCCCTCGAGCTGATTGGCGACGTCCGCCTCTTTCTTGGACGTATTGAATTTGCCGCGAATGTCGCTCAGGTCGCCCTGCAAGCGCGCGATGCGCAGCTTCTCGTCAGAGAGCTGAATCTGCTTCGCCTTCAGGTCACGGTTGAGAATGTCGGTCTGACCTTTGATATCGATCAGCTCGTCCTGCAACTTCAGCAGCTGCTGCTGCTGGTCTTCCGGCGACGACTCGATCTCCGGCGTGCGCATGTTGCTGAGCACGAGCAGCAGCACGACCGAGCCGAGACCGCAGGTGATGCAGTCCAGGAACGAGATACTGAAGATCTCGGTCTCGCGGCGTTTCAGACGGCGTGCCATGGTTTCGGTGCGCTCCTAGTTCACTGGTCGAAAGCGGCCGAGGCCCTTTCGACAGACGTGCTGCAAAAGGCGTGACTTTTGCAGCACTACGGCCAGTCCTTCGACGGGCTCATGAACGAGCCGCCGGTTGCGCGCGCCGCGACCCAGAACGCGCTCGGCGCGCCAGGATCGCCTTCCATCGGCATCAGGATGGCGTTGAACGGCACGGTGCGCGGATATTTCGCGAACGCGCGCTCGAACAGCTTGAGGCGATCGTCGCCGTCGATGGTCTTGCGGATCAACGGCGCGCTCGCGCCCTGCGTCGGCAGGCCGTCGGTGATCATGATCACGTTGTCGGGTCGTGGGTTGAGCGCGTTGAGTGCGGTGATCGCGTTCTCCAGGCTCGTGCCGTCCTTCGGCACGATCTTGTGCAGCGCCTGCATCGCGTCGCCCAGTGCGTTCGGATCGTTGACCTTGAGCCACTTGCCGTCGGAGCTCGGCTGCAGGGCCCAGGTCTTGGTGTTGAAGGCGTACAACTGGAATTGCGATTCCAACGGCATCTGCGCCGCGATCCAATCGACAGTCGAGAGCGTGCGCCGCCACTTGTCCGACATCAGCTTGCGGGTGTCGGACATGTTGCGCGTGCGCAGGATGTTGACGACCGTTTCGTCGAGCATGCTGGCCGAGACGTCGACCATCACGAGGATGTGCTCGCCGCCGACTTTCAGGCCCGTGAGGTATTGACGGTCACCGGTGCCGATGAAGCCGCGCACGCGCGTGCCGGTGGCGCTCGGATCGGTCGTCGCGCCTTCCAGTCGCCGCGCGCCCTCTTCGAGCGATTTCAGATCTGCTTTCAAGCGCTCGATGGCTTCGCGCCGCGACAGCGTTTGCTTGTCGGAGTCCGCGAGCTCGACTTTCAAGCGCTCGGTCTCGGTGAGCACGCGCGTGCCGAGCCCTTCGGTCTTCACGGTCTCGGATTCGGTCTGGATCAGCGAATTGCGGAGCTGCACCAGGCGCTGGTAGCCCTCCAGCACCTGCTCTTCCATCTTCGAGACCTCGGCCTGATTCGTTCGCTTCTCGGCGACCTTGCGCAAGCCGCCCTGCGCGTTGATCAACGTGTAGACGAGCACCACCGACCCGAATGCACAGGTAATGCAATCGAGGAACGACATGCTGAAGACTTCAGTCTTGCGCTTCGCCATGGTCGTTCACCAGTTGAATCAGCTCGAGCGTGACGCCGGGCGAGCCCAGGCGCAGACGATCGCCCACGGTAAGTGCCGTGCGCCCCGCCACTCGTTCTTCGTTTACGTATGAACCGTAAGTACTGTGATCCTCGATCATGACGGCGCCGTTGCGCCGGACGACCGTGCAATGCGCACGCGACACGCCGGGCGAAGAGCTCGGCAGCACGAGCGCGCGGCGCTGTGCGTCGACGGACCAGCCGATTACCAGCGGCTGGTCAGAAATTCGCCACGCACGGCCCTGAAAAAGCAGATGCGTCGGCCGCAGCGGCGCAGGCGTCGCTTCCGGCTCTGCAGTGGATTCAGCGCCCGTGGCTCGCGCGATCGGCAGGTGATAGACCAGCGCCAGAGAGTCGGGACGGCTCACAGTGGCTTCGTGCTGAAGCGTGCCGAGCGCAGCGGCGCCGCGCGGGAGCAGCCGCACCTCGCAGTCCCGGAGTGTGCCGAAGCGCTCCACGAGCCCTGGATAGGCTGCAATGCGTGGCGCGAGTCGCAGCTGGATCTGCATGCCAGCGACCCGCGCGCCCTGTACGAGGCGCAGCAGCTCGACATAATGCGGCTCGAGCGCAGCGATCACTTGCGCGCGCTCGATCTCCACTTCGAGCGGCCGATCGCCGAACTGCATGCTGACGACGGTCTGTTCCTGTTCGCGCAATTGAGCGAGCAGCCCCGGCACCTGGCCGACCAGGCGTTGCTCAGTGGTCGCGTCGTGCAGCGGATCGAAGCGCGTCTTGCTGATGAACGTCTCGGCGATGAGTTGCCGCACCGTCTGATTCAGATCGAGCACGCCGTGGCGCAGGGCGATCTCGTAACGGCTGCGCTTGAGACCCGAGCGATCGCCGCCCGAATACTCCAGCACCGTGAGAATCGCCTGATGCAGCTCCAGATCGAGGTGCAGGACACGCGCGGGCGCGGGCTCGAGACTGCACGCAGCGAGCGCTGCATCGACCAGGCCGGAGACGCGAACGCCGGTTTCGTTGATCACGCCGAGCAACAGCGGCAGCTGCTCGCGGCTGTAGCCGGCCGGCACCGCGAGCAGCACGCTCTCGCCTTCTGCCTTGTGCGGACCGAGCAGCTGTTCTGCTTGCGCGAACGCGATATCGGCAGTCGTGCGTGCAAGCCGCGAAGGCCGCGTGAGCTCTTCGGTGCTCAGGCCGCGCCAGAAATTCGTATGCGCGAGCAGCGGATTGAGACGAATGCGCTCGACCGCCGCTTCCCCCGTGCGCGTGGTGTCGTCGCCGAGGAACGCGATGCCCGGTACTTCGGTCAGCACCTCGCTGTTCTCGCCGCGCTGGCGGGCGAGCAGCAGGCCGGAATCTATGAGCTCCAGTGCGAGCAAGCTATCTCACCTGCATGTGGCGGATCAGATGCTGATCGATCCAGTGATCGGTGTTGTGCACGAAGCTTTCCTGCAACTGCTGCAGCTGATGCAGGAAGAACATCAGCACGATCGTCAGCGACAGCGCGACGAACGTCGAGTTGAACGCGATGCCGAGGCTCGAGGTCACGCTGATGATGTCGCCGGTCACAGCTTTGTGGGCTTGCAGCAGCGCTACGCTGATGTGTTGCACGGTGCCGATGAAGCCGATCGCCGGGATGGCCCACGCGACGTAGCGGATCATCGCGAACCCCGAGTCGAGCCGGTCGGCCTCGGTATCGCAGACGGCGCGGGACGTCTCGGCCGAATCGCGAATGCTGCGCGTCGCGGCGAAGCGATCGAGCGTGCGCTGCAGAGCGCGCACGACCAGCATTCCCTTCTCTTCCTGCGGCAGCTGCTCCAGTTGCCGCGCGTAATCCTTCGCGTCCTCCGGCAACACCTTGATGCCTTCGGGTACGTGGATCAGGTCACGGTCGAGGAGCTTGCGCTCGCGCCGCAACAGCAGCCACTTGTAGAGGATGATCAGCATCGCCCACACGAAGTGGATGATCTCGGCCTCCTGCGCGCCGCCGTTCACCACCAAGAGGAATGTGCGGGCCGGCACGAAGTTCGGATCGGAGTGCATGCGCGCCTGCTCCGACGCGACGATCGCGTCGCCGTTCGGCTGGATCCAGGCGACATAGGTCGCGTGCACGAGGAGGATGGTGAAGATGAGCGAGCCGAGCGTGACGACGAACTCGCTCGGGTAGGAGATGCGACGCGGAACCGGAACGGCTGCAGTAACCATGGGATGCTCGTTGCGTCAGATGTCGATCGGAAATGAGACGTCGAAGTCGGCGCGAACCTGTTCGGTCGGCGTGAAGCGCTGCGGCGACGGACCTTTGGCGACCGGCGCCGTCTGCGTGTCGTCCTTCGCATCCGGATCGCCCTTCGCCGGTGCCTTGGGGTCGGCCTCGTACGCGGCTTTGAGCGCC
>Ga0207689_10002353_pt1 | contig 17674 bp, 18 predicted proteins | sample KBSMisM52_FD_184312 | JGI IMG/M metagenome (GOLD analysis project Ga0207689, IMG submission 184312) | Miscanthus rhizosphere microbial communities from Kellogg Biological Station, Michigan, USA - KBS Miscanthus M5-2 (SPAdes) (version 2) | ecosystem: Host-associated > Plants > Roots >... | reverse complement strand
CGTGCCGCCCGCCGGGCCCCCGGTCGCCCCGCTCGAGCTATCGCCGCCGCAGCCAATGGCCATCAGACCGGCGATGGAAAGGAGCGTGGTGATCAGGAGGAACTGGGCCAAGGGAGGGGGATTATAGGTGCGCCTTGATACACTCGCGCACGTGACCACCAAATCCTCATACCGCGACGCCGGCGTCAACATCGATGCGCAGGACGAGGCGTTGCGCGAGGTGCGGCGGATTGCGCGCGGGACGTTCACGCCGCCGGTCATTTCCGACATCGGCTCCTTCGGCGGGTTGTTTCGCGCCTCCTTCGAAGGGATCGAAAAACCGATCCTGGTCTCGTCGACGGACGGCGTCGGCACCAAGATCCGCGTGGCGCAGGCGATGAAGATTCACGACACGGTCGGCTACGACCTGGTCTGCCATTGCGTCAATGACATCCTGGTGCAGGGGGCGCGGCCGCTTTTCTTTCTCGACTACTACGCCACCGGCAAGCTGCGGCCGCCGGTGATGACCGACGTGATTCGCGGCATGGCCCGCGCCTGCAGCGAGAACGGCTGCGCCCTGATCGGCGGCGAGACAGCGGAGATGCCCGGCTTTTACGGCGACGACGACTACGACATCGCCGGCTTCATCGTCGGCGTGGTCGATGAGAAGAACGTGCTCACCGGCAAAGAGGTGCGCGAGGGCGATGTGCTCATCGCCTTGCCGTCAGCCGGTCTGCACACAAACGGCTACTCATTGGCGCGGCGGATTCTCTTCGACCAGCTCGGGCACGACCACCAGACCATCCTCCCCGAGTTTGGCAAGATCGGGGAGGCACTGCTGGCGCCGCATCTTTCATATCTCAAGCCGCTGCTGCCGCTCGTCGATCAGCGCGCTATTCACGCCCTGGCGCACATCACCGGCGGAGGGCTGACCGACAATGTGCCACGCGTGCTCCCCGACTCGCTCGATGCGCACATCAAGCTCGGCTCGTGGCCGGTGCTGCCGATCTTCCGCTATCTCGCCCAGCACGGAAACGTCGCCCGCGACGAGATGCTGCGCGTCTTCAACATGGGCGTGGGCATGGTGATCATCGCCGCCAAAGACCAGGTCGACACCATCGCCCGCCACTTCGCCCAGATCGCCCAGAAGTTCTACTTCATCGGCAACGTGGTGAAAGGGAGCGGGAAGGTCGTCTACGACACGCCGCCGGCAGGATTCGCGTCGTGGATCGAGTAGTGGCCAGTGGTCAGTCGCCAGAAAAGCGCTGCCCTCTGACCACTGACCACTAGCGACTGACTACCAAAAAAATGCGTCTCGCCATCCTCCTCTCCGGCCGCGGCTCGAACTTTGCCGCCATTCAGGACGCCATCGTCCGTGGGGAGCTCGACGCGGAGATCGTCTGCGTCATTTCCAACCGTCCGAATGCGGCCGGGATCGAACGCGCTCGCGCGCTCGGTCTGACGGCGCACGTGATCGATCATCGATCGTTCGACAGTCGCGAGGCGCACGAATCGGAAGTACTACGCGTGCTTGCCGATGCCCGGCCCGATTTCATCGCCCTCGCGGGCTACATGCGCCTGCTCTCGCCGGCCTTCATCGCCGCGTATCCGATGCGCATCCTCAACATCCATCCGTCGCTGCTGCCGGCGTTCCCGGGCGTCGACGCACAAGCGCAGGCGATCGCGTACGGCGTGAAAGTCTCCGGATGCACCGTCCACCTCGTCGATGAGAACCTCGACGCCGGTCCGATCATCGTGCAGCGCGTGGTTGCCGTACGCGACGACGACGATGCCTCGTCACTCAGTGCGCGCATCCTCGACGAGGAGCACATCGCGTACGTTGATGCCTTGAAGAAACTGGCCGAGGGCGGTTATCGCATCGATGGCAGGCGAGTCGTGCCGGCTTAAAACGGCCAGAACTTCTTCCACCACGGCTGCTTCGCTACCGCGGTCTGCGCCACGGCGGGCACCCGTCCGATCTGCTGTCCGCCCTGATTGACCACGATCACGCCGGCTTGCTGTCCCGCATTGACCGGCGCCGTCAAGTTGCCCGGCACGAACTTGACGTTGAGGGAGCCTTCCTGACCGCGTTGCACGAGCGTCTTCACGTCGGCTGAGGCGATTGCGGCGACTGTCTTCGCCTGTCCGTCGGCGACGGCCGCCTGACCGACCACGGTTCCCTTCTTGAGCGCCGTCACCTGGCGCCAGTGATTGAAAGCGTCATTGAACAGCCGCGCGGCGATCTCGAACGAGCTTTCCGGTCCGCCGGCAGCGCGAGCGCCCATGACCACCGCCACGAGCTCCATCTCGCCGCGCTTCGCCGAGGCGGTAATGCAGTAGCCGGCAGGAGCGGAGAAGCCGGTCTTGATGCCGGTGGCGTCGGCGTAGTAGTCGCGGCTCTTCGGATTGATCATGTGATTCGGATTGGTCAACCCGGAGGTGTAGCTCGCGTTTGTGAACGCCATCCACGGCGTCCTGGCGTACTCGCGCATCAGCGGGTACTTCATCAGCTCCATCCCCATGATCGCGAGATCATGCGCGCTGGAGACGTTGATGCGCTTCGGGTCCTGGCTGTTCGGCAGTCCGTGCGGATCGTAGAAGGTCGTCTCTTTGAGATTGAGCTGTCTGGCCTTGTCGTTCATCAGATCCGCAAAGGCCTCGGCGGAGCCGCCGATTTTCTCCGCGAGCGCCTCGGCGGCATCATTCGCGGAGCGGATCATGATCGCGGCCAGCAGCGTCTGCACCGGAAACGTCTGTCCCTCTTTGGCGAAGATCTGCGAACCGCCGATCTTGCTGGCGCGCGCCGAGACGTTCACCGGCGTATCGAGTTTGAGCTGGCCCGATTGAATCTGCTCCATGGCCACGATGCAGGTCATCATCTTGGCCATCGACGCCGTCGGCAGCGGTACGTGGGCGTTCTCTTCGAACAGCACGCGCTTGCTCACCGGCTCGATCACGTACGCGGCGCTGTAGCCCTTGCCGGTGGTGTTGACCTGCGAGCCCTTGGCGGCGCCGGTTCCTTCTTCCTCCTGCGCGAAGGCAGCAGAGGCGATTGCGACAACGAACAGCACCGCGAAACAGCGTTTCATCGTAAAGACTCCAGAAGTGATTTGGTCAGGCCTGCTCTGCCCGCGCGCGTTTGGTTGCGCGCGAGGTACGGGGGATGGAGCCGATGACGGTCCAGTCGTGTTTGTGGACGACCACCGGTTCTTCCGTCTTCGGCCAGAGCTCGATGGGGATGTAGTAGTAGCCGTCGCCGAGGACGCGCGACTTGATGGCCAGGTCGCGCATGCTCTTGCAGAGACCCTTCTTACCGCGGATCGCGCTCCGCTCCACCATCACGCCCGTCTGTTCGCCGATACCCTGGTAAATGCTGATCTCCGCGCAAAGCGAGTTCACTAACGTCATTGGTGCGACTCCATTCGGGAGGGTCCATAGCAAAAGACGAACCATGAGCCCGACTCTCATACAATCGCCCGATGGCTCACCACAACGCAGACGACAAAGCGAAGACCAAGAAGAAGATGGACAAGGCCCGGTTCCGGGCCATCCTCAAGGACGCCGGCGAGATTATCTGGCGCTCGCGGGCACGGCTGGCTATCGGCATCCCGCTGCTTCTCGTCAACCGGCTATCGAGCATCGTCCTGCCGTACATGTCGAAGCTGCTCTACGACAACGTGATCGGGCGAGGGCAAGTCGATCTCCTGCCGAAGCTCGTGCTCGTGAGTCTGGGCGTGGCCATCTTCGGCGGCACGACCGACTACGCACTCGCGCAGATCCTCGGCATCGCCGCGCAGCGATCGATCACCGAGCTGCGCACGCGATTACAGCAGCACGTACAGCGCCTCCCGATCCGCTACTTCGACTCGACCAAGACCGGCGTTCTGGTGTCGCGGGTCATGAACGACGCGGAAGGGATTCGCAATCTGGTCGGTACAGGTCTGGCGCAGATCTTCGGCGGCGTGGTCACTGCCGGATTCGCCACAACCCTACTCTTCCATCTCAGCGCGCGCCTGGCGTCGATGGTCTTTCTGGCCTTCTTTGCCTTCGCCGGCATCATGTTCTGGGCGTTTTCAACCGCGCGTCCTCTGTTCAAACAGCGCGGGGCCGTCAACGCCGAAGTGACCGGACGTCTGACGGAGAGCTTCTCCGGCATCCGCATCGTCAAGGCCTACACCGCCGAGGAGCATGAGGAGAAGGTCTTCGAGGAGGGAGCCCGGAAACTGCTGAACCTCATCGTCGGCACGATGCGCACCATCTCCACCGCCGGCGCCATGACCACCTTTCTCGTCGGCGCGGTGAGCGCTGTGGTGATGTACGTCGGCGGCCATCAGGTGGTCGCGCACAAGGCCAACCCGCTGGTGGGGATGACGCCCGGCGACCTGATCGCCTTCACGCTCTACCTGGCGCTGGTCATCGGCCCAGTGGTGCAGATCGTCTCGATCGGCACGCAGCTCTCCGAGGCCTTCGCCGGTCTGGAGCGGATGCGCGAAGTATTCGGCGAGACGCGCGAAGACGAAGCCGACGCTTCGAAGACTCCGACCTCCGACATCGCCGGCAGCATCGAGTTCCGCGACGTCGGGTTCGAGTACACGCCCGGCGTGCCGGTGCTGAAGCACATCAACGTCATCGCGCCAGCCGGCAAGTCGATCGCGCTGGTCGGTCCCTCAGGATCAGGGAAGAGCACGATGATCTCGCTCATCGCGGCATTTCACCATCCAACGCAAGGCGAGATTTTCGTCGACGGCAAGCCGATGAATGACCTTCGTCTCGCCGACTATCGCTCGCACCTCGGCATCGTGCCTCAGGACTCGTTCCTTTTCGCTGAGTCGATCTACGACAACATCGCCCTCGGCAATCCCGAGGCCTCGCGCGAGGACGTCCTGCTCGCCGCGCACATCGCCCACGTCGATGAGTTCACCGAGGGCTTCGCCGACAAGTACGACACCATCGTCGGCGAGCGCGGTGTCCGCCTCTCCGGCGGCCAGAAGCAGCGCGTCGCCATCGCCCGCGCCATCGTGGCCAACCCGCGGATTCTGATCCTCGACGAGGCCACGTCCTCGCTCGACAGTGAATCGGAAGCGATGATCCAGGACGGCCTCAACTCTCTTATGAAAGGCCGCACCACGTTCGTCATCGCCCACCGTCTCTCCACGATCCGCAACGCCGACCAGATCCTCGTCCTCGAGAACGGCGAGATCACCGAGCGCGGCACACACCAGGAGCTCATGACCCTCGGCGGCCGCTATCGCAAGCTCTACGAGAAGCAATACGGCGTGATGATCAACCGCTTCGTGAACGAGGGGGAGGAACTGCGGGATCTGGCGGCGAAGGTATAGTCGAGCGCTACTTCCCGATCGGGATGCTCCCCAGCAAATACTTCAAATCATCATCCCGCCAACGGATGCCGCCGCCCAGGGTGAAGGCGGTGTGGTTCAGCACGTTGTCGACGCCGCTGCGGAGGAAGATCGTTGGCGTGGTCGGCTTCTCCTGGCGGAAAACGTACTCGCCGTAGAGGCGCAGGTGCGGGTTGCTGTCGCCGGTGCGATGGCCGAAATCGAAGGCTTCGCCGGTGACCTTGATGCGATTGTTGAAAAAGTAGTCGACGCCGGCTCCGCCGGTGGAATCGATCATGCCGAGGCGGACGGCGAAGGGAGTCAGGTTCCAGCCGGCCTGCGCGGAGACGAGGAACGAGCGATCGAACTTCGTCTGGTGCGTGATCGTAGTCAGCGACTGGCCGGTAGCCGGATTGGTCACGGTTTCTTCGATCGTTTTGTCGTTCCGTTTGCCGTACGGCGTGTCGGCCAGCTCGATGTTGTAGAAGCGATTGCGCTCGGGATTCGGCGTCAGGCGCAGCCAGACGGCCGAGCGGGAATTGCCGAATTTGTCGCCGCCGTCGCTAGTCGCAGGAAGGCCGGCGTAGTAATCGCCATTGAGTCCGAGATCGAGCTGCATCTTGCCGACGCGGCCGAGCGTATTGCGCAACTCGTTCACGCCGCCTTCGACCGATCCGAGGGCCGCGGTCAGGCGGTCGTGCGCCTCGTTGCTGTACAGTAGCTTGCCGACCGTCCCCTCGCCGCTGCGAATCTGGCCGGTAACGGCGTTGAGGTTGTCGGAGGTCGTTTTCAGATCGGCGGAGAGCGTTTTCAGATTCTCGACGATGTGGCGGACGTCCTCGCGATTTTCGCCGACGGTGCCGCTCATCTGCGCGGCCATGCGGTCGAGCGAGTTGGCCAGCCGAGGAATCTCGACGCGCAGCGACTCGCTGATGACGCGGGCGTTGGCCATGGTGGCGTCGACGTTCGTGCGATTCGCGGCGATGAGCTCGCGTACCTGTGCCGTGATGGTGCGGACGTTCTCGACGATGTCGACCAGCCGCTGCTCGCCCGCCGGACCGGACATCACGCCGCGCAGCGAGGCGGTGATGGCCTTCACGTCGTTGGCGATGGCGGAAACCTGGTTGGTGATGTCATCCATCGAAGCCGGCTGCGAGCCGTGCAGGACGACGCTCTGTTCCTGCGGAATGACCGGCGCATTCGATGGACCGGCATCGAGCTCGATGTACTTCTCGCCGAGCAGTCCGAGGTTGGCGACGTGCGCGCTGGCGCCGGGATGCAGCACGACGTCTGGATCGATATCAAGCGTCACCTCGGCCTTGCCATCGGGACGAAGCTTGATGTTCGACACCTTGCCGACGCGAACGCCGGCCACGCGCACGGCCGACTTGTTGTCGAGACCGGCCACGGAATCGAAGATCGCCGTCACTTTTCGCGCGCCGGATCCGTGTCCGATCTGCACGTCTTCGATCTTCAGGACGAAGTACCCGAGGATCCCCAGAACGACCAGCATGAAGGCGCCTACTTTGGCCGCGGATGACATCTCTTAGCTTCCTTCGACAATCGTCAGCGAATCCACCCCTGCCCGTCTCAGCATTTGGAAAAGCAAAGCAAGTGGCAATCCAACTACGTTCGTATAGCTGCCGTGGATGGAGTCGATGAAGACAGCTCCGATTCCCTGAGCGGCATAGGCGCCCGCCTTGTCGAGCGGCTCGCCGGTCGAGACATACCACGCGATGTCGCGCTCGTCGAGCGGCAGCATGCGCACTTCAGTCTCGGCCACACGCGTGTCGTGCCAGCCGCGGGCGGCGTTCTGCAGCGTGACGCCGGTGTAGACCATGTGGGTCTTGCCGGAGATCGTGGCCAGCATCCGCTTGGCGTCGTCTGCGTCAGCCGGCTTCTCCAGCAGTTCGTCGCCGAGGAGGACGGTGGTGTCGGCGGCGATGATCCATGCGTCCGGATGCTTCGCCGCGATGACCGCCGCCTTCCCTCGGGACAGCCGCGCCACATACTCCTCGGGGGATTCCCCCGGCTGGTGAATTTCGGGGATATCGCTCGGCATCACGTCGAAGGTGAGACCGATCGAAGCGAGCAATTCGCGGCGCCGCGGCGACGACGAGGCCAGGATGAATCTCATCGCGCCATCACCAGGCCGATATTCAGCACCACGATGAAGCGCGCCTCGGTGACGATGCGATAGATGATGCGAATCCCTTCGCTGCGGTAGCTCCAGTACCCGCGCAACGGCTCGAACAGCGGCGCACCGATGATCGGATCTTCGTCGATCGTCTCCAGCGCGCGCGTGGCCACGGCGCGCTGTTCATCGTTGAGCGCTTTCCAGTCTTTTTCCACGCGCTCGGCGAAGCGCAGGCGGTCATTCCACATGCAAGAGGTCCTCGACCGCGATCATCGCGCCCCGCTCCACTTCCGCCTCGCCCTCGTCGATGGCAGCGCGGAGGGGCGCGTCGTCAGCGATGTCGATGGTCTCCCGCAGCGCGAGGTATTCATCGTGCGAGATGAGGATGGCGATGGGGCGTTCGTTGCGCAGGAAGGTCGTGCGGTTGCCGGTCAGCTCACATTCGCCGACCATGGCGCGGACGTCCTCAGGCGCGTCGAGGATGTCGAAGCGTTTGTCCATGGTCTTCGTCCCTGTCGAGGACTGCTTTGAGGTGGGATCGAAATTCATCGCCGAGGCCGGGGTGGCGAAGGGCGAAATCAACGGTGGCCTTGAGGTACCCGAGTTTTTCGCCGGCATCGTAACGCTTTCCTTCAAAGACGTAGCCGTAGAACTCGCCGGTGCGGACAAGCTCGCGCAGAGCATCGGTGAGCTGGATCTCGCCGCCGGCGCCGCGCTCCGTCTTCTCCAGCAGCGGAAAAATGTCCGGCGGCAGGATGTAGCGTCCGATGATGGCGTAGCGCGACGGCGGATTCACCTTCGGCTTCTCCACCATGTCGGTGATGTGAAAGCGGCGATTCTTCAGCATGTTGCCGGCCACGATGCCGTAGCGCGAGGTCTCCTGCGGCGTGACCTCCATCAGCGCCACCACCGGCCGGCCGGTCTCCTCGAACACGTGACGCATCTGCAGCAGGCACGGCTCGTCGGCCAGGATCACATCGTCGGGCAACACCACCGCAAAGGCCTCGCGGCCGACGGCATCCTTTGCCTGCAGGACGGCGTGGCCGAGGCCGAGTGCCTCTTTCTGGCGGACGGAGATGATGTCGGCCATCCGGCTGACGGTTTCGACCTCGTCCAGCAGATCGTTCTTCTTCCGTTCCTGAAGCGAGCGCTCCAGCTCCGAGGTCCGGTCGAAGTGATCGAGGATGGCGTCCTTCCCCTTCGACAGGACGACGATCAGCTTGTCCATCCCCGACCCGAGCGCCTCTTCGATCCCGTACTGCAGGATCGGCTTGTCGACGAGCGGCAGCATCTCCTTGGGGATGACTTTCGTCGCCGGAAAGAACCGCGTGCCGAAACCGGCACAAGGGAAGACGCAGGTGCGCAGGGTGGTCATGTCGCGGGGAAGGATAGCAGCGACGCGTAGAGCGGGCATCCTTGCCTGCTCCCGACGGGCATCCTTGCCTGCTCCCGACGGGCGTCCTCGCCAGGCGGTGGTTTCTGTGAAAGGAGCAGGTTTGCCACGAAGACCCCCGCGGGGCGAGGACGCCCCCGCGGGAGCAGGCGCGGACGCCTGCTCTACGCAGCACCGGCAGCGATATTGCTTTCGTCGTGGTAAAACTCTTCTCACTGGGCGGGCATGCGTAAACTCCTCATCGTTCTCACGTTCCTCTTCACGGCACTTCCTCTCTGCGCGCAGTGGCGGCGCGCCAATCTCTATGGCGCCGATGTTCGCGCGCTGATCATCGATCCTTCAAATCCCGACACGCTCTACCTCGGCACGAGCGGCGGCGAGGTTTACGTCTCCACCGACGGCGCCAAGACGTGGCAGAACCCGCGCGGCGGCATCCCGTTTCCGGGCTATGTCGTCGACAACCTCGTGCTCGATCGCAAGGGACGGCTCTGGGCGGCCTGCTGGGGCGCGTGGGGCGGCGGCGTGATCGCGGTGTCGGAGGATGGAGGCCGGAACTGGACGCGACGCGATGCGGGACTGGAGGACTTCTCCGTCCGCGCCATCGCCATCGATCCGCACGACGCCGACTACGTTCTCGTCGGCGGTCTCACCGGCGTCTATCGCTCGACTGACGGCGGCGCATCATGGACGCAGATCTCCGATCAGATCAACGTCGAGTCGCTGGCCCTCGACCCGCGTACGCATGACCGCATCTACGTCGGCACCTGGCGGCAGGGAACGCGCAGCGACGACGGCGGCAAGAGCTGGAAGCTGATCAACAACGGGATGGTGCTCGATACGGACATGTTCTCGATCACCATCGATCGCTACAACCCGGACAAGGTCTGGGTCTCGACGTGCGGTTGGGTCTACGCCACGCCGAACCGCGGCGAGAACTGGACGCGCTTTCGCGATGGCTTCAACAACCGGCGCATTCACGACATCGAGCTCGATCCGTGCGATCAGGATTCGATTTATGCCGGCTCGGTGGCCGGGCTGTATCACAGCCACGACGGCGGCAAAACCTGGTACTCGATCGGCGATGAATCGCTGGTGGTCAACACGATCGCCCTCCATCCGCAGCGTCCCGGCCGGGTGATCCTCGGCGTGGAAGGCGATGGCGTCTATCTCTCCAACGATGACGCGAAAACCTTCACCCGCGCCTGCGACGGGTTGCGGAATCTGACCATCACCTCAGTCGCCGCCGACGCCACGCAGCGGAAGAACGTCTACGCGGCGGTTGCTTTCGGCGGCGCATCGAGCGGCATCTATCGCTCGGCCGATTCGGGAACGACGTGGGCAAAGCTGGCCACGAATGATCTGCCGCAGGTTCTGTCGCTCGTCATTACGGAAGACGCCGAGGCGAAGTTCGTGGCGGGAACGGAAAAGGGATTCTTCTGGAGCAGCGACGGCGTGCAATGGACGCAGGCAGCGCCGGCCAGCTTTCCGATTCGCGTCGATAAGGTGCTCCGTTTCAACAACGTCCGCTACTTCGCCGCGACCTCCGAGGGCGTTTTCACCAGCCGTGACGCGGGCAAGAGCTGGTACCGCCTGGCTGGCGCCGACAGCCGCGCCGTCGACATGGCCATCGGCACGCTCGGCGAGAAGCGCGCGCTCTTCGCGCTGACCAGCCTTGGCGTCCTGGCCTTTGACGGCACGCAGTGGCTGCCGATCGACGGCGCGCCACAGAAAGGCCGCACGCTGGCCGTGCGAGGAGCGGGCGACGGGCAACTGGTCTTCGTCGCCGGCGCGCAGGGCGTGAAGGCGGGGCGCGTCAGCGCCGAGGGCAAATGGTCCGAGGTCGAAGTGCCCGACGCGCAGTTCGCCGCCGTCTTCGGCGGCACCCGCAGCAGCGACAACTTCGTCTTCATCACCTCGCGCCAGCAGCACGAGATGCTGGTCGCCGAGCCGAAAGCCTCCGAATGGCGCTCCTTCCCGCTGCCGTCGCGTACCGCCGAGGTGACGTCGGTCGCGCTCGACCCATTCAACGACGAACGCCTTTACGTCGGCACGCTCGGTGAGGGGATCTTCATCTACGAAGGAAAGTCGGCGAAGTACGAGGCGAAGAAGAAGGTGGCAGAAGCGGTGGCGGGGACGAATTGATTTGTCATCCAGAGGCCGGCGAAGCGCGGCCGAAGGATCTCAATCGCGCAGTTCCAGCCGAAGCCGCGTAACTTCGAAAAGGGATTCAACGCACTTCGTACTATCTGGAGATCCTTCGGCCGCGCTACGCCGGCCTCTGGATGACAAAAAGTCACTTCGCCGGATCGTAGTACCTAACGATCACCATCCCCACGCCGCCCTTCTGCGCTTGTTCCGATTTCGGATCGGCGGACAGCACAGCCATCACATTCGGGAGCGTGTGGTCGTAGATGAGGATCTTCTTCGATGCCATGCGCGGTTTGCCCAGCGATTCGTGCAGGTACGCGCGTTCCTCCTCGAACGCGACCGGCGCATCCTGGAGGATCGTGAAGAGCTCGAAACGGATCGAGTCCAGGCGATCGCGGCGGAAATGAAGCGTGATCGATTTATCGTCCGCGTAATCGACGACGAGCTGGTTCTCTCCATCTCCGTGCTTGGTCTTCCAGCCGTTCGATTCCAGCGCCTTCACCGCGGCAGCGCGATTCATTCCCACTTTGAGATGGAACGACTCCGGACGCATCCACGAAGTCTTGCTGTTCGACGGAAAGGCAGTTGCGAAGAAGAGGGCCAGGACCGCGATCATGCCGCTCCCTGCGTCGTCGCCGCGGCTTGCAGCTGCGGGTCCCATCCGACGACCGCATTGCCAGTACCGATGACCGTCCAGTATCCATAAACCTCGGCGGGATACGACGGGAAGTCGAGCGCGGAGAGCATCCAGGCCAGCCCGCCGGCCTTCACTTCGCTCACGGCCATGTCCATGAACTCGGGAAGCACCGCGATCAGTTCGCGCGTGCGGCCCTTGCGCATCAGATCGATCACCTTCATGTCCCACAGGTAGCCGCTGTGCTCGTACACGTGCTCGCGCGACATGTCCTCGGGGATGTCCGGCTCGGTGGTGAAATGGCGATGCGAGAGCGTGTTCGAGGCCAGCAGGACCGCGCGGCGTCCGCTCTTTTCGATGGCGCGCTTGGTGGCCTGCCCGAGCTTCAGCATCTGCTGCTGCCCCATCTCGTTGCTGAAGTAGTACGGCGAGTTGTTCGAGGAGATGCCGACGATTGGGATGTCCCACTCCGGATTCATCATGTGGCAGGAGACGATAGTGCCGTAGTCGACGCGAAAGTTCGGGTTGCGCATCATCTTCGTGATCAACCCGTCGCGCGCGCCTTCCTCGGCGATGAGCTCGGCCAGCTCGACGTCGACTTTGATGTCGTAATTGAAGCGGAAGAGATTCGGAAAAATCGGATCGACCGACAGCCCGTGAAACTCCGGCATGCCCAGGAAGTGATGCCCGATCACCGTCTGCCAGTGCGGCGAGTGGACGAGAAAGACGTCCGGCTTTTTCTCCAGGAAGTGCTTGCGCGCGCGCTCGTATCCCCAGCGCAGCACTTCCCACCCGCACTCCGAACGCGGCTCGTTCCGCCAATGGTTGTCGCCGTAGACGATGTGCGGCGGATGCGGCGCGAGCACGCCGCCGATGATGGAGCCGGTTGCCATGGCCCGCGTAGTTTAGCGATTAAACGGGTATTCGTTCACCCAATGAAAGCCGCGCGTCGTCAGGAGAAACTTCGGGATCGGCTCGCTGTGACAGAGCGCGTGGAGCTGATGGCCACCGACCACTCCGTCGATCGTCAACGTGTTTGGATCGGGCCGGGTGTACGCCAGCCGGCCGTCCCAAGCCGGTTCGTTTCGCCGGGAGATGGTCAGCGTCCGTTTCTTCTCATCGATCTGAGCTCTCAGTCGCCGGCTGGAATCATCCATCTGCTGAACCGACACCGTCGTTCGAATGTCGAAGATGAGGCGCCGCCAACGCGTGAGATCGGTGCCCACCGGAATCTCACGGCCATCGACCTGAAAACCGTCGACGCGCCAGATACCGTAGAGCGGCGAGCGGCTTGCCGGCCCGCTGAATATGCGCATGTTCTCGCGGACTTCGCGAATCGACATGACCAGGTAGAGCGCCACGACGAGCGTGCGCACGACGATTCCGGCGATTTTGCCGGCGCGGCTCTGCGTGAGACGCGGCAGTGGCGCGGGCGTGATCGGCCGATTGCGGATGAAAAAATTGATAAGCCGAGGGATGTCCGGCAGGGCGATGAGGATGGCCATTGCCAGAAGCTGTGAAGAGTAGATCTTCACCGGCACGTCATACGCGAAGTTCAGCATGACGATGTTGATCAGCGCACCCATCGACACCAGCGCGCCAAGGAGCGTCGTCCGGCGCATGGTCAGCAACAGGCCGCCGAGCATCTCCGCGGTGCCGGAGAAGACGTTGTAGGCCACCGACGAGCCCATGAACGTCCATAGAAGCCCCATCGGCGAGGCGTCGCCGAAGCGCTGCATGAGGCGATCGAGCATCGGCGCGGGAAATTGCGACGGAAACGCCTTGGCGATGCCGTAGCTGATCATCGCCGCCGCCAGCACGAAGCGGAGATAGATTCGAAAGACGATCCAGGCCTTGTCGTAATTTGCGCGGCGCCGGTCGAGGATGCTCCAGATCAGCGTGATCGCGGCGGCGATGACCGCGACGCAGAGCAGGTTGACCCAGTTGTAGGTCGTGTCGCCGCTTCCATTCGGGCGGATGGCCACAGACACGTGAAGCCACCGCGCGGCCAGATGCACGGGCGCATCCGAGATCGCCAGGAGAAACGGCTCCAGTTTGTCCGAGGGGAAGAAGTCGAACGGGAACGGAAAATTGATGAGGACGAAGAACGCCACTGCGAATCGAAAGAGGATGCGCTTCAGCAACGGCCAGCCAGCATCGTCGGACATCGCGTGATTTTACGGCTCCGCGAGGCCGGCGGACTTACGCGTCGGCCCGCGCTTCTTCCGGCTCGCGCACTTCGACGTCCATGTCGTCTTCGTCGCTCTGCATCTGCGTGCGCCAGCGCTGCGCCTTCATCTGCTCGAAAATCCCGCCGGTGTGGCCGGCCGGAATCCACGAATTGCCGCCGCACTTGGGGCAGCGCCCGCGGAAGGCGATGTTCTTGCCGCAATCGGGACAGATGATGACCAGCGAGTGCGACAGCTCGAACTTCTGCTCACCCTCGGCGTCGAGGCTGTTCAGAAAGGAGGCCAGATTGCTGAAGGTATCTTCGAGAGACATGACTGCGATTTTGCTCAAACTGCACGCGGCGTGCCGTTGTGGGGTGCGCGGTATCTGTCATTCAGAGCCGCCGACACCCCGGCAGGGGTCGAGGACGGCGAAGAATGACAGGTTGAATGACAGGTCTCCGCAACCTCAGATCCTCATCACGTCAAACTGCTCGTGATGCAGCGAGTCATCCGGCTTGAAGACCAGGTGGACGCCGAGGTTTCGCTCGATCTCTTCAAAAATCGGATCGTTGGCAGTGTTCAGCGAGCTGTAGACGACCGGGTTCAGTCGGACGATGACGTCCTGCCCCTCGTGCAGGTCGCGCAGCTTCATCAGCTCGCGCCAGATCTCGAAAGCGATGGTCGTATTCGACTTGATCCGTCCACTGCCGCCGCAATATGGACAAGCCTGCGTCAGCGAGCGCTCCAGGCTTTGCCGCACGCGCTTCCGCGTCATCTCGATCAGGCCGAACTCCGAGATCTGCAGGATCTTGGTCTTGGAACGGTCCTTCCGGATCTCGATCTCCAGCGCTTCGAAAAGCTTGGCGCGATTGGAGAGATCCTCCATATCGATGAAGTCGAGCACGATGATCCCGCCGAGGTCGCGAAGACGGATCTGGCGGACGATTTCTTTCGCCGCCTCGAGGTTCGTCTTGAACACCGTCTCCTCGAGATTGCGCTTGCCGACATATTTGCCGGTGTTCACGTCGATTGCCACCAACGCTTCGGTCTGATTGATGACGATGTAGCCGCCGGACTTGAGCCACACCTTCGACTTCAGCGCCTTGGCGATCTCCCCCTCGATGCTGAAGTCTTCAAAGATCGGCTCCTCGCGCCGGTATAGGCGCACGCGCGAAACGAGATTCGGCTGGATCTGATCGAGGAACTCGACGATGCGCTGGTATTGATCGACCGAATCGACCCAGACGCTCTTGAACTCCGGCGAAAGCACGTCGCGGATAGTGCGCAGGACCAGATCGAGATCGTGATGAATCGCCGTCGGCGCCGAGGCCTTCTCCGCCTTGCGCCGGATCTGCTCCCAAAGCTCGGTGAGGTACTTCAGATCGGCGCGGAACTCGTCTTCCTCGCGCTCCTCGCCCGCCGTGCGGACGATGAAACCGCCCGAGCCGGCCGGCCGGATGCGATCGAGAATCTCCTTCAGCCGCGTGCGCTCCGCCTCGTTCTCGATGCGCCGCGACACGCCGATGTGATTGACCGTCGGCATGTAGACCAGGAATCGCCCCGGCAGCGTGATGTGGCTGGTGATGCGCGCGCCCTTGCCGGCGATGGTGTCTTTCGACACCTGCACCACGATCTCCTGCCCTTCGCGCAGCAGATCCGCGATCGACGCTTCCGCGCGCTGCTGTGGCACGTCATCGAGCGTGAGATCGTCGGTCGAATCGGCGTTATCGAACTCTTCGAGATCCTCGATGACGTCGGAAACGTAAAGGAAGGCGTCGCGCTCCAGCCCGAGGTCGACGAACGCCGACTGCATCCCGGGGAGGACCTTGGTCACGCGCCCTTTGTAGATGTTCCCGACGATGGTGCGATGGCGCGTCCGCTCCACCCAAAGCTCGACGACTTGCCCCTCATCGAGCACGGCGATGCGCGACTCGTGCTTGGCTGCGTTGATGACGATTTCTCGCGACATAGTTCTTTCGTACTCTATCCTGACGTAGAGCGCAGCGAACATGTCAGGATCTCCGGTGAAGCCGCGAGGACTGTGAATTCAGTCAACGTTTTGGCGGCGCCGCCGGAGATCCTGACAGTTTCGCTGCGCTCCACGTCAGGATGGACTTGATTGACTTGACCAAAACAATCTACTTCGCCGGCGCCATCTCCGGCGGCCGCGCCGACGTCGCGCTTTACCGCCAGATCATCGCCGCACTCGAAGCGGACGGACATCATGTCCTCGCCGGCGCCGTCGCGGCAGAACACGTCACATCGTCCGGCGAGGTCCTCGATTCCTGCGCCATCTTCGACCGCGACCTCGGCTGGATCGCCGTCGCGGACATCCTCGTCGCCGAGGTTTCGATGCCGTCCACGGGAGTGGGATACGAGATCGCCACAGCGCGTTATCGAGTCGGCATCCCGGTCATCTGCCTCTACCGGCCCGCCCACACCGCGCGATGTACGGCCATGGTCGCCGGCGACCGCGGCATCGAGCTGATCGAGTACTCCGAGGTGGCCGATTTGCTCCCGCGCCTGACGTCGTCTCTCGCGAAATACACCGCCGCCCCCCTCGGTTTGCCCCCACGTTGACGGCGTGGACGCCCTTTGCTATCGTCCCCCGCCCGCCGCGCCAAGTACTCCGGCATAGCTCAGTTGGTAGAGCAACGGACTGTTAATCCGTGGGTCGTAGGTTCGAGTCCTACTGCCGGAGCCAGGTTCTTCCTGAACATCATTGCGGCTGTCTTTATTGACAAACGTCCCGCCAAAGCCCACGTTGTGCGCGGGCCTTCCCCAACAATCGAACACAGCTGCTCGGCACGTTTGTCGGCACAACGGAGGCGCGCGTGAAGATTCTCATCGATTCGCTCAGCTCACAGGTGCAGGTGCAGTTGGACGGATTTCCTGGCGGGGGTCCTGCGGCCACGGTGCCGGGCCGGCGTCTCAACACGCTCCTCGGCGCGATTCACAGCGGCGGGACATCGCTTGTGCCGAAGCCCGGTGCGGAATGGACGTGGGCGTATTCGTCCGGCCCGATCGATGAGGCGCAACTCGACGGATGCGACGTCTTTTTCATCATGACGCATCATCTGCCGAGTCACGCAACCGATCCGAAATTCGTCTGGAGCGAGACAGAGCTCGACGCAATCGAGAGCTTCGTCAAGCGCGGCGGCGGCTTGTTGCTGATGAGCAATCACAATCCCTATCCGTTCTACGACGTGCCGCTGGCGGCGCGGTTCGGGGTCACGCTGCACAACGTCGCTATCTCGAACGAACAGGGATGGGTGAACATCACCGGCGATCTGCTCAATACCTCCGCATTCGGGGAAACGTATCTCTTCGGCGTCAACGCGATCGCCGCGCATGACGGCTGCGCGTTCTCCGCGCCCCCTTCGCCCGAGATTGCGGTGTTTCGGCCCATCGCCTCGTTTTCGTCCGATTGCACCAGCGCCGGCCAGCCCGTGCCGCCGGACTGGTACTTTGCTGCGCATCTCATCTACGGCAACGGCCAAGTCGTCTTTGTGGCGAACTCCGGCACCTGCGGCGACTACGGCGGCAATCCCGAACCGGCCTGCGGCGCCATCGCATGGGGCAGCAATCTGATGTTCGTGTTGAACTGTCTCCGCCTTCTCGGTCATCAGCCGCAGGCGACGGCGCTCGGCAGCTGCCCGGGCGGACAGGGCTGATACCCGTCGCGAACAACGTGTGGCAATGCTGATCCGTCAGACCGGGGTGGCCACCCCCCCCGTGCTACCATCGCCGGCCGGTCCTAATAAGTTATCAATCGGAGACTCCATGCACTTCGTTTTTCGCCTTCGTTTCGTCGCGTTTGCGGCGATTTTTGCGTTTTGCGTCAGCTCCCTCTTTGCTTCCGATCCGTGGGATTCG